>Ga0105163_1000111_pt1 | contig 49196 bp, 41 predicted proteins | sample JNZ110809AmetaG_FD_81531 | JGI IMG/M metagenome (GOLD analysis project Ga0105163, IMG submission 81531) | Hot spring microbial communities from Jinze hot spring, China to study Microbial Dark Matter (Phase II) - JNZ 110809A | ecosystem: Environmental > Aquatic > Thermal springs > Hot (42-90C) >... | reverse complement strand
GAAAAATTGACAAAAGAGAGAGAAAAGAAGGAAAAATTAAAATAATTTACTTACTCAGGTGGTCTTTCTCTTTTCTTCGGACACAAAATTCTTGTACAGTCTCTCTATCACCAAACGGAGTTTTTCGTTATTTTTTAGCTTTGTGCTATCTATAGCCACGATACTTCCGATTAGTTTTTTTCTTTGTCTATTTTCTTCAATCGATAGCTTAGTTCTCTAATCGAGTTTGGCTGGAGAAGATGAAAAATAATCAAGAACTTGAGAAAGGCGATATCGCTATATTTGTGAATATGCATGTTTAGAAGGTTTACAAACGATACTTGAGATAAATTTAAGGATACTGTAAGGGATATTGAAAGAGATATTAATGCAATGAACTTGTTCATACATAAGCTACACCTCCTAGTGAAATGAAATACTGATTGAATCTTATTAGGTGTAGCTCATTTTTTCAAGTATCATCTCTTACTTACTTTGAACAGGGTAATTCTTGAGGATTTAGAGTAAGGAAATTAGATTGTTTATGCTGTTTTGACATTCTTCTGGTAGCTTGTCGTAACCGCTGTTTTCTATTTCTTTGGATTTTAGGAATTCTACCCGTTTTTCAAGAGAAGCTTTTAGCAGCTCACGATATTCGTATTCGGATGTTCTTACTTCGAACCCCGGTATGTTCATTATTTTCAATCCACCAAACCATTCCACAAATGAGGCTTTACCATCCACTATTTGTTCCAAGATTTCCAACGTTACTTCTTTTGTTACTTTTTTGGTCAGGAAGAAACCTGTGTTTATGATATAGCATTCAACACCTTTTTCAAACAACGCTTTAAACTTGTGATAGTCTTCGGCAAGAGGATATGTTCTAAATGGATTGGCGTACGGTTCGAACACGAGGGCTTCTGGGTCTGCACCCGGTAATAATTTTTCTGCAGAAGTACGCTTTGTCGCCAGTGTGGCACCCATTGTTGAGGCAAGTGTTGGGGTTTCGATTTTAACAACCGGTGGGAGTACAGGGTCTTTCATGATCCAGAAAATTGCATTGAGGGGTTCTTCGATTTTGTCAACTCGGTTCGGTGACCAGAGTTTGGATTTAATGGCTCTGCCGTTACCATTTCTTATGTCCTCCATTACTGGGACAATCCGCCCATTTTCGTCAACTGTTACTCCACAGTTTTGGATTGTAAGTAGATATTTATTATCTTCGCTGGTTAGTGGGTAGTCAGATGTTTTGTCAAAGTACGATGGTTCCAAAGCTATTGAGGAAAGGTCATTCAGGTTAATTATAAGCGCATCGTCATGAACGATCGTTATTTTGTACTTTCCGTTGTGTTTTGCGTGGGTGAGTGTAGATTTTCCGGAGCCCGACAGTCCAAAGAATGCAGCAACATACGACTTGTTGCCATATTGGTATTTTTTCAAACCTCCGTGACATGCTACAAATCCTTGACGATTGGCAACCGACCAACCAAGTGTTAACGTACCTTTTTTGAACTCTCCAAAGTACCTCAGTCCGAGCAGAGCTGCGCAGTTGTTTTTTGGGTCGAATAGCGCAAGGCCACCTGGAAAATCTGGATGTGACCAGTTTGGGTCTGTGAATATGTAGATATCTGGCTCGTTTAAAATTTTTGATTTTTCATACATTACAGCGTATTCGGGTGTGAGGTCTTGGAAGTTGAGAAGCCAGTTGTACACTGTATTTTCGAATCCTTCGGGAACGAGGATGTGGTTCTTGATGATAAAATCTTCGTGTAATCCCGTGTAACTTATTGCATGATACATCTTTCGATAACGCATGCTAAACACAGCCTCTCGAATAATTTCGGCGAAATAGTCCTCGTTTACTCCTGGTACGCCGATGATTTTTCTAGCTCCAGCAAATCTTCCAACAGTGGCTCCGTCATTAAATAGTAGGATTCTTGTACCTTCGTCAAGATTAAGGAGTTCAGGTTTGTAGACGTATAAGTCGGTGGCAATTGTACCGGGTGAAGCGAGAGCTTTTTTGTAAGCTTCTCTCCTGGATGTTAGTAATTCCACGTTGTTACCGTAAAACGCGGTTTCTATGGTGCTACGAATCCTGGAGAAGTTTGTTTTATTTACCTCCGACCAACTCCATCTACCTTTGCTGGCCATGCCACATCCTCCCCATGAAGATTAACAAAAAATAAGGTTTCGGAAGCGGTTTTAGAGCAATGATATTTTACAGCACGCTGAAAAACTTGTTAAACAATGCATACTCCAGAAATTTTATGCATGCTTGAATGAGAAAGAGTATTGATTCAGTGTTTGAATTTCTCCAACACTTGTCGTACATCTCGACAACAACTCCGTTTTGTGATATAATTAGCTTGAAAATTCAGGGAGGTGGAGTTTTTGGGTCGTCTAAGGGTTTACGAGCTGGCTAAACAGCTCGATATGGATACGAAAGAATTGATGCACGAACTTGAGGAGCTTGGGATTGAAGTTAAAAGTCACATGAGTTTCATCGACGAAGAAACGGTTAATATATTGCTGGATATATACAAACAAACGCTTGATGAAGAGGAAGAACTCGTCGAGGCGACGAAAAGGGAATCAACGAAGGAGAAGATCGAAGCGAAAAAACCTCCCGTTCACATTACGGAGGAAGACCTTCGACTCGATAAATTTGCGGAGAAGATAAAAGTTCCGCAAAACAGGATAATTCAGGATTTCTTCATGCGTGGTGAGGTTCTGAAACCTGGCCAACCGTTATCTGTTTCGCTTGCAAAGAAAATTGCAAAGCTCTACGATGTACGCCTAACTTTCGAGGAAACTGAACCAAAAGAGCAGATAGTTATTGAAAACCCCTTAGAGGAATTGAAGAGAAAGTTCGAGGAGATTTACAAGGATAAAGACAAACTTGTGCCTCGTCCCCCTGTTGTCACAGTGATGGGGCACGTTGACCACGGAAAAACAACGCTCCTTGATTACATTAGAAAGACAAGGATTGCTGAAAAAGAAGAAGGTGGAATTACTCAGAGCATCGGTGCTTACCAAGTTGAGGTGGATGGCAAGAAGATTACTTTTATCGACACGCCAGGTCACGAAGTGTTCACGGAAATGCGTGCTCGTGGAGCTCAGGCAACGGATATTGTTGTACTTGTTGTTGCAGCTGATGACGGTGTGATGCCTCAGACTATTGAAGCATACAACCATGCCAAGTCGGCTAACGTGCCAATAATTGTTGCAATAAACAAGATAGATAAACCCAATGCGAATGTGGAACTTACAAAGCAGGATTTGGTTACGAAGTTGAACCTTATCCCGGAGGAATGGGGTGGAGATACAATCGTAGTTCCCATATCCGCAAGGAATGGAACAAATGTTGATACACTTCTTGAGATGATTCTCTTAGTTGCTGAGATGCAAGATATTAGATGTATTCCGGATGAGCCTGTTAGAGCTGTCACGATTGAGACGAAGCTTGATAAGGGTTATGGTCCGGTTGCAAACGCGATCGTGAAAGATGGTGTTCTGAAGGTTGGCGATTACGTTGTTGCTGGCAAGTCTTACGGAAAAGTTAAGGCACTTATAGACGATAAAGGTAGAAGGATTAAAGAGGCTGCTCCATCTACTCCTGTGATGATTGTTGGATTTGAAGAACTTCCGGATCCGCACAGCATTATATACGTTGTGGAATCGAAAGAGAAAGCTGTTGAAATCGTCGAGAAGGTTAAAGAACTCGAAGCCAGAGAGCTGAGGAAGAAGAGGCAAATAAAGCTGGAAGAGATTTTGAAGAAGATGCAGGAGGAAGATCGAAAAGAGGTAAAGCTCATTCTCAAAGCTGATACAGTTGGTTCGCTGCAAGCACTTCAGAATGCGATAGCGAAAATGAGGACTAAAGAGATTGATATTGATATTGTCCATGCAGGTGTTGGGGCCATTAATACAAGCGATGTCATGCTTGCATCGGCTTCAGAGGCAATAATTCTCGGTTTCAGGATAAAGGCGGACAATCAAGCAGCAAAGACGGCTGAGAACGAAGGTGTTCAAATAAAGACGTACACTATCATTTACAAGCTTTTGGAAGAGCTTAAAGCTGCACTCGAAGGTATGCTCGAACCCGAAGAAGTTGAGGAAAAAACCGGCGTGGGAGAAATCAAGAAGGTCTTTAAAATCAGCAGGGTTGGAAATATCGCCGGTGTTCAGGTGTACGAAGGTTATGTGGATAAATCTGGATTTGTAAGAATATACAGGAATGGTTCACTTGTGTTTGAGGGAAAGATAGACTCACTTAAGCATTATCAACAGGATGTTCAAAAGATTAGCGCCCCGCAAGAGTGTGGTATTAAATTCCAGAACTTTGATGATATAAAGGAAGGGGACGAGCTAGAGTTCTACATTATCAAAAAAGTACCGAGGAAGTTGACCGTTCTCGAGGAAAAAGAGGAAAGCGAGAATTTGGAAACGGAAGAAGCTTAAAGAATTTCAAGATGTCCGTGATAAACTAAAATTCCGCAGCACTTAGCTGCGGAATTTTAATTTAAAGGTGGTACCAATCATGTATTTGGAACTAAGTTCGATTTCGTAACCGGCGAGGTTTGCAAGGTATTTTACAACTGGTAAACCTAAGCCCGAACCAGTGGCCATTTTTACTGCCATAGGGGTTCGATAGAAACGTTCAAACACTCGTTCAAGATCGTTTTCTGGAATTCCTATTCCGAAATCCTTTACAATAAGTTCTCTCTCGTTTATCTCCAAAAGAACTTTTGAATTTGGCAGAGAATACTTCAAGGCGTTTGAAAGTACGTTTCTGAGGATGGTTCTTAGTATGAACCTGTCTGCTTCTAATTTTTGAATATCGATTTTTTCTATGATTTCGATTTTCTTTTCTACAATGAGATGTTGTAGATCTTCTAAAACGTCTTTAACTAGTTCGATTACGTTGATTATCTCGTTTTTTGGTTTGTAGAGTCCCAATTGAGCCATCGTGATGTATTCGATTTGCTGGACTATACGCTCCAGCCGGTGAACTTGTTTGTCGACTATCCATAGTTTTTCTATCTTCTCGGGTGAATCTTCTTCTTCGATGAGCTCTGCGAGTACTGTTTTGAGCACCCCAAGAGGATTTTTCACCTCATGAACAAGCATTGTCGAAAGGTTGAGTTTTGCTTCGTTCAATCTGCGTTTTTCCGAGATATCTTTGAATATGAGAATCTCAGGTTTGGCGGCGTAAACTACCTGGAAGTAGAGCCAACCTCCCTTTTTTTGCGTAAAGACCCTTGATTCAAACTTCACATCCCTTCCGGCGTTTAAACCCTCCACCAGCGCATCCGGCTTATCAAAGACAAAGAAATCAAAGCAATCTAAACCAATTGCTTCGGAAAAGTATTCCGTGGAACTTTTGTTTTGCCAAATAATAGTGGTCTTTTGAAGTAAAAACACGGGGTCTTCGACATATTCCAGCAATTGGTAACAATGTTCAATCCTCATCTTTTGTAACGTCACCCTTTTTGGAGAATTTGTATCCCACACCTCTAACGGTAACGATCCAATTCTTACCAAGTTTCTTTCTCAAGCTGTTAATATGTACATCGACCACTCTATCGAAGACTTCAAAGTCATCTTTCCAAACTTCTTCCAGAATCTGCTCTCGAGAGAAAACGCGGTCAGGACGTCTTGCAAGTAACCTCAGGATTTCGAATTCTTTGGAGGTGAGTTCGATAGGCACTCCATCGTAAGTTACCACGTAATCTTCGGGGTAAATCTCAAGTTTGCCGTATCTGATGACTTCCTTTGAACCCTTTGTTCTCCTTATGAAAGCTTTTACTCGAGCAACAACTTCCCTTGGATTGAAAGGTTTTCCAACGTAGTCATCAGCACCAAGTTCTATTCCAAGAATCTTATCAAGGTCGGTACTCTTTGCTGAAATGATAATGATGCCGGTATCTGGAAATTTGGTTCTAATTTCTTGAATTTCATTGAGTGCGTTGCCATCCGGTAACATTAGGTCGAGAAGTATGACGTCTGGATTGAATACTTCCAAAACGTTATACATTTCGTTTATTCCAGATGCGTATTTACATTCAAAACCTTCGGTCTCTAGAAGCTTTAACAAGCTCTCAGCTATTACTTTTTCATCCTCGACAACCAGAACCCTCATATGAGTTCCCTGAGCTCCCTTCCAGTCTCGATGAAGACTATTTCTTCACAGAGATTTGTGAGGTGGTCAGCAACGCGTTCCAAGTCTCTGGAGAAGAGCACGTTTAACACCAGCGCATGCGGATCCTTGTTCTCAACATCGGAGGTTACTTTTCGATCCAGGTCATCGATGATGTCATCCATTTTCCAAGTTTCTATTGCAATGTTGATGTCGCGTCTTGAAAACGCAAGAACTGTATTCTGGAGCATCTGAATTACGCGTCCAAACATCTCTTTTAGGGTCTGCGATGGTACAAAATTTGGGAGGTTTTGAGCTATCCAAATTGTTTTTTCGGCAAAGTTACAAGCATGATCAGCTATACGTTCTAAGTTATTCGCAAGTTTAATTGCTGCTACCACGTATCTCAGGTCTTTTCCGAGTGGATTGAAGCGTGCGATAATGTCGTAGACAATATTCTCGATCTCGCGGTTGAGATTGTCGATTTCATTGTCCAAGTCGATAACACGTTGGGCAAGGTTACGATCAAGCGTTTCAAAGGCTTTCGAAGCCATGTCAATGGAATCGGAAACCAAGGAAACCATCTTCACCAATTCCGCTCTCAACAGTGAGTATTCTTTCTCAAAGTGGTGACGTTCGGTCATACTTTTTCCCCCTTCGTGTGGAGTTCGATATTGTTTTATCCAATCTTTCCACTGAGGTATTCTTGTGTGATTTCATTTTTTGGATTCCTGAGCAGCTCAGACGTTGTATTTTGTTCGATTATCTCACCTTGGAACATAAAGATTGCGTAATCTGATATACGTGCTGCTTGTCCTATATTATGCGTCACGATTACTATTGTGTAATCTTCCGCAAGCTCTTCAATTAATTGTTCAATTTTTCCCGTCGCAACTGGATCGAGTGCGCTTGTGGGTTCGTCGAAAAGAATTACTTCTGGTTCGATTGCTATCGCCCTTGCAATGCACAGCCTTTGTTGCTGACCTCCGGAAAGTTTCAAGGCGCTTTTGTCGAGTTCGTCTTTGACTTCATCCCAAAGCGCAGCCTTTTCAAGGGCCCATTTTACACGCTCTTTCAGTTCTCGTTTGTCCGTGACACCAATGAGTTTTAAGCCATAGGCGATGTTATCAAAAATACTCATCGGGAACGGTGTCGGTTTTTGGAAAACCATACCTATACGCCTTCTGAGCATGTAGATATCCGTATCCTTGTCGTAAATGTTCTTGCCGTGGAAAAGTATTTCACCTTCTGCACGAAATTCGGGAATTAAGTCATTTATTCTGTTGATACTCCTTAACAACGTTGATTTGCCACATCCCGATGGCCCCATGATAGCTGTGATTTTTTTCTTTTGTATCTTGACATTCGCATTTTTGACAGCCTTTTTCGGACCGTAGTAGGCACTGAAATCCTTTATTTCAATCACGATATCAGTCACTTGCTCTCCCTCCTGAACATGAAAGCTATGGTGTAGGTTATTATAACAAACAGTACGAGCACAGAGGCTGTTCCCTGGGCCATCCACTTGGCTTTCTGGCCGTAAGCTGCTGCTAGAAAGTACAAGTGTGTAGGTAATGTCATGGCTGGCGATAGAAGTGAACTTGGCAGCTCGGTAACGTAGAATGCCGCGGCTGTAAGTATAAGCGGAGCTGTTTCCCCGATAGCTCTACCAGCTGAAACGAAAGCCACTGTAAAAATTGAATTTCTGGCAGCCGGTAAGAGCATTTCAAATATTACTTCACTTTTTCTAGCTCCAAGTGCGTAAGCCGCTTCTCTAAGTTCGCGAGGTATTGCACGCATTGTCTCGTACACGGCGGAAGAGATAACAGGAAGAACCATCAACGAGAGTGTTAAACCTCCTGCTAGGATAGATGTACGCATTCCCATTGCTATACAAAACAGTCCAAGTCCAAAAAGGCCGTAGACAACGGAAGGAATTCCACTCAAGACTGTTACTGCGAATTTTATGTAGGCCATGTTGTATTCTGACAGTACGACACCCAAGAATATTCCGAGGGGAATGGAAATGACCAAAGAAACGGTTGTAATCAACGCGGAGCCTACAATCGCTGGCAATATACCACCTGCGGTCATTCCACCTGTTGGAAATTTTGTGAAAAAGTCAACGGAGAAGTATTTGAAACCTGGGACAAAGGCCATCAAGAAAAGGATAACTATGAGAGTTGAAATTGTATAGACAAGTATTCCAAGAAATATTTTAGCTTTGGATATTTTGTTCAGTTGCATCATTTCTTATGCCTCCTCAGTATTTGAATTGATATCAGTTCAAAGATTGTTGAGAAGATGACAAGAATCAACCCCGCTGCAAAAAGGGCATGGTAATGTGTGGAACCTTTCGGGGTCTCAGGCATTTCACTCGCAATTGCTGCCGTTAATGTCTTCATCGGGTCGAAGGGGCTTAGTGGTACCATCGCAGCTCCGCCACCCAGCAGAAGTACGACAATGGTCTCACCGACGATCCTATTTGCGGTAAGAACGATTGCATTGAGGATACCTGGCAGCGCAGCACGACTGGTGATTTTGGTGTACGTTGTGAATTCCTTGGCACCGAGGGCTGCACTTGCCTCTTCTAGTTGAGGAGGAACACTATCGAGAGATTCGAGAATCAAAGTAACAGCCAGAGGAATCGTAAGAAAGAACAGACCTATGAGTGCTAACAACAGGTTCTGTGGAGAGTAGATGCCAAATTTGACGAAAAGAGGACTCACGAAAGCTAGAAATACGAACGCGATGACGACAGATGGCATTCCTGAGAGGTACTCAAAAATTCTCCTTATGAATCCTTTTTCTCTCGGAGATGCGTATCCGTGTAGGTATATAGAAACGAAATAACTTACTGGAATGACAAGTAAGGTACCAAATATCGTTACGATTAAAGAGTTAAATATGAGTGCGCGCATTCCGAACTCCGGGGGATCCCAAACTGGATACCAATGGTCGGAAAGAAAAAGCTCTGCCCCAACTTCTCGGAGGGCAGGGTAGGATTCCCTAAAAAGGAATGCGTATATTCCAAAAAGGGCCATTATAGCTATTGCGGAAGACAAAAATAGCAACATTTTTCTATTTTTATCCTTAATGTCACGCTTCAAGCGCCATCTCCTTCCTTTCAATCTATTTTTTGTTGTTTTGCAGCGCAATATGTTAACTTTTGGCTTGACTTTAATCGCGGAGCTGGTGACTACCAAAATTATACCACACTGTCACCAGCCCCTTTTCTATCATTTCAGGTTCATTTCAGGTTATTGACCTAGTGCTGCTACAAATCCAGCTTTTTCAACAAGCTCCTGACCCTTCTTGGACATAATGAACTTGATGAAGTCCGAAAGAGGTCCTTCTTCTGGCCAACCTTCGGTTACATTGATGAAAACGTACAAAGGTCTGGCAAGCGGATATTTTCCTGATAAAATATTTTGCTTGTTTGGCACTATACCTTCAACGGAGAGTACCTTAACCGACTGATCGATGTATCCTACGCCAAAGTAGGCAATTGAGAACGGTGTCTTGGCAACAGTCTCAAGTTCCGCCATAGAAGATTCAAGCATTCTAACCCTTGGAGACATCTTTTCACCTTTCAGAACTTTTTCGTTGAAGACTTCGAACGTACCGGATGCGGTGTTTCTAGAGAACGCTACGATGTCCCTTGCAGGAAGATTTGGGTCAATCTGATTCCACCTGGTTATCTTACCTGTGTAGATGTCCCTCAGTTGTTGGAGTGTGATGTTGCTGATTGGAAGGTCTTTGTGGACCACGATTGCGATTCCGTCCCATGCAACAAGTATTGGAGCAAACCACTGTTTTTCCTGGAACATTCTCTGAATCTCGGAATCTTTCAGCCAGCGGCTGGAGTTTGCAACATCTGTCGTCTTATTAAAGAGAGCTGCGATTCCCGTAGAACTACCAGCACCTTCCAACGTCACTTTAACTTGTGGGTACATCTTCTTGAATTCTTCAACCCACAACTGCGCAAAATCTAGCATGGTGTTTGAACCTTTGATAACTAAGGTGTTTGCGAAAACCGTGAAAACTCCAAACAACAATGAGACCACTAAGAAAAGTTTTCTCATACTTACAGCACCTCCCGGAAGTTTGTGACTCTTCTAAAGCACTAAATATTCACCCCGCACTTAAAGTTTCTCACCACGAGGTAATGATTTCATGTCCTTTTGTTAAATTTTATTAAGCTGGAAACTTTTCCATGAGTTTGTTCACAACGACGAATAGGTGTTATATAATCAAAGTCGGTGTTATCGAAAAGAGAGGAGGTGTTACTATGCGGAAATCTGTGGGTTTAACTGTTTTTTCCTTCATGGTAATCTTTATTGCGGTTTTGACTTTTGCCGAGACCGAACTTATCATCCACTATCACAGGTGGGACGGGAACTATGATGGTTGGAACCTGTGGATCTGGTGGGTTGAACCTATTTCCAAAGAAGGCTCAGCCTATCAATTCACTGAGCGTGATGAGTACGGTGTGGTTGCGCGTGTTAAGTTCCCAGTTACGCTTACTAAAGTCGGTATCATTGTCAGGCTTGGCGAATGGCGTGAGAAGGATGTTGCCATGGACAGGTTCATAACTATCAAAGATGGGAAAGCGGAGGTGTGGCTGTTGCAAGGAATTGAACAAATATTCACCTCAAAACCCGACACCAGTCCAAGGGTGCTCTTTGCTCAGGCAAGGTCGCAGGATACGATAGAAGCTTTCCTGACAGGACAAGTTGACACTACGAAAGCGAAAGCACGAGTTACTGTTGACGGTGTGGAAAGAAAAGTTGCTAGATTGGAGAAGGCTAATCCTACAGACACGTCCAGGACCAACCATGTGAGGGTTATCTTGGCCGAGCCGCTGAAACTCGAAGAGGTTAACAAGGACGTCTTTGTAGAAGTAGAGGGATACAAGCCGGCTAGGGTCGTTATGATGGAAATCCTCGATAAAATTTACTACGATGGACCTCTTGGATTTGACTATACCCCTCAGCGTACGGTAATAAGGGTATGGTCACCCGTATCTAAGACTGTTGATTTGCTTCTTTACAAAAAGTGGGATGACAAAGAACCTACTCACATTGTGCCGATGAGGTACATTGGTAACGGAGCATGGGAAGCCGTTTTGGAAGGCGATTGGGAAGGTTGGTTCTACAGGTTGAGGTACTTCAGCTACGGTGAGTACCGAGAAGGTGTCGATTACTTCTCGAAGGCCGTGACCAAGAATTCCGCAAAAAGCGCCATAATCGATTTCAGTAAAACTAACCCCGTTGGTTGGGAAAAGGTCAGAGTTAGACCTCTTGAGTCTTACGTGGATGCAATCATTTACGAAATCCACATAGCGGATATCACGGGACTTCCGAATTCTGGTACGAAGAACAGAGGACTGTACCTCGGATTGACGGAAAAAGGCACGCGTGGACCAAGCGGTGTAACTACAGGTTTGGATCATCTCGTTGAACTCGGCGTAACGCACGTTCATATACTTCCAACAACGGATTTCTGGACCGGCGACGAAGGTGATAAAGATTTCGAAAAGAGCTACAATTGGGGTTATGACCCGTACTTGTTCACAGTGCCGGAAGGAAGGTATGCCACAGATCCAGTGGATCCTTACGTTAGAATTAGGGAATACAAAGAGATGGTAAAAGCCCTTTATGAAAACGGTATTGGTGTAATCATGGATATGGTTTTCCCACACACTTGGGGCGTTGGTGTAATGTCACCGTTCGATACTGCGGTACCTTATTACTTTTACAGAATTGACAAAACCGGTGCCTATTTGAACGAGAGTGGTTGTGGTAACGTGATGGCTACCGAACGCCCTATGCTCCGAAAATACATTATCGATACGCTCAAATGGTGGGTAACTGAATACAAGATTAGCGGATTCAGGTTTGACCAGATGGGATTGATGGATTACAACACGATGATCCAAATTGAAAAAGAACTGCACTCAATCGATCGTTCCATTATCCTGTACGGTGAACCGTGGGGTGGATGGGGAGCACCCATTAGGTTTGGAAAACCACAAGTCGGTGGTACGAGAATTGCGGCGTTCAACGACGAGTTCAGGGATGCAATCAGAGGCTCTGTCTTCAATGCCACAGTAAGAGGCTTTGTGATGGGCGCGCTTGCGATGGAAACGAGAATTAAGAGGGGTGTTGCGGGAAGCGTTGAGTATGATGAGATAATCACAAGCTTTGCCAAGAGCCCGGAAGAGACGATAAATTACGCCGAATGCCATGACAATCACACACTCTGGGACAAAAATTACCTCGCAGCTCAAGCTGATCCAACGACCAAGTGGACCGAGGAGATGCTCAAAGACGCGCAAAAATTAGCAGGAGTTATCCTGTTGACTGCCCAGGGTGTTCCTTTCTTGCACGGCGGACAAGATTTTTGCAGAACGAAGAATTTCGATGAAAATTCTTACAGTTCCCCGATCTCGATAAACGGATACGATTATGGAAGAAAGGCACAGTTCATTGATGTGTTTGAGTACTACAAAGGTCTAGTACAGATGAGGAAAAACCATCCGGCGTTCAGGTTAAGGACGGCTGATGAAATCCGAAGGAAATTATCATTCCTACCGTCACCAAGAAAGACGGTGGTCTTTGTGATTAAGGATGAAAATGATCCGTGGAAGGAAATTCTTGTGTTCTTGAACGGTGATACAAAGGCGGTTGACTATAACTTGCCGGAAGGTATTTGGAACGTTGTTGTTGACAAAGACAAGGTCAGCCCCACGCCTATGTATCAGTTGAGTGGAAAGATTACAATAAAACCAACATCCGCGCTTGTCATGTACCGTGCAAAGTAAATCTGAAAGTAGCGAAAATTGGTGTGAAAAAACCGGCGGGAAAACCCGCCGGTTTTTCTTTGTTTTTTAACGACTTTTCATATCTTCAATTTCCCTAAAGCGCAGAAGGGTTGTAGAAGACACGTTTGGGATACTCGAATTTCTGCCTCACGTTGTTGAACGAACGTACCGGTACAAGGTAGCCGACAATTCTCATAAATTCGTCGACCTTTGGCTTACCACACACAGTACACCTCTCGCCATAAAACGCGTGACCATCGTCGCAGACACTTATGCGGTGATTGAATGCAAAGTATATAACGCCCATTTGAGCTACTAAATTAACCATCTTCCAGGATTCTTCTTCGTTTCTGAACGGTGCTTCAAGGTTTATGTGAAGTATCGCTCCACCGGAGACTTTCTTGTCGAACATTCCTGAATAACGTATTCTGTTGAGAACATCGGTGTTCGTTGTGAGCGGTAACCACTGGTTCGAGTAAAGGTTGTAGTCAGTTCCATACAGGATCCTATCTTTCTCTGCAAGAGTAACAGCTGCTTTTTCTGCCGGTACTTGCTCGATGTTAAAGGTAAATCCAAAGGTTTCAAAGGCCTTATCGTTAAGCTCTCTAATCTTGTCAAGTATTTGGTGGGCAAAAGTTTCTCCTTCTTCTGTATATTTTAAACCGTCGATGTCTTCCGTGGTCAGTCCAAGTATCTCAAGGGCTTCGAAAAGTCCGTTAATTCCCACCGTCCCGTACTGGCGATTGAGATCCATCAAACCAAGGGTATAGAGGGGAAGTACACCTTGTTGGATTCGTTCCTGTATTATATTTCGAATAGCTGCAAGAACTTTCTGAATAAGAGTTACCTTTTCTTCAAGCCTTTTCAGAAATGCCTCTTTGTTCCTTGTCTCGAGTGCTATTCGGGGCAGGTTGACCGTAACAACTTTGAATGAACCGATATTCAGATCCGAACCGCCTATTGAGTTTGACATTCCGGACAGTTTTTCTGGTCCAAGCTTGAATTTTAGTTCTCTGGTCGAACTTGTCAACCTACAACAGGAGGCAACGGCGTCAATACTTTCTGAGATGTACCAATTTGTGTCTTGCCATTTCATGTTAACTTTGTTAATAAACCGCGCACTATCTTCATCAACGAATTTTCCGTTTTTGTAAAGCAGTGATGCAGTCAAAACAGGGAAGGTGAACATTTGCTTTTCTCGTTCCTTTGATATCCACTCCCAGTACTCCTTCTGAAGAGCGATAATATCCTCTACGTAATCTGTTATATTCGTACCGTCAGGGTATTTCTCCCCGTCGAATATGGTCTTAATGTAGTTCCTGTCAAGGTACGTGAAGTTCGTGTACGGTGATTGTGTCCCCCTTATCGGTTGGTTAATTGAGTAAGTGAAGATCTGGAAGTGTTGGTACAAGTAGGCTTTTTCCATTCCTTTGGGAATTAACCCTTCCCTTAGGTCCTTTTTGTAAAAGTATGTAAGCCACACGAAGAAATCCGGTAATCCCACAGCACCGGATTGCTGGTTGGAGGCGAACATAACGAATTGAATAACATGCTGGATAAACGAGGATAAATGCTTGGCAGGAGTTGATTTTATTGTGTCTATGAAAAAGAGTCCCTTCTCGACGATAGGTCTCAAAGAATACGCATAGCAATACGGTGCAAACGCGGCATGATGCGCATCGTGGAGGTAGATGTCTCCATAAATCTGATAGTTCAAAAATTTTCGAGCATCATCCTGACCAAAGAGCTCTTTCATCTTTTCGTAAATGTGGTACAGTGAGTATAACTTTGTCCACGGTTTTGAAACCTCGTTGAAATACGTGTACACGTTCGTGCTCCTGACATTGGCATTCGCATCTATTGTTGAGTTCAGAATACCACTACTGAAAAATTTTTCCGTGAACATCACAGGATCCATTTGCCAGGAAAGCCCTTCAATTTCGAGAAAAACGTCGGGAATTTTCACCAATTCTTCCACAAAATCAGAGGAAAAGGAAAATGAATTCAGTATGTTACATAGCTTGTGCACGTGCTATCCCTCCTTTTTCAATTACATCGGTTGTACTTATCACTCAAAAAGTAGGTGTTTTGCTCAACTCGTTCGTTTTTAAGTAGACCTGATTGGACGAAGCAGGAAATCCTCCGGTGTGTAAGTTTTTCTCGTACCTTCCAAGTACCATTTCGTCAAAGTAGCTAATATCAATACCTTCATTTGCCAAGTCATCCAGGCTTCGCCACGAGTACACCAAAACCGTCACAGCATCACCAAAGGTTTGCTTAACATCTTTTGCGAGAGAAATCGCCCAAAAACGATTGTGTTCGCTCAGAGGTTCACCACCGAGGAGAACCAACGCTACTTTTTCGTTCACCTTCAATAATAGCGAGAGTTTTTCCATGACCCTGGTTTGCAGTAAAATATAATCTACTGCGAAAGTTTCGTCAAAGTCCCACGTCTCCGGATTATGACACCCGAAGCACTTTGGATAAGCATCACAGCCTTGGAAATAAACACTTAGAGCCGGTAGGAAAGGATGGTCTCCGTGGGAGAACCTAACAACTCTAACAAGAGGTTTTTTTAGGTCTCGATAAGACGAGTTTAAGTTGTTCATAGTGTCTTCCCCCCAACAAAAGCCAATGTAAAATGTTCGCCCCTAGAACTAATTACTCAATTTGTTGGATTGCCTTAATAATATATACTACATATAGTATACCAAACGAGCTATGGGTGAGTCAAGTACGTTTAGCTTTCTTAAAAAAACTAAAACTCAAGCTAAAAGTTGAAGTTTACAATTAGTGTGCAATACGATTTTAAAACCACACTTTTCATGGGGGAGGTTTCGGTGTATGAAACGCGTTGTAGTTCTTGCCATGCTTGTACTGAGTTTATTGGCATTTTCGGTCAACCTGATATTTCTCGTTGGTGATGGTATGTCTGCTAACACCATACTCTTAGCCAGTATGCTTGAAGGACGCATACTTGAGATCATGAAACTGCCATACACAGGTTTAACGATTACGTACTCGGCGGATTCGTGGGTTACTGACTCAGCACCCGCAGGAACAGCACTCTTTGCTGGATTAAAAACGCTCAATCGTGCGATAAACGTTTTACCTAACGGTGAAAAAGTCGAAAGTTTATTTAAGATGGCTCAGAAGGCAGGTTACGCTACCGGTATTGTGGTTACGTGTCGTGTTACGCATGCAACTCCAGCCGCAGTCTACGGTGCCGTTTCCGACAGGAACGACGAGGTAACGCTTGCAAAACAGCTCGCTGAAGCGGGAATCAACGTTATCTTCGGTGGCGGTAGGGACATGTTCCTGCCAACTTCCAAGGGCGGAAGGAGAAACGACGGACTTGACTTGATTGAGAAAATGAGGAGCGATGGATACACGGTAATTACGAAAAAAGATGAATTACCAAATGTTAAGGGGGATAAAGTTCTCGGTTTGTTTGCAATGGGGCATCTAAAACCCGTTAGCGAGAGAACGGAAGAGCCAACACTTGGTGAGATGACCAGAAAGGCGATAGAATTACTTGCTGCTTCCGGAAAACCGTTTGCGTTGATGGTGGAAGGTTCTCAGATCGACTGGGAAAGCCATGCGAACGATTACTATGGAATTTGGAAGGAAACGGTTGAATTCGACGAAGCCGTGAGAGTAGCAATCGATTTTGCAAAACGTGATGGCAACACTTTGGTCGTGGTTATTGGAGACCACGAAACCGGAGGGCTGTCGCTTTCCAACGGTGGGTACACGATAAACATTGAACAGGCGAGGAAAGGAAAAGGTACGGCAAGGATGTTCTTAAGGCAGTTCTCTATCAACGACAAAGCAAAATTTGCCGAAGGTTTAAAAGAATGGTACGGAATCAGTATCACCGACGCCGAGTACAACTACTTGAGGAACGTTCCTTCAAATCAGCTTGAAAGGGAACTTGCAAGGTACATCAGCGGTAAAATGGGATTTGGATTCACAACTTACGATCATACCGCTGGTGTTATTCCTGTTTATGCATTCGGACCTGGTGCAGAGCTATTTGTTGGGTGGATGGATAACACGGAAGTCGCTTTTAAAATAATGAACATTATGAAGCTCAAAACAATCTCTTTCCCGAAGGTTTCCGCAGCTGCAGGATATTAATCTCAAACGAGTTTACAGCGTTTACAAGTGCGTTGGGTGTTTTTATATATTTTCAAAAATTTCTCCCGGGTTTCTTCCCGGGACTTTTTCTTTCTCTTTCATTTTTTGGATTTTTACTCGAAGACACTCCCCAACTTTACCAAACCACCATTTTTCGCGTCGTAAAAATGGATTGGGCGTTTACCTGGAAACTGTATTAATCTGACCCTCACCGCTCCACTACCTGTAGTTATCAAAGCACCGTCACGGTTTACATCAAGAACTTCTCCGATTCCGTTAGCGGTGAGTTCCACGTTCGTAATCTCGCATGCACCGAAAAGTTTCACTTCTAAACCCTCGAATCTTGCTTTAGCACCTGGAAAGGGGTCATATGCTCGTATCTTGTTTCTCACGTGTTCGGCAGGTTTTGAGAAATCAATCCACAGATCTTCCTTCTCTATTTTTGGTGCGTAACTTGCTTGGGAATGATCTTGGGGTGTGAGTTTAACTGGATATCTGAGAAGGAAATCTTTCAATAGACATTTGCCGATATCAAGCATTTTTTGGTAAACGTCGCCGAATGTTTCACATTCACTTACTTCGAAAGCTCTTTGGAGAGCGATGTCTCCATCGTCCATGCCTTCCGAAATCTTGAAAATCGTTATGCCTGTTATTCTCTCTCCGTTTTCAATAGCGCGCTGAATAGGTGCAGGTCCGCGGTATTTGGGCAACAATGAAGCGTGTACGTTGTAAAATTCTATGGCATCCAAGAACGGTTTCTTGAGCAACCTTCCAAATGCCACCACAATACCAATGTCCGGTTTAGAGTCCTCTATTATCTTCAGCCCTTCCTGTATGAGGTTCGTAGGTTGGAACACCGGTATCCCGTATTTCAGTGCCACTTCTTTAACCGGGGTTGGCTGAAGCTTCAGCCCGCGACCTTTTGGCTTATCCTTTTGACTAATAACCGCAACGATGTTAAAATTTTCTTGCACAAGGAATTCCAAAAACTCGGCGGCAAATTCCGGTGTACCCATGAATAGTATTCGCACGGTTTTCACCTCCCCAGCAATTATATCATCCAAAGATAATTTTGTGGTAGAATAATCAAGCACTGGGCAATTTTTACTTTCTTGATTTTGGAGGCAATTTGATATGAAGGTGTTTGCGATTGATACGTCCACCCCGAGAGTTGTTGCATGCTATATCGACGAAGAAGTAAAACTTCTTGCGGAAGTTGAAAGCGGGGAAAAGCACGGAACACACATTCAAAGAATAGCAAAAATGTTTGAAGGTGTGGATTATGGAACACTTGATGTTGTTGGTATTGGTATCGGTCCTGGAGGGCTCACAGGTTTGCGAGTAGGAATCTCGTTTGCCACCGCACTTGGAATCGGAAAAAAATTCGTAGAAATAAATTCGCTTGAGCTGATAGGCTATAACGCTGCATTTTACGATGGATATGTTGTGGTTCTGAGAAAAGCGCGTCAGGGATACCTTTACGGCGCAGTTTACCTTGCAAGGGGCACAGGCGAACTTGAAGAAGTGAGGGGACCTTTTATCCAGAGTATTGAAGCCGTCGGTGAAATGGTAGCCGAGTTCAACCCAAAAGTTTTCTTGGGAGATGGGGGGGAGTTTTTCCGAAAGGAGCCCGTTCTTCCAGACTGGAATCTCCCAAGAGCCGATAATTTGGCGATACTCGTAAAGAAAAAAATAGAGGCTGGGCAGTTTGTTAAACTTGTTGAGCCTCTCTATTTGCAGAAAAGTATTGCGGAACTGAATTTTGAGAGGAGAAAGGGGCGGAGTTAACAGACTCATGACGCAGCCGAATAAAGGAGACCTTTTTGGTAATGTTAAACTCACACCCATGATGAAACAATACATGGAAATAAAGGAAAAGTACAAGGATGCAATCCTACTTTTCAGACTTGGAGACTTTTATGAAGCGTTCTTTGATGATGCACACACGGTCTCCAAAGTTTTGAACATCGTGTTGACAAAAAGACAGGATGCTCCCATGGCGGGTATACCGTACCACGCGCTCGATAATTATCTTAAAAAACTTGTTGACGCGGGATACAAAGTGGCAATCTGTGAGCAGATGGAGGACCCTTCCACGGCCAAAGGTATTGTAAGACGCGAGGTTACACGTGTGATAACTCCTGGAACGATAATCGAAGACGAACTTTTGACTAACGATAGTAACTTCCTAATGTCTCTATTTGAAAACACTGATGGAGTTATTCACGCGGTGCTTTCGGACCCTTCAACGGGAGATGTGGTAATAACGAAATTTGAGGACTCGGAAGAATTGATCGATTTTGTTGCAACGCACAAGATTTCTCAAATTATCTGTCCAGAAAGATTCGGCGAGAAGCTATCTGGCGTAGTTAATGTTTTCATCGACAAGCTGGATGAATGGTATTACACTGACTCAGAGGAGACGATAAAACAAGCCTACGGACTTGCAAGTATAGATCACTTTGAACTGGGCGTGTCTTTAAAGCCTTTTGGAGCACTCGTGAAGTACATAAAGTACACTTTAAACAAGGATGCTAAACTGAAAGTTCCCAAATTTTTGGAAGAGTCTATGTACATGACCTTAGATTTGACAACAGTTGAAAACCTTTCGTTGCTTCCAGGTGAACGTGGAAAAAATTTGTATGATGTCCTTAACAAAACAAGAACCCCAATGGGGGCAAGACTACTTAAATGGGTTATTCTTCATCCCCTTAAGGACAGAATGTCTATTGAGAGAAGGCTCAATATAGTCGAAGTGTTTTCTGAGGACTTTCTTTTAACAAACGAAGTTAGGGAGTATCTTGACGGAGTATACGACGTTGAGCGTATTGTTAGTCGACTCGAGTACGACAATGCCAAACCGAAAGACCTTGTAAGTCTTCGTGTGACACTCGAAGTTGTAGAGCCTTTGAGAGATGCTTTGATGACGAACGAGCGATTGAAGGAGATTATCTCAGGGATTCCGGATCTTACGGAGGTGAAGGAAGAAATCACCAAAACCATTGAAGATACGATTGAGGGTGAATTGGGAGAAGGTAAAATCATCAAGCAGGGAGTGTCAAAGGAACTGGACGAGTACCGAGAGCTTTTGTACCACTCCGAAGAAAAACTCAGAGAATTTGAGGAAAAAGAACGAATAAGAACTGGTATACAGAAACTGAAGGTAAGTTTCAACAACGTTTTTGGATACTACATAGAGGTCCCTAAGGGTCAGGTGAAGAACGTTCCCGATTATTACACCAGAGTCCAAACCTTGGTTAACGCGGAAAGATTCACCACGCCGGAACTCAAAGAATTCGAACAGAAAATATTGGCTGCCAAAGAGAAAGTGGAGACTCTAGAAAGACTCATTTTCAAAGAACTCTGTGATAAGATAAAAACCAAAGTGAATGAACTTAGAACCTTGGCTGAAATGCTCAGCTGGATTGATCTTTACACAACATTTGCGTATGTAGCAAAACAGTACGGATACACACGGCCAAGGCTTTCCGAAAACGAATTCCACATAGTTGCGGGGCGTCATCCAGTTGTTGAAAGGTTTGTTTCGGAGTTTGTACCAAACGACACCCACATGGACAAGAACGTCCGCATGTTCATACTAACGGGACCAAACATGAGTGGTAAGAGCACGTACATTCGGCAAGTCGGACTCATAGCACTCATGGCTCAAATTGGTTCTTTCGTTCCAGCAAAGGAGGCTGTAATACCAGTCTTCGACAGGATTTTTACGCGGATGGGTGCAAGGGATGATATTTCGACCGGGAAAAGCACGTTCTTGACTGAAATGAACGAAGTAGCACTCATTTTGAATAAGGCAACTGAACGAAGCCTTGTACTCCTTGACGAGGTTGGTAGGGGTACAAGTACATTCGACGGTATCAGTATTGCTTGGGCGATGAGCGAATACATATACAACGAGATTAAATGCAAGACCATTTTCGCAACGCACTTTACAGAGCTTACGGAATTGGGCTCCGTTTACAGTGGAATAAAGAATTACACTGTTGACGTTAAAGAAACTAAAGATGGTGTTATCTTCCTTCACAAGGTTGTTGAAGGTGTAGCCGACAGAAGCTACGGTATAGAAGTTGCAGCTATTGCTGGACTTCCCGAGAGTATCATCCTTAGAGCAAAAGAGATTCTTGATGTCATAGTTGAGAAAAGTGATATTGAAAAGAAAGTTGGTATCCTGAAAGAAGGACAGATGAAGAAGCTGAAGGCAAAAAAAGCTGTCCCAGAGGGACAGCTCAGGCTATTTTAGACCTTTATCTACGTTCATGCATTACCATAAATCTCATTCCACACCAGTTTTACCTTTGCGATATCCTCAGCGTGCTCAGGGTTATCTCCTGGAGTTTCGAGTATAAGAGGGAGAGAGGATATAATTTCGTTTGATAATAAAACTTTGAGCCCATTGAGGCCTATTGTTCCATTACCGATGTTCTCATGCCTATCTTTTTGTGAACCGAGCTCGTTCTTTGAGTCGTTCAAATGAATGAATTTCAACCTTTTGATACCGACGTTCTTATCTATCTCTTCGAGAAGTTTTTTTATGCCCTCGGAATTTGTGATATCGTAACCTGCATCAAATCCGTGGCACGTGTCGAAAGTTAAACCTATTCGCTCCGGATATTCGCACAGTTCTATGATTTTTCGCATCTGTTCGTAGTTGTAACCTATGTTTCCACCTTTCATTGTAACGTTTTCAAGGAGTATATACACAGTTTTTTCGGCTTTCATTATTCTGTTCAACGCCTTAGCAATTCGCTCGATACCGGCTTCTTCTCCTTCGCCAAGATGACTTCCTGGATGGATATTGAGGTACTTTATGCCAAGTTTTGCGCATATCTTCATCTCGATTTCTAACAACGCGACAGATTTTTCCCAAACATCTTCTTTCGGACTGGCAATGTTAACCAAGTACCCCGAGTGGCACAACATGAACTCCGGGTTCAGGTTAAATTTCTTCACTCCACGTATGAAACGGACAACGTCTTCGTTGTCGGGCAATCTTGCGTTCCACTGACGGGGGTTGTGTGGAAAGATCTGAAACGCGTTTCCTCCAATTTCAACCGTTTCCCTCGGTACTCGTTCGAATCCTCCACCTATCGGCATGTGCGCACCTATGATAGGCTCCTTAGAGACCTTTTCCACAATGTTCACCTCACCAGTTTTATGAATAACTCATTTAAATTATACCATCTGTTTTTTCCACAAATTTGGTAAAATAATACCGGTCTAAGGAAAGAATTTGAGAACATAAAAAAAGCGGGGGATTGTTGTGGAAAAAACGTTGAAATTTCGGATTTTGATTGTGGTATTTTTGATTTTCACATCGTTTTTTTGTACTCTTGTATTTGGCGGGCTCGATCTTGTGGAGTATGTGAGCTCTTCAGGTGCTCCAAGTTATAAGGTTATTTCAAGCCTATCAAGTATTGTTGGCGGACGCTCTTTTCTATTGGAAGTTATCAGTCAAAAGTGGCGAAATATGAATTGGCTTCACAAGGTTCTAGTTTGCATTCCTCGGAATTTGTCGTTCAAGTCACACGCGATTCTTGTAATCAACGGTTCGGTGCCACGCGATTTGACGCAAAGTGTCAATCAGTTTGCTACCATTGCAGAATCATTCGGTGCTCCGGTTATTTCACTTTGGGACGTACCTAATCAACCAATTTATGGCCTTCGCGAAGACGCGTTGATAGCTTACACGTTTTACCAATACTACCAGTCTGGTGAACCTGATTGGCCACTCCTGTTTCCTATGGTGAAAAGTGTTATTTCGGCGATGGATTGCGTTCAGGAGTTCTTCCTAACGCACGGTCTAAAGCTCGAAAAATTCCTGGTAACCGGGGCATCGAAAAGAGGTTGGACGGCCTATCTTGTTGGAGCAGTTGATCCCAGGGTGATGGCTATTGTGCCAATCGTCTACGATAACTTGAATATGCCCAAGCAGATGAGAAAGCAACTGGAAATGTACGGAAATTTCAGCGAGCAGATAAGATATTACTCAAAATACTCGTTTACCGAGATGGTGGCAACTTCCAAAGAAGTTCCAGAACTCGTGAAGGCCGTAGATCCATACTTTTATGATATTCCCGTGCCAAAACTTTTAATTTTGGGCTCTAACGACCCGTACTGGGTTGTAAACTCATCTGAGATTTACTTTTCTGACCTTTCCGATCCGAAGTATGTTAGGGTGTTTCCCAATGAGGGGCACGATATCCGTAACGCTGTGGAGGTTGCGAACGCAATAAGGACGTTCTTCTGGTTATGCATCCGGGGAAGCTTTCCTAAAGTTGATTGGCATTTTGACGGTCAAGATTTCATTGTTAGTACCGATTCACAAGTTTGTTTTGCACGCTTTTGGTACGCATATTCAGAAAGTTTGGACTTTAGAAAATCAACGTGGAAAAGCCTTGAAATAGAAATGGAATACTTTGTTCAAGCAGAAACTGGCGATTTTTTGATTTACGCAAAACCTAGCAATTTTCTCAATAAGGACAAGAATTTGGCATTTTTTGTTGAAATTGGATTGGTGAGGGATAGTATGACTTTTGTTGTGACTACGACTCCGAAGGTGCTGAAAATAAAATAAAAAAACACCCCCAATACGGGGGTGAAATGAGAAGGGGGATGGGGAGGGAGAGCTCTGGCTTAGCAGGTCAATTTTTTGCTTGAGATATCATTTTGTTTCTGGTGTCATTCTGAAGTAGTTTGTGTTTTCATCATGTTCGATTTTCTTATATCTATGCGTTGCAGTCTCGTACATCCGGTTGATTATAGCCATGAGATCACTATTTTTTCCAATTTCTTCAACAATTTTGCTCAAGTCACCGTTGAATTGGTAGCTGAATTCCTTTTCATCAAACCGAATGTCTTCTACGAATTTCATCGGTACATCTGGATTTATCTTTTGAATTAATCTTAGAACATACTCGGCAAAAATTTTCCTAACATCGCTCTTCCTCTTTGCTTCGGCAAGTTTTTCTCTGTATTCAGTTTCAAGTTCGTGTTCGTACTTCACATAACTGTACATTTTCTCCGACATACTATCCCCCCTCGAGAGTTTGGAACTTTTGACTAAATCAGGGGGAAGTGGCCCCCTGATTTCGCTCACTTTACCTCATTTTTACTCTTTCCAGTTATTTAGACCGACCAGGCCCTGGAAGTGTTCTAATGAAATTCTTCACAAACATTCGGAACTCTCAGGTTTTTTAAGTTTGATGGCAGAATATATTTTCGGGCGCCATTACTTTAGAAAATGGAGTATTACAACGAGTTTTGTACCAACAGGACTGATGCTTAGCGAGATATCAGGAGTGGTATTTAAAAGATTGCTTAATTTTTCTGTCGATGAGAATACTATATCTTGATCGTCTACATCTAAATAAAGAAGAAACATCGCGTGGACGTTACCGGTTTTATCTATCAATTGTACAAAATCGAAATCCTCTCTGCTGACACCTGCGAATTCTATGGCGTCCGTAACATTCCACTCGCCCTCTTGGAGCATACTTTGTATGAAAGAATTTAGCAGGTTTGCAAATTTATGGATTAGCTCATCAGTTTCACTGAGGACTTCTTCTGAACTTTCTTCTTCATCTTCTTCTGGAAACTCGAAAGGATAGTACGGTTTTTCATTGAAAATATCCTCACTTTCTTGAATTTGTATTTCTTCTTCAAAAAACCTAAGAAAATCAGAGATTTTGGGAATTTTTACACTAATTTTGGTTACGTCGTCGGTGGCTCTGGTAATGTGGATCTTCATGTTAAATAATTCCGCATAAAGAACGGTGTCGTCTGTAACGACGTTGTCCGCCTTGGTTAAGACTGCATTTTCTGTTCTTACTAACACAAAACCTTCTTTTATATCAAGAGGAAATGACAAATGTGCCACGGATGAAAAGACTTTGTCTTCGTAAGTAGCCTTGGGTTTTATTGAGAGCACCATCTGTGTATTTTCTTTATCTTCACAGGTGAGAAGAGATAGTGCAACACTTTCCACCCAGTTTGGTTCGATTGGAAAAAGTGTCAAAGGAGTTATGGATTTTAAAGCCAGCGCGTTGAATGGTTCAACTGACAACAAACGAATTGTAGCGTTTTCGAGTGTAAAATGTTTCTTAATGTTTGTTAGTTTAGAAATCAGTTCTCTTTCTAGTTGTGATACTTCTTTTTTTATGAACACCTCTGCTTCTACACTTTGGTCTTCACAGATTCTCAAATATCCCTTTTCGCTTTGGGGGGTCCCGTAGATATCACCAAGCAGGTAAAAAACCATACCAAGTATCGGTAGATTGAGAGCTTCGTGATAAACAAGCGCATCATCCGGAATTTCGAGCACGTGGGAGTAATTTATGTTTTCTGCAAGGAGTTCTAAAAACCGTGCCATGGTGTCGGAAAAAGTTAAGTAGACACCGCTTTCGAGTTTATAGATGTGTCCGATGCCTTCTTCGGTTATCACGGCAACGTATTTTTCGGATTTTTCATCGAACTGTACGGACACAATTTCTAAGAGCATCAAAAAGTTCTCGATGCTTTCAAACCGAGTATCCGCTGGGAACACGAAAATTATTGGCAATTTTCTAAAACTAGACAAGATCGTTTCAAGGTTGAAAGAGTCGTTCAGCAACAATTCCCAGTTGCTTAATAAAAGCTGATTGCTGAACTTTCCTGTAACTGTAATCATTTCGGGAAGATTCACAATTTCTGGTATTTGACGAATCTTTTCGTCAGACTGGTCTTCATTGAGAATTGTAATCAAATCGTAGATACTACGAATGTGGAATATGAAGTTCATACCTTGAGGGATGGATATTTGGAAAGCTCCAACGGAAACTGAAATGAGTAACAAAAGAGCCGCCAACGTACCACGAATATTCTTCAGCACAACTATCCCCTCCTTGGTGTTCTAGAATAAAGCCGGAGTCAACACTCTTTGCGAAAACTATTAGATGGAAAAATTGTTAACTCTACACCTTTGTCTTCCCTCTCAGGTACGCGTACCAACTCGTACCGATGATTATCAAGATGATACTAACTACTTGCGCAGCTCTAAGACCTCCAGCCATGAGGCTGTCAAGTCTCAGCGATTCTATCCAAAATCGACCAATGGAGTAAAGTACGAGGTACAGCGCCGTAGTTTCACCATAGCTTCTTTTCTTCTTTTCCATGTAAAAATAGAGAAAAATGAAGACCCCAATGTTCCAAAGGCTCTCGTAGAGGAAGGTGGGATGGAAGTATTCGAAGTTGTCAAAACCAGGCATCCTCCTATCAGGTGGAACGTACATCTTCCATGGCAAATTTGTCGGCCTACCATAAGCTTCGTAATTGAAGAAATTTCCCCATCTGCCTATCGCTTGCCCCACAGGAAGAACACTGGTGAATAGGTCCGTAGCGTGAAGAAAGTTAAAGTAACCTTTCACTTTCGAGTAGATGAATATCATAAGGAGTACGGCGAATATAGCTCCGTGTATCGCCAGACCACCGTGCCAAATTTTCCAAATCTCCGAAGGATTTCGAGAGTAATATCCCCAATTGAAAATAACGTAATAAGTTCGAGCTCCAAGGATACCGCTCAAAATTCCCCAGAATACTCCCTCATCTAAGTCCTCGGGTTTGATATGGTAGTTCTTGAGACGCCGGCGCGCAAGAAAGTAAGCTGTAAATATCCCCGTTGCTATGCAAACACTATACCATCTCAGTTGGAAACGTCCAACTTGGAAGATGTAGTCTTTGACAATTAACTCACCGCTAAATACGGTCTTCAAGAAGAAAAACAATGTAAGACCGACCAGGAAAAAGATGGAAATTGGAATTCCCCATACTAAGAGTGCTTTTTTTGAGACCTTTTTGCCGTTTTTTTCATCGTTTGAGAGATTCTTCATCGTCAAAATTCCCCCTCCCGTTGTCTTTTTCTAAGATCCCTTTCCCAAAGCTCTTTGTAAACATAGCTTAGTTGTGAAAGCTTTTCTTTTATCTTGTCGTTAAACGGAACACGATGCCAAAAAATTTCTCTGACCTGTTTTTCGAGTTTTTGAATTCCCTTTGACTCTTTCGATATCCACAGCACGTAATCTTTTGAAAAAAGTTCCGCGGGATTTCCTTTGATTTTGTTTTCCTCCAAATACCTATAGTATTCACCTGTCAAACCTTCCTCCATCCACCGACCGAATGCGAGTTCTTTTTCCAATTTCCACCGGTAATCTCCAAATGCTTGGTAAAATGGTTCAATACCTTTTCGCGAAAAGATGGGAATTGCAACGCGACCGCGTCCGTAAATGTTCGTTCCCTCCACGGGTTCCCAACAGAAACCTACTTCACCGTAACTTGGGACGATTACCACGTAAGGTGGCATGAAAATCGTCGAATTTTTGATCTTTCGCTGAAAAGTAGATGGTTCGACAAAAATTAGTTCTTCTAAGAGCTTGCAAGTTGATTGTTTTGCGAACAAAAAATTAACATCCCTAAGAAAATTTGAATTCAAAGCCGGGTAATTAACCCCGAATTTTCCAACAGATTTTTTTACCATCTGCTTTACTACGAAAATTTCGGAAAAAACTCTTTGTTCGCTCGTTACCTCTTTCGCTTCTTTTGAAACTGATTTGTTTTGCTCCAAATTCTTTATTGTTTCGTAAAGTCCCTTAATTTCCGAGTCCATTCTTCTCAAGTTTCCAGCAGTGCGTACTATCTCATCAAGGATAACGTACACGCCTTTAGTGTAAGGTCCCTTTGATTGCACACCTTTTACCAAGTCTCTGAGTTTTTCCTCTTCGATCATTCGATCGTTAAGCTTACGTTCGTACTCCTTTACAAGCCAAGTTAAATCTACTGTTCGCTGTTGTTCAACATTTTGAATGACATCTTCGAATGTTGAAGGCCGTACTTTTCCGTTTTTTACAGCAATGAGCCATTCGTCCGTATAAAACACCGTTTCATGTTCAAAACTTGAGAACATTTCCTTGATTTTGTCTAAGTCATCCTTGCCAACGTAGCGTGGGTCAACCAAGCCGAGCCTTATAAACAACTTTTGCTCAATGGGAGAGTCTTCGTTTAAGATATTTGCAACAGCTTCGAATAGCTGCCAAAAAACGTTTACGAACTGCTCCTTGTAACTTTGGAAGTCCTTTTCGTGAAGTTCTTTGATTCGTAAAAACTCAGTTTTTAGGGATTTTTCGATGCCGAAAAATATGTTTTCAAAAAACGCCATAATCGGACTAACCTCGCCAAGTTAGTTTTAATCTATCGCCCATGAACTCAAGCTGATAAACACTTCTAACACCACGTTCCAGCAACTTTCGAACCATTTCTTCGCTGTTTTTAAAGGATGCAACGATGATTGCATCGGCTTGGAACTTGTCTTCGAGTGAAATAACAGGAATACCGTCGATTTTAGTTCCAATCTTCTTTTCATCCTCGTCTAAGAAAGCGACTATGTGAAAGTTAGAACGCGTCGTAATTAACCTTTCAAGCATCCGTCCAACCATACCCGCTCCGAAGATACAAAGTTCCCGCTTACCGATAAGCTTCAAAAAAATATCTTGGAACTTGTTTTCTATGCTACCATATAAATCGACAATTTCCGATAAATACGAGAGATATAGATAACTCAAGCTGATTTTGCCTTTTTCTGTGATTTGATACCTTCCGTTTGGATTATCGACAAGTCCCTCGGACTTTAATTTCTTGAGGTATTTGTTCACCAGCGAAGGTACGATACCAGCCAATGAAGCTATTTCTCCATGTGTGGTGGTTCCATTTTCGAGTGCTTTGAGTATCATCATCACTCTAAAGTTTGGGGAGTATTCGAAGAATTTAAATTCACTCATTAATCTACCTCCCGCCATCGTTTAGAGCTTTATATTTTTTATCGAATTTCCAAACTTTTCTATTTCGTCCTTGATGTCGTTTATAGCATTTTCCAATTGCTCTATACCAGTGTAGAGTTGTTCCACAGCCTCATGTGAGCTGCGAGAGATTTGTGCAAGCCGATCGACGTTTCTTGATGACGCTTCCGTGACTTGTTCAATGGCGTTGAGCGACTCGCGAACAGAATGCAAGTCTTTTGAAACTTTCTCTGTTACCAAAACGGTTGATGTAACAACTTTTTCAATTTCCGTAAGGGAGTTTTTCGATTCTTTCGCTAGGTTTCGTGTCGAGTTAGAGAGGTCCATAATCATTTCTGCAATTCTTGCCAGCCCTTCGCGATCGATGTTTTGCTTACTCGTCTCGATAGATGCGTTGATTGCAAGCACGGTTATGTTATCGGAAATGTCGGTAATCTTTTCAGCCAGAGAAGAAAGTGTTTCGGTCAACTCAGCAAGTTTCGACGACGATTTGGTTATATCTTCAATGGTGTCTGTAAAATGCTTTATTCGCAATAAGGTTGATTCAACTTCTGCCCTACTTTCCTCAAGGTATGCAGCAAATTCCTCAACAGATTTGTCTAACTCTTGTGATGCCTTTTCGGTATTCTCAGCCATGGCCTTAATCTCCGCTGTGGAAGTAGAAGCCGCGATAACTGCTTCAGAGATAGAACCGAATAAATTATTGGAATTTTCCAGCTGGGACTTTGGGGTTTTTACAAGATACTCACCAAGAATGTAACCAAGGGCTAGAGAAATCACTATAAGTAGCGGGTAACCGAAGGTAAAAAGTTTTTTGCGAAACCTTTGAAGGTCTCTGAAAAGTTCGTCCTTGGTAGCGGCGTGCACAATGAAACTTTCTCCGTCGAAAGCAAAGGCGATGTGTCTCTCAACACCTTCGAAAACGTACGAATAAATACCAGAGCTACGTTTCTTCATGTATTCAAAAAGTCCGGGCACAGCTTGTTTTGCATCGATGCCTACCTTTGATGGATCTGTGTGAAATATTGCAACTCCGTCGCTGTTTAGGACGTAGTAATATCCAAAAGATGGTTTTGTCGCAAAGAGAGGTTCGTAATGTTTGTATTTTGCCAAAGCCTCTACCTCGAGCTTAAAAACGTTAAGAACGTTAGCTCTCGTGATTTTCGCAAATTGAGTAAAAGTCACAAAAAGTAATATTGTTACGAAACAAATCAGTATTAACGATACGGCTAATGCGTACTTTAAGCTTAATTTCATAGTTCCATATCCCCCTTCGAGTAAATTTTTTCAATCATCTCGCCCAAAGATTCACCGTTCCACTCGATTAGAGAGAATTCAATCCTTACATCGGCGAACCTTTCATCTTTCTCAGCGAGTGAACTAATCCTGTTCTTTATATCGTCTACGGTTTTTTGAGAGCGTTTAGATTTTGCACCTATTAGTATGTTACAGAACTCATCTACTTTAATCCTACCAACCAGCTCCTGGGAAAATTCCTGAAGTATTTCACTCAATTTCTTCAAAAATTCGTTTGCGAGAGTTCCACCGTATCTTTTGACAAATTCCCTAAGGTTCACGATTCTTGTTTTTACCAGAGTAACTGGCAGATCGTTCCTAACTGCAAAATCTATGGATGAGGCCAACTTCGTCCTAAAGAAGGTCATAGTGTAGGTGCCGGTGATACCGTCGCATTCAAGCCCTTTATTTAAATTGTAGTAATCGTTCACAAGCATGAAAAGATTTCCCAGCGCATCGTTGATATAGAGTAATGTCTTTTGAGTTACCTCAACAAACTTTGGATTTTCAAAGAGCACAAAGCCAAGTAACTCATCATACCACGAGAATATTTCCTCAAGAACAAAGTTTTCTGACATTTTTCTTGACCCTTGAAAATGCTCCTCAACAGGTGAGTAGATACTCAGATCGCTGCTCATTTCCAAAACTCTTTTAACTTCCTCAGGAGCTGCGAGCTCACCTTTCCCGAATCCGTAAATTCTCATTCGCGAAAGCGATGCAACGACAAAATAAACTGCCTCGAACTCCAAAAGCTCTAAAAATAGTTCATATATCTTTCTGAAAACTGTGAACTCGTCGAATATATAACTTGCGTAGCTTAATATTTCGTCCATCAACGTCGCCTTTTTTAAACTTTCGTCAAGTATATCAACCAACTCTCCGTATGGCTCTATGTGAATCTTGTAAATCTCCCTCGTCCATTCAATTGCGTAGGGTTGAGCAACAAAAGCCAAGATAGCTCTCTCTATATCTTCTTGCGGGGCAGTTTTCTTAACAAAAGCGTTTACACCGCTCTTCTTTGCCCAAAAGGGACTAACCGTTTCATCAGCACCGGTGAGCATAAGGATTCCAATACGCTTGAAGACACTAAAACTTCTAATGAATCTCGTAAAGTGAATGCCATTGAGCTTGGGCATTACGTGATCAACAATCACCACATCAGGAAGAAAGCTAAAGAATTTATTCAGGCCATCGAGTCCGTCCCTGGCAACTTCTACGGAATAACCATTCAGCTCTAAGAGATTCTTAAGGTAGCTGCGCCAAACGTCTGAGTCATCAACAACAAGTACTTTTTTCATCTCTCTCCCCTCAGCAAGCATCTCTATTCAACGATTTCAAAATGGATTTGATTTCGTGGAACGGTCTCAATTCACTTCTATTTCCTAGTTCTTGTTGGATGTTTCTTGGAAGATAGGGGAATTCAGCATCCTCTTGGATTAAGAACCTCACCTTCTTTTTTGATAAAGTCTTTGCTTCGCTCTTTCCGTCGTCTCCAAGACCTCCAAGAACGATGATAATAAAATTTTCATCGGCTACTTTCTTTAGTGAAAGAAACAGCGTTGAGATCGACGGATGGATTTTTCCCGACCCTTCTTTTACTGTTACCAAATCGCGTGTTAGGAAAACAATATCCTTACCTCCTGCCGGTAGGTGAATAACGTTTATCAATCTGGTTGGGCTTTTCACAACCACATTTGAAATTTGTGTCTCCCTTGTTATGTGTTCAGCAAAAGTCTCGATTACCGTACTCGTGAGGTGAATGCATAAAACTACTGGGAAGCGTAGAGGTTCTCCAAGCTTTAAAAGTTCTATAACTCGTGTGGGGCTACCTGCAGAGCCAACGATGATAACCCTCTTCATTCGACTTCAACCAACCTTTCAATGAGTTTAAGCAACCTTTCGAGTGGTTCACTCTTTGAAAGGTATCCATCTGCGCCGGCTTCCATACCTTTGATTAACTGTTCTTCTGACAAAGTGCTGAAAATCACAACCGGCAACTTCGGTTTTACCTCTTTTATACTTTTGGTTGTTTCGAAACCGTCCAATCCAGGCATCTCGACATCGCAAACTACCAGGTCCACATCGAATTTCTTTGAGATTTCTACGCCTTCTTCGCCGGATTTTGCTTCCAGAACCTCGTAACCAAAAGTTCTAAGAAACTTTGAGAGTATTGACCTGGTTACGAACGAATCGTCGACTATCAGTATCGTTCTTTTTTTGCTGGACTTTTCGGCGCGTTTGGAAATCTTACTTACGTCGATTACCGGCAACGGATGGATAAATATATTCTTCACAAAGCCCTTCACAAAGCCGTAGGATTCGTTGCTGATTTGTCCGTCAAAAACACCCACGATGTTGTCCACAAGGAGTGCTTTCTTAGCGGACGTGATGAAGCAGAACCTAGGATTAGCTGAGGAAAACGAAATATCGTACAGCTTATCCTTGTATTTGACTTTACCATCTACGGTTTGTGCACTCACTATCACTGCTACTAAGTCACTCGTTTCAACTGCGAAAATCAGTCCATCTGCCTCAATAACAACGACTTTCACAACAAAACTTTTCACAGGAAAATGAACGATGAACTTTGTGCCTCTTCCGGGAGCCGTGACTACTTCAACATTTCCTCCCCGTGCCATGGCAAAGTTTCTTACTGCATCAAGCCCTACTCCCCTGCCGGCCGTACCGTCAGCGGTATCCTTAGTTGAGAAACCGGGCACAAATATCACTTCTTCCGGTGGGAGGTGCCCAAGTCCTTTTTCGGTGGCTTTTTTCCTCACCCTTTCAAAGTCGATTCCGGAACCATCATCTTCAACTTCGAGATACAACTCTCCACCTTCCAGGTAACTTCTGAGTGTAATTGTACCGTACTCCGACTTTCCTTTTCTTTTCCTTTCCTCCGGAGATTCAATACCGTGTGCTATTGCATTTCGCACAAGGTGTACTAAAGAATCTAGCAATACTTGCGAATCCTTTCTTTCCACTTTTTCCTGTCCAATTTGTAGTTCCAGCTTGACCTTTTTTCGATTTAGCGTAGCTTCTTGAATCACAAGTGTGTCGAAGTTTCGCAAAAGGTCAGAGATTCTAACATAGAAGTTTTCTTCCATGATGTTTAACAACCTTGACTTGAGGGTTCGAATTTCCCTGAGAGCATTTTTTGTGTCGTTTCTCATCAGGCTATTCTCGACACTCAATGTTTTGGAAACTAGTTCAAATAATACGTGCGAAAAGCTTTCTGAAATTTGTTCCTTTACTACGGAAACTTGGGCACGCTGTTTTCCTTCTAAGATATCCAAAAAGGATCTTAAATCGTCCTCGGAAATATCCGTCGTTCGGCTTAACAATTCTGGGATGATGGATAACATCCTTGCAAGAAGATCATCTGTAAGCTCGAGTTCACCACTTTCGTACCTTTTAAAGTAATTCTCAAGGTTATGCATCAAATTTCTGAATCCAACAAGTCCAACCAAACTGGCCGAGCCTTTTATTGTGTGAAACACACGATAAATTTCGTAAACCAATTCTCGCTCCCTTGTTTCAAGAAACTTTTTAATCATCTCTATTGCACTTTGACCCTTTTCGCGCAATTCCTGAAAAAAGATCTCAAGGAAGTCGGTACTCATAGTAACCGCCCCTATCGATTAGTTTTTATTCGAGAAGCGCACGAGATTTCAACTTAAACTTCAATAATCTTGAATGTGCCCATATCCGTTTCAAGCACCTTTTCTCCCTTTTCCGGATGCTCAAGAACAAACCCATTAGCTAACTGGATTTTTCCGGTCCTGTATGCTATGTTCTCGAGTACAACGACATGCTCACCATTGTCCAGGTTTATCACTGGAATGATGCGACCGTAATCTATAAAACCGTCGAATTGGTCCACTTTGAATGATGTCATTAGGTTTGCAGAAAGTATGGTCTTTACTTGGTTTTTTTGTATGGCGTACTTCTCGCCTAACAAAATAAAGCTTCCAATTGATTCCTGTCGCTCTTCGACTTTTTGAGAAAAACGAGCTTTTACTACGTTCGCATTAACTGGTGCTCTTAGATTGATGAAGTTGTAAACATAATAAATTTTTCCTTCGTGGACAACTATTCCAGAATAGTGGGATACATCCTTTAGCACATCTTCAGAGCGTGAGTCTTGGGGTGTCTCTGAGAAGAGCTTTTCAGTTAGGGGGGTTGGTGTGCTTTCGACCTCGGCAAGTATTCGAGTCACACCGAAGGCAAATTTCTGGTAGATTGCAAAGTACTTAAAGGCAGGCATTTCAAGTTCTGCGTGAGTTACTATAGGATAAAGTCGTCCCTTGTATTCTGCAAATCCGAAAACTCGTTCCCCTTGTGGAGCAGGAACGAAAATCGTACTTACGCCAATTAGTTCGTTTGAAGGAAGAGCCAGACAGTGTACACCAACTTTGTGTTCAATTTCACAAAGAAAAAAACGCATACTCTCACCTTCACTTAAACTACTTCCTTCCCTTGATAAAGTGAAGCAGCTGCCAAATTTCGTCATCTGAATGATTCAAAAACGCTGCTTTCTTCAAGTGTTTCTCCGCCGCTTCGTAATTACCTTTTTCCAGTTCCAAAACACCAAGGTATTTCCATACAAGGTAATGCGTTGGATATTTTCTCACCAATATTGCTAGGTAATTTTCTGCTTCGCTTAGTATTTTATTTTCCAAGCAGTGTTCAACAATCCTTATCGTTGGCTCAAGAGCTAATTCGTTTTCCAAATTTTTCGCAATTGCTTCTTTTAGATATTTAACCTCTTGAGTTGATATAAAAGAAGTTTTCGGTCTTTTGTCCTTAACATGCTTTTCATCGGAAAACTTTGAACTTTTTCTGGATACTTTTTTATAAACGCAAGGACATTCGTTGATAGGTTCAAAGTCTTTCAAAACCGTCGGAAAATACTCGCCCGATCCTAAAACCAACACCCCGTCGTTCTTAAGCAAGCTGTAAATCTTCCTCACCACGAGTTCCTCGTTTTCGGCATACAACAGTACTCGCCTTGCAAAAATGATATCAAAACTCTCGCTAAATGGCACCGTTAAGAAATTACCACTTACGAAAGTAACGTTTGCTTTGTAATCAGATTTGATGCAAAACTTATCATCGTTTTTTATGAAAAATCTTTCCAGCTCATCTTCGCTCAAAAAACGCACACTCCAGAATTTGTAGCAACCCCTTCTTGCTTCTTCAATCCTTTGTGGGGATATATCGATACCAGTGATTTTACAGTTCCTACCGGACTCTCTTGCAATGATTGAAAGACTGTAAACCTCTTCACCACGTGAACACCCAACAGATAAAATGTTCCACTCGACTTTGTATTGCATGACTTTCTTTAGAAAATCAAACACCTTACGATCCCGAAAGAAGTACGATTCTCCTATTGTAAGATTGTCCAGAACGAAAATCTCTATAAGTTCTGGTGTCAGTTCATCAATTATACTTTCCAAAAAGTTCAGAAATCTCTTTAACGTTCGCTCACTAACTTTCAATTTGTGCTTTAAAAGTATACTTTCTACTTGTCTTTCCAGTTTCGAGTTCACCTGAGAAATATACCTCCAGACGCGAGTTTATTCTGAAAATTCACCCTTAAGCAGTGTGAACTCAACCACAAAAAGTATCAACGAATAGACGAAATAAACGGCGGTGAGGTACATCATCTCCATGGTGTTTCCACTGCTACCCAAAAGATCAAGTCCAATCCAAGTTGGACCGGAGATAGCGAGTTTAAAGACTTGCGTTCCCAAGGCCACTCCAGAACATCCAAACGCCATGATTACGTGGAAAGACGAGTTACCATCGATGGCCTTTGAAACGGGGTAAGAGGCGGTGAAAAATCCTGCAAACGTCAACATTATCAACGTTAAAAGGAAATATCTTGAAGTCAAAAAAACGATGCCGGTCAGATTGGAAATCACCGGGGAAAGGTAGAGTATTCCCAAGTAAACGACTATGGAGATGAACCCGAACACGAACGTAACAAATCCAAGGAATATCGTAAGGTAGTACGTAAGTTTGTTCAACTCGCGCTTTTTAACAACGCTTTCCGTACCTGATATCCTTTCCATCATCTTCAACGCACTCACCTCTCGATAGTACTTTCTGAGAACATTATACCACAGCCCTGGAGGAAAAATAAAACGGCGATTCGGTCATAGAACCGCCGTCGTGGGTCACTATACTTTAAAAATAAAAATGGCGTGCCCGGCGGGAGTTGAACCCACAACCTTCAGATCCGCAGTCTGACGCTCTATCCACTTGAGCTACGGGCACGCACTTTCTTAGAGCCTATTACAAAAAAATTGGCGGAGAGAGAGGGATTCGAACCCTCGGTGGAGAAACCTCCACACTTGCTTAGCAGGCAAGCGCCTTCGACCACTCGGCCATCTCTCCGCACCGCATGAAGAATTTTACCATAGGTACAGAATTTTTCAAGGGATGAAATTCTGAAAGTCTTGAATGAGGTTCAAGCTAAAGAGTTTTTTTGCATTTTCGCAGTAAGTGGTTTGCTAGATAACGAATACACACTAACTATAATCGGATTCTTCGTGCGAGCTTGTGATTTTTATCATCTTTTTATCAACAAGTTTCCAAATTTATTTGGATGTTTTTTGTAAAATAACAGCGAAAAATCTCCCGTTAGTGGGTTACTTCTTCTCATAAATTGAAGAGGGAGGTTTGGAGGATGAAAAAGTTACTGGTTCTCTCGTTGTTGGCGGTTGCGTTCTTAGTGTTTGCGGCAGGTGACGTACGTATACCGTTCACAAATAACAGAGCAACCTGGAGTCAAACGCTGAACTTTGCCGTCAGACAGTACATCAGAGTTATCTGGGAGTATGACGAAACAGCACCTGTTATGGTTGACGAAACAACAAAGGTGGCGTCCGTTGGTACACTCACTTTCCAATCCAACAAGAGGTTTAGCGTGTTTTACAGCACGGGAAGTTTACCAGAGGGTGTAGGAATCGGTAGTGTGAAGATTGGAACGGTGACGATCGGTAACAGTGAAGGTTCGGCCACACCGGTAACAAATAAGACACTTTCTGGAAACTTTACGGTTGAATTTTGGAGCCTTCCTGACCAAGACTTCACAATAAGGATCGATTTCAACTTCATCGCAATGTAGTTTTCTTTAGATATGGTCGGGATTTGTATTAAAAAGCGGAAGCCGTCAGGCTTCCGCTTGTAATTTTTGTGAGTTTTCGAAAAGGAGGATTTTTTAGAATGGCCAAACTCCTGCGATTAGTTCTTCTAAATCTTTTACTTGCTGCTCAATCAGTAATGCCAAATTACGTACGCATCGTGTGGACTTACGATGAAAACGCCTGGATTAATGTTGATCCGTTCACATCGACAGGCATCAACGTTAGAGTAGGATACCTCTATATAGAATCGCCGGTCAAATTTTCGGTTTATGTAACCTACAGTGTAACAGATATATCTGGTATGAATCCTGTTCCGGTGAGGTTGACGAGCGTTACTTTAGGAAACAAAAGTATCTCTATGAACCCAAGTTATCCAACTCCTGTGAATAATAAATTTTTGTCTGGAATGCTCTATCTGGGACTTTTGTTTATCGAACCCATCAAAATAGATGATTTCAGGTTAACTTTAACTTTCAATTTTTCCGCGCTGTAACCTACCAGCGAAGTGCTAAACCGAATCCGAAGTTCTGATGACTGTCCATGAGAGTCACAAAACCTATAGTCCCCCAGCTATATTTGAGCCCCAACTCAACTCCCAGATACGTCGAACCTTCCTTTTCATAGCTATAGTAGAGTGTTGTGTAAAGTGTTTTTAAAAACTCAAGACCAAGTTGAGCCAGAAGTACGAACGAAAATTGTTTTTTCTGTACCTCGAACATGAGCTTTGGTATCAGACTGAATGTTCCGAAACTCAGTTTTTCAGCTAAGATGATATAAACCTCTTCCTGTGGTGGCGAAGAGTAACCAAGCCCAACCCACATCATACTGGTTATTCTTGATATATATTCGACTCTTTTGAGAGCTAGCATGTGAATTGTGGCCCCTGTATTCAATTTTAAGTTTACGAGTGTTGAATCACTAGAAAAACTGAAGGACAATTCACCGGGAATTTTGAAAACTACGTAAAAAGCTGTCTGATTGTCTTGTTGACACTCTCGGGAACTTTTTTCTGAAGCTGGAACCGAAAATTTTTCTGGTCGCACTGTGGAAAGTTCTTCAGGAATATCCAGATAACTTATTATCAGATGATAGTCATCCTTAGACTCAGCAACAAATTCAAACTGGTGGGTTTTTGAGCTGTCGATTTGATACGATGTTACTTCCATATCCGTTTCTATCTCAAACTTGGAGGCACTGAACCTTATAAGAAGGTTTTCGTTAACTTGAAAACTGGCCATATTTTGTTTTTCTTCAATCTGCATTCCGACTTCTGAGAAAGTAACCAGCCCATAAGTGGTTCTCACCATTCGCGCTTTAGTAAGGACCTTTAACAATTCCTTCAAGGTATTTCGTTCCAACTGGCCTGTTGTGGAGATAAGAGCTTTGGATACACTTACCACGTAAATAACCATTCTGTAGCTATCCTTCTGTGAATCAATACGCTCTAAGGTTTGGAGCAAATGCTTGCCAGTTTCATCGGATGTGCCAAGAATGATGACCCTATCATCGTAAGCAAAACACTCGACTCCGAAAGTTTTTATCATCTCTGCAAGTTCTTGGGATTCTCTGTGTCTTGTTACATACTCTCTGAAAGTTAGTTTCGAGCTTTTCCAAGATTGGTCAAAGAGAACATAGACTTTATTTCCAATCCGTAAATAATCGAGATTTGCAGCTTGCGAGAGAAATCTTAGGACAGTTTCTAATTCAGCGTTTTTCAGTTGTAGGTTAACTCTCCTCTTTGCGATGTCATTACTGTAGACAAATGTTACGTCAAACTCTTTTGCGATGTGCTCCAATGCGTTGGTAAGCTCTGTATCAGTAAAGGAAATGTCAACTTGGGCCAGTATCGTAGCACTAATCGTTAAAATCATTAAAAATGCCACTACTGCGAATCGAGGATTACTGATTGTGAGTATTTTGAAAAGTAACTTCAACAAGCTAATCAACCTCCACCATTATGAGAAAAATGATGTAACGTGTTTCTTTTTCGTAATATTTCCACCTGAAGAGACTGCCAATGAATGGAAGGTTTCCCAAGATGGAGATTCCGCCTTCCTTCTCAATCTTCTTTTCATAAGAGATTGCGCCGAGAACGTAAGGTACTCCGTAGTCTAAGCTGACGTTGGAAGACAACGTTGCCCCTCTTTTTGCGTTCTCTGAGTTTGTGCCAAACAAAATACCGCTGTAGCTGAAGTTCAGAGTTATGTGGCACTTTTTCGCGGCAAACCTAGGAGTGACTGTTACCTCAAAGACCTCGGGGTTCTGAACGTTTGAAACCTTACCTTCAGTTATTTGTTGAGTTTGAAGCTGATTTTGAAGCGTGATCTTGTATGTTCGTCCATTTTGTGCCGTCAACTGACCTGTGCTCAAGATGCGCATTCGCTGGGAATCTTCTTTTCCCTGGAACAAAAGGTTCACGTAACTTCCACTAATAGGTAGTTGCAGAATATTGATATGTAAACCTGTCAAATTACCAGTACCAGGAGTCAGAGCGAAGGAATCTAAGAAACCCTCAGAGACATCAAGTACTTTGAATATTATCTTTGCTTCCCGGGAGGGTGTGTCCAGTCTTGTTATTAGGTTTGCAATCATAGATCCGATGTTAATGGGGGCGTAGATTAAGAGTCGATTTGAATCATTCGTTGATAAGATGTAGTCCTGTAAAGACTTCGGCAACGAAGAGCGCAAAATTTCGGCATCTGCATGAAAAACCGGTACTTCGAGTAACGTTGCTACCTTAAAAAAATTTGGGTTAGTTGGATTCATAGTACCCACATAATAAATCCCATCAATTTTTGTCCAGTAATAGTTAAACGGCTTAAGGACAATCTCGATGATATTTTCAACATTCTCAGATTCGAATTCGACTGTCACTGTGCCGGTCAAATTCGGTTCGTAGACTATAGGAACACCAGCCTCGGCAGCGATAATGTTCAACGCATCTTTTATGTTAAGATTGTAGAAGCTGACGCTCAAACCAAAGATGGTGCTACTTAAAAAAGTAAACAAGAAAAAAGTAAACAAGAACACTACCATCAACCAAGTCTCGAGGTTTTTACTTTTCAGAAAAAACCCTCCTTCGACATTAGGATAATCCTACTACAAACCACGTTCGATGAATTTATCGGCTCCGTACGGTTTGAATCTAATAATAATATCTGAGGAGGGAATAATACTATCCATTGTTACCTCGAATACTTGTTGAGGTATGAGCACGATTTCTTCATCGTTGACTTTTTGTCCCCTAATTAGTATTTCAATGGTGAGCACACAATCTCCGTTATTTTCAAACCTCAAAGTAGACATGTTTGCCTTATCGAGCTTCCTGACATCGAGTGAAGGATTGACAACTTTTCCACGCAAAATAACCATGAGCTCCCTTATAACCCTTTCCTCGGTACCTCCTTCCGAAAATATCTTTCCAAACACTAGTCTATCTCCGATAAAATCGAAATCCTTTTCCAAAGTCCTAATGTTAAAGCCGTACTCTTTGAAGGGAAGAATTGTTGTTGATTTGGGCGAAACGGAAACTAAATTGTTGTTGAATTCCACGGAGATTTTCGCGCGCTTGGGGGAGAGATTCACAACCTTTACAGGGAAAGTATTGTTCTTCGTTTTTTCAGTTATGAGTACAATGTCTGGTAAGAATTGGTAAACGGCGTAATTTGCCACGTTGTTGTTCGAGAATGTGAACTGAGCGAATGTTTCTACGTCAAAAGATCTTGCCTGTAGAGTGAAACCCAAAGTTCCTTCGGGTAGGATGTAAGGTGTGTAGAATTCCAAGGTAGAGGTTTTCCCGGGGAAAACCACTAAGTCTAAGCTTTCTATTTTATGTGAGTATACACTTGTTTTTAGTTCTTTCGAGTGAATGTCGAGCGTACCAGTCGGTATGAAAACTCCGTTTCCGTTGTTTTTAAACTTGATCCTGACCAACGTACCAAAATCGGGATAACCTTCGACTTTTTCTTCGTTCAAATCTTGCAACTTGACTTCCGTGACTGTAATAGAATAGTTCAGCGGAAGTTGCTTGAGCCTTATGAAGAACGGAATTATATAGTTCAGCCTGACCTCAACTGTGCCTTGAGAAACTCCCTCCTGACGAAGTTTTACAGCGAAACTTCCAACACCACCTGGGAAACTCGATGGTACGTTAAAGTTTAACGTAACCTCGCGCTGTTCGTTGGGTTCCAAGATAAATTCCGATTCGCTTGGCGTGACGTATTCCTTCAAAGTAAAGGGATAATCAGGAGCGTTGAAAATGAATTTTCCCTCATCAGTTATCAAATCAATTATTTCGACTGTTACCCTTGAATTTCTCGGTAGATCATTCTTCACAAAAAAAGAATAACTGAACTTGTACTTTTCGGTTGTGATTCGATAGATAAGGCTCGGATAGATCTCCAAAGCGTGTGCAGTTGAGCTTAGCCAGAAGAGTGTAAGCATAGCAAAGATTATAACTGGCAGTTTAGCTCTCATCTTCTGTATGGACATTTTCAAGCCTCCTCCGCTAAAATTTGTGTGACAAGCTGCCTTCTGAACAAAATTTGTTCGAGAATCTCCAAAGCTTCCTCTTCTTTGACCAACATGAGCTTGGCAAACGACTGCATCCTTCTTTTCACACCTTCAAAAGTTTTGAGTGAATCTTCGCTACTTTCTAGAAGAAGAAGCCAATAGTCGTTCAATCTCACCACCAAATCGCCCTTCCTAAAGCTAAAGCTTTCGATTGTCAGGTTCCCATCAAATTTTGCTAAAGCAAGCACAAAAGGCTTTCTTCTCATCTTCAGTTGCTGCTGCACCAACACATAGGCTTTTTGTAGATTGGAAACAACGTATGTTTCCGACTCGTGCCTGAGGTACTGGAGAATCATCTCGTTGATACGTCTTCTGAACGTTTCAATCCATTTTTCAGAAAATCCCAGTAAAAATTCATCGGGTTTGAACATTTTTACCTTTTCCGCATTTCCAGGTAACGAAAGAAGTTCCAACAATTCATCGTAATCTGTTCGGAAGATCTTCCGGTTTACCCTTATAAACTCTCTCTCACTCGAAAGTTCTAACGTCGATATTCCAAGGTTTCTTCTAAGATAGTAAAGTTGAACATTCAAGTTTTTGTGGACATAACTATCAGGGAAACCTTCGTAAAACAATTGGCCAATTTCCGATATTGAAACAAAGTCTGTTCTTTTGACAAGAATGTACACAAGTATTAGAAGGGCCTTTTTCGACAAGAAATTTGATATCTCGTCACCAGCTTTAAAAATCTGAAGCTGCCCAAAGGTTTTAACGTAAAACATCTCTCGGTTTGTTCCCTCCACTGACGAATTTTTCGAGTTCCGAGCTATTTATGTAAATTAAGTATTCATCACTGGACAAAGGAAAGATAGAACTGGCAACTTTGAAAAGATCAAGCCGTTGTGCGTTGTTCACTGAGACAATTCTGACAGGCACTATATTTCTATCAGTGTTGCTTTCCATAAACAAGTTCCTTAAGGTTGGCACCTTTACTTTGTGAAATTCTAAAATTTTCGGAAGGTCTGAGAAAGTTAACCAAGTTGAAAGAGTAGTCGCAAGTAGGTTGATTAGTTTAATTCTGGTATGAAGATTTAATCTTCTGAAAATCAGAAGCTTTATTAGTGTGTTTGCCAGCAAGTCTTCCAACAACTCACGATACGTAATAACCCAAAAATTATCGATGAAGTGCAGGAAAGGTGTTCTATAGAGTTGAAAGAGTTCATTTAGGTACTGGTTGATTTCTAAATCGCTATGCTCAAAGCGTTGCAACAATGACAAGACTTCATGTAATCGGAGTACGTCAACGTCAACGTTAAGTTCCAGGAAGATTTCCTTGTTAGATGAACGTACAACGCAAAGGGGAGAAACTTTTCTTCCTGGACTTCGCAAAATCTTCCTTACGTTTTTCTCATCTAAAGGCTCAAGATAATCCGCAGCAAGTATCCGGGAAAGAGTGTGAAAAGTTCCTCTCCCGTTATTTACAATTAGGTACGCAAAAACTATCGTCTCACTTTTTGTGAGCTTGGTCTTGGCTTCTCTTCGATTATAAAACCATCAAGGAATCTTACCATACCTCTCTACCTTCAGGTTGGAATCCAGAATTTAGTGTCGGCTAACTATTTTTTATTATATCACGTCACGCTGATATCTGCAAAACAAGCATTTTGATGAAAGAAAGCGATGTTATGATATAATATGAAAAGCAAATAGTTAGGCACGTTGATCTGAAGATTTAAGCTTAATATATGACCATGCTGAAAAGTTGGGAGGTGCCGGAAATGCCTCAGTTGCGAAAGACGAAAATAGTTGCGACCTTAGGACCAGCCACAGAATCTGAGGAGGGTATTCTGAGACTGTTAAAATGCGGGGTCGATGTTTTCAGGTTGAATTCCTCGCACGAGACAATAGAAGTGCACAGGGAACGAATTCGGCGACTAAAATCTATTCGGCAACGTGGGTATAATTTCGCAATATTGTTGGATCTTGCTGGGCCAAAGATTCGTACTGGAAAATTTGAGACGGAGTACGTAACCCTTGAAGATGGGGCGGAAGTCGAAATCGTTTGTGGTGAGGAATTTGTCGGTAATGCAAAGAGATTTTGGATAAACTACGATAGGTTGTACGAAGAAATCAAACCTTTCGAACACATACTAATTAACGATGGTGCTATTGATCTTGAAGTTAAAGACGTGATAAAGTCCCAAAAGACTGTTTTATGTACTGTGAAACGTGGTGGTACCATTACGCACAAAAGGGGTGTGAACCTTCCCGGCGTCGACATTTCGATACCTTCTGTGACTGACAGAGACAGGGAATTCATCAAAATGGGAAATGAAGAAATGATAGATTATTTTGCTCTTTCGTTTGTTAGAAAGGCCAAGGACGTCAAAGATGCGAAAGCGCTTACCGGCATCCCGATCGTTGCTAAAATTGAAACGGCCCAAGCGTTGGATAATCTTGAAGAAATAATTCTGGCTTCCGATGCCGTTATGGTTGCTCGCGGTGATTTAGGAGTGGAGATCCCCGTGGCACAAGTTCCTATTGCGCAAAAAAGGATTATCGAAATCGCAAACCTTTACAAGAAGCCAGTCATTACGGCTACACAAATGCTCGAAAGCATGGTTCAGAATCCAACACCAACACGTGCCGAAATAACGGACATTTCCAACGCTATACTTGATGGTACCGATGCGATAATGTTATCAGCTGAGACTTCGGTTGGAAAGTACCCATGTGAAGCTGTAAAGGTCATGGACGAGGTTGCAAGAAATACGGAAGCGTATATGGAGGAGTACGAAAACTACAAAATCGAATGGCTGAGGGAATACAGTTCATCGCTAGATACACCGAGTGCGATATCCTACGCTGCGGTTACGCTCGCGAGGAATGTCGAGGCCAAGCTCATAATTACCGCAACGAGTACCGGAGCAACGGCAATTCATGTGGCCAAATTCAAACCATCCGTTCCCGTTCTTGCGGCAACGCACGACGACACCACTTACCATAGACTCTCACTTGTTTGGGGCGTTATTCCTGTCAAGATTGAGGCAAGTCTGACTACGGATCAGATGATTGAACGCGTGATTCAGGTAGCCAAAGAAACAGCAATGGTAAAGAGTGGAGACACGATTGTTCTTGTGGCTGGGATACCGTGGGGCAAACCTGGAACAACAAACACAGTGCAGGTTCACGTGATATCTTAAGGTTCCTAGAGCACTCAATCTGGGGGGACTGTCATTGGGGTGCGAACTTTTGAGGAAACGGTTCATACTTGAAACCTTGCCACCACGAGGCTCGAATTACGAAAAATACGTTGATTTTTGCCTGGGAGCAGTGGATAACGGTGCGCAAGTGATTGCAGTAACGGATCTTCCGATGGGTAGCTCGCGAGTATCTCCAATAGCCCCGGCACATATACTCGTGGAAAAGGGTGTTGAAGTACTCATGCATTTCTCAAGAACGACCCGCAACGCGCTACGTATTGAAGGAGACCTAATAGCCGCGCACATGCTTGGTATAAAAAACCTTCTCATCCTTTCAGGTGATGATCCTCGCGTGGGGACGTATCCATTTGCATCGTACATCGAAGATTTTTCTATTTATGACGTATTTAAACTTACGGAATTGATGAACAGGAATAACGAAAATCTTGCCGGTGTGAGACTTTACGGAAAATTCGACTTTTGTTGTGGAGGAGTATTTAGTCCGTATGAGAAAGATATCGCAGGAACAGTCAACAGAATGAGAGGGAAATTCGACAACGGATGTGCTTTTTTCATTTCACAACCTGTCTTTTTACCGGAAGTGATGGAAACGTTTTTCACTAAAGCCCAAGAGCTCGATGAGGAAATGTTCTCTAAAGCAAAGATATACGTCGCATTGATGATATTTGAGACGGTTTCGCAGATGGAATACTTTTCGAAAGTCCCAGGTGTCTACGTTCCCAGAGAGTACTTTCATCCCAGAAAAGACGAAGACTTAAAGAGGTATTCCCTGAATAAAGCGCTACATGTAGTGGAATCTTTGAGAGCCTATGTCCATGGTTTTTACCTTACCGCAACTGTTAGGGATTTTGAGATAATAAGGCTAATGGCCGAAGCAATTCTGTGAGGAGCGAAACGCGAAATGTTCTATCAAATTGCAATCTCCGGCCTCAGCTACAACTCTTTACATTGGTACGAATCTCCAGAATGTATAAGTATTGGCGAACGTGTTCTTGTTTCTTATAAAGGTCGAAAGACCGTGGGCTATGTGGTAGGATACTCGGAACATAGTCCTGGGGAGTCTCTGGGTACCATCGTTGAGAGATTGGATTTTGCCTCTTTTCTCGAAGACTGGAGAGTCAGAGCACTGCTTCGCACAGCAGAAAAACACGGTGGAGGTTACGGAAAGTACTTTGACTTGTGCTTTCCTCCGAGGTTTGACGATTATTACGTGCTTTACGTTGAAAGTCTAAGCCCATTACTAAACTTCGAGCGTATAACTTTTCAGGAGTTCAAGAAGATACCGAACTACAAAGATTACATACAAAATGGTCTTGTCAGGATATACAAGGACTTCAGCGTTAAAACACCCAAGCCCAGGGAAGAATATTACGTGACTTTGAAGGTTTCACCCGCCAGTATTCGAAGTGTCAGACTCTCTTCGGCACAATCAAGGGTTGTGAACTATCTTTTGTTGAATGACGGTGTTAGCCTTTCCGAAGTTCTCGAAATGACTGAGGTTTCACGCGATGTAATTGTACAATTAAAAAACAAGGGAATCATATTGCTAAGTAAAGAAACTGTTCTGCGCAACGTTCAAAGAAACGGTGTTCAGTTAAGTCAGGAGCAAATAAACTCTGTGGAAGCGATTAAAACCTCAAAAGGCCATACCTTATTAATGGGACCGACAGGGAGTGGAAAAACAGAAGTGTACCTTGAAGTAATGAAAAACTACCTTTCAATTGGCCGAGTGCTCTATCTCGTACCTGAAGTATCCCTTACAGAGCAAACCTTAGCGCGCATTAAGCGTAAATTTCCCGAACTTTCTGTAAGTACCTACCACAGCTACTTAACCGATGCCAAAAGGGTGGAAGTTTGGGCAAGGGCAGTTAGAGGTGAAATAGATGTTCTTGTTGGACCGAGGAGCGCAGCGTTTGTTCCATTAAAGAACCTAAAGCTGGTGATTGTAGATGAAGAGCACGACGAGAGTTATCATAACAACTCCGAGCCGTCTTACTGGCTTCATACGCTCCTTGAAAACTTTCCCGTTAAGGTAGTGTACGGTTCAGCAACGCCCTCGCTAAAACATTACTACCTTGCGCGACAAGTCGGTAGCATGGACTTTGCGATGTTAACCAAAAGGTACAACGTCGAACTTCCACAAGTTCAAGTAGTTGACATGAAACGCGAAAAAAGGGTTAGTAATTCAATATCCAAAACTTTATACGAAGAGATTAAGAGAACCATTGAAGAAGGTAAGTCGGTGCTTGTATTTACGCGTCGTAAGGGTTTCTCCAGGGTTCAATGCGCTGTCTGTGGATACGTGCTCAAGTGCCACCAGTGTGATGTTAGTCTTGTGTACCATTCTGATTCGGAGATCTTGAAATGTCATGTATGCGGTTATCAGACCAAATTGATGTCGAGTTGTCCACGGTGCGGTTCAACCATGTTCATCGATAAAGGTACTGGTACAGAAAAAATCGAACGTGAGCTTAAGTTGTTGTTTCCAGGCAGGGTGATAGGCCGGCTGGATGCAGAAGTTGCCGATGAGCCTGAAAAAATAAAGCAGGTATTTGAGCGACTACGTGAAGGAAAGGTGGATATCCTGGTAGGTACAAAGATGATAACCAAGGGTCTGGACGTTTACAGAATAGGGCTTGTTGGCGTTGTGGACGTTGACGCACTCGTCTCGTATCCTGATGTCAACGCACCACTGAGAACGTTTCAGCTACTCGTCCAGGTTGTTGGACGGTCAGGAAGAAACGAAAAAGGGACTGCTGTAATTCAAACTTACAACCCCGAACACCCATTGATAACCTACGCACAACTCCAAGATGTGGATAGTTACTACGAAGCTGAGCTTAAGCTCAGAAGAGCGCTAAAGTATCCTCCTTTTTCTGAAATGGTAGAGCTAATATACGCTAATTCCAACAAAGAAACAGCATTTGAAACGGCGGAGGTTGCTGTTTCCAAGATTGAGAAAGTGCTCTCAATAGATGAAGAGGTTCTCGGTCCAACTGAACCTCCAATACCGAAAATGATGAACAAATATAGGTATCAAATCATCGTAAAAAGTTTGGATGCAAGGAAAATAATCAGACTTTCGGAAGAACTAAAGCGGGACTTCCCGGGTGATTGGCAAGTTAGGGTGATTGAAATCTAATGCTCCAGTGTGAAAGATACTTCCGAGGAACCAGCACGATTCTACAAATAGATTAACAAAAGTTTAGTAAAATTCCTAATATTTCGACGAATTCGACAAAATTTCCTGGAGATGTTGCTCCGTTTTCGTGGGGAATTAGTTACGCGTTTCGCAGCTTTGAAGATTTTGTAAAATGCCGTTAACATGGTATTTTTGCTCTGCGATCCTGCTGTGCTGATTTTCAGACGCGATACTGTAATCTACTACACTCACATTTCTCCGTTGCTGCAGTTTGTTTTTGAGCATTCGTAGCAAGATTTTCAACATGGACGATGTTTTCACTCAACTTAAACGATAATGAAACAATAATGTTCTCCGATCGCTTAACTGCAGCGCTTGACTTTAAAATGCCTTCTCAACAGCCTCCGCTGTTTTATTTTCGGAAATTAGTCTTGCACATTCAATATTTCCTGAACTTTTCGTAAAGTTATCCGCGAGATTTTGCAACGGTTTGCGCATTCCCTGAGTTTTTTCTACAGCATTTTTCCGCGAAGTTGACCTGCTCTCCGCATTAAAATGCGAGGATTCTTCGTGCGGTATGCTAGGAAACTAACCTTAACCACACCGGACTGGCCAAGAACCCTACTCCTATTCCATTATTGCAATTCGAAGATACCTTTTTGAGTATGTTCTCAACGCTCCATTTACCTCAGCATTTATCACGGCTCCGCATTTTCTGCAAACATACAATAGCCCCCACACCTTGAACATGTTTGTGATGTGTACGATTCGCTTACTTGTATCACCGTTGTTATCCCTTTGTTTAACTGACCTATTACTATCGTACCTGTTCCGTTGCTTAAACAGTATCCAACGATTTTCTGTGATGCTTTGTGCACGAACTGATATAGTTTTGCCTGTGGCTGTATAGCTTACGCAAGCGTTTAGATGTTTTGAGT
>Ga0105163_1000108_pt1 | contig 49865 bp, 53 predicted proteins | sample JNZ110809AmetaG_FD_81531 | JGI IMG/M metagenome (GOLD analysis project Ga0105163, IMG submission 81531) | Hot spring microbial communities from Jinze hot spring, China to study Microbial Dark Matter (Phase II) - JNZ 110809A | ecosystem: Environmental > Aquatic > Thermal springs > Hot (42-90C) >... | reverse complement strand
TCACCACACTTTGAGATGTACTAAAAGAATTATACCACACAGTGTTTAATTAACAAAACGGCTCTGTATCCGTGCATTAAAATGCGGGGTTTTAGAGCCGAGAATTTCTATAAATTGGTTGAAAATTTCGACGAAAATTTATCTTGAACATTTTATCAACTTCATGATATAATAAGATTGGATTTAATCAAAGATGAAATCTTAGGGAAGGAGGTTGACAAGATGAAGGCTAGCGAACTGTTGAAACAGAAAGGTGTTAAGCCTACTGTGCACAGGGTCGAGATAATGGAATATTTGATGAATACAAAGACGCATCCAACAGCTGAGGAGATATACGAACATTTCAAGAAAGAAGAAAGATTGTCCGTGCTATCACGAGCGACTGTTTACAACACTCTCAGAGTTTTAGCTCAAGCTGGGATTGTGAAGGTTATAATCACACCTAATGCGATTCGTTACGATTTTGTCCAGGAAGGTCATCATCACTTCTATTGTCACAGGTGCCAGAAAGTTTACGACGTAATGCTCGATGTTGAGCTTCCGCAGATTTCTAAGGTCAACGGCCACGAAATCCAGCATGTGCAACTAACGCTGGTTGGCATTTGCGAAAACTGCTTAAAAGGATTGGGGATCAGGTAACACAAAATTTGTTGGAACCCTTTCTACCCACCAAGGAGGTGTATAAGATGAGAGAGATGACGAAAAGGTTTCTCGAAGATGCTTTTGCGGGCGAGTCCATGGCTCACATGAAGTATTTGATCTTTGCTGAGGAGGCGGAAAAGAACGGCCTGAAGAATCTTGCCAATACTTTCCGTGCAATAGCCTATGCAGAATACGTACACGCCAAGAATCATTTCAAAGCATTAAAAAAGCTCGGTGGGATCCAGGAGAATATTAGTTCCTGTATAGCAGGCGAAACTTTCGAAATTGAGGAAATGTACCCAGTTTACAACGAAACAGCAAAGCTTCAGGGGGAAAAAGAAGCTCAAATCACAACTTATTATGCCCTCGAAGCTGAGAAGATTCATGCGGAGATGTACAAAAAAGCTTTGAAACTTGCTTCTGAGGGAAAGGATTACGATGCTGAGAGAATCTACATTTGCCCAGTATGTGGGTACACCACCGAAAATGAAGCTCCGGAAAAGTGCCCTGTTTGCGGAGCTCCGAAGTCTTCTTTTGTCGAGTTTAGGGGGTGATTTTCGTGATTGGTGATTACATCAAAAGCGCTGATTTTAAAGCGGAAAAACATGTTCCTGTTATCGAAGCTCCTGAAAAAGTAAAAAAAGGTGAATGGTTCGAAGTTGAGGTTTGTGTTGGGAAAGAAATACCACATCCAAACCTTGTCGAGCACCACATTGCATGGATAGAACTGTACGCGATGCCGGAAGGTGCCCCGTACATTCTCAGAATCGGTAGGTACGAATTCTCACCTACACTTGAGGAACCCTACATCAAGGCGAAGATCAAATTGGAAAGCAACGCAAAACTTATTGCACTTTCTTACTGTAACATCCATGGTTTGTGGGAGGGTTCAAAGGACATAATCGTTGAAGGCTGAAGTTTTTCCACTTTTTCTGCAACACATCAAAAAGGGCGTTGCCATTGGTAACGCCCTTTCTTTTTTGTGATTATGTTTACTTTTGTAAAGTGCTGTTCAAAAAACTCAGAAGTGGACTTACTAGTAAGGCTGGGAGAAAGTTTCCTACCTTAGTATCCCTTATTTCGAGTATCCGTAGACCAATTCCAAGGACGAGCAACCCTCCAACCCCTACTAAATCGTTTAAGTACTCCGGTTTTGTTAGAAAACTGAGCAGTCCAGAGAGTAACGTAATGCCTCCTTGAACAATCAAGACCGATAAGGCTGAGAGCATAACACCAAGACCGTAGGTGGAACTTAACACAATAGACGAAACAAAGTCAAGAATCGACTTTGTGTATATAATTTCCCCATCACCCTTCAAGCCTGCAGTGATAGAACCAACGATTGTCATTGGCCCGACTAGAAAAAGTAACGAGGCCATTATGAAGCCTGTCGAAAAATCACCCTCTTGGATTTTATCACCGAAAGCTTTCAACCTTTGCTCGATGTTCAGCCATTCGCCAATTAGCCCACCGATTACCATCGAGAAAAGGACGACCAAAAAATTGTTTGCTCCAATAACCATCCTGATGCCAATACCAAGTGTTGCCAAGCCAACCGAAAAAAAGAGGATCACCTTAAACCTCTGCGAAATTCCCCTTCGCAATGTTAGACCAGCGCTACTTCCGATAACGACGGCAACCGCGTTAACCATAGCTGGAAGCAAAGCTTTGAGCATTGAACATCTCCTCCAGTCATGATTATAGCTCAAATCAGTAGAAAAGTTCTAAAACTTCCACGCAACTCCAAAATCGGCAACGCGTTTTACATTGTCCAAGAGTCCTCCCACGCCACCTTGGAGAAAGAACTCCGCCCCCGCAAGCTCTTTCAACTTTGTTCTCCATCCAACTAAAAAGCCGAAAGAAACTTTTTGACTATAATCGATAAGTAAGTTTGGGCTGATGTAAAGTCCTGCAATACGAGTTGACGAAAACCGAATACCCGCGGATATACCATTCATGCCCGCTGTTAAAAAGACTTCTGAAGCACCTACCGTTGTTCTAACCTCGAGTCCAGCAAAGTGTTGAACACTGAGTACAACGTGAAGTCCTGCGGAAGGTTGCTGCGCATACAACACTTGAAGGGTGATTAAAAGGATTAATAAAATTAGAACGAACCTTTTGTTCATCCGTATCACCTCAACAAAGAATTTAATTAAGTCATTCGAAAATTCTTCATGAGCTCAAAGTAAAGGTACTCATGCGTCCATCGTTCAAAGGCTTTTGGTAATACCTCGTCTACTTTTGGTTTTATCGAATTTGCTAGGATTTCCGTGGCAAGTTTCAGAACTCGATTATCGATTTTCAACTGATTTTCGACAGCAAACCTCATTATACCCGGGAAAGCGAGCAAGTTATTTATTTGATTGGGGTAATCTGACCTTCCAGTTGCAACAATAAACGCTCCAGCTCTCCAAGCTTCGATTGGGTCAATTTCTGGAACAGGATTCGCTAGGGCAAAAACTATCGGGTTTCTATTCATCCGCTTGATTTCATCAGGTCCTATTAAATTTCCTTTTGATACTCCGATAAAAACGTCCGCATGGTCCAAGGCTTCTCTTAAAGTTCCGGAAAGTTTCAAAGTACCACACAGCTGCGCGATTTCCAAGTGGTACTTATGTAATGCGTTGTTCACATTTATTATACCATGAACATCGCATGGAATTACATGCCTTGCACCAAATTCGAAAAGTAGCTTTACGATGTTGTATCCTGCAGCACCGATGCCGTTAACAACTATTTTAACATCTTCAATGCGTTTTCCAGCAAGATTTAAAGCATTGAGTAATCCTGCAACAACAACTACCGCTGTGCCTTGTTGGTCATCGTGAAAAACGGGAATCCTGAGCTTTTCGTCAAGTGTTTTCAATATCTCAAAGCACCTGGGAGCTGAAATATCCTCGAGGTTTATCCCTCCGAAATTCGGTTCCAGGTTTGATACAATCTTTACGATTTCGTTTGTATCTTGTGTGCTCAAACAAATCGGAATTGCATCGAGGTCTCCAAATTGCTTAAACAGCATGGCTTTTCCTTCCATAACGGGTAGCGCACCATAAGGTCCAATGTTACCAAGACCTAAGACTGCACTCCCATCGCTTACGACGGCAACGAGTTTTTTTCTCCTTGTATATTCAAACGTTTTTGATGGATCATTCGCGCATTCCAAAGCCACGTTCGCAACACCGGGTGTATACAAAAGCTTGAGTGTTTCTTGAGTAACTTCCATAGCGTGATTGACTCGTATTTTCCCCTGGAGAAGTTTGTGAAGCTCTATTTCGTTCATTTAAAATACCTCCTTTGTGTTATAATGTGTTTTGACAACGAGCATCGGGGGGTTAGAATTTGGTGTACAAATTCTTGTCGGTGTTAGCGGTAACATTATCTTCTATCGCTTTAGTGTATGCCATGGATAGAAAGATCCACAAGCTGTCAAGAAGCTTAACTATACTAACAGTGGCAAGTTTCGCAATTGCCTGGATTGAGTATTTTAAATTTGAGATTCCTGAGCTCGTTTTTCGGTTTGAGAAATTCCAAGATGTTGTGTTACTTTATATACCATCGTTTGTTTATCTGGCTTTTCGGGATTTTACAATGAAAGGCCGTCTGAAGAGACACTTCGTATTTTTGGTCAACATAGTGCCAGGTTTTTACACTATTTTAGCTTTAACAAACGATCTTCACAACATATTTTGGGCTGGCGCGAAATTTTCGGATATATACAACAGCTACCGTCCGGAGGCAACAGCTTTTGTTAGCTACTTCAATCTCTATCTCATATATCTTACCATACTCCTGGTCATCGATGTGATCACCGAACTAAAGCATACCAGCTCTCGACTTCTAAAAAGAACGCTTTTTTTGTGCGTTATAATCTGGGGAGCTGGTCTTACTTCGTTCAATCTCAATTACAATTATCCCTTGCTTATCCTTTCCGTAAGTTCTTTAGTCTTAACAGCTCAACTTACTTTTGTTACTTACAAGTGGAAAGCTTCAACCATTTCTTCCAGATTCGAGATCTTCGACAAATCAGACGAGGGATATATAGTATTCGATTATGATGGTCGAGTAATCGATTTTAATACCACTGCATTAGCGATGCTGAATCTGAACAGTAGGGAAGTTCTGCTGAAAAATTCGGAGAAGATCCAGGAACTGATTTCAAATACAAACGATATTATAAAGGTTGATGATAGATATCTTTTGAGACGGTGGGAAGCGGTAGATACTGGGAAAGTGTTGGTACTTCGCGATGTGACGGAGCAGATAAAAGCTTCAAAGAGCAAGGATTACTATGCAAGTTTACTGCAAGGGCTTTTTGAAAACGTCTCCCAAGCGGTTTTAATCTTGGACGGAGATGGTAGGATTATAGACTGCAATAGACAGTTTGAAGCGATGTTCGATTACAAAAGAGAAGAATTGCTTGGGAGAAGGCCTGAGGAGTTAATTGTCCCAGAAGAGCTCAAGTCCGAGCCTGGAAAAATAAGAGAGATGGTACTCAAACAAGGAATGGTAAGAGTTCGAACTATGAGAAGGCGAAGAACAGGAGAACTTTTAGAGGTCGAGATCTCCGTTGTACGTGTGGGAACATCCGAGGGTGATATTCTTTATTCCATCTACACTGACACGGAGCTTGAGCGTGAGTTCTTACGTACTTCTATGAATATATTACAGCGTGATCCACTCACAGGGTTGTATAACCGAGAATACTTTGTGAAAAAACTGGTGCGTATACTGGAAGAGGAGAAGGATGTCTACGTCTACAACGCAGTCGTATTCATTGATATCAACAATTTCAGCCACATTAATGTAAGTAAGGGACACACTTTTGCTGACGAGCTTCTAAAAAGGGTTTCAGAGCGTCTTTCGAAAGCTGTTCGAAGTACTGACATCGTTTCGAGGGCTGTTTCGGATGAATTTTGGATCTTAATCGAAAGGTTTGCGAGGACTCCTCGTGAGGCAAACGAAAGAATTAGAGGAATTTTGAAAAAACTGTTCGAACATTTAGAGCAAGCTTACTACGTAAACGGAGAAGTCTTGAATTTAGGCTTCACACTCGGCGTGTATATATTCGAAACCGATAGATACGATGAGGTGCTGAGAAAGGCATCCATTGCCTTGAAAGAGGCTAAAGAAAAGGGAGAAAGGTATGTAATCTATTCGGCGGAGTTGGATGAAAAATTCGGTCACATATTTGAGAAAGAAAAGCTTTTTAAGACAGCCTTTTACAGCGGTGGCTTAAAAGTTTTCTTCCAGCCAATTTGCACATCCAAAGGCAAGGTTGTTGGAGCTGAAGCTCTACTCAGAATTATCGACGCTGACGGAAATGTACATCCTCCTCTTGAGTTTATCCCCATCATTGAGAACAACGGAATGATTCACATGGTTGGTGAAGAGGTCCTGCTACAATCTTGCGAAGTTTTGAAAAGTTTAAACGAAAAACTAAGGTTTGTGGATATTAACGTGAGTCCCATTCAGTTCATGAATCCAGGTTTTGCTGAACGCTATGCTGATATAGTCGAAGAAATGGGGGTGGATCCATCAAAGATAGTGGTAGAGGTAACTGAGAATATTATCCTTGGCACGAGTGAAGTAGTGCGGAATAATATCAAGAAATTACTCGATTATGGCTTTCAAATGTGTATAGACGATTTTGGAACAGGGTATTCCTCATTACTGTACCTTGTTGAGTATCCATTGAAAAAAATAAAAGTCGACAGAAGTTTCGTAAAAGGAATTCCCAACGATAAGAGAGCAATCAAAATTCTTGAAGCGATAGTGAGTCTTTGCCGCTCGTTGGGAATTGATGCCATACCGGAGGGGGTGGAGAACGAGAGACAGCTTGAGCTCCTTTCTTTGATGGGTTACAGACTCTTCCAAGGTTTTTATTTTTCACCTCCACTGTCTGTCGAAGAATTCTCAAAGTTGTTAAGTGAAAAATGCCGGGAGTGATAGTTTTGATATACAGGTTTTTCTTAGTCATCTCACTGTCATTCATGGTGTTTGGTTTGTCTGTTTCAAGGACTCAGATTTTCCAAGAACTTACCACGATTGTTCTTTCGCCCAGTTACCTTCTCACAGACTACATGGCACTTGCGGGAGTAGGCGGTGCATTCTTTAACTCAGGGCTTCTAATGCTTTTGTTTACACTGCTCTTATGGATTTTGAAAATTAACCCTTCGGGCGCTTCTATCGCGGCTATTTTAACGATTGGCGGTTTTGCGCTTTTTGGGAAAAACTTTTTCAACGTTTGGCCGATCGTAGCGGGGGTGTTATTGTACACAACCTTAATTGGTGAAAATTTGAAGACTTTCTTGTATGTTGCATATTTTGGAACCGCGTTAGCACCAATTTCCACACACTTGATACTAGCCAGTGGATTTAACATTGTAGGATTCTTCCTTTCACTCATAGTTGGCTTTCTGTTGCCACCACTCGCAAGTTTTTGCCTTACTTTACATCGAGGGTACAACCTCTACAACGTTGGTTTTACGGCAGGTATACTCGGAATGTTCCTGGGCAGCATTCTGAAGGCTTACGACCTTGCGCCCACCCCAAGGTTCTACTGGCACGAAGGCGATCAAGTCTTACTTGCCGTCTTTACGTATTCCGTGTTCTATGCAATTCTCCTGTATGGTCTGAAATTGAACGGCTGGTCTTTTAAGGGATACAAAAGTATCCTAAGTCATTCGGGAAAACTTCTGACTGATTTCGTACTCCTTGAAAATGAAGGCGTGACATTTATCAACATCGGACTTTTAGGACTCCTTGGAACATCGTACGTGCTTCTTTCAGGTTCTGCACTCAACGGTCCGACAATAGGGGGAATAATGACTTTAGCTGGCTTTGGTGCTCTTGGAAAACATCCAAAAAACATTGCGCCGGTAGTCTTGGGTGTTATTCTAGGAGCTGCGACGAATTCACAGCCTTTCAATAGTCCAAGTATGACCTTGGCCGTACTTTTCGGTACAACACTTGCGCCGATCGCCGGTGAATTCGGTTTTATCTGGGGTGTTGTAGCTGGATTTTTGCACAGCGCGCTCGTAATTAACGTTGCATTTTTGCATCAAGGAATGAATTTATACAACAACGGTTTTTCGGGAGGATTCGTAGCTTTATTCCTGTTGCCATTGATTGATGCGGCCCGCCTGTTGAAAAACAGAATCCTCGTTTCCATGAGAGGTGAGAGTAATGGAAACTGAAAAACTTGTTGTTATGATGGTTAACGACATACTCTACTATCTTTTAAAAAAAGGGGCGCACATTGTCGATTCAGAAATCGTTGCATCTAGCAGAGACTTTTACATCTTAATCGAGGCAAACGTGCCTTCTGAAAATAAAGAAGTTGTCGAGAAGGATATGAAAATACTTTCCAAGATTAAGGACCATCCAGAGCTCAAATACTACTCGGCACTTTCCCAACAAGTTGGTGGTCTGGAAGGAATTTATACTATAGCACCTTATATTAGAAAAATCGATTTTGACTTCGCAGAAAATGGCCTAAGGTTGGAGATATTTGTAATGCGTTGATTGATTGTTTCGTTTGGAGGGGAGAAATTGTTCTATCTTGAAAGAGAAAGACACCCATTAGGTATAGAGCTATGTGCTGGTAATGTGGGATTAATCATCGTGGATGTTCAAAGATATTTCTTCGATCCTCAATCGCCAGCTTACTTAAAGGGTGTTGAACGAGTATTTGGAAATATTCGAAGATTGATTGAAATAGCCAAACATGCAAATGTTCCCGTGATTGCCACGGTACACGCTGGTGGAAATGAAAACATGCGACGTTGGTGGAAAAATACAGTTGACACCCCTTGGACAGAGTTAGCAGTGGATAGAGATACCGTGGATCATGTTTTGATGAAAGACAGTTACGATGCGTTTCATCAAACCGAGTTGGAAGATCTGCTTAGATTCTATCAAATTAGCACCATTTTAGTTGCTGGCGTCATGACTCATCTTTGTTGCGAAACTACCGCAAGAAGTGCTTTTGTTCGAGGGTACAACGTGATAATGGTCGAAGATTGTTTGTGGGATAAGGATGAGTGGTATCATTACGCATCGCTCCGAAGCCTGGCACATGGATTCGCGATTATCTCGAACTTGAACGAAGTTGAACAGTTGCTGGAGGAATGCAAGAATAGTTGAGGTTTCAGTTTTCTACTATTTCACAGGCTTTATCAACAAACTCGTAGTACCCTGCATCTTTGATTACAAAGTAAGCACTTCCAGAACCAGTCAAAGCTGCGGGGTAATCTTTCCTGTACATCTCTATCTCCGTTCGCAAGACGTCCGGTATAACAGATTCGAATATGTTGTATACGCCGCGTTGTATAGCGGTTAAGTCGTGTTGCTTGAAAGCATTGTAAAGTTCTACGGCTTTTAGCGGAGCTTTACCGAATAGCTTGGAGTTCAGTTTAGAATACGCCTCCTTTGTCGATATCGAGAAATTTGGTTTAAAGATATCGACTCTAAAACCGGATAACGGTGTGACGCGCTTTATCAACTCGCCCCTACCACCCACGATCGCGGTACCACCGTGAAGAAAAAACGGTACATCGCTTCCCACAAGAGGTGCTATTTCGTTCTTACGTTCCTGGGAAATCACACCAGTAACCGCGAGTAAAGTTAGAAACGCTCCGGCATTACTACTACCCCCACCAAGTCCGGCTCCCATGGGGATATTTTTTTTCAGTTTGACGTAGCAATCATATTCGAAACTTTTCGACAAATTCCATACTTTGTACAGTATGTTTTCCTCTATTTGCGTGTCTGATTCAACAAAAATTCTTCCCTGTCCGTGGGTAATTTTTACTTCCATTTCATCGTACAGAGAGACATTTTGGAACAGCGAATCTATTTCGTGAAAACCGTCGATTCGCTTGAAGAGAACGTCAAGGCACAGATTTATTTTTGCGTACGTTCTAAGTAAGTAGCTACGACCTTTGCCCATCCTTCCATCTCCTCCAGATACGGGCTTAAAACTTTCGAACGATATTCGATAAAGTTTTCAGGTTCGGCTAAGCCGTGGTATCGCACCTGTGCAATGTACAACACCCCCAGATGAACCCTGCTCACAGGATTTTCGGTTTCGTTTATTAAGCCTCTATACTCAATTCCAAGAAGGTCTACCTTAACTTCCTCCTCCAATTCCCTTTTCATGCCCTTCAAAAAACACTCATGAGGTTCACTTCCGTCTTTGTCATTGAGATGGCCACCTACGCCAAGTGTTATCAAATTATGTAGTCTTTTCTCAGTTTGATTAGTAGTTCTTTTGAAAAAGACGAACTCGTCACCATCTTTAAGAACTATGTAGGGAATAATTTGTCTGAGTGTTTCATCGTATTCTGCACGGGCTCGGGGGACAAAGAATCCTTTTTTGAGCAGTTTTATAAATTCCTCTTCAGGAACTTCTACCACTCCTTCTTGGTCCCCAATTAACCGAAGCACCTCTTGAGTTTCAACCACAAGCACGTTTTCGCCCAACTTCAATTCCTCCTTAATTTAAGGATTAAGATCAGAAAAGTCGACTAAGTCTGCTTGTTTTCACTGACGGCCAGCCGCACGTATGCCAAAACCTCAGCAACTGCAACGTAAAGTTTGGAGGGAATAAACTCAAAAAGCTGGAGTCGAAACAATTCACGCGCAAGCTCAGGAGATTTTACAATAGGTACGCCATTTCTAATAGCTGTTTCTATTATCTTCTTCGCCAGTTCACACTTACCTTTGGCAACAACGAACGGAACATAATCCTTTCCCACTTCGTACTTAAGTGCCACTGCTATCTGTCTTGTGCATTCATCCTGCTGAACATCAAACATATACCCCACCATCCAAGCTTTCCAGTTTGATGTTGACAAACCCGAAGTGTCTTTTCAAATTTAACTCCAATTCCCGAACGTCAGCTGGTATTCTTTGAAAGTACAACGTGACGGCCTTCTCGGTAACGAGACCTTTGATCTTGTTATCCTTTGTAAATACCTCAAACCTACTGTTTTTTCTGTTGAGAAAAACAAAAATACCGTTACGGTACAGCAGCCCGTATCCTCCGGAGAGAATGTTAAGATAAAACTCAAAAAATTCATCAGAGTTCGCGAGATAGCTTTCGAAGTTTTTCAAGAATTCTCTGTCTATGTCTGTCTTTTTCGAAACTTCTTCTAAAACAAGTGCAATTCTGGCGGTTATATCTTTACTCCACTCCTGAAGTTGCCCAGGTATAAGTCTGGATAACTTCTCTGATACTTCGAGCAACCTTAAGTCTGGGAGATGGTCCACCATGTCGTCCCTTTTCACAATTATCGTCGCTTTCAAGTCACCGTACCCAAAATCTTTGATCTCTATCTTCGAGCCTTCCTTTGGTGGCTTCCTATCGCTTTTTACTATTATTTCACTATCCGGAGTTCTTACCTTCATGTACTTACCGTAGCTTTCTAAGATCAAGCCTATTATCTTCATCTGCAGTAAGCTAATTCACCCTCGCTTTCGTTTTGCCCAGCGAATTTAGAAGGGCTCCAACGTCAAGGAAGAACAGGTAGGTATTTTCTCGCTCGTTGTATATGTACGCTTCACTTAACTTTTCAAAGTGTCCAGGCTTAAATTGAACCACAAGTCCCACGTCGCTTATCTTCGCTTTGCAAACACCAAGACTCCAAAGGTGTATTCTTAATCTTGCCATGTTTAGTAGATTACTTACACTTTCTGGTAGTCGACCAAACCTATCCTCAAGTTCTTCCTCTATGTTCTCGATTTCATCAATGTTCATAGCCGCTGCGATCCTTCTGTAAAAACGCATGCGTTCAAATGGGTTGTAAATGTAGAATTCCGGAATGACTATGCTTCCAACTATTCCTTCAATATCCGTGTCTACCTTACTTACAACATGTCCCGTGTACTCCATAATCGCATCGTTGAGCATTTCAAGGTAGTAGTTGAGTCCCACATCGTTTATAAACCCGTGTTGTTCTAATCCAAAGATCGCACCTATACCACGGATTTCCATATCACGCAGTGCGATTTTCATGCCACTTCCGGGTCCTACGTAGGTTTTGATCGCGTACAATCTCTCAAGAACCTTATCACTTACGTGCTTTGGATGGAAGAAATACGCAAACGCTATTTTATCACTTCGTCCAACACGTCCGCGCAGTTGATAAAGTTGTGCAAGACCGTATCTGTGAGCATCGTCAACGATAATAGTGTTCGCGTTCGGAACATCTACACCATTTTCGATGATTGTGGTACATAAAAGTACGTCAGCTTTACCGTGGAAGAAAGACTCTATCGCTCTTTTGAATTCTCCCTTCGGCTGTTGACCGTGCGTAACAACTATAGTAACATCCGGAACTATTTGTTTCAATCTGTCAAGAACCTCATGCAGCGTGTTGATCCTGTTGTGAACATATATGACCTGGCCACCTCTGTTAACTTCGCGCATTATCGCGAGTCTTACTATCCTCTCGTCAAACGGGCCAATATGAACCTGGATTTCTTTTCTACCAAATGGTGGAGTTTTTATTTCCGAGAGATCCTTCAGATTAGAAATCGCCATGTGCAAAGTCCGTGGAATAGGTGTTGCACTCATACTCAAGACGTTCACGTTCGCTCGTAGTTTTTTAAAATGCTCTTTCTGCTCCACGCCGAATTTTTGCTCTTCGTCTATAACAACTAACCCTAGATCAGAGAACGTGACATCTCTGAAGACACTGTGCGTACCCACAAGTACATCGATTGTTCCCGATTTAACTCCCTTAATAATCTCCTCACGTTCCTTCTTCGTTGAATATCTACTCAAAAGTGCAACGCGTATTCCGAAATCCTTGAAGCGTTCGCTTAGTGTTTCGAAGTGTTGCTTTGCGAGTACCGTCGTTGGTGCCACAAGAACTGCTTGTTTGCCCGAGACCACGGTTCTGAATATTGCTCGGATTGCCACTTCTGTTTTACCATAACCTGCATCGCCTACTAACAAACGATCCATAGGTTTTTCACTTGCCAAATCTTCAAGGACATCGTTAATTGCTCGCAACTGATCAGGCGTTTCGATGTACGGAAATGTTTGAGCAAAACTTTCCTCAAGCTCCGCATCACCTTCAAGAATAATACCTTTAGTTGAATTTCGAATGTGCTGAAGCATTACTAACTCGCGTACGATGGTTTCTAAGTTCTTTTTGACCCGCTGAACCCTTTTTGTCCACGTACCACGTTTCAAGTTATCAAGTTTTACCCCTGCATCGTCCCCGATGTACTTATCGACCAAATCCACACGTTCAATTGGAACGTACAAAACAGCATCTGCAAATTGAAGAACCATGAATTCTCTTATGGAGTTATTTGTTTCGACTTTTCGAATCTCAAGGAATTTGGCAATACCGTACTTTTTATGAACGACTATATCCCCTGGCTCAAGTTCTTCTTCAGACATAACTGGTGCGATTGCTTCTTCAAAAGACTGGGTTTCTTCTTTTTTCGAATACCTCAAGTTTACAGGGAACTCGTAATTTTTGGCAACGGAGAGAATTTTTTTTGGTTCGAAAATTGCGTATTTTTTGTAAATATTCCTTATTTCCTCCGAAGAAATCGACAACCGCAGCTCTCGCTCGAAAGTAGAGAAATGCTCATATGCGGACCGTCTATCTGTGATATAAATCTCTACATCGTAATCCAGAATAGTTCCCTCGACATATTTTCCCGTGAGCTGCTCTTCAATGGGCTCCAGTTCATCTAAGGACTCTGGTAATACAAACTCTCGAGCAGGTAGGATCAAAGCATGCTCCAGTTGTTCAACACTCCTTTGTGACTTGACATCGAATTTTCTAATCTCCTCCACGATGTTGTCGTAAAGCTCAAGCCTTGTCGGAACACCGTCGGGGCCGATGAAATCAATTATTCCCCCCCGGACGGAAAATGTTCCGCCTTCTCGAACGTTGAAAACACGCTCATAACCGTAGCGTATGAAAAGTTCTTCCGGATTTTCTAAAACATCCCCTACTTTGAGCTCGATGATGTGTTTACGTAGTTGCTCAGGTTTCATAACGTAATGCAACAAAGCTCGGAGTGTTGCCACACCTCGTAGTTGTCTTTTTAGTGCCAGATAGAGTGCAAAGATTCTCCGTGAACGTACATGCCATGATGGACGTATGTTTTCGGTTGGCAGTACGTCGTAATCAGGAATGTAGAAAAATCCTTCTATGTTAGTTTCCTTCTCTGTCGGAACTATAAGAATAATGTTTCCGCTTTTATTTGGTTGTACCATTTTGTTCCAAACTCCACCTCTCGGTACGTTGTTCAAAACTTGCCCCTAGTGTTCTATAAAAACTGGTTCCCGGAAATCCATGCCCGCTACAGCTTGTGATTTATCCGGATACATAAACGTGTATATATCGCTGGCTAAAAGGTCTTTTTGGAGCTGCCATCTAAAGAGTTCCGGATTTATTTGGAAATTTCTTTTTCCTTCTTTAGTCCTTTTTAACGCATCTTCAATAACATTCTCAACGAGTGACGGTGTTGAGACTATCGGAATAGTAGCTTTTTTCTTTATCTCTTTAAGTATCTCACGTCCACGATTCGTAAATCCCAAAAGTCTTAAGTACTGTGGTCCGTTCTTGTTCGATTCTTCAACCATTTCCTTTTCAAAACCGAAGAACGCGTGTAAGATAGCGCGCCTAATTCTCGAGTACGTAAACCGCTTGGCTTTCACAAACTCGACAAACTGTTGCAAATCTCCTGTTGTCCTGGACGCTTCGTAAAATCTCAAGTCGAGCCCTTCGTTAAAGCTGTAGATTTTTTGAAAATCTGATCTGCTCATCTTTCTAAAGGTTGGAATTACAAATGACAAGTCTTTCCAGAAAACAGGTCCCCTGCCGGCGTTAAATTCGCGATTTAAAATCTCAAAAGTCACGGGCGGGATTGCTTCCATGCTTTCTTCGAACTTACCTTCACGAATAGCCTTCCTGATTGCACTGGCAGAAGAAAACTTTCCCCTAAGTGTCTCGTCGTTATCATCGGCACCAACTCGTCTGATGACGTGAGGTTCTATCTTGCTACCATAGTGTATCAGTGATTTGATGTACTCGATGCCAAGAATATCGTTCGATTTGGACAGCTTTTCCACTTCGGAACTTAAGACATCCATCAACGCGTATTTTCGTGCGTTAGGATAGGAATACCCCATCTTGAGATGCATCTTGAACGAACGTTGAAACTCTGGTGTTTGGTATGTTAGTAGCCGAGCAACTTTTTGCAAAAAGCATAGATCTCCACTTTCACTACCAAAAACAATGTCCGTTACCACGTTCGTTTTATGAAGCACTCCAACAGAACCAAGAGCAAAACCACCAGCGTCCTGAACGGCGTAAACGGTTGGCAATTCAAACACAACGTCGATTCCCATTCTAAGGGCTATCTCCGCCCGGGCAAACTTGTTAATTATGGCAGGTTCACCACGCTGACAAAAGTTTCCACTCATCACCGCAATAACGTAATCGGGTTTCACTAAATCTATGGCCTCTCTTAAATGATGCAAGTGACCGAAATGAAATGGGTTGTACTCAACGACCACACCAAGAACTCGCATTCAAAATCCTCCCAGTTCTGGGTTCCTTATAATCTTTGAGTATTTAGTACAGTTCTTGTGCACTATTCAATTATAACATAGCTCGTGATATACTTCTATTAGCATCGCCTTCACCCGTTACCTTTCTTAGTACGGTGTAACTACGTTCGAATTTGAAAACACCGGAGGGAGAGAGATGAAAAAGGCAAAGGTTGCCGTAATTGGATATTCCGGAGACATAAACAAGGACCCAGTGAGGACTTTAGCAGACCTCTGCCTTGAACTCGGACGAGAGCTTGGAAAAAGGTATGTGGTTTTTACCGGTGGTAGAAACGGTGTGATGGAATTGGTAGCTAAAGGCGTAAGAGAAGTAGGAGGAACCTGTGTGGGAATTCTCCCTTGGGATGGAAGTGATGCCAACGAACACAACTCTGTGGTCATAGCTACAGGACTTGATTTCCAGATGCGCTCGTTCATTATGATAAAAAGCGTTGATGTTGTTATTTCCGTAGGTGGTGAAATAGGTACGGCTATCGAAATCTTGGCGGCTTACGCGAATATGAAGCCTGTTATCCTGTTGAGAAACACTGGGGGCTGGACGGATAGAATAGTCAATGTGCTTATCGAAGGTCTTTATCTTGACAACAGAAAATTAGCTCCAGTTTTGCAAGCGTACACTGTATGTGATGTAATTGAACTTACCGAGAGGATGGTTGGTTTGAGATGAAAGTGGGCTTACTGAAATACCTCCCCGTTACGCTTGTAACAATCATATGGGGGATATCGTTCATAGCCACGAAAGTAGTAGTTTCCTCGTTTCCACCGTATCCAGCTGCGTTCTACAGGTTTGTCATTGCTTTGTTGGTTCTTTTACCGCTGTCAAAGAATAAATCCGTTTTACGAGACCTGAATGCCTTTTGGGCAGGTTTCTGGGGAGTTACTATGTACTTTGTCTTTGAAAATATGGCATTGATATATACAAGACCAACCAATGCAGCTATAATTGTCTCAAGTGCACCAATACTCTACGTTATTTTCACACATCTGATTCGTAAACAACAAACAACGCTCAATCAGTACCTTGGCTCTCTACTCGCTTTTACAGGAGTTGCGCTCGTTATTTTAAACGGGCGACTAATGAAGCTAAATCCTCTCGGTGATATACTTGCGTTCGGTTCAGCCATGGCTTGGGTGTTCTACACGCATTACATATTAAAAATGCCAAAGCATGACGGCATTGACGAAGTATTCGCAATAACATTTTGGGGAGCTGTCACACTAATACCATTTTCAATGCTTCAAGACCCGATGTTCAGTTCGATAATAAAACTTACACCACCGGCGTTAATTGGCCTCCTGTATCTGGGAATCTTGTGCTCTGCACTTGGGTATTTACTGTGGAATAAATCCATAACGCTCATCGGGGATAGACGCACAACAAACGCAATATATTTCATACCGGTGGTGACGGTTTTATCCGAAAAAATTCTCCTTAGGACACCCCTTACGCTTTATACCGTTACCGGAACCGTGTTGTTGATTGCTGGACTATTCACCTTCGAAAAAGGCAATATTAAAAGGCAAAAATAAACATTTGAAAGTTTTGAAAGGAGTGTGTTTGGTATGGCAAGAAACGATTTGGGTATTGACCTAGGGACAGCAAACTTTGTTGTTTACCAACAAGGAAAAGGTATCGTGCTAAATGAACCATCGGTCGTTGCCATAGAACGAAAAACCGGAAAGATATTAGCCATTGGTAACGAGGCCAAGGAGATGTTTGGAAAAACACCCGAAGACAAAATAATCGCGGCAAAACCGATGAAAGACGGGGTAATCGCCGACTACACTATTATCTCGGAAGTACTGAAATACTTTATGAAACGGCTGAATCGCGGCTTATTTTTTAAATGCAACATGGTGATTGGAATTCCTACGAAGACTACAAGTGTGGAGCAACGCGCAGTTTACGATGCGGCGTTGAAAGCCGGGGCAAAAAGGGTCCACGTTGTACTTGAACCGATAGCCGCTGCCATCGGTATTGGTTTAGATGTTATGAAACCGGTGGGGAACATGATTGTCGACATTGGTGGAGGTACGTCGGACATAGCCGTTATTAGTCTTGGGGGAATTGTTGTCGGAGATTCTATAAAACTTGCCGGAAATGCCTTTGATGAAGCTATTGTGAAGGGTGTACGCAGAACGTTTGGATTGATAATTGGAGATAATACAGCAGAGGAAATAAAAATAAAGGTAGGAAAAATACACCCGGAGGTGGAAGATTTACAATTGGAGATAAAAGGACGCGATGCAATCACGGGTCTACCGCGAACCGAGGTCATCACCTCCACAGATGTTTATAGGATGATTAGACCTGTCTTTGAGAATATAATCGCGAGGATTAAACTCGTTCTTGAAAAGACACCACCTGAGCTATCGGCGGATATAGTCGAGCATGGTATTGTGCTTACAGGTGGGGGAGCGTTACTTAGAGGTATTGACAAGGCCATCGAAGAAGAGATAGGCGTACCTTGTCGAATAGCTGATGAACCTTTAATGTGCGTAGCAAAGGGAACTGGAGTACTATTGGAAGACGAGAAATTGTTGAACCACGTTGCTGTGGCGTACGAAAAGTAATTCATCATAAACCTTAAGAGGTGTTGAGATGTACAGGGGCGTTTACACGGCAGCAATGGGAATGCTTGTCGATCTAACAAAAATTGATACGGTATCAAACAATCTGGCCAACGTTGAAACCAATGGTTATAGAGCGGATACACCTGTTTTTAGAACCTACCTTGAGAGGGAAATTCTTCGACTTAAACCAGAACCCGAAAACAAACGTCTCGAAGTAAGACGAATTGGAAGGCTCGAGCAGGCTGTCATCCTGGATGAGGTTAGAACTGTTTTCGATCAAGGAACGCTCGAGTTCACAGGTGTACGAACACACCTGGCTATCTCCGGAGAAGGATTCTTCGTCATCAGGCGAGGTGGGCAGGTTCTTTACACAAGGAACGGAGAATTTCTCGTCGACCAAAGTGGGAGACTTGTTACTACGCAAGGCCACTTCGTGTTGGACGTGAACGGCAATGAAATAGTGTTTCCTGAAAATGCCTACATCGACGAGACTGGGGCAGTCCGTGATTTAAATGGAAATATTTTAACTCGTATCGCGATTTACAATCTAGAAAATCCACGAAAGATTGGTGATGCATTTTTCACGGGCACTCAAACACAAGCTGGTGACTTTAGGATTCTTCAAGGATACATAGAAAAATCAAATGTGAACGCAGTACGTGAGATGGTTAGATTAATCGATGCTCATAGACACTACGAGGCGACGTCCAAAGCGATAGTTGTACATGACGAATTGCTAAACAAGATCATCAACAATGTTGGTGCTCTAAGATAGGAGGGGCAAGCTGTATGATGAATAGTCTTTACACTGCAGCAACTGGTATGTGGGCTCAGCAATTTAAAATGGACACGGTATCTAACAACATTGCAAACGTCGACAGCGCCGGATACAAAAAAGTCAAAGCCGAGTTCCAAGACTTGGTTTACAGCTATTCAAAAAACGCTGGTGCGGCAACAGCTCAGAACTCGACAACACCAACTGGGATATATGTGGGACACGGTGTAAGGCTTGCCGCTACGACAAGGATATTCACACAAGGTACAATTGAAAATACGGGCAACGCGTTAGACTTGGCAATAACCGGGGATGGTTTTTTCCAAATTCAGCTTCAAGATGGCAGAATTGCCTACACTCGAGATGGACAGTTCAAACTGGATAATCAAGGACGCGTCGTGACGGCGAATGGATTGCTCTTGGTTCCTCAAATCACAGTCCCCCCTGACTCCGTGTCACTTACCATTTCACCCGATGGGATTGTTTCCGTAGAAATGGCAGATGGGACAATTCAAGAGCTCGCCCGCATTACACTTGTGAGGTTTGTTAACCCAGCCGGTCTGAAGGCCATAGGTGATAACCTCTTTGTTGTAACACCCGCAAGTGGCGAAGCTATTGAAGGAACACCCGGACAGGATGGTTTTGGTACAATTCTGCAGGGAGCTGTTGAAAAATCTAACGTCGATGTTGTAAAGGAAATGGTTGACATGATAACGGCGATGAGAGCTTACGAGTTCAACTCCAGATCAATAATGACCGCCGACCAAATGTTGCAAACAGCCGCGAACTTGAGAAGATAAAAATAAGCTGGTTAAACTAATTATAATTCCCCTCCCGAGTTGGGAGGGGATGATTTTTCTTCCTAGTTATCCCGCAAGAAATACAGTTTATGCCCATTTTCCTTAAGCCATCTTCTCCTATGCTTGTAATCTGGTATTATTTGCGCAACTCTTCTCCAAAATTCTTTTCTGTGGTTCGGAATAGACAAATGCGCCAATTCGTGGACGACCACATAATGGACTATCTCCAAAGGTGTCATTATGAGCCTCCAATTGAGGCTCAAGTTTCCTTTTGAAGAACAAGACCCCCATCGACTCTTCACATCCTTCACATAAAGCTTGTTGTACACAAATCCGTTGCTTGAAGCATGAAAGTTAACACGCTCACGAAGTACCCTCTTGGCTGAAGAAAATAGAAATTCCTCAGATAGATTTTCAAAAGATTTTCAAAACGTCTCGGAAAGTGCTATGGACAAAAAAACCGTTCTCGAATTTAAATGGTACATCCTGGTTTTCGAAGAACCGTAATTCGAAAAATTTTCCGAGATAAGGCAACATGTCTCCATCAACCAAATGCCTTGCATCGAGAATATTGAAATCGTTCAATATTTTCTTCTCGATCAAGCTCTTTGTGTTTAGAAGAAAATATTTTATTTTTTCCTTGTTCAGCTCACCAGGAGTCTTTATCAAAACGCACCTTGAAGGTTCTATCTCCACCGTACAGGTCCCCTTGCTCATTGTTACAATTTTTAGCGAGAAGCCTTGCACCTTCAGAAAGACTTCGAGGATGCGTGTTAGTTCCTTCTCTTCTTCTGTTAAAATCACCATCTTTCCCAATGTATCTTCCTTTCCTCAACCTCGGTCAAGTTGTGCGGCTCCTTAACCTCGTCTGGATATCCGAGCCCTATCACGCAAAGAACGTTATAGTTCTCCGGTATCCTAACCAGGTTCTTGATTTCAATGTCAACGGCTTTTCCCTCGTGGGATCTGTTATACGCATGCCCCCAACAACTAGCAAGCCCATAATCCACTGCAAGAAGCTGTATGTACGTAGCCACTATGGAAGCATCTTCTTGCCAAGTACTGCTCTCTTTGTTTGCTGTAACAACGATGCACACGGGTGCTGTTTGGAGAAAACCAAATGCACCAGGACGCGTGCTTTGGATCTTCGCAATAAGTTCCTTGTCGGTTACTATCACCAGTTCTACCGGTCGAGAGTTTCTACCACTCGGTGCCAAAAGTGCGTGTTTAACGATATCGATAAGTGTTTCTTTAGGAACCTCCTTGTTTTTAAACTTACGAATACTCCGTCTCTTAAATATAACATCCTTGAGCTCCATAACATCACCTCCCAGCACTCATTCTTACAAGCCATATTTTTAAGAAAGGATCAACTATCCTGTAACCTCTTTCGCACTTCTCAATAATATCTAGATTTTCAAGATTTTCTAAGGCTCTCTTGACACTTCGAGAGCTTATTTTCAACTCGTATGCTGATTTTCCAACTGCTAAGTTTTTCAGTACCATACGTTGAATTGGGGTAAGCGAATCCCAAACTAACTCGAACATTGCCCGCTCACCGATAAGTATACTCTCCGTAGCAAGTTCCAGGTCCTGATGAGTGCAGACTTTCTTCAATTTGTTCGACTTAAACGAAATGGTGTTCCAGAGGATGTGCGCTAAATACTGAATGTAAAATGGATGTCCAGAACAGATATCACAAATTTTGTTGCAAAGTTCATAGGGAATATCAAAGCCCGTCTCATCAAACTTTCGTTTAATAAAGTTTGATGCTTCGCCTTTGTCAAGCAATCCCAGACTCAAAACTTTCGAAAATCGGTAGAAAGGCTTCTCGTGATTCAAAAATATATCTCGCATAACATGACGCTTACTACCGGAAAAGATAAGTATCGTGTTTTTGAAAAATTGTGCATTTTTTCTCAAAATCGCGAGTAGATCAGTCTCTTGGATGTTCAAAATCTCTTGAAACTCGTCGAGTGCTATGATCACAGGCTTGTCCAAGCGTTCCGTGATAGATAGCACTTCTTCAACATTATTCGCAGTTGGTGCTATTCTTAAGCTGAAACCAACGGTTCCAAGAGTTATCTGAATACCATCAACCTTGGGCAAAAATTTTCTAACGAGCGTCTCTACCTTTTTCCTTTTGCCAAGGCCGGTAAGAATCGCAGTTGTGTACGTACTTAAAAAAGCTTCGAGTGTCGTTATTCCCATGAGGTCAACGTAAAAAGTTTGAGCAAAATCTACACGATTGAAAAGATTTTTTATTAATGATGTTTTTCCATATCTTCTGGGTGAGATGATGGTGACGTGGATACCACTTTTTATGTCACTTAACAACTCTTCAATCTCTCTTCCACGATCGCAAAAATCATCCCCATCCACAACGACTCCGAATTTAAATGGATTTCTTTTCATGATTTCTCCCTCACAATTTGCACACCCACTTTTTGCAGTGTGCATCGCACACCCCCGAAGTAATTTTAGCACATGCCATCACATATGGTAGAATAGAGTTAGATATTTCTGGAGTGGTGGAAATGTGGTATATCGGTACAAGCGGTTTTTCCTTTGAAGACTGGATTGGGACAGTCTATCCTGAAGACATAAAAAAGGAAGAAATGTTCACATACTACTGCCAAATCTATAAGTTCAACGCTGTTGAACTTAACTTCACGTTCTACCAAATGCCATCGCACAAAACCATACTTAGGTTGCTTAGAAGATCACCTCCTGGTTTTAAGTTTGCCGTGAAGTTACATGGTTCGATTACTCATGAAGGTGACCTTGATAATATATCTCCCTTCATCGAATCCACAAAAATCTTAGCCGAAGAAGGAAAAATGATAGGGTATCTTGCACAGTTTCCTTACGGATTTAGGAGAAGCCCTGAAAATGAAGATTTCCTTTTTCGTTTAGCAGACTTAGTCTATCCGCTGTTTGTTGAGTTTCGTCACGATAGCTGGCACAAGTTTTGCGAAACGTATAGCGGTCAGTTTCAATTTGTGGTTGTGGATTTGCCGAAAATAGCCAATCTCTTTCCATTGAAGGTTTTTAATACGGAGACTGTTTACGTTAGACTCCACGGTCGTAACAAAAATTGGTTTCAGGCTGATGAAAAAACAAGGTATGACTATGACTACTCCGACCATGAACTTATGGAACTTGCCGGTCTGCTCAATGTTCCATGGCTCCAAACGCGTTATGTGTTCTTCAACAACTGCTACCGTGGGCAGGCTTTAAAAAACGCACTTGCCTTTCGAAACATGGTTGGTGGAGATAAATCGGGTGACTTGTTCTCGATTCAGTGAGATAGAAAAACAAAACCGGTGGTTTGGCCACCGGTTTTGTTGCTTTGTCCTCGATAAACAAGCATAGCAACTAAATTCTAAACTTTTTGACAATCTCATCCAACATTTTTGATATGTTTAGGAGCTCAGAGGATATTTCTTTTATTTCCAAAAATCTGCTTTCTTGCTCGCGCGTTGCTTTGCTAACAGCTTCGAGCCTTTCAGCAATACTCGTGACTGACCTGGCTGCTGTGTCCAACGCACTGCTCATCTCTTCTGCTCCTGCACTCATCTCTTGAGAACTTGCTGCAAGATTGTCTACCATCGTTGTAACATTTTCAATCTGCATAAGGATATTCTTGAATGATTTTGAAATATTTTCGGCCTCAGTTTCAGCCTTTTCAACTGCCGAAATCATTTCCTCTGTTGCTTCACGTGCAAGTTCAGAACCTTGCTGAACGGTTGAAAGTATCTGAGCGATTCGGCTTGTTTCAAGCTTACTTTGTTCAGCCAATTTCCTTATTTCATCAGCGACGACGGCGAATCCTCTTCCGGCTTCTCCCGCCCTTGCCGCTTCGATAGCCGCGTTCAGTGCCAAAAGGTTAGTTTGCTCTGCGATGGAGTTGATGGCGTCAACTATTTCTCGAATGTTTTTCGCGTTTTCCACAAGTTTTCTCACCACATCTCCAGTAGCTATCGCTCGTTCGCGAGTTTTCGAGACAGCCACCGTCACAGTTTCAATAGCTGCTTCTCCTTGCCTCGCCAGTTGAGTCATGACGTTGGCCTTTTCTGAAAGTTCCTGGGCAGCGTGGGCAATGTTTTGGGCGCTTGCAGCAACTTCTTGTACACCGCTTGTTAATTCCTCGACGGATGCTGAAGCGTTTTGAGAGGCGGTGTTAACCTCCTCAGAAAGCAGGGCAAGTGCGGACGTTTTACTCAAAAATTCTTCGGCGGAGGCATTTAGAACTGCGGCTGAATTTCTAACTTCTTGAGAAGCCTGGATAACACCTCCAACCGTAGCTTTTAGCGAGGAAATCATGCTCGTCATCCCTATAATCATTTCGTCTAGCTCGTCTCTTATCTTTAACGAGGAAAGGCTGGAAAGTTCTACCGTAAAATCTCCGGAGGCAATTCTCTCAAACGAATTTAAAACGCTGCCGATTTTTCGGGAGGTTTTAGCGGAGTAAATCATATTGAACAACGCAACCATAGTAGCCAAGGCGATGGTGACAAAAATTTGAATCCATAAAGACTTTTTCTGATCTGTTACGAGTTCCGAAACGTCTATTCTTGAAAGTAAGACACCAATGACTTCGTTTTTGTAATCAGTTACGATAAAATCTGTGAAAACGTAGTTACCTCGAAGGAAATGACCGTGCTTCCCCGCCAAAATATTGTCAATGTCAAAGTACCTTGTAAAGTCCTCAAGAGTTTCCGATTCTTTGATGATCTTCCTGTCAGAGTTACCACGCTCATCCTTCAAAAGAAGAATGATGTTGTCACCGGGAATTTCCGCGAGGAATTTTTCGTCAAAATACTCTATCATTTCCACACTTCCAACGTATTCACCTTCGTAGAAAACCGGATATATCACTCTGTTACCGAAACCGGACTTGCCTATCGAAATGCTTTTTAAAGGTCTTTTTGTTGCAATAACGTTAAGCACATCTTTCCTGAAGTCCAACAGATCGCCAAATTTCATAGGGTCGTTTGATCTAAGGTAAGAACGTCCATCTTTTGTATGGAAATGAATTTGCCCAATGTTAACAGTATTTTTCAACTCCTTCGCAAGATTCGTAATTATCTTAACAAGATACTCTCTGTCATCTTGGGCAAAGGCTCGAATAACTTCTTGGTTACTCAGAAGAGTCAGGATTGCAGATTCTATAGTTGTTGCAGACTCCACTATCTTGGTCTCGAAGAAGCGCTCGAAATCTTTCTCTTGTCGTTCCTTTATCCGCTCAAGCTGGATCTGGAAAAATATGAACTGCGTTAGTAGCATGACTACAACAACCAACACGACCAGTCCTGGAACAAAAAATTGCATATAGGTCCTCAGTTTCACCGTATCACCCCCAAAATTGGTATAATTTTTAGACTACTATTACATTTTACTGAAAATTTTCCTTCTTATGCCAACGAACGAGCCTGGAGTGTTGGTGAAACTACTTTTGTTGCAGAACGATTACTGTACCATCGAGATAAGCAACGACAATTTTGTCACCATCTACCAGCACCTTTCGAAGCAAGAATGAGTTATGTGGTCTTATTCGAAGGTGCTCAACGCCGTTTTCATTATCAAGCAAGATTATCTCTCCTTTTACGTTGCCTATTATTAAACTCTTCCCAAATAATTGAGGTGACGAACCGTAGACCGGAGTACTTGTTTTTACCTTCCACAAAACATTTCCTAATCTTAAACCGAATTTCACCACTTCGCCGTTGATAGTCGAAGAGTACCCGTTCTCGTTCACAATTAGAATGTCCGAGAACCCAACGCCTGAAAGAGGTAAAGTCCAGACGGTTAAACCCGTCTCGATGCAAAGTGCTTGAATATAGCCAGCAAAGTGAGTGTATATTACCATTCCCTCAAATATCTGCGGTGTACAGCCAGCTGCGGTATAGTATGTCTTCCCAACCTTGAACACTTTCAACTCTTCACCAGATTCATTTAAAACGTAAAGACCTCCGGACCATGACGCAAAAATGTATTTGCCGTTGAAGAAGTTGGCCGGTCTTTGAACGCTTCCACCCACATCGTACTTTTTTATCAGTCTCAGGCTTCCACTTTCGAGTAAATAAAACGAACGTCCTGCTCCTATACCTACCGTTTTCAGTCCCACTGAGATGCTGAAAATTGGTTCGGAAATCTTTTGAGTGGCTATCACTTTTCCGTCTTGTGCCCTTATCAGGAAAAGTCTGCCATTCAAATCACCAGCATAAAGAAACTCACCAGATGGAGCAAGGTTCGAAACAATAGAGCCTATTGAAATCCTCCAACTCAGCTTTCCATTTTTGTCGAAGCTAAAGATGTTTCCTGAGTAGTCAGAAAATGCATATCCTGCCAGTGTTCTCACTGGAGAACTATAGGAGGTATTCTCCATTTTAAAGTTCCAAGAAAGTGTGAAGAGGTCGGAATGTTTAGGTTGAAACGAATTGAATCTTGAAAATCTCTTGGAGATCTCTAGCCTGTGCAATAGGTCTCTATTAACACTTCCAACTAGCTCAAAATTTTTGCCATCGCTCGTTTTCCAAATGTAAAAGTTATTATCATCCCAGCTCAAAATGGTGGCCCATCCATCCTTTACCGCACCCACAGTTGCAGTGTATAATCCATTAATGGAAGAAGAAAATGTGAACTTGTGGGTATGTCCCGATAAGTACAGAGCAATGTTAAATTTCTGCGAAAGTTCGTACAACTTCCATCCGTCATCAGTATAGTTAATCGGATGATGTGACAAAATGACAAAATTTCTACTACTGCCGGCATTTGACTGGAGTTTGTTCGTTAACCAAGAAAATTGCGGTTCACCGAAATGTCCGACATGTTCAAAAAATAGCGAGCTATCAAGGCCAAAAAATGTTATATCATCAGCAGTAACTTCAAACACCCTATATAGGGCATTCTGAATTTTGACGTCTTTGCGTACACGATCGGTCCAGCGCGTATCATGGTTACCAAAAAGAAAACTACACTTACCAAAAATATTTTCAACTTTTTTCAATAAGTTACTGACTTGGGCAAATTCCTGTTCTGTTCCCACTTCTGTTAAATCGCCCAAAAAGAACGTATGTAACGGCTTCAAATGTACCAGTCGTTCAACCGTACTGTCAACCACACGACGAGTTGTGGGATAATGAAGGTCGGACAAAATAAGCACATATCCACGATGACGTGAAAAGGGAAGTTCCTGGGAAAAGCAAAAGAACGAGCTTAAGAAAAACAACAAAAACACTAAAGCAATTATGGATCTTTTTAAGCACTGGCTCATAAGAACACTTTAAACCCCCTGTATTCGGAGTTGTTGTGCCTTTGAACAATTATACACGGACAAGTATAATTGTTTCAAGTTTCCCCCAATTTTAGCCGAAAATAAAATTGACTGCCGAACTTACGTTGTACCGGAGGTGTGGAGTGTGGGCCGGGACGAGAAGTTAGGCACGGTGGCTGGTGACGCAGTTATTCTCGCTTTTTTTATCCTTCTCACGCTTTTATTGACGACTCCCACAACGAGGGCTGTTTATATTCGACTTAATTCCTCACATCCGTACCTTTTAGGGTTTCTAAAAGTTAGCATTCTTGCCACGTTAGGCGAGATAATATCGAAAAGAATATCTGGAGGAAAATATGAAAAACCCGTGGGTCTTCTCTACAGATTCCTCATTTGGGGGCTCCTCGGAATCATCTTTGTTCCCATTTTCGAACTCTATTTTTCAGGTACCAGGACTCTACTGGAGAAAAATTTATTGCCTCACGCCTCTTCTATGTTCACGCTCTTTCACGCCTTTTACACAAGTCTAATAATGAATCTTACATTTGCTCCCGTTTTTATGGCATTCCATCGGGTAACGGACACATACATAGAACTTGGAAATGGTAAATTTAAATCAATACTCAAACTCAGATTCAACGATGTATTAAAAAACGTGAACTGGTACCAATTCACATCTTTTGTCTTATTCAAAACGATTCCGTTTTTCTGGATACCTGCTCATACAATAACGTTCCTGCTTCCGTCCAATTTCAGAATACTGACCGCTGCGTTGCTTTCTGTAGTCTTAGGTATTCTGCTCTCTATACGTTCGTCAAAACTGAAGTGAGAGGGTGTTATTCATCAGTGGACCGGTCGGGGCGGCAGTCCCAAAACCGTATCCGGGGTTTGATGGATAGCTGGATTTATGATAAAATATAATTTTAAAGGTTGCGTGCGTACCTGGAGGTGAAAGGCATGAGTGTCTTCCGAAGGTTTGAGATAAAGCTAGTTAGTTTGAACTTGGTTTTGATGGTTCTTTTATTTTCAACAATCTCACTTGGCGGCTTCTTCCAAAAAACTTACCCTCAGCTTCCAATAAACCAGCAAAATCCTGATAGCTCATGGGGTGCGGTGTATAGCAAGAGTGTCTCTACAAGAGTTGTTACAGGACAAACTATTCTTTCCGTTGCTTACGAAGTAACGACCGTCAACGCAAATCCTGGTGAAGGGCCGTTCTCGGATGTTTCACAAACATATTTGGTTGATTATAACCGAGATGGTCGCGCGGATATTTTTTCGGTAACTTACGGTGGGCGGGTTATAATCAAAAGAAACGACGGAGTAGTCAATAATGAACTAAGATTCACCGACGCAGTTTCTTACATCATTTGGAATCTTGGAAACAACAACGGTTCTGGAGATGGTACGGCTGTTGTGGATGACTTTGATAACGACGGTACACCGGACCTGTTTTTGTTTAACGCTCGGCAACTTGCTATTTTTATCCCGAACGCTTCCGTTCCAAAATCGGTGACGGCAAATCCCCCGCAAATGTTCTGGCAGTTCTTCAATTCTGATCCAAAATTCCGGACAAATTGGACAGTAAGCGCTATGGTAGCTTACGATTACGATGGTGATGGTTACAAAGATATAATATACGCTGACATGTCTGGTAGAATTTGGTTGTGGAAGAACATCCATTCTCGCGGCAATACAAGATTTTTTGATCCAAACGGAAGAGTATTATTGTTCTCCGACCCTGATGTTGGAACAACGGCAGCGTATGGAGGAGCGGTTCTTGATTTAGCAGATGTCGACGACGATGGTGTTCCGGACCTTGTTGTTGGGCACACGGATAAACGCAACATATTCCTTTATCCTGGTAAATTGGTAAACCAACAGTTGGTTTTTGATCCGAGAGAAAAAATTGCGCTTGTTAGACCTGATGGTGATCTTGGGAACTTAGTATCTGTTGATCCTACGATCCCGAATTCCAAAAATCCAAAGCTTTTACCGAGTTTCGCACCAACATTAATCAAAGTAATTGACGTTGACAGGGATGGTATCAAAGATATTTTCATTGCAACCGATGCTTGGCGACAGGGAGCAAACTTTGGAGGCAGCATCTATCTTTTCAAAGGGCGTGGCCGTACAACTGACGGGAAAACGAATTTCGTGAGCTTGGAGTTGGTAAGAGGTAACTATTCATCAAGTGGAGTCAATCCTTACGATTTTGACTCCGGTGCGGTTGGTGATATCGACAACGATGGCATACCAGATTTCGTTGCAGCCGATGGTAATCACTCTGGAAACTACTACAAAATAGTCATGACAACGAATTTCCTTTACGTGACTGAAGCAGGGTTTCTTGTAAGCTTTGAAACTCCAAGACTTGTGGGTATACCGCTCGCTAATCTTCGAGAAAACTTTACAAAGCGCATTGAAGTAACGGTGGTATTTGCCAATACCTCCGAATCTCAGGGAACATTCTCTTTGAGATATGCAAAGTCAAAAATAAGGGATCCTCGCCTCATCGATCCGAAAAATTATACACTATTTCCCGGAACAACGGAATCGATGCCGATTCCACCTACAAGAACTTTCGCGGCAACTGTTGAGTTTAGCACTCCGGTCATGGACCCGCAGGTGATTATAACAATTGAGCCACCTAAAAGATCTGATGGAACAGTTGACAGAACCAAGTCACCTCAGATATTGAGTATAACTTACAAAGTTTGGACGGAACCGGCTCAGGTGCAAGTTAAGAGATTCCAATGGATGAGGAATAATTAAGAAAATATAAATTGGAGCGGATTAGTATGAAGAATGGAATCACCTTAGTTGAGGTACTAGTTTCTATTCTCATCATTTCTTTTGCCATCGGGATAGCAACTCTGCAAGTGTCCAGAGTTATGTCGGTAGTTTACGCGAATTCAAAACTTGCAGAGCTGTCGGAAATACTTTTCAACACATGCGAGGAACTTATCTACCAAGATGTTTCTCGAATCCAAGAAGAATCGAAGGAGATTTTTTACGACGGCAGGAAGTACGTCATACGCATCAGGAAAGAAATCTCGAACCCGCAGTATATTTTCAAAAGAGGGGATAGTGCTGTATCAAAGCCGCCGGAATTGAGAACCGAACTGGTTACTAAAGTTATTGTCACCGTTGTGGATGACCAAAACAGGTTTGTTTCGGCGGAGATTATTCCTAAACAATGAGAACACGGTAGGTGGTTAGACATGAAAACAAGAAGAGGTTATACTTTAACAGAACTAATGGTAGGTCTGGTTATTATAGCAGTCGTCCTTGGAATTAGCATACCTGCCATGTACGTGCTTGCAACAAGGCTTCCAACCGAAGCTTCGCTAGCCACCGCTTTAGAAAAGGTCATGTATCTCCTTGCTGATGGTCGTCAGCTGAGTATCTCAACTGAGCAGCCCGTAAAGTTTCGCTTTGCTAAGCTAAACAATGGCTTCTTGTTCCAAGTCTTTGTGGATAAAGAGCTTGATGGCATTCCGGACGATCCTGACAATGTAAAGCAGGTGAACCTCACAACCGCCGAGGATAGGAATTGCGAAGGGATGAAAGTTCTGTTTAACGGATTTGAGCTGAACGCCGTTGAAGACTTCTACATTTACGAGGGAATATTCATAAAATACGCTCCGCGAGGTTCGTCCTTAGACTATTCGAATCTTAGGATAGACTTTGTATTGCGTAATATGAGACGGTCAATCGTTATACAAGATTCCATGCCGAGTATTGCGGAGGTTGGTAGGTGATTATGTGCTTTCTCGATGCAGGAAAGGTTTCACGCTCACGGAAGTATTAATAGTCTTAGTGATACTAACGATATTTTTCGCGATTCTCATCACGATGGTGCGCAGTGTAATAACGGCGTACAGAATTTCCGAAACCACACTTCGAGCACTTTACGCTGAGAACTACATACGTTTATTTTTTGACATGCTCGAAAATGAACTGAGGTGGGCGGGTAGCGGTACGCATTTGATGAAGGAAGGTTTTTCGTCATCACCTCCACCAACGGGAGATCCAGATCTACATAATCAGGTTAGATTTGCAAAGATGGCTGGAGTAACACGTGTTAGATTTTCCGAAGTCTTAGATTACTTGTGGATCAAAACCTGGGGAATCGATGTGCGTATCGAAGGTCAAGAAATAGCGTTCTATCTAACTTACCTGAAAACTTATCCAGTGTTGTTCAAAAGAGTTCCGAACATCACAAATAGGTACGTGGCTTTAAACAGTGGATTCGTTGGAAAGTCCAACTGGGTAATCTCCGCAAGCAGACTTTCGACTGGAGCTAATGAATATTTCTCTACATTGGTGAACGTATCCGTCACTATGCCCGACGGAACACCATTTACTGGAGGCGAGATAAGGAAAAATGATGAATTAAACATAGTGTGCCCAGGAAATGTTAAATGGCACGAGTACATTTATTTCGTTGTTGAGTCAACAGGTCAAAAGCTGCTTGGCATTGACTTTGGGGAAGGTTTTCGCAGGATAAGAGTGGCTTTCAACCCTCAAACGAGGACAGTCTACGTGACGAAATTTTCCCCCATTTCTGATACGAACATAACCCAAAGAATTCTCGAAAACGTAAAAAATTTCGAAATTTACCTTGTAAGACATGGTGGAGCGGGTTTGGATTTTGAAAGAGTTGATCCTTCAACCTGGAACACGAGAAAACCCACAGTTGCCGTGAGCCAACTTGTTGGTTTTAGATTTCTTGTCGAATGGGAATCACCATGGCTTGTTGGAACAAGACCAATTTCTATCAGAAAAGAACGTGTAATTTTATTGCCAGAAGTTCTCGATTCGAGTATGTAAGAAAAGCGGGAGATGAGCGTATGAAAAAAGGTATTGTAACCATATCGGTTGCGCTAGTTATTCTTGTCATTTCCTCTATCTCCGTGCTTTTTCTTTCGGGAATTATGAAAGAACTTTTCCAAGCAGAGCGAAGAATTACCGAATCAATTGAGAATTCTTACTCGCGATTACTCATACTTTCCGGAACTAACATTTGGCAACATTTCCTTTCTATAAACGCCGCATACTGGGACTATATACGAACTGCTGACGATACAGGTCCAACAGCTCTGAACACGGAGATTTCGTTCAACGCAGCGATCAACTTTGGTCTTCAAAGAACATCTGCCTCGAATTACATAGTGAACTCGCTTACAATCTTCCATGAAGGTACCCAAAAGCTGATGAGTGTACAATTCAGTATCATAAAGAATGGCCAACCTTATCCTTACTCAGCTGTGGTTGACTTTGGATGGCCAGGTTTTTAGGCTCCGGCGTTATGAAAACTTTTCTAATCTTCTCAGTACCTCATGCGTTTCCTTTCCACGTCCCATGGTAAACAAGTGAATGCCTGGAGCTCCTTTTTCTAGGAGTTCATTTATCAGTTTGACTGTAAAGTTTACTCCAATTTCGAATTCTTCGCTCTCTGTTCTTGCATTCTTCATTCGTTCAAGAAGACTTTGAGGTATATTGACGAAGAACTTTTTTGGAATTGTGTAGACCGATTTCAGACTCACCACTGGCTTCACTCCCGGCAAGATAGGCACATCTACCCCCACCTTCCGGCATCGTTTTACGAAATCAGCGTAAACGTCTGCGTCAAATACCATCTGAGTTATCACAAAATGTGCCCCGGCATCAATTTTCCGCTTTAGAAAGTATATGTCTTCATCTAAATTTGGAGACTCGAAGTGTTTTTCCGGATACCCAGCTACTCCGATACAGAAGTTCGTTTTTCTCTCGGGAATATCCATGTACAGGTATTTTCCTTCGTTCATCTTCGCGATTTGCTCGACTAACTCATAAGAGTATGTGTAATCTCCTCTTTGCGGGGTTTTCGTTTCCTCGCCACGTACCACAAAAACATTTTCTACACCCATAATCCATAGATCTATAAGCAAATTTTCCATCTCGAATTTGTTCATACCCTTGCAAATCAAATGTGGTACTACCTCAATCTCATTACCGTACCTTCTTAAAAGAGCCGCTGTGAGCCCGACTGTCCCAGGGCGTTTCATCTTGTACACCTTTTCGATCCGATCTTCAAATTCTACGTATTCAACTTCCACAGGATGTCTCGTGATGTTCACAAATGAAATATCGAATTCTAACAACTTGTCCAACGCTTTGAAAATCTCTTCTACATCTTCCCCTTTTTTTGGAGGAATTATTTCAACGGACAATACTTTTTGACGCAATATCTTGTCGACAACTTTCATCTGCTTCCCTCCCCCTTTGGCAACAAGGCTTACGATTTTAGGAATCCAGGACTGAATTATGCTTGCTCCAAGCGAATTGTTTTCCCTGCAACAGCAATTTTGTCATCAAGGATTGCTATAATCCCTACGAAGTTGCTTCCCATTTCCTCTTGAGCAAGAATCGTTACTTTTTTCAAATCTTCTGAGACTCTAACCATATTACCGTAGCGCGTGGCAAAAGCGTCTGCTATAGCAGCGTTTGTGGAAATGACAGTAACCGCATCGGCATTCCCAAAGCTCAATGAGTGACCAATTTTCCCAGATGAAGTGCAAACGCCATACTCCCCATCAGGAAGAACCACGGCAAGTTTGTTAAAGGGTGAATTAAAATTGGCGAAGATTCCTATCCTTATTTTCTCTTCCGTTTTCACGTAGATGTCTCCACCGTTTTCAACAACAATGTTTCTCACACGAAAACGTTCAATAAACCGCTTTCCTACCCACTGGGCAATAGCACCGGCAACTGCGGCCATAGGTCCAACATTAGCTAAAGAAGATGCTTGAAGCATTTCATCGATTATTTCCCTTGTTGGTATTGCGAAGTTGAACCCCAGTTCTATATGAATTGGCTTCAGTGCTTCGAAGAAAACCAGAGATTTGACCTTCAACTTTTCAAACATTTCGTAAACTTCCTTGAGAAGGTCGTACGTGAAATCCACCATTTCCACGGAAAACGAATCCGTTGCAACCGCCAAATCGGTGTATTTATAGCGCACAAAGAAGCGAAAATACCTATCACTCAAGTGCAAACGATATGATTTACTTAAAACAGGGACCTTCATTACTGTTCTCTACCTCCATGACATCGAAGCGTGAATCTTCCACTTCCGGCAGAAGAAGTCCTATCGGGCATACGTCTCCACATAACCCACAGCGCGTACAGCGTTCGCGAACGAGCGCTATTTTTCCAATTTCATTTATTTTCAGCGCAGTAAAATTGCAGACACTAACGCATGCACCACATCCTACACACTCATCTCGAAGGGATAACTTTAGTCTTTCAATTTCAAGATCGATTTCCACACTTTGCAAGATATCAAAATCCTCGTTAGGTCTGGTCACCAGAACTCGTTCCTCATTTAGCATTTCTACGGGTTTTGTTAGATAAAATCTGCCATTTTTCAGCCATTCTTTCAGAGTTAGCGCTATTTTTCTTGCCTTAGGAATACTAGAAAGCGAACTTGTCTTGACGCGTTTTCCAAGAAGTTCAACCTCTCCAGAAAAAAGTTCACTGTAAGTAACAACTTTAATCAGTGGTTTCTCTGGTTTTGAATAGTCCCTAACCTCCGTCTTTAGCTCTTGGTTAGATAAGCTCAGATAAAATGCGATTTCCTCGTCTATCACGGGGATAGGCACACCAACACCAACAAACAACGTAACGCCATAGTTTTTGAAATACGCTCCCTTTACGTACTCAGCATTCATCTTTTTTGCATCTCCGATTAAAGCTAAGGTTCTCGCGGGGACCATTGGTACTCCGTTGTCATCTTCCTTGACGTTCGTTCGAAACTGGGTGCCATACCAAACCACGTAGCCTATCGTGCCACCTAAGAAAATCCTTGTTCCCACACCGATAGTTTTAAGTTTCGGATCCTTCAAAAGCGGGCTAAGTTCACCGGATGTTGAAAACGTAACGTTACCATAGTTTGGGAGTAATTTCCCCATGTAAGTGTAAAGTATCCTTTCTGAACCGTTTGTTGCCGCTGAGTAGTTTTGATAAGCATTCCGCGGATTGAAAAGGTAAAAATCGTTTATCGAGTGTTTGTCCACTAAACCTTCATAGTACCGTCTGGGATAACAATCTGTTCCCTTTCCCCACGCTTGCAAAAGAACCTTTTCACCTTTTATGAGTAACTCTATCACATGTCCTCCACCAAACGTTGGATCCTCTTCAGATTCAGCTGTTGCCCCTAAGTAACCATCTACGGCTGCAATACCGCCGTACACTGGCACACCAGCCAGTTTTATCCGCTCCATACGCATTGGAGGAACAGTGTGACCAAAGTTGATGAACGCACCACTTGAGCACATGGGCGCGAAAGTTCCTGTTGTCACCACATCTACTTTCTTAAGAGCTGACTTAACACCTTCCTGCTTGCACATTTTTACAAACTCTTCGGCAGTTAGCACAACGGCCTCTCCATTGGCAATCTTTTCGTTTATCTCATCTATTGTTCTTATCATATTCACTACCTCCCCAGAACTCGTCATGGACCCTTCTCACTGCCTCTATTTCAGCTTCTTCGGGAACAATAAAGTACAGTGCAACCTCGGAAGCTCCAGCTGAAATCATTTCAACGTTAATCCTTGCATCCGCAACGGCTTTGAAAATCCTCGATGCAATCCCGTGATGATCAAGCAAACCTTCACCCACGACGGCAATAAGTGCTTTGTCATGTTTGAAAGTAACTTCTTCAATCTCGTTTAGTCTTAGTGATTCAGCAAGTTTCATAACTCTTTCTCCATCGTTCCTGGAGACAATTAGACTGATACACGTTTGCGATGTAATAACGAACTTTATGTTAATCCCCATGTTGGCAACAGCTTTTGCAATTTCACCTAAAACACCGGGTACCCGTCCAAGGTTTCGTCCCTTAAATTGCACGATTGCGATATCTCTGCTTGAAGATATGCTTTTAACACAATAATTCACCTTCGTTTTCTCAGGAACGATTCGCGTACACTTGTTTAAGTTGAAGCCGTTTGTCACATCACAGATGTATAAAGGTATATCTCTGAGTCTCAATGGATCGACAGCGTTGTAATGCAACACTTTCGCACCAAAGTAAGAAAGCTCGTCTGCTTCATCGTAGCTCAGAGCTGAAACCAAAAACGGGCGACTTACCGCTCTCGGATCACCAGTCAAGAAACCTGGAACATCTTTAAACAAGGCAACGTACGCTGCTCTCAAGCAGTATCCCAACGCAGTAGCCGTATAATCACTTCCCCCACGCCCAAGTATGGTAATATCACCGTTCGGAGAAGCACCGTAAAACCCAGGAACAATAACATCATTCTGTAGCCATTTATCCATATTGGTGAGAATATTCTCTTCCGTTCGCTCCAAGATGATTGTTGCACCCCCGAATTTTCCATCAGTTACTATAAAATCCTTTGGATCTATCAGAGAAAAGTCTAAACCGTTCCTTCGAAAAATCTCACTCAAAACATATGCACTGCATCGCTCTCCATGACTAACCACGGTATCGTATACAAAATCTGGGACCCTTCCAATTAATTTGGCTCCTTGCAAAAAGTCCTCAATAGAAAAGATGACGGACTTTAATCTCTCATCATCACTGCCAAGAAAATTTCTGTGAAATTCGTAAAGTTCTTGAAAGAAATTGTCAATCTCCAAATCTTGCAGGTTTTTTAGTGCGTTCACTAATTTGTCGGTGATACCGTACAACGCACTTACAACAATAACGTAACGCGTATCTTTTGAAACTTCTTTCAGCGAAGATAATATGGAAACCACGTGTTTGATATCGTTAACACTTTTGAAATTCGACCCCCCAAACTTAAGAACTGCGAATCTCACCATTTGTCACCTCCCAAAAGTTTATGGTCATTTAACGGCATTTAATTATAAAAAAGCGGTCGGGTTTTTTTATAACCCGACCGCCGATTTTTCTTTCCAACAACCTACGGGTGTACCACTCGGCGGTCGGTACACCACATCATCATAGGCATCATAGCTATTTTGTGCATTTTTTTGACCAATATCCTTGGTAAGTGTACTGGGAAACTAAATTTCGCTACTCTCATCGACTGTCTCACCACGTTTAACCTAAAACTCCTTCCAACGCTCGTATCCAAAAATCACTTTGGGAAGCGCTTTTGCCTTTTTCCTTCTTTCATTTGAATGCTTCAGGAACCATTATTAAGACTACGACATTTGTCAAAATCTGTAGCAAAGCTAAAGAACGCAACATGTTGATCACTGAAACTAGCTTTGCACCGTTTCCTCTCAGCTTCCTGAGAAATTAACAAGCCGCTTTTTTTAATTTATTATACCCAGAGCTAGGAAAAATTCAAGATCAAATTCGAATCTCATCAGGAAAAACAAACAAAATTATAGCATAATAGGTTCTTTGAATTTTTGGCAGCATGTTTGCTTACCCTACAGTTCGATTAAACCAAAATTTCCAATTGCCGGGCTGTCAGTCAACGGCCTAGTGACCGCCTTGTATAAATCTACGCTAGGACAAGTGTAATGTTATTCCAGCAAATCTTTGCTCCCGCTCAATGATGAGTCGAACTCGCTAAAATCTGTTTTATTAATATGATGCAAAACCACTTTTTATTTTGGAGTGTTGCTATCGAGAAGTTCGGGGGGATGTTTCAGAGTGGTTTGTCGGTGAAGTTATAAAGAAGGTTATTGTCGTTTCCAATCCTGTGGCTTAAAAGGTCACAGGTGCATGGGATGAGCTGGAAAGTTTTTAAGAGAAAAGGACATAGAATACGTTATCCACGACAAAGTAACTCCAGCTTCGACAACAATTGCTAGAAGCCCTTATTCGATACTGCTAGCTAGGGAGAATGATGGACTTATCGCTACTTAACTTCCACAAGCATTGAGTATTCCAAACGACATGATTGCGAGGTACTACCTTTTGTACGCATCCGCCATCGCAGACACTTCATTCAATAACGGTTTGCTTCACTTTACCCATTCTCTTGAGCACCTACTGAGTACCGTTAAACCAGACTTACCACACGGCTTAGGACTTGCCACGCTGCTTCCAGTCGTCATAAAGAAAATTTATCCTCTTACTTCGGAAATACTTGTTGAAATCTACGATCCCATAGTGCCTGTTTTAAAAGGTGTTCCTGGTAAATCGGAAATTATTTCGAAAAAAGTGGAGAAATGGTTGTTTGATATTGGAATTACTCAAAAATTGAGTGACAAGGGCTTTACTGAAAGCGACATATCAAAGTTAGCACACCTGGCGATGGCAAGTCCGTCATCGGGATTGTTAATTAGCATGGTACCAATCAAAGCTGAGCAAGAGGTCGTTGAACGCATTTACAAAAATTCCCTAAAAAGGTTGCAATAAAATGGCGTGCGTGATTGCCCGCACGCTGTTTTAAACCTCCAAAACATGATAACCCATATCTTTAAATTCTTCGTCGTGGGTGATGATAATAACCTGCTCAAACTGTCCAAAGAAGTTCTTAAGGTTTTCCGCGAATGCCCTTCGTCTTTCGGCATCCAAGTTTATCGTAGGCTCATCAAGAATGTAAAGTTCTGATTTTGTGAGAGTCTTGGCCAACGCTATTCGAAGTGCAATAGAAACACTTACCTGTTCGCCACCCGAAAGAATTGAAAATTCCCGGACGTTGTCTTGCTCATTTCTGAGCAAAAACACAAAGTTCTTTTCGGCGGTGTCAATCTTAATTTCTTCACTTTTCCCGCTTATTACATGGTAGGTTTGTGTGGCTATCTTAGAAATTGTATCGATCAACGTTGAGGTAATTTCAGCACCCATTCGCTTGAGTTTCTCGCGAAATTCACTAGTCAGTTGCAGCTTTTGAGCACACCTTTCTTTTTGTACTTTCAGTTTATCAAGTGTTAGTAGTTTTTCTTCTTTTTCCAGCGACTGTTTTCGCAAGTTTTCAAGTTCTTTCCTGCACGAACCAACCTCCTCTCTCAGCTTGGCCGATTCATTACTCAGCTCCTCTAACCTCTTTTCGACATTTTTTCTTTTATCCTCAAGCATTTTCCTACTTTCGAAATTTCTTAAGATACTTTCCAGTTCACCGTGTTTTTTGGATAGTTCCTGTATTGACTTCAAAAGCTCTGATTTCCTCCTTCTCAGATCTTCAAGTCTTGATGCCAATGGTTCTGTAGATATGTATTCTTCGTACTTTGGACGTAGCTGTAGTATCCATCCTTCGAAAATCCTGACCTGACTTTCAAGTTCAGGAATCCGTTGCTCGATGCTACCAAACTCTCTAAGGTTCCTTTCAAATTCCACGAGCTTGGATTCTAAGTCACGCCTACGCGCTTCTAGACTACTTACCACTTTTGAAATCTCTGCAATTTTTTCGTCGAAGTTTTTAATCTCGCCTTCCAAATTTGAAATTCGCAAATTCAGGTTTTTGATTTCGTTTTCCAGACTTGCTTCTTGACTAAGTAAATTTGATAACTCTTGCTGGGTTTTCTCTTTAGCCTCAACAGGTGAACCGTCTTTCTCAAGTACCTGGATTCGTGAATTTAATAGCTCCAATTCCAATCTTTTTGCCTCAAGTTGCTCCCTCAACTGAACCAGTTTGGCACGTCTTTCAAGAACTTTTCGAATGCTTAGGTCTACGGAGTCAATTCTGGTTTTTGCAGCTGATATCTCGTGCAATTGCTCTTGTAACTTACCAAGCCTTTCATTGTTTTCTTTCAGTTGCGCGGTGTTGTTCTCTATAAACTTTTCAAGTCCTCCAAGCTGTTTTAAATTTTGGCACTGCTCTTTCAGAATTGGACAAAACCCGGACGATAGTTTTTCAATCGTTTCCTTAATCCTGGAAATCTCACCTTCTAGACGTAATTTCTCATTCACAATTTCCGATTCAACCTTTATAAAGTTGCTCAACAACTGTCGCTCTCTCTCAAGTTCTTCGATTTCTTGGGTAACCACGGCAATATCATTTTCAACATCTGCCAGCTGCTGAAGTTCTCTCTTCAAAGTTTCCACTTTGTCAAAAAGCCTTAAGTATTCACCGTATTTCAGCTCAAACTCTTTCAATCGGTTTTGAAACTCAATTCTGAGTTCTCTTGTTTCACTAAGTTGAGCAAGTTTTTCTGTAAGCTGCCCACGCAAGGATTGAATTTCTTCCCTTTTTAAGAGAATCATCTCTTTGCTTTCCTGAATTTGGTATTCTTTCTCTGCTAGTAGATTCAAAACGTTTTCTTGCTCTTTCTTTAGCTCAGTTATTTTGTTCTCAATTTCCGCCTTTCTTTGACGTGTTTGGTAAGCCTTGTTAAGCTCATCTCTTAGACACTTCAGGTTTTCTTCAATTTCTTTAAATCTTCTGTAATCGCCTTCCAAGGTTTTTAGCCTCTCCCGCGCCTGCTGTGACTGAACCAGATCGTTTTCCAGAATCACTAGTTGCTCGGTTTGGCTTTTTAACTGTGCTTGGATATCTCTTAGCTCTCCTTCTAACTTGTCGAGCCACTCTATTTTTTCTAGAACTTCTTCCCTTTCTTTTTTCAGGTTGCTAATCTCTTCTTCAACAGAACGTACTTTTTCGGTGAGACGGTTGTAAATTTCTATAGTGTCATGGAGTTTTTCTTCAACACCCTCATACTTCTTAAGCTCAACTTCGAATATCCGTTCAAGTTCTTCAAGCTGTCTGTATTTTATCTCATATTCTCTTTGAACTGAGCGAAATTCTTCTGATATTTTGTCGTAAAACTCTGTTTCAAGAATTCTGTTGAGTAGCTCCGTGTTCTCCCGTTTCCGTTGGAAGATATCCGTCAACTTGTTTTGATAGGCGCAGACGATGTTATGATAAAGTTCTTCAACATTCGTTCCTTCCAAACCAATAAGCTTACTTACTTTCTCGTTCACACTTCTTTCATCCACTGCTAAAATTATGCCGTCCTTGGTCTTCAGAACGTGTTGTGAAGGATTGAATTTCCTAACAAGAACATACTCTACTCCATCATTCGCAACAAATTCTAAAGAAACCGTAAAGGTTTTCTTGTTATTTTCCCCTGCCTTGGAAATGAGATTTTTCAGCGATTTGTCACTTTTCCAAAAAAGTGCTACACCAATAGCCTCAACTATTGAAGTCTTACCAGCTCCGTTTTTTCCGACGATTATGTTTATCCCGGGTTGGAGGGAAAATTCTCTTTTCAAGTGAATCTTAAAATTCTCAAGCGCGACTTTCTTTATAATCATTTTTCCCATCTCCCAAGATTGACTCGAGAAGTGTGTTGAATCTTTCAAATAGCAAGACTGGATCAGAATTCTTCTCGTTTACAACGGACTTGGCCCATTTTATGAATTCATGAGTCCGATTGATGTTTTCGTCGGAGGCAGAGAATAGGTTTTGCCATGAAGCTATAATTTTTCTTTCAAGCATCTCCCTGCTTAACACGGACTGTTTTAGATCGACTTTGGAAGTGTCATCGTATTCAATGTCAATTTGCACATGTAGTGCGCCTTTTTGCATCAAAATTTTCTTAACCTCGTCGGTCTTATAAAGACCATCCTGTGAAACTTTGACTTTTAAAATTACCAACTCTCCTTCATCCACGGATAACTTCTCTGCGTACTCGTAAAGATCCGCTGACAGCAATCTATGAATGCTTCTTTTACGTTTGTATGAAGGATAGAAATTGTACGTATTATCTTCAAGGTTGTACAAAATGAACCCTTTCTCATCATCTTCGTAGAGATCCCAATATTCTAGACTCCCCGGTATGAAGAAAAACGGAGCATTCGTTGGGTAGGCATTGAACGAGTGAAAGTGTCCCCCAGCAAAGTATCGAACCTTTCCAAAAAAGAGGTCCACCACGTCTCTTTTCACACAACCTGGCAAGAACACATCCTCTGTTTTCCAGTCAATTATCGCCGTGTGACAGATAACTATGTTGTTATTTCCCTCAAGTCCCTTGGACAGTTCTGTAAGAACTTCGCTTGTCAGCTCACCAAAATACTGGACTCCATAGATATTGATATCTTCGATTTTATAAAATTCGAATTGAAAAGCTTCTCCGTCTTTGAAAACCTCCGGACATTCAATCAATTCTTTCTTTTCTAAGTACCTAATCCACGATTCACTTTCATAAGCCCTATCATGATTTCCAGCGACGGCAAATGTTCGTATGCCGTTATCCTTAAGCTTGACCAAAAGTAACTCAGTTCTGTACAACGTTTCCGCATCTATCCTGTTTGAGTCAAAAAGGTCACCAGCGATAATGAAAATATCAACTCCCAATTCAATTGCACGGTCCACTACGTACTCGGCTGCTCTGAAATAGTCCTCGTATCTCGCCACGGAAAACCTTTCCGGACCACTCGGTCTTTTCCCCAAGTGCCAGTCTGATGTGTGGAGTAACTTCACACAAGTCCCCCCAACATGACATAGGAACACTTAAAAGTTTAAGCGTAAGATCATTTTTGGTGGCACACACGTTTCTTTCCGCTAAGCACAACTTCTGTGCGCTCTTGAAGACCGAAGTAAATAATATTATCGAGTATGCTTTTGAAATCCTTTAAAACTAGCAGATCGTACGCCTTCCAAACCTCATCAAGGTAGTTGTACAATTTCTCTCGAACTATGTTCAGCATTCGCTGTTTAACGTCTTCAGAAACTATTTTTCGAGAATTTTTCAATTTATGAAGAAAGCGTGATTTATAGAACTCCAAAATGGGATTATAGCTCCCCCTTTTTAGATCTTCGTCCAAGTCGTTGTACGCATCCAAAAGGTATATCCACATACCAAGGTACCTACCCAAGTGCTCCATAGCCAAAGACTGATTCTCGTCGCTTGCAAAAGATTTAAATATCGTGGCTGTTAGACCACCAAATACTGTTGCAGCTTCTTCCAGATTGCTGGAGTTCCTCAACTCCACCTGTCTTAACATCTTTAAGTAGCGCACTACGGTCATTTTCATCTGTTTCCATGTTTCTAAACCTTTTGAACTTATTAACCCTGAGAGGAACTTCCAAAACAAGCTCTTCCTATCGACTGCATCATCGAGTAGCTTATATTTCAGCAATAAAGTAAAAACGCTTGATGAATTTTCGACAGACTTCCCTGCAAAAATCCAGACTGGCTTCATAGTAAGCCAGCAGAAATGTCTTTTTTCTTTCAACTCTCCGCGCCCAGAATTCAACGCCGCCAAGAGAATCGCAAAGAAAACGGAGTCGTACGAAAGAAAAAAACTTGCTACAGAGCTGTGCTTCCTTGTGGCAACACAAACTCCGCAATAAAACTTTTTGAACTCAAGCCATTCGCGAATTTTCAGTTCCATTCGGACAGGTTGAACGTAGCCGAACATTAGATGCAGTCTCCTCCAGAACATTCACAGCACGTGTCGACAGCCCAAATACATGCACAGGCCGTGCAAAGATCACCACAATCTGGACAACAATCTCCTCGTCTGTAATAGCCTTCATAGTACGGTCGGTAATATCCCGGTTTATAACCCCTGAATCGCCCATCACTTAGTTTTTTCAGCCTCAATATCTCCCGAAAACATTGCTCAACTTCCTTCAGACGGTTCGAAGCCACATGTTCTAAACACGTGCCTTGGTATCTCTCCGGATTCAACCTTCTCCTAAGCTCCTTGTAGACGTTCAAAATATCATCTAAAGCCGCGTCTGGAGGCACCCCAAGTACAACGAAAGGATCCTTTTTGCAAGTTTCACCCATGATTTACACCTCACTTTTTACGTCAGAAACTTGTCTTTAAAATCCGCTAAGCGACGTTTGAGAATCTTCTCAAAACGCTGAAAAAACAGTTCGTAGATAGAAAACGTAACCTCCAACGCAAGCATCATAACGATTAAAACAACTTTTGGTAAAACACCACTTCTGCTTAGGTAGTTTTGAACAAAATGTAAGAAATCTTCTAACCCTAAAACGTAAGTATTCAACCAAAACCACGAGAGAAAGGCAATATTGAAGTAAAGATATTTCAACATCCATGCGAGAGAATTCCTCAACTTGTTCAGCAAAGCTCTTACAGGAGTGTAAGCCGAGATGAAGACCAGCGTGATTGAAAACGCAAGGTTTGGAATGAAAAGCAAGGCCAAAGCGTTTGTTACAACGGTTGCCATAAAACAGAGGGGTGTACCCCCAATTTCGTAGGCAATCCACAGCAGCAGTGAAACGACGAATATAGCAGTCCATTCAGCAGAGGAATAGTAACCTAGTACCAGTATAACAACGGAAAATGCTGATAACAAAGCTGAAGAAACAACACGCTTTATTCTCTGAATCTTTTGTCTTTTGTTCAATTTTTCCACATGAATCCCCCGCTTTTAGCTATATTATTATACCATCTTACTACGCACGCTTACCCGCGGAGATTTTAAATTCTGTCTCTTGACAATTAGGTTATACTAAGTATAATAAAAATGATGCTTGTGATTTTTGAATCAAAATGTCGGAGGTGGAAATTTATGAAAGTTATCGTTATAGGTTGTACCCATGCTGGAACCGCGTTTGTTACAACTGCAAAGAAGCTGTACGGGGATGCTGTAGATATAACCATCTATGAGAAAAATGACACAATTTCTTTTCTTTCTTGTGGCATAGCACTCCATGTTGGAGGTATAGTCAAAGATCCGATGAAACTTTTCTATTCTTCCCCTGAACAACTCTTCAGTCTTGGGGCGGTGCCCAAGATGAAGCATGAGGTTGTCGAAGTTAACACTCGGAGGAAGTACTTGGTTGTAAAGAATCTTGAAACAGGAGAGACCTTTAAAGACTACTACGATAAACTGGTCATAACAACTGGCTCATGGCCTATAATTCCAAACATTCCAGGAGTGAAGCTCGATGGTGTAAAGCTTTCGAAAAATTTTTACCATGCTAAAGAAATAGTGGAAGCTTCCAAGAACGCTCAGGATGTTGTGATAGTGGGAGCTGGATATATTGGTGTTGAGCTTGCAGAAGCATTCAAGCATAACGGTAAAAACGTTGTACTTATAGATCTAGCTGAAAGAGTCCTTTCAAGATATCTAGATAAAGAACTTTCAGATTTGGTGGAAAAAGAACTAGCTGAGAACGGCATCCTACTGGCATTGAATGAAAGAGTCATCGAGTTCCTTGGTGATAATGGTAAACTGACACACGTTTTAACTGATAAAAACAAATACAAGGCAGATATGGCTGTTCTTGCTGTCGGATTCAGACCAAATACAGACATCTTTAAAGGCTTCCTTAAAACTCTTGATAATGGTGCAATAATCGTAGATGAGTATTTGCACACCTCGGAACCAGATATATTTGCTGCTGGCGACTGCACCGCTATTTGGTTCACGCCGATCGAAAGTTACGAATACATTCCACTTGCTACCAACGCCGTTCGAATGGGGACAATTGCTGCGTACAACCTCTTCGAAAATAGAGTTAAATACAAAGGAACACAAGGAACCTCCGGCGTAAAAATCTTCTCTTACAATGTTGCCGCAACAGGTCTAACACTTTCTTGGGCTCACGAAAAGAAGCTCGATGTTGAAAGTATATTTGTCGTAGAAAATAACAGACCGGAATTCATGAGCACCTACGAACCAGTCTATGTGAAACTTATCTTCGAAAAAGCGACAGGTCGAATCCTGGGAGGACAAGTCATGTCAAGAGCTGACATTGTGGAAAGTGCGAACACACTCTCAATTGCCATTGCAAACAAAATGACAGTTCTCGATCTGGCATTTTCAGATTTCTTCTTCCAACCCCACTTCAACAAACCATGGAACTTTTTGAACACCGCAGCGCTCAGAGCGTTTGAAAAACTTCAAAATATCAAATAGCGAATTCTTCTGTGATTAAAAATTTCCCCAGCAAAAACGCTGGGGAATTTTAATTCTTTAATGTTAACCATTAATGTGTTGAGATGTTTAGCACATCTTTTTCCGCGTAAAATGATATCTTTACCCATCCAACTTGTTCAACATCGTTGCGATCCTTCAATATCAACTTTCGTGTTTTAGGGAATTCATTTGCGTGGACAGTTCCTTTCAAGAAATTCTTCAGCGCTGGTATCAAATTTGGACTGGGATAACCAAGTATGCTCTTAGTTATAAAACCAGTATGGGCTCCCAAGCGGACAAGTACTTCATTCTCCTTCAAATTTTGCTGCAGTCTTTCAATCTTCTCCAGGAATTGCAAATAATTGTACACGATTATTCTATTGTTGGAACTTTGATACGAAGTAATTGATTTAAAAATATTCTTCTCTGTGTGGATATAGTTTGAAAGATTGTTCCTGATAAAGGCCAGGATATCAAGTAAAACGGAATTACCAGAAACAAAATTATGCAAATGGTTCGTTTTTAGAATCCAAGGATATTTTGAAATTTCCGAGCTTGTTGGTTCGATGTGTAGTACACTTGCGTGGCCTTGCAATTTTAGACCAGGTGGAAGGATTTCACAGAACAAACCATTAGTTTGATTTGGTTCATCTTTGTATATACTCATTCCATCTTGTTTTCCGCAAAACCATGCAATTTTGCATGAACCATTCCTCTGACCGTTAATTCCAAGAATTTTCCCGTTTGCAATTTGTAGTTTTTCCACCTCTAAGCATGCCGAATCACCAATTCTAAGTATTTTTCCGAAACTGTGTTTTGGATCGCCAAAGATATCAGTCAGCAACTTTTTGGATTCTTTCTCGAAACTCTGCATTCTTTCTTTCTTTCTTTCTTTCTTTCTTTCTTTCGTATTCTGTATTTTTGACAAGTACTGAAGAATGTTTATTGCTTTAGATTGCACGGTAGGGAAGGTTGCAAGTTCTTTCATGAAGCACCCTTTTATCGAACTTCCCGGGATGTAGGGGCATCCCGCTGACTTGACGTGTTCAAGAAAGTCTCTTAAACTGTTGTAATTTCTAAAGTTATAGCCTTTGACTGCGTACTTTGAAAAGTTTTGAACGTTTGAAACTTTACTTCGCTTCAGTAGCTCAAAGAGATTGTTTACATTAGAACCGTCACTCTCCATGAGTACCTGGATGATTTCGCCCGTTAATTCAGGAAGTTCTTTAGCAACTTTATCAACGTTAAGCACATAAATTTTTTCGCTGTCATACCCAAACTCGAATGCCTTAATCCTATTGCCACTTCCAATGTGTACTGGTGTGATGATTTCGATCTCGTATCGATAAGTCTTCCAAAAGCTTTTCACAAGGTTATCCATTTTTCCACCTTCTTAGTCGTCAAACATTGCATGGCAATAGGTAAGCTCGGTAATTCCTGTAAACAGGATGCGTAGAACTATCAAAAGATAGTGTCAGCTCACCTTTCACAGGTTTTTCAAAAACACTTCCTTCAGCAAAAACATTGTACATAGGGTGTCTTAAGTTCGTCAGTATATCGGAATATGGACTGTAAACGTATCCCCCGCGCTTGATAATTTTGTATCTTTTGGTTTCGAGAGACTCGACCTCATTCTCGGCAGGTTTAAAAACTGAAAGAAGCACGAAACTGCTACCCATGTATGGCTGATTATCTTCAATGAACTCAGGAATAAATTGGCCATAACCATAAGTTCTTTCCCCTCCAATTCCTTCATCACCAAGTACTCTTATTACTGTTTTGACGCATTCTTCAAACTCTGAACACAAATCCATGAAGAACCAGTATCCGGTTTCTTCTCCTGTTCTCACATGACCAACATAATATATGTTAGAAGCTGAGAGCTAATTCTATCAAGGGTCACACGTGGCCTCTCAACCAGGAATAAGTTTGAAAGCACAGTCATGTTCTCTCTCTCGATCTCTTCAATTTGCTCCTGTGAAATGTGCCTTCTTTCTGTGATTATGTTGATATCAGCAAACTGTATTTTCTTTTCCTTTTTAGGTTCACTAAAACCAAACTTAAGTCCTACTGGTTTTGGAACGAAAAACTTGTCCCTCACAAACGGAAAAGCGGATGAACATTCGAAAACATTCCTTTCCCTTATAGCGTTGGTGAATTCTTGAGTTTCCTGTAGTCCGAAGATTAACGAGTACATGTTAATTATTGCTTAGAAAATCGTATCGGAGTGAATAATAGTATCTGGAGCATTCAGTTCTTGGTTCCGTGTTCCGACGTACAACGGTGTAAAAAAATTGAGTTTCACTTTGTACCTTAGCATTATCATCATTCCTTTGTATGTAAATCAGATGTCTTAAAAGCTTCTATGTGTTTTTTGGCATCTTCAACACTACTGTAACCTATTACTAGAGGATCCTTCTTGCCTGCGTATGAACCAAGATCTTTGTAAGTAATTTTGATGTCTTCGAACTTCACCTTACCGTACCCTCTCGAACCCTGTCCACCAAGATAATCATCCTCGAGCAGTTGCATGGCAATCAACAACTCTTTTAAGTATTTAATTCCGTCGTCTACAGTTGACGGTTCGTCATCGTAAGCTACGGCATAACGGTTAACAATCATACTCACTCCAAATTTCGCACCAGCTGGAACTCTTTCAGTTTGTCGAGGGTTTACCCCCGAAGTTATTCTGTCCAGATTATTTTCAAACTTGACTTCTGTATAATCTCCTCCCAGATTTTCAAGCACTTTTTCCGTGATACTATCTCGTATGAGCTTTGCATCTTCACTATTAATCTGGTCGGACAAATATTTTCGAAATCTTTTTTCTCATTTCCCAAAACAAAAGAATGACTCCCGTGATTTCTACCGAAAAGTCCACAAACCTGGCAATCCTTCTCATCGCACATGCGGAGACGTATATCTGGGTACTTAGCGTAAACCATGGCATCGGGTTTCAGTTTTCCATGGAAAAGTTCCATTAACGCTCTCATCTTACCCTGAATGTATGGAATACCGTTGACATCCCTAATTACCGGATTATCGACATCACCTATTTTCATGGTATCTTTAGAAGTTCCTATGTGCAAACCCGTCAATGCCTCAAGCTTTGCTTCAAGTATATACTTCCCAACCAGCTTGATTTCTCTAACCGCCATTAGAAATCCCCCATGATTGATTTTTGTTTGCGGATCACTTTCCTCTGTGATATTTGTGATAAGCTAAGTACGCCTCAAAGAAGTCCTTGAAACGTCTTACTTCGTCTTTTCCAGATTCAACTGTTCTCTTGATTAAGCTGACTATGAAATTGGTGAATCCAGGAGGGTATGAATGCCTTTTTGAGTTGTAAATGAAATTAACCAGTATCATATTAAGACTGTACTTGCAATTTGAGTTGCCTGGGGCGAGTTTCGAGATCTGATTAAAAACTTTTCTTATTTGCGTTGTTGTTACATTTCGAGCTGTTTTTGAAGCATACTTATCTGCAACCTGAATCATCCCCGACCCATCCGGATCACAATTTCCTATGTTTAGAACCGTTTCGACTTCTTTTTCAATTTTATCCAACTTTTCCACCATTTACCTCTCCTCCTTTCCTCCTTCCTTTCGCGTTAAAAATTCAACCCATCTTGCACATCCGTAGATGTGTGAGTACAACTTGTTTCCATCCTTCAAAAGTACTTTATCCAAGAAGTTTTCAATAAGTTCACCAACTTCTTGGATTTGTTTATGCGCATTCTTAAACCGTGATGGTTTGTAAACTAACCTCCAAGATTTGAAGTACGTGTTCTCATTCTTTGAGCTTTCGTAGAGGGGTGAAGCTTCGTACATGTAATTCAAAATGACGCTCTTTTTTGTTTTTTCCACTATTTCATCAAACTCCTCCCATTCTTACCAACCTACGATTTCTTCCATAAAACGAATAGCATTTTTGCTTTCCCATTTGGTTCTCTTTCGTATTGTTTTGCTTTTTCCAAACTCTTGCCGGCTGCCTCAGCAATTCTGAAGACAGGGAACTTTATATCCTTGGAAATTGCTATCGCCATCTTTACGGTAACATTCTTATTTTCACACACAAATTTTCTGAAATCATCTTGCAACACCTTTGCAAGTCTTGGTAAGGAACTCCACGGGCCAATTATTAAGAAATCATCATCCCCTGAGTAAATAACAGAGCATTCTTTGAATTCCATAGATACTAATTTTTCAAGGTAGTAACCAAAAAATAGTTTAAACTCCTCAGAAAGTGTACTGCCCCTAGAAAGCGAAACTTTTTTACAGTGCTTTGACGCTCTAAAGCCCCGCATTTTAATGCGGGGATACAGAGCGTTGATTTTTTTGCCTTGTCTATGGTATAATCAAATCAGCAAGTTGTGTGAATTAATAACTGTTGAAGGTGATTGTATATGGT
>Ga0105163_1000104_pt1 | contig 51031 bp, 54 predicted proteins | sample JNZ110809AmetaG_FD_81531 | JGI IMG/M metagenome (GOLD analysis project Ga0105163, IMG submission 81531) | Hot spring microbial communities from Jinze hot spring, China to study Microbial Dark Matter (Phase II) - JNZ 110809A | ecosystem: Environmental > Aquatic > Thermal springs > Hot (42-90C) >... | reverse complement strand
TCAGGAGAGACAGGTTATTACAAGCTTATAGGTGCAAAATGGCAGAATTTCCCAGTTCATCTAGAAGTCAATCCTGAGGCTGATGACAAACTAGTAGATAACATAAATGTCCTCTACACGATTCAATTGGCAGCCGAAGAGTGGGATGAGGGAGCATATAGCTGGTCAGAAGGTATTGCGTGGTACGGAGTAGCACTTAATCTCTTTAACGGCTCAATCGCGCTTGGGCATATAAACGTCACAACAACAAGTAAGGGTTATGATGACCTTGCATGGACAAGCGATAAGTTGGATGGGTGCAACACGATTGTTTGGGGCAACTATCCTACCGAGGGCGTTATTGCCGTCACAATCCTCTGGTACAATAAGGCGACAAAGACAATTATAGAATTCGATATAGTACTTGATACAGACTATACATGGGGCAATGCTACTCAGGATCCAACAGTAATGGATCTTCAGAACATAGTGACTCATGAGCTCGGTCACGGGATAGGATTGGGCGATGTCTATCAGAGTACAGCATACCAAGAGACTATGTATGGCTATAGTTATGCTGGAGAAACCAGTAAGAGAGATCTTTACATAGGCGATAAAAAGGGGATTACAAAACTATACGGCGCAGCTTAGACCTAACCAAACTCCTTTCTTCTTTATTTTCACCTTCCTATAAATTCCTGCTCACTTTTCTATACTAATTTGAAGATTATCCCAAGGATAAAGAATCGATAAGTTAAAAATAAGGTGAAGTTTGGGCTACATGAATTATTTTTCTTTCTTTTTCCCAAGCCAGTACATTGCCCCAGCTATTATAAAGCAGATTATTGCGCTTATTGGGGCGAAGGAGCAGTGGGCATAGTAGCCTAGCAGGGATACCTTGCTTGCAGGCGCAGGAATCACTGTAGAGATTCCCAGAATGACAAAGATTATTATTCCAGCCCAATAATACCATCTCAAATCAGATACCACAATCCCTAAAATATGAACTATTAAGCCTTATAAAGCTTTAATTATAGGTTCTCGAAAGGGGGAAATTATTATTGTTAGACTAGTTTTTGCTAAAAGTTTTAATAAAGCGGCACCTCCCTCCTCTAGAGGTCTTTGATCTTCTTCCACAATAGGTTTATGTTTGCTCTCTCCCTTGTTAGGTTATGGATTATGTTTGGCGGCGCTGTCAGGGGCCCTAAGTCTTCACTTAATTGTGTAGTTGACTTTATGGTTACAACTGTGCCTGGTTTAGAGGATATTGTTGTAGAAGAGGCTCGTGAGAAGTTTGATGTCTTGGATTCTATGCCAAGGTTTGGTGGTGTCGGCGGCAGGGTTCTGTTGAGTGTTCCCATCAGCCAATATGACAGGATTTTTACGCTTAGGAGCATTGAACATGTTATAGAGCTAATAGGGACATTTGAAGTTAAGAGTGATAAGAGCGGCCTAGACCAGATTTACAGGGGAGTTTATGGTTTTGATATACCGCTTGGCTCAACATTCAGGGTTACATGCGAGAGGGTTGGATCCCACGAGTTTACAAGCATAGATGTTCAGAGGGTTGCCGGCCAGGCGCTTGTAGATAAGTATAGCCGCAAAGTGAACTTAAAGAATCCTAAGACCATTGTTAGAGTAGACGTCTCCCACAATCTATGCGTTTTAGGCATACAGAAGACCAGAGTTTCTTTACGAATACGCTATCCAAGGGCCTTCCAACACCGCTCCGCGCTGAACCCCGTGATAGCATACGCGATGCTTAGAATAGCTAGTGTAAGACCTGGGGATAAGGTTCTAGATCCATTCTGCGGGAGCGGAACAATAATAATCGAGGCTGCCCAAGTGTGGAGGGGCCTCGAGCTAATTGGCGTCGATATAAGCCCAAAGAGCATTGAGGGGGCATGGATGAATGCCGAAGCCGCTGGCGTGAGGGACAAGGTGAAGTTTATTGTTGGGGATGCAAGGAGGCTTGAGAGGGCTTTGCCAATGGGCTGGAGGGCCGATAGGGTTGTCTCAAATCTTCCCTTCGGTATTAGAAGTGGTAGGCTTAAGGTGATCCCAACGATGTATAAGAATTTCCTTAGGTCACTTAGACAGTTCCTGGCTGAGGGCTCAAGAGTCTGCCTACTAACCACACATAATAGTCTCCTGGAAAATATTGCTAAAGAGCTCGGCTACGAGGTTATCGCCAGCAGGTGGATCCTCCAAGGCGGACTTAAAACATGGATTGTACTTCTTTCACATAAAACGTATGGATAAGACAAAGCACACTAACACTTAATACCCCCATCAAGAATAATTTCTATGAAGTTCCATTGTATTGGTGGGGTTCTTGAGGCTTATCGGAAGAGTTGCAGATGGAGCCACGGAGACTAGGGCTAGGCTTATCCTGCTTAAAGGTATGGAAAACTATATTGTGGCTGAGGACCTAGTATTAATCAAGAATGGTGGGGAAGAAAGCCCGGTTAACGAGATAATTGGAGTTTTAAGAGAGGGGCTTGGGAAGAACGAGTTTTTAAGTTATACCTCTTATAGGCCTGACGTCGCTTATCTGAGGCATGGAGGGGAGCCATCCGGGGCTAGGGAAGTATACTCATTCGCCATAGAACCTATAGGCATAATAACTAGTGGGGGCATAGAGCCGAATAGGGCTATAATTCAGCCTAGGTCGCCAGTCTACCTGCTTGAGGAAGGGGATAAGCCGCTGGAGTACATCGCTAAGGGGCGAGATGTAGTCTGGTCAGACGCTTACATTGAAGGGCACCCTAGCTGGAAGGTCCCTTTCGACAAGAACTTCATACCATATCATGCCGGCGTATATGGGAGCACCGGCTGCGGTAAATCCTGGTTTACAAGGTATATTCTTGTCCCGCTGTATAGGCGGGTTGGCTATAAAGTGCTTATACTTGACTGGAGCGGGAGCGACTACGCGCCCCTACTAGGGGAAAAGGAGGTCATCAAGTTATCAGAGATAGCCCTCGATGAGGAATCGATAATGAGCTATTTTAGCAATAAAACCTTTAACTTCTCGAAAAATGAGGCTCTTAGAGAGTTCTTCGATGAGTTTGTGGATGGATGGCATACAAAGGTGAAGGAGGCTTACATTAACTCAGAGAGCCCCAACGAACACCTCTATAAAGAACTGAAGAACTACATTGAGAACTCCGTGGCCACCATAGAACATAGGGTTTCAAAAGCTGCCGCCCAGAGGGTGCTTAGGAGGGTATTTAGGAGGCTTAAGCCCTCTGACCTCCAGCCAGTTATGGGTGTCTTAACTATAGAGGAGCTCGTCGCCGAGTTGGAACGTAGGGGCATACTTGCCATAGATATGGGCGGGGCATTAACTGAGGCTAAGCTGGGCTTCTTCCTATCGCTATCAAGGCACCTCTACAGCCTAATGGAGGCTGGAAAGAGCCTTGGAATAGCCCTCATAATAGATGAGGCGCCACAGTACGCTCCATGGGATGCCCGGGGAATACAGGCTGAAACATGCGAGATGATAAAAAATTTGGCCGCACTTGGGAGAAAGAGAATGCTGAACTTAACGCTTATATCCCAGGGCATAAAGGGTGAGATAGGCGTGAACGCTGCTGTTAGGAGGAACCTTAATACGCATTTCTTCGGCAGGATACACCCGCTTGATGCGAGCGGTGAGGGCGGAGCCTCTGAGTGGCTATCACCCTATGGAATCTCAGCCAGCCACCTACTACAGCTTAAGCCAGGCAGATTCTACTTCGCGGGCGCCATGAATCCATCCCCAGTACCACTACTAATCACCTATATCCCGCCATCTATCCAAGGGGGATAGGTTGATGGGCGAGGAACTGAGCGAGGCTCCTGAGTGGATTAAGCTGCCGATAGATCTGCAGCATGGCTTCTTTGAGCTAGCGGCTAAGGAGGCAGAGGAACTATCCAAGGTGATAATGAGCATAAATGAGAGTCTCAAGAAGCTTAAGACCCGCATCACTCACCATATTCGTCCCCTTCCAGATCAATATAGGAGGTCCACCATCGCGGCCGTTGATAGTTCAAGGTCGCCTAAACTTAGCGAGAGACTAGGAATAAAGTATGGGGTCTACGCAACTGGGATAGTTTACTTGAGGGGATTTAAGAGGAGGGAGGAATTTAAGCCGGGTATCTTCAGGTGCAGGCAAGCTCTTTCCAGAGAGAATAGTAAGCGTCTATTTGATCTTGTTACAACCCTGCATGAGAGGGAGACGGCTCAGAAAGCATTAAAGGAATGCAATATACTCTTTCTCGACGGAAGCTTTTACAGTTTTGTCTATCCAGCCCTAGCCATGAAGAAAAGTGGCTCCTTAGAGAGAAGGGAGAGGGAAATCCTCGAAAACATATTCAATATAACCGAGGAATTAAGGAAAAGTGGAAAGGTGCTAGGTGTTATAAAGAGGAGCCACTCCAGAATTATTGGAGGCTACATGCTCCTAGAGCTTAGCTGTAAGGACTTTATAAACATCCTTGATAAACATATATTGGCCCTAATCATGCCTGAAAGATCATTCCTAGAATACAATAGCGTAATAAGCGACGAGCACCCCGTAACATATACCAAGGCCGCAGCCTTCGCATCAAGAATATCAGGGTCTATTGATGATTTGCGCGAAATCGCTAGAAAAGGAACATATAGACCTTTCGACATGCTGGATTTACCCGCAAAGGGATTTGCTAGCATGAGGAGAGCGCAAGTAAGATTCTATGGAGATCTACCGCCTTGCGAGCTAGAGTATCCTGACACGATGGATTTGAGGGACCTATTATCTGAGGAGGGTCTCTTTAATGAAACGACGAACCTCCCCCTAGCCCTAGACCTCGTGGATAGCCTAGTCAACATATCCTCAAAATTCACTGAAGAGTTTGTCTCAGAGATTGAGGGAAGAGTACTAGAGAAGATCGCGAGGGATAACGAGAGCCTCGAGGCCGTCAAAGCCTTCTTTGCCTTCCTAAACCCACAGAAGCCATTCTAGACAGCTCCCTTTAGGCTTTTGCCCCCCATAATCATAAGTAAAGAGTTATATGCCTGGTATCTTTAATATGGCAACTAATGGGGGTTATTGGGGATGGAGGTATTCAGGGTTATTTCCGAGAGGAGATCCATCAGGAAATATAGGAGAGAGCGCGTACCAAAAGATATTCTTGAGAAGATCCTTGAAGCCGGGAGGCTCGCGCCATCAGCGCGTAACCTGCAGCCATGGTACTTCATAGTTGTTGAGGATGATGAGATTAAAGGCAAGCTTGTTGATGCATGTGAGGGGCAGAGACATGTTGGTGAGGCTGGCGCTGTGATAGCGATTTTAGGCGACCCGAGCGTCTCAGCGCGGTTTAATCAGGACCCGTTTATAGCAGCCAGCTTCATGACGCTTGAGGCGTGCGAGGAGGGGCTTGGCGTATGCTGGGTAGGCAGATTCAAGGAGGAGGGGGTTAGACAGATACTGAATGTTCCAGAGAACCTTAGGGTCATAATATTGCTGACGATCGGATACTCGGATGAAAAACCCGCGCCTAGGCCGAGAAAGCCGAGGGAGGAAACAGTCTTTCTAAATGAGTATGGAAGACCTTACCCTTTTGAGTCCCATAAGACTTAATGGAGAGGTGTACATAAAAAATTCTATGACTTGACATGAGTGGGCTGAATAGTCGGGATATCTTTAAAAGAGCCATTCCATTCATGAGGGACTTTCTCTCGCCAATAACCAGCGAGAGCGAAAGCGAGACATTTCACCCAAGACTATATGACAAACTAATTAACAGTGGGACGGATACGATAGTTAGGAAGCTAAAGGAGTACAATGAGAGGAGGAGGGCTTTACTAAGGGATCTGAGGGAAAAGATACCTATCGGTAGATTTATTGTAGAGGAGAGCGTATCTAACCTGAGGCTGGTTGCCTCAGACGCAAGTAGTAACGGTGTAGACCTCAGATCGGCGTTCATACCACTCTATGCATCAGCAGCCGTAGCCGCGGAGGGAAAGATGATAATTGATGAGCCAATATTCCGGGTGGACGAGCAGGACGTATGGCCGGATGAGACGCGCGCCCGCGACAGGGAATCCCTGCTAGCGTTTAAGCTACAATTTGAGGTAACCTTGGATGCAATTGAGCGCTGGATGCCAAGATATGTTCTCTTGGATGGCCCATTGCTGCTAAACTTCTGGCTGCTGCCAACGATGCCCGGCTCAACGGAAGAGTATAAGAGGGACTTCGACTCAGCTGTTCTCAAGCTAATAGATTTATTGTATGCCTGCTTTAAAATGGATATTCCGGTGGTCGGCTTTGTTAAGAGGACACGTGTGAACGATATATGCTCTGAGCTGGGTTTCCCAAGGATGAGGGACACGGCCCTTTTAGATGCAATATTAGGTTTAGGCGAGTACACGCTGCCAAAGATAATCCCGGAAAAAGGCAGCGTTCCCGGCCGATGCAGGAAAGTGTGCCATAAAATCGGGATACCAGATAGGGAAATTGAGGACATATTGGGCATCCACTTCTCCTATGCCAAGACCGGCTTTACGACACCATTCCGGTTGGAGGTTCCAAGATACTGTGTGGATAGGTTAGAGGACGTGGGCTCAATAATTTTGGCGACTTCTGAGGTTGACGGGATACCCTTCGCGCTGAAGGAGGCTGATAGCCTAGTTAGGATAAACACTTCCCTATCAAATATACGGACACTCATGATTTACTCCAAGGCGCTGGATCTCGTAAAGAGGGGCGATTTAGGCCCGGAGGACCTGAACCTCCTAACATTGCAGCATGGTGAGAACTGGGTTCTCAGGGATGGAGAACATTTAAGGGGCTTGTTGGGTGTGTGAGAACATGGTTGATGAGAGGACAGTCGGCCATTCAGAGGAGCTAGAACTGGTCGGATACGCATTATCCGGCTGTACACACGACCTACTTTCATTTGTGGTTATGGAGGAGAAGCGCGTTAAGGTCAACAACTTCTACTTTATCAGGCACCCACTAAAGCCGGAGATATACGTGCTTACAAGAGTCTTTAAGGTTCAACCATATAACCCGGAGATGCTCACCGGCAGGGTTGGGCCGCTTGCCGGCAAGAAGGGCCTTAGGGCAGACTATGGAAAACGACTTGAGTATACGGTCGCGCTCGCCGAGATTCTAGGATATTATGATGAGAGGGGCAAATGGCGCTCCCTTGAGGTTGCCCCATCCCCGTGGGACAGCGTCTATGAGCCAAGCGAGAAGGCCCTAGAGCGCTTCCTAGCATTCAAAAGAGGCGCGGGGGACGCACTCCTACTAGAAATAGGGAAGATTAGAGGGACGAGGATTCCGGCATACATAGACCTAAATGCCATAGCTAGGGGGCACATGTTCGTAGCCGGCATGACGAGGTCTGGCAAATCGAGCTTTATAATTAACATGGTTGCTAGAGCCAGCGCTCTCAGACCGAGGCCCCGCTTCATCATATTTGATAGGAGGGGGGAGTACTCCAGCCTAGTGAAGTACGGTGCTAGGATAATCCCCTATAACAGGTTTACGCCGCCAATAAATAATCCAAGACTCATTGTTGAGAAAATGGGGCTTAAGGGGAGGGAACGGGATATTGTTCTGGAGGCCGCTAGGGCGCTATTATCTGAGGGGGGTGAACTCTTGAGGAAGAATTTGGCTGCTAAGGTCCGTGAGGTAATAGAGCATGGGAGCATGGTTAAGACGCCAGAAAGCAAGAGCAAATATCTCGGCAGCATCATGTGGTTTATAGAGAATAGGGGTGAATTTCTAGATAAGCAGAGTGAGCCGCTTGACGTGGTGGAGGAGATAATGAAGAGCCATACCTTAATAGTTGACTTCTCAGCAGACTCTGACATCGAAGCACAGCATAGAACTGCAAGCCAGATCCTAAATCAAATCAGGGAGTATGCTATAAAACGAGGGGATCATGGGGACTTCGCATGTATAATAGTTGTTGAGGAAGCGCAGTATTTCGCCCCAGAGAGGGGTGTCGAAATAAAGGAGTCAAGCGCCCAATCCGAGGCTAAGGCATCGATGATTGAGACGATAAGCCAGGCAGGCGGATACAATGTTGGCCTGGTGATAATGACTCAGAGACCAGCCTATGTTCTTAAGAGCTGTATATCACAGTGCAATACTGTGGCATGTTTTAGGCTCCGGAGCGGAAACGACCAGAACGCGGTCTTAGAGTATACGGAATATGGCTCAGAGAGGCTCAAAGATTACCTGCCAGGCCTAGCAGACCATGAGACCATTCTATGGGGGCTTGCGGTACCAGCACCATTCCCAATAATCGTTGAGATAGAGGTTGAGGAGTATCCGAGGAAGGCGGCAGCCTCCGCTAAGACTGCCTGGGAGAAGATGGAGGAGAACACCAATGAGAGGGTAGAGCATAGTTTACCCCTCCACCTACGGGATTTTAGGAGTGAATAATCTTGAATGGAGATGAGAAGAGCGTAAGGATTATTGCTGGGGTAGACTTCCACGGCTCAAGGAGGGCTTTTGAGGTCTTCGCTAAAAATATAAGAGGGAGCGGAGCGGATCTAGCGGTTATATGCGGGGACATAACGAACTTCAGCACGGTTGAGCAGGCAAAGAATCTACTGACAATATTAGCCGGAACTGGAACCCCCACGATCTTCGTCCCTGGAAATTGTGACCCGCCCTCCTTGACAGAACTTAAGCTAGATGGTTTAACCTGCATCCATGGCGGAGTCTTCATTCACAATAACTTGGCTTTTGTCGGTCTTGGCGGTGGCACCATATCGCCATTCAATACGTTCTTTGAGATGAAGGAAGAGGAAATAGCAAAGATCCTCCAGAGGTGTGTGGAGAATCTTCATGAACTGGCGAGGTGCGTGGGAATAATACTTATTTCACACACGCCTCCGAAGAACACTAAGTTAGATAGGACGTTTATGGGAATACATGCTGGAAGCATTAGCGTGAGAAGGTTTATTGAAGAGAAGAAGCCGCTGCTAGCGCTGTGCGGGCACATACATGAGGCCAAGGGGATTGATCGCATAGGTGATACAGTTATAGTTAATCCGGGGCCAGCTAAGCAGGGCAACTATGCCCTAATCGCTATTAAAGGTATCGAGGTGGATGTTGAGTTAAGGCAGGAGGAAATTTAACCCTAAAGTTTGTGTAAGATTTATATTATAGACTTCGCTATTCCTTTGCCGGGTGCGTTAACTTGCCCTTCGAGAAAGGGGATTTCCTACTGATAGATTACGTCGCCAAGGTCGCTGAGACAGGGGAGATCTTCGACACAACCATTGAAGAGGTCTCTAAGAAAGAGGGCATTTACCAGGAGGGCGCGGTATATGAGCCCAAACTCGTCGTCTTGGGGGAGGGTTGGATTCTAAAGGCCCTTGATGAAGCAATCCAGAACCTCGATGTAGGGCAAACAGTAACCATAGAGATTCCTCCTGAAAAAGGTTTCGGAAATAGAGACCCAGAGAAAGTTAAGATGTACCCCCTTAGGAGGTTTACAGCGCAGGGAGTAGCGCCAAAGGTTGGCATGAGGATTGAGGTTGACGGGAGAATAGCGACCGTCCGAGCGATAAGCGGCGGTAGAGTTCAACTGGACTTTAATCCCCCATTAGCGGGGAAGACACTTATCTATGAAATTAACGTGAGAAAGAAGATTGAAACAATTGAAGAGAAGATTAAGGCGCTCATCCACCGCAGGGTCCCGCAGGTGGACGCGGAGAAATTCATACTTGAGATTAGAGAGGATAGCGTCGCAATAAACGTTCCAGAGGAAGCTTATTACATCGAGGGAATACAGATTATTAAGCGGGGCATATCCCTAGACATACAGAGGTTCTTTCCAGAGAAGAAGACTGTGCGTTTCATTGAGGTCTTCACGAGGAAGGAACCCTCCTCAGAAGCGCCCTCGTCAACTGGAGCCCCTTAGGGCAGCTGAGCCTCCCATAAACTCTGATAACCTCACACTTATCATTTTCCATCAAACCATCTGGCAGGCATAATATATGATTTTCACAGAGATTATTGTCGCACTCCTGTGGATGAAGAGTTAATATTACTCCTTCAATCGCCTGTTTTGACGGTACCGCCGCCTCCACATCTGCTTCAACAACATCAACAACGCACATCTCGACATCAAGGGCCCCACATTTAAACACCCTCTTCCGCACATTAACGACCCTATATATCCGCCCCACGCTCAAGTTTCCAGCGCAAACGTTAAAGTACTTACACCCACGACACCCTTGCCCGGAGCCCCTATAAATGAAACTCTCGCCAACCTTAGCCTGCCCCACGCTCAGCATAGTAACTATTGTCCTTCGAGCCTCCTTTACATTATCTTCATGCATTACTATTCTATCACCCCAGTCTCCTTAGCTAGGGCAAGAGCCTCTTCATGACTCAACGGCTTCTCATGGAGTATAGTGTATCTTTCCGGGCGAATTCTTGGCGCAATCACGAGCGCCTCAACTATACACCTTGGCTCTATACCTACCTCATCAGCAGTTGTTGGAGCCCCAATTCTCTTCAAATTATCTCTTATCATCTCCCAATCAAGTCCATGCAGGAAGGCCATCATTATGGTTCCTATGCCGCATTGCTCCCCATGGAGGGCTGGTTTAGGCGCTATTAGGTCTAATGCGTGGCTAAATAGGTGCTCGGAGCCACTGCAGGGCCTACTACTTCCGGCTATGGCCATGGCTATACCGCAGCTTATGAGGGACTCTAAGATAACCCTCAGCCCCTCCTCGGAGTTCGGCCTGATTAAGTGCGAGTTCTCGATTAAATGCTGCGCACTCATCAGAGACATGCTTGCAGTATACTGCGCGTAATACTCGCCTTTCCTCTCATGTGCAAGCCTCCAGTCCCTTACAGAAGTGAACTTCGCTATTATGTCCCCGCATCCGCCTGCAATAAGCCGGTAAGGCGCCCTACTTATGATCTCTGTATCCGCTATAACGGCTATTGGAGACTGAGCCATGACGGAGTATGGCTTCCCTAACCCCTTGAGGGAGGCGAAGGGACTTGATATGCCATCATGGGAGGCTGTTGTTGGAACACTTATGAAGGGGATCCTCCGATTCGCAGAGCTGAGCTTTGCAATGTCTATCTTTGCTCCCCCACCAACGCCCAAAACAACCTGGGGTCTAAACCTCACTATCTTTTCCTCACAGACTTTAACATCATGGATTGTCGGCGTATTTGATGTTATTATATGCTCCTCAACCTTAATTCCCTCGCCCTCAAGTCTCTCCTTAATTGCACTGCCAGCCACCTCAAATGTTACTTCACCAGTAATCAGCAAGACCCTCTTAGTAAAGCCTAGGCCCCTACATATCGGGCCAATAAACTCTATGCTCCCCCTACCAACAACTACTTCTCTGGGCAGCTGCATCCTGTGAATAATTTTACTCAACGCCTATTCAGCCCTTAAAAATTGGAAACTGACTATATTATCCCGATGCTTAAGGAAGTATTAAAAGGTTTTTTAGTTTAGGGCTAGGTCCGAGTAGATTTAAGTGAAGGAAAAGGAAGGGTTAACAAAAATGCTTAAGTATTAGGGGACGATGTAAATAATGAGTAAAACGGTTCGTTTTAGCGGTTTACAGCTTCTATTAATTCAGAGGGATAAACCTTTCATGCTGACTGAGGGAGGAGATTTAACACTTGCCGTCGCTTGAGAAGAGCAAAGCAGAAATCAGACAGATAATACTGGAGCAAATACCAAAGGAGGCGGAGATAACGCGTATAGAGTTTGAGGGGCCAGCGCTAGCCATCTATGCGAAGAGACCTGAGATTCTGATAGAGCAAGAGCATATAATCACAAAGATTGTGGCCATGATCAAGAAGAGGATTGCCCCCCGTTCAGATCCATCAGTAAGGCTCCCAGAGAAAGAGGCTGAGAAGATAATTTATGAGGTAGTCCCAGAGGAGGCAGAGATAACAGGCATAGCGTTTGATCCATCGCTTGGCGAGGTGATAATTGAGGCGAAAAAGCCTGGACTCGTCATAGGGAAGAGGGGGGCAACTCTCCAGGAGATAATCGTCAAAACGAAGTGGAGGCCAAGAGTGATAAGAAGTTCACCTAAGCAGTCAAAGATAATGACGCATATACAGCACCTATTATATACCACCAGCAAAGAGAGGGAGAGGATTCTAAGAGATGTTGGCGAGAGGATATTTAGGCCGCTGTTATATGAGGTTGGCGATGTGAGGATAACTATGCTCGGCGCCGCGAGGGAGGTTGGGCGCTCAGCCATACTCGTGCAGACGAGAGAAAGTCAGATCCTATTAGACTGTGGAATAAACCCCGGCTCAACAAAACCCTTCGAGAGCTTCCCGAGGCTTGATGTGCCGCAATTCGATGTAGAGTCTCTAGACGCTGTTGTGATAAGCCACGCCCACCTAGACCACTGTGGCTTCCTACCATACCTATTTAAGTACGGCTATGATGGGCCGGTCTACTGTTCAGCCCCAAGCGTTAGTCTCATGACTCTACTACAGTTAGATTACTTGGACGTACTATCTAAGCAGGGTCTCCCATTGCCCTACGACCAGAAGGATGTTCGAGAAGCGGTTCTCCACACAATTCCGCTCCGCTACGGCGTCGTCACGGATATAGCGCCTGACATAAAGCTGACGCTGCACAACGCCGGGCATATACTTGGCTCATCAATAATACATCTCCATATCGGTGAGGGTTATCACAATATAGTTTATACGGGGGACTTCAAGTATGGAAAGACAATGCTCCTCGAGAGCTCAGACACGGAGTTTCCTAGGGTTGAAACGGTCATAGTTGAGAGCACATATGCGTCTCCTACAGATATAATGCCTTCCAGAACAGAGGCTGAGAAGAAGCTCGTTTCAATACTTAATGAAACATTGGAGAGGGGCGGGAAGATTATAATTCCCGTCCCGGCGGTCGGCAGAGCTCAGGAGATAATGCTAGTGATAGATGAGTATATGAGACGTGGGGAACTTAAGGAGGCACCGGTCTTCATCGAGGGCATGATCTCGGAGTCCACAGCCATACACATGGCCTACTCAGAGTATCTTTCCAGAGAGGTACGCAACAAGATAATTAATGAGGGAATTAATCCATTTGAGTCCGAGTATTTTACGATAGTTGAGCATCCAAGCGCGCGGAGCGAGGTGGTAGAGGGGGGCCCATGCATAATATTAGCGACCTCTGGGATGCTTGAGGGGGGTCCAGTAATAGATTACTTCCAGAACCTTGCACATGATGAACGGAACTCGCTTATCTTCGTCAGCTATCAGATCGAGGGGACTTTGGGCCGAAGAATACAAAAAAGCCCGCAGGAAGTCTCGATCGTAAACGAGGATGGTAAGATTAAGATTATAAAAATTGGCTTAAAAGTCTATACTGTTGAGGGATTTTCAGGTCACTCAGATAGGAGGCAAATAATAGGCTATCTGCGCAGAGTGGCGCCGAAGGCGGAGAGCATAATTATATGCCATGGCGAGAGAAACAAATGCATAACATTAGCGGGCTTCTTACAAAGGAAATATGGAATTAACGCTGCAGCGCCTGACATACTAGAGACAATAAAGCTTCGTTAATCAGTAATCCTAAAAGGTGCGCTTTTCAGAGACCATCTAAGAACTTTTTTCCCTCCATATTTGAATATTCGGCGGGGTTAATATGATCCGCTCCTCGCCCAAACGTGCAATATCGCCTCCCACCGATGCCACAAACTCGCTTAATTCATTGACCACCCGCTTAGCATCCTCCGCACTCTTCTCCACTAAAGGTCCAATCCTAATTATTACTATATTCCCAGATCTGATCTCATCTTTAATCCTCTCTACATCCTCCGGGGAGTGTAGAGCCAGCGCCTTTAAATATATCTTGCCAGTAGCGAACGGAGTATGGACCGCGCCCTTTTCAGCTTTTCTCCTCCTTCTCGCTATAATGGAGCCCCAAAGACTCTTAAGTAAACATAAGTCAACCAATTTCTCTTCATCCCCAAGCACTAACAAAATAGATTAATTAAATTAAATCTTAACCTTTTTGCTAATTATCTTCCATATTGAATCTCCAATATAATGTATGTTTTTAAGAACCTTGCCCCTCTTAAGGCCCTTTATAACCTCGGAGCTTGTTAGGGCCCTGGTGATGGCTATTGCCTTGCCGTGTTTCTCATCCAGCACCGCAACAAAGTCCCCTTCCTTGAATTCTCCCTCAATTCTAACTATGCCCGGCGCCATGACGTCAGCCCCATTACATATATGCGGGACAGCTCCCATATCGACAAAGGCCTTCGGGAGCCGCCCAACTAGCTCCTCGAATAACAATGTTGGGATCAAAACCCCCTCAGACTCTGTGAAGAGGGATCTACCATTAATTATCATGAGGGTTTTCTTTTCGTGCAGTTCGGCAACCTCAATATTCATCTCATCCCCAACAATATCCTCAATATAAATACCGAATTCATCAAAGATCCTCCTAGATAGGGCTTTTTTCTCACTAGACTTAAGCGAGTATCTTCGCTTGATGCACACAACATAAAGTTAGCATAAGGCATATAAATTTGCATCCCATCATGAATTGTTGTTGGCGAGAAGGAAGGATAGAACATGGCTATGCAAATGCTTGAAGAGAGTCTTGGGAAGATAGTGTTAATAAAGCTTAGGGGCGGAAGGAGCATAAGGGGAAGACTCCAAGGCTTCGACCAGCACCTAAACCTGGTTCTAGAGAAGGCTGAGGACGTCACCGACGCGGAGAACGTTAAGGAGCTGGGCCTAATAATAGTTAGGGGCGATAATGTTATCATGATATCACCTCCCCCAAGGTGATTATAGATGACAAAGGGTACACCGTCCTTCGGAAAGAGGATGGGAAAGACAGTTCACATAAGGTGCAGAAGATGCGGCCGTAGAGCATACCATGTTAGAAAGAAGAGGTGCGCTGCATGCGGTTACCCCGACCCAAGAATAAGAAGATACTCTTGGCAAACAAAGACCCTCCAAAGGGAGCGGCTAGTCTAGCGGCTGGAGAAAAGGATTTAAAGTAGCGTTCCCCTGAGAGTAGGAAAGAGGGTGATCTTGGCGATTGGTCAAGAGGGCTAGAATAAAGTTGACGAGCACGGATTATAGGAAGCTTGAGGAGATATGTAGTGAGCTTAAGGCTATAGCCGAGAAGACTGGGGTGAGAGTTTCTGGGCCAATCCCCTTGCCAACAAAGAAACTTAGGGTGCCCGTGCTCAGAACGCCCTGCGGGGAGGGGACAAAAACCTGGGATAAATGGGAGATGCGGATACATAGGCGGCTCATAGACATAGATGCCGATGACCGCGTTATGCGCAGAATAATGCGTATAAAGGTTCCTGACGAAGTCTACATAACTATACAGTTAGTATAGGAGGACATAAGCGGCAATAAAAATTAGTGCTATAGTGAACATTATAGCCCATACATGTCTATTCCATTGAAAGATTTTGGCACCATCTAGGATGCTGAGCGGTATCAGGTTAAAGAGGGCTATATAGGCGTTAATTGCAAACCCCCATATATAGGCAATTCCCAGCAGAATGCCACCAAAATTAAATAGGGTCAGTGTTAAGAAGATCAATGAGAGCACAATGTTTATCAATGGTCCGGATAATGAGATTCTGCCCATAATCCTTCTGTCAGCCCAGCCATATATCACCACGCTCCCCGGAGAAACTACTTTTATGAGGGGGGTGAAAATTGAGATTAAGGTCACCAGCACACCGAGAAAAGATAGCCTAAACTCAGCCCATAGACCATAATGTTTAGCCGTAAACTTATGCCCAATCTCATGTAGCGTAAATGAGATGACGAAGATCAACACCAGCAGCGAGATCAAAAATGGATTCAGAAACCCGAGAGTGGCTACCGCCGTAGATAAGCCGACCAAAGCAACAATGACAGCCGCCAAACATACATGAAAAATCACGGGGGATCTAGCCACATTGAAAATACGCCTCCCAAAGCCGCTAAAAAGCCACGGCGTAACCCTCCGAGTGAGAGAGGGGCCGGTGGTTTCCCCCAGACCACGAAAAACTCTTAAATCCTTCCTAAAGCTTGGGCACATGTGGGTTTCCGGCAGCCTATGTTCAACATAAAAGATTCCGCCGCAAAAAGGGCACCTGAAGGGTAGACCTGTGTCAAAGCCGCAGTACTGGCACTTCAATCCGAAGCCACCAAACAAAAAATAGAGAACCGCGACAAAAATATTTTCTAATAAATGGGGAATATTAATTATATGGGGCCGGGGTGGCCGAGCGGATAAGGCGCAGGCCTTGAGAGCTAAAGTACAAAGCAGAGACTAAGGGAGCCTGTGGCCCATTGTGGGCCGCGTGGGTTCAAATCCCACCCCCGGCGCCACCAAAAATTGTAGGTATGTGATTTAAGCCTGGCCGTTAACAGCAACCGACTAAAAATTTTAACTGTAATTGGACTTATGGAGATCTATCATAACTGCTATGAGTCTCTTGATAATAGCTAAAAAGATATGGCTTGCCGAAATCGTCATGCTGTGATGCGTGTATATCTTCATTAAACATTTATTCATAAATTAAAGCATTTATTTTAAAATTTTTCAGTATTAAGCGAAATTTTTATATATGTGATGATGGAAACTTTAAAGTATTGTAATGATTGAAGGGGCCATTAGGATAATCGGAGCGAAGGGGCGTCTTAAATTGATGTTCATTCGCTTAAGTCTACTCTTGAATAGTAAGTATGTTGGGTGGTGTCATGACTGATTTAAATCTAATTAATAAAATGGCCTTTGAGGATCTCTATTTTAAGCTATCTCTAAAGGTTGATCCAATAATTGACGACACAACCCTCAGAGATGGCGTTCAAATGCCCGGTTTAGCAATCATGCCAGAGGACGCTGCGGAGATAGCTCGTCTATTAGCTGAGGTTGGCGTTGAGCGGATAGAACTTCATCACTATCAGAAACCAGATAAAGAAGCCGTTAAGCTGATCCAGAAAATGGGTTTAGAAGTCAGATTGGCTGGGTGGTGTAGAGCCGTTAAGGAGGATATTGATGATGCGATAGACTGCGGCTTTGAGGAGGTCGGCATATCTCACCCAGTTTCATATATACATTTTAGGGCTAAGTGGCCTAACAAGAGCCCAGAAGAGCTCCTAAATAGAGTTGTTGAGGTAGTTGAATATGCTGCCAAGGACCATGGTTTAAGAGTTTTTGTCCATGGCGAAGACAGCACAAGGGCTGACTGGGAATTTGAAAAGAGGTTTATCAATGCTGTCGCTGAGGCGGGAGCAGAGTGCTATAGGATATGTGACACTGTCGGCGTAGGGCTTTCAGATCCTAACGCACAACTACCTAACGGAATACCTAGAAAAATCAGGGCTATAAAATATGAAACTAAGATCAGAGATGTCGAGATTCACGCACATGACGACTTTGGGAATGCTGTAGAGAACACTATAGCGGCTGTCAGGGCTGCGGATGGTGTCTGGAATAGGGTATATCTGAGCACAACTTTTCTCGGCATAGGTGAGAGAGCTGGAAATGCTGAAACAGAGAAGGTCATAATGAACCTTTACATGCACTATGGCGTCAAGAAATTTGAGGGGAAAATACAGAAATTAACCGCCCTAGCGCAGCTGATAAGTAAAGCCACAAGCTACGTTATTCCGCCAAATAAGGCAATTGTTGGTGCCTATGCTTTTGCCCATGAGTCAGGGATTCATACACATGGCGTACTAAATGACCCAAAAACATATGAGCCATACCCACCCGAGCTTGTTGGTAACGTACGTAGATTAACGATAGGCAAGCATTCTGGAAAAGCCATAATTAGGCATAAAATTATTGAAATAACTGGTAAGGAGCCAGACGATTGGGCTCTTATGAAAGTTGTTGAAGAAGTTAAAAAGCTTTATGAGAATGGAAGAAAAGCTTCGTTAAGGGAGGAAGAGTTTAGAGAAATACTTCGAGAGGTCGGGCTATTATAGTCTGGGTCTCGCACTCTTTTGAGTTTATTGACAAATGATAAATACTTTTCATAATGTTTTTAATGATACTTTAAGTGCTAAGGGAGAGGAACTATGCAGAGAATTTACAGAATAGCCGTTCTTCCCGGCGATGGCATAGGTCCGGAGGTTATAGAGGTGGCTGTTGACGTCCTAAGAGCTCTTCAGAAAGTTGTGAAGGGCTTAAGTCTAGAATTTATCTATGGTGAGGCCGGGTATAATTGTATGGAAAAGTATGGAACTAACCTACCACAAAAGACAATAGGGATCCTTAAAGAGACCAATGCTTGTCTCAAAGGGCCAATGACGACCCCAGAGAAGCCGGGAGCTCCCCCAAGCGTTGCAGTAACGATTAGAAAGATGTTCAATCTCTACGCTAATATTAGACCGTGCAGATCCCTGCCAGGCATATGGTCTCTTAAACCGAATATAGACCTGGTCATAGTTAGAGAAAATACTGAATGCTTATATTTTGGCAGGGAGTATGAAGTTGCCCCTGGTAGGGGTATAGCCCTTAGGGTCATAACCAGAGAAGCTTCTGAGAGGGTTGCCAGAGTGGCATTTAAGCTAGCTGAGAGACGGAGAAATTACTTAACCTGCGTTCACAAGAGGAATATTTTACGCATAACTGACGGTATCTTTAGGGATGCTGTCTTCGCAGTCTCCAAAGAGTTTCCGTCGGTCCATGTTGATGAAGATCGCGTCGATGCTATGGCGATGAGACTGATTAAGGAGCCGGAGCGTTTTGATGTTATAGTGACAACGAATCTGTATGGTGATATATTATCTGACGAGGCTGCCCAAGTAACTGGCGGTCTGGGACTCGCGGCCGGAGCCAATATAGGCGACAATTATGGCATGTTTGAGCCAGTTCATGGTTCAGCGCCTAAACATGCTGGTAAGAATAGAGCTAATCCAATAGCGACAATTTTAGCAGCAAAAATGATGCTTGATTGGCTTAGGGAATACGAGGCGGCCAAACGCATAGAGAGGGCAATTGAGAAGGTTTTAAGTGAGAAGAAAGTTAGAACGTATGATCTAGGCGGAGATGCTACAACAAAGGATATGGGAAACGCGATAATCGAGAATATTCTTGAAGAAAGGTAGTAAGAGATTGTTGTGTTGACTTTAGTCCATCAAATACTTGCCCTTTTCTCTGGAATGTAAGCATTAGCGTGGTTATGAGCTTCATTAATGGAAAGCATACGGTTAGAAAATAAGTAAGTGTAATTTACTTGCTCCGGGATCACGCTCAAAAGCTATTCAAGTCAGTTCATACCATGTTACCATGGTAGCTTTCCGTGCTTCTTAACATAGCTGACTAAGCCGCCCTCGGCTAGGATTTCTAATAGAGATGATGGGATAGGCTTAACCTTGTAAACCTCGCCTTTGGTTATATTTTTGATGGAGCCGCCAGCCAGGTCAACCTCCAAAATATCCCCGCTGGAAATCTTATGGACCTCCTTGCATTCTAAAACTGGTAGACCAATATTTATCGCATTTCTATAAAATATTCTTGCGAACGATTCAGCGATAACGGCGCCTATGCCTATATGCTTTAAAACGAGTGGTGCCTGCTCCCTGCTTGATCCGCAACCAAAATTCTTTCCGGCGACAATTATGTCCCCCCTGCTCACTTTTTCGGCGAATCCGGGTATTAGCGCTTCCATAGCATGCTTTGAAAGCTCGCTGATGTCGGTTATGCTGAGCTTGTATTTCCCCGCTATGATCAGGTCCGTGTTTATATTGTCGCCAAACTTCCATACACGACCTTTAATTACCATCATACCGCCTCTCTCTAACGCTTTAGTAATTTTCTTGGATCAGTTATTTTTCCTTCAAGGGCCGAGGCCGCCGCGGTTGCGGGTGACGCCAGATAAATCTCTGCATCGGCGCTCCCCATCCTGCCCTTAAAGTTCCTATTGGATGTCGATAGGCAAACTTCTTCAGGGCCTAGGATTCCCTGATGGGCTCCAGCACATGGGCCACACCCAGGATTACACACTACGCAACCAGCTTCAATAAATCTCTCAATCAACCCCTCCCTTAAGGCTTGCAAATATACGCTTCTGGAGGCTGGAATAACTATCATTCTGACACCACTCTTGATTTTTCTTCCTTTAAGTATTTCTGAGGCAATCCTTAAGTCTTCGATACGCCCGTTTGTGCACGAGCCTAGAAAAACCTGGTCAACCTCGATCCCCTCGACATCTTTAACTGGCTTAACATTATCAACCGAATGGGGGCATGCAACCATTGGCTCCAAATCTGATGCTTTGATGCTGATCTTTTCAGAGTACTCCGCATCTTCGTCATTTTCGATGAATATGTAGTCTTTAACACCAATGCTGCGTAAATATTCCTTTGTCTTTTCATCCGGTTCAATTATCCCGGATTTTGCGCCCATTTCAACGGCCATATTGCAGAGTGTTAGACGACCATCAATGCTCATGTTTTTAATGGTCTCGCCGCAATACTCTACAGCCCTATATGTTGCGCCATCAGCTCCTATATTGCCAACTATTTTTAGGATTAAATCCTTAGGTAAAACCATGGGTAGCAGCGAGCCATTTATTTCAATTCTAATCGTTCCTGGAACCTTAAACCACAATTTACCCGACATAAGAGCCGCCGCCATTTCTGTTGAGCCTATCCCGGTTGAAAATGCTCCCAGAGCGCCATACGTGCACGTATGTGAGTCGGCGCCAACAATTAATGAGCCGGGGCGAACTAACCCGGACTCAACCATGAGTTGATGGCATATACCGGATCCCACGTCGCAGATTCTTGTGCCATATTTGTGTGCGAATCTACGCATAGATTCATGAACTTTTGCAAAGCTCTCATTCGAGCTGGGGGCAACATGGTCTATGACCACTAAGACTCTCGATGGATCCCAAACGCTCTTTCCCCCCATATCCTCGAAGGCTTCAAGAGCTAGTAGCGCAGTTCCATCATGAACCATAGCGGCATCCACTTTAGCCACAACTATATCTCCTGCATAAACGTCCTTCCCAGAGGCTAAACTAAATATTTTTTCTGCTATAGTTTTACCCATATCGATCAACCAGGCTTAAACATAAGAAAATTTAAAGAGACTTAAAAATTTTCTTAAAAGATGCCCCACAAACAATACTAACCATTTTACTTATCGTTAGAGCGGCATTTCAACCAAATCTTCAGCACGGACGTATAATGCTTCATCTATCTTTAGACCATACTCTATGATTTCTAGAACTTTAGATTTTTCCTCTGGAAACTTATATCCATTATAGTCTTGCTTGAAGAGCCAAACGTAACCAAAATTGGTTCTGTAAGCTGGGTTGATGTAGTGGTCAAAGCAAACTCTCCCGGTGATTTCCAAGCGTTCTACCATCATTCGGATTTCTCTCAGCTCTTCGTGAGGTGAAAGTAGTTGAAACACACCGTTCTTCCACTCCTCATATAGCGGGGTCCCTTTACGGGGAATGAATCTTCTCGACCTCACGAAGTCAGGATTTATCTCATTTAAAACTTTGGCAGTATTTATTGCATGCTGCTTTGTCATGATTTTTCCGCCCAATCCTGGCATCCAATATAATGAGAGCTCAAAGCCCGCATCCTTAACTTTCCTGCCAGCCAAAACAAGTTCCTGGCTGGTCACGCCTTTATTAACATATTTCAGCAATTCATCATCGCCTGTTTCTAAGCCTACGTGAAGCCTGGAAAGACCTGCTGCGCGTAATTCTCTTAATTCTTCTGAAGCCTTCCGTGCAAGGGTCTTTGCTCTGGCATAAGATGTTATCCTCTCTAAGCTTGGAAAAATCTGCTTAAGATAAGTTAGCACTTCAACCAGCTTATCAGTTGGTATGATTAGACTATCCGCATCCTGAAGGAAAGCACTTTTTCCTCCTGAGCGAGTCCAGTTAAACACGTTCATAATACTTTGAAAATTCCTAAATTCTTTCTCATCTAATTCAGCCAAGTTCTTTCCATATAAAAAGTAGGGATCAATAACTTTGGCTGCCCAACTCATTCCCCCAAGTTTTCTAGCTATAGCTATTATAAGCTCGCTTATTGCCTTAACCACATCTATGTCTCTTTTTATCTTTTCTAAACTCCTGAGCTGAAACTTCTCTTGGTTATAAGGTGTGCCATAGCAGAACTTACACTGGCTCCATGGGCAATTTCGGGTGGCTCTTATGAGAAGTGATGAGCTCCCGCCTTCAGAGGGTGGTCTAATCGCGCCTATCTCAAAGGAGAGTTCTTTTAGAGCTTCGATTTCCGGTATACTCATGGTCAGTGTCTAACTCCAGTTGGGCATGAATTGTAACATATTTGACTCTTCTGAAATTAAAGGTTATTGGAGTGGCTTGGACATATTCGCTTTTATAGGGCTCACAAGTCCAACGCGGCTTAACATGGGTGGCGGGCTTTCTGCTCTAAATTTCTGGCCTGAGCTCGCAGGCGCATGTAACCTGCTTCTAATAAAATTTCCCGCCCTACCGCACCTGGCTATAGAAGCCTTTAAGTTCTCCAACCTAGTAGGGTTCTATTAGTTATGTTATCTAATATTATCTCCACATTTTTGGGTATATTCCTCTGGGCATTAGCACTCTTTCTGTCTTAACCATTATTCCATGAGTGGCCTTAAGCATTTCTTCGGTGCTCACCTCTGCTCTTCCTAGAGCTACCGCTTCGCCCTTTAATGTGAATATGGCAACGGTATCCATCGGCTTTATACCAGTTTCAATATACGTTATACCTGGGGCAGTTAGGTGCGCGCCGTGGCAGATGGCATCCACCGCCGAGTCCTTAATGAAGACTTTTGGAAGAAATTCAAGAGTTTTCTCCATCGGCATGATGAATCTTCTGAGGAAACCAATTTCTCTTGTCTCCTTCCACCTGCCGTAGAGGTATAAAACATCATGTAGCGTAACGAGACCTGAATCCTCTGTAAGGGGACCAGCTCTAATCCTACGCAGCTCCTGCATATGCGCGCCACAGCCCAGAGCCTTACCAATATCATGAATGAGCTTTCTAATGTAGGTTCCAGCCTCACATCCAACCTTAAAAAGAATATTTCTCCCCTCGACCTCTAATATCTCAAAATAATAAATGGCCCTAACCCGTAAAGTCCTTTTAACAGAAGCTCTGAAAGGGGGTCTCTGATAGATTTTGCCTTGAAATTCGCTAGAAACCTCTCTGATTCTCACTTCAGGAACATCTTCATGAAGTTTCATTATGCCAACGTACTCTTTGCCAGCTTTTAGGAGCGCCTGAATAACCTTTGTAGCTTCCTCAAGAGCTATCGGTAGGACGCCGGTCACCTTGGGGTTTCCACGCCCGCTGACCTATAAGTGGGCTCTAGGGTCCCTCCGTGACCGGCATGCTCGATACCTAATATGCGCTTAATCCATGCCGTTACCTCGTGGCTAGATGGCCCTGAAGGCTTGTCGAGGTTTATTACACCGAACCTTATTATTTCGGGATATGGCCGCTCCTCTGGTTTGTGGCCATATTTTGGATCTGTTTCATCCTCAGATTTCACCAGAAGTTCCCTTTTTATATCCCATGGCGCTCTAATCTCCTGCATTTTTATCATAATCCCCCGATTACTAAGGCTATAATAATTATCCCCTCTTCTGCATATATTTTTCAAGTAGTCCTGCCTCTACGATAGCCTTATAGACTTCCTCATCAGATGCCCCTCTCTTTATCTTAATAAGGTCTTCTGTGGGTTTAAGATGATTTATATTCACTCTCCTTCTCCTAACGCCCGTAACATTTTTTGGGCCTGTTATCAGCGCATAGTTCCTATCTATAATGTCTAGTACTACGCAACGCTTGCCAGACTCCCTCCCTCTAGTCTTTATACAGATTCTACCAACCTCTATTGCCGGCATAAGCACCACCCTTTTTCTTTTTGTTTTTCCTTAAGACTATCTTATATTCGTTTACATTTAACTGGTTATCTTAGATGGCTTCTCCATCAAGCTTCTTTTTACTCCAATTGAGCCATCCTTGTAATGTGGTTTCCTCAGTACAGAATCATTCTCCTTCTCGATTTCTCTGGCTTCGTCAGCTAGTTTTGAAGCAACCCTCATGAGCTCATGCGCTGCGGTAACCAATGGAATATAAAGCCCTGGGTCATATATTTTAAAGCAAGCCTCAATGGTCATTGCTGAAACCTGCTTAGCCATCTCATAAGCCGCCATAGCCTTCGCCCTAGCGTATGGATTTGAAAAACCAGATCTCTCAGCAACTACCTTACCGTCTATTACCACTCTTGGTAAAATAGGTTTTTCTCCGGATTTGATTGCGCTAATTGCTTTATCAAGCTCCTCAACTATAATATTTAGAACCCCGGTTATGGCTAGAACTTTAATTACATCAGAATTATAGAGGGCCATTTCTGATGGATCTAGAAATTCTCTTCTAGCACCTATCATCGAGTCTGCCTCAACAATTATATACCCGAAGCCGTTTTCCTCAAGCTCCTTAATGATCCTCTTTGCCGGGGTATCTGAAATAACTACTACTGGTTTACCTGCTTTTCTGAGTACCTTACGTGCCTCAGTCGGCCCAGATGTCGTCTGGGCTGGTCCAACAAATATTATGATATCAGGGTTCTGCTTTAAAATCTCATTAGCGCACTCAATACATTCCTCCACGGTTACTTTCGCTCCAGAACCAATAACCCTTACACCAATATCCTCTCTTTCAGCTCTTTCGTCTAAAAGAAATTCTAATAATGGTAGTGAACCCAAACAACCAGCCTTCAATACACCAATTCTGACAGTTCTGTTCATCTTTTCTCCCAACCATCAATCTCCGCAACTTCACCTTAAGGAATAACCCAAAAAAATATTTTAAATTTAAGTCAATTTTTTATCTCAAAAATTAAGAAAGAAAAGGATGGTTATTTAAGTCTCTAACACGTTGTTATTTCCTGAATTTTTGTAATTTTTTCAAAAGTTCTAGATCTCCTTCGTAATCTCCAGCACACGTTGCGATGACTCCATCAACAATGCCTTCGAGTTTAACTGCAACCTCCTCAACTCGGTCCATTGTCGCGGTGACTGGCCAGCCTATTAACTTTACAATATCAACGTTTCTAGGCGTGCCCACTAAGAAGTATGAGTAAATTGGCTTGTTTAGCTTCCTACACTCCTCTGATATTTTTTCAAGCATTGAAATATTCTTCTCCTCCAACCTCATGAAGAAGATGAAGTCCCATGGGGATTTAATTCTCTCAACAACTTCGTCTACCGAGCGGCGGGCTGTTAAGAGACAGCCCAACTTCAAGTTTTTTATTTTGACGGTTGTGCGGAGGAAATCGCGTGCCTCCTCAGAGGACTTAAGCATCTTTATGGGCTCGCCATACTGAGGTATATCGCCCATAGTGATAACTAATCCATCTAAGCCCACAGACTCGGCTGCCAGCGCCAGGCCACCAACTTCCACAGGTCCCTTATAGTGCAGTACGAAAATCGGTATGACTATCTTGTCCGTGTACTTAGCCTTCAAAACACAGCCAACAGCAGTCCCGCTTGGTGCCGGTCTTCCAGCAGCGCTATCAGTTATATTCCACCCATCAACAAGATCCTTTGTTTCTTCCGCAAGCTTCAAAAACTTTTTTGTTGGAACGAACTCGTGTAATATTTTCATATCAGGCTCTCCTTACCATCGTATTTTATGACAGAATAACAATCTTCAATTAATAAATATTATTATATTTTTCTTTGAAGTCTTCAATAAAAAAGGAGTATATCAAGAGAATAGGCTTATTTGGGAGATCTTTTCATCATCTCTTTTTCATTAGATATTCATGAATTGATTTGGCAGCTTTTCTCCCGGCTCCCATGGCGCTTATAACGGTTGCCTCACCAGTAACTATATCTCCGCCCGCATACACGCCCTCGATGCTAGTTCGCATTTTTTCATCAACCACTATTGTTCCATCCTCATTAACCTTAAGCCCAGGTGTAGTCTGCTGTATAAGCGGATTAGGTCTTCGGCCAATGGCAACTATCACCGTATCAATGTCCATTGTGAAGTTAGAGCCCGGTATGGGAACTGGCCTGCGCCTTCCAGATTCATCCGGCTCGCTTAGCTGCATCTTAATGCACTCCATCTTCCTCACCCAGCCTTTTTCATCGCCATAATATGCCACTGGAAGAGTGAGTATATCGAATATTACGCCCTCCTCTTCCGCGTTCTCTATCTCCTCCATTCTAGCTGGCATTTCAGTTCTAGACCGCCTATAAATTATATGAACTTCCTTAGCACCAAGTCTCAGAGAGCACCTAGCCGCATCCATAGCCACGTTTCCAGCGCCAATAACAGCCACCTTATCCCCAATCTTTATTGGAGTATCCCATTCTGGGAATAGATATGATCTCATTAAATTGACGCGTATAAGGAACTCATTTGCACTATATACGCCACAGAGATTTTCTCCGGGTATACCCATAAACATTGGCGGGCCAGCTCCGGTACCAATAAAGACAGCGTCAAATCCCTCATCATTTAGCAGTTCATGTATTGTATAGGTTCTTCCGATGACGTAGCCATACTTGAATTCTACTCCTAGCTTTTGGATATATTCCGCCTCAGCTTTCACAATATCTTTTGGTAAACGGAACTCTGGTATTCCATAAGTTAGTACGCCACCTGGAAGGTGTAAAATCTCAAAGACCACAACTTCATGACCCAATTTTGCGAGGTCGGCTGCGGTGGTTAAGCCAGCTGGTCCCGAACCTATGATGGCCACCTTTTTACCCGTAGATGGAGCCCTTTCAGGTATCTCTAAACCTCTGGCTCGCTCCCAATCTGCCAGAAACCTTTCAAGTCTACCTATACTGACAGGCTCGCCAACTTTACCTAGAACACAATATTTTTGGCATTGATCTTCTTGAGGACAGACTCGGCCACATATAGCTGGGAGACTGTTTTTCTCTTTAATCTTTCTAATACCTTCTTCAAAGTTTCCTTCGCGAAGAAACTTAATGAATGCAGGAATATCTATTTCGACAGGACAACCTTTGACGCATTGTGGCTGTTTGCACTGAAGGCAGCGCTTAGCCTCCTCTATCGCTTGTTCCTCAGTGTAACCTAATGCGACTTCATTAAAGTTTTTTATGCGGATTTCAGGGATCTGCTTGGGCATTGGTACAGCTTTTTTCTTAATTTTCTCTTTAGGCGAAGCTTCAGCCATATTTTATCCCTCCAAGCTCCCAGAGTAATGCGCTTAAACGTTCCTCTGAGAGGAACATACGTTGACGCCTAATTAACTCTTCGTAATTGACGAGGTGACCATCAAATTCCGGGCCATCGACACATGTGAACTTCATTTTGCCCCCTACAAACACTCGACAGACGCCGCACATGCCCATTCCATCAACCATAAGGGGCATCAGGGAAACAATTGTCGGAGTGTTGTATGGTCGAGTAATTTCGCTTACAGCTTGAAGTGTCGGAACAGGACCCATAATAATACACCTATCAAACTTTTCCTTGCTAACAATCTCCTTAAGGAAATCCAGCCCTTTATATCCTTCTGAGCCATCATCCGTCGCTATATAGAAGTGGTGGCTTAAAGCTTTGATCTCTTCTTTAAAGAAGAGGAGATCCTTTCTTCTTGCGCCAATAACGGCCGTAATTTCGTTTCCAGTCTCACGCAGGGCCTTAATTTGCAGAAGCATAGGGGCAATCATAACTCCGCCAGCTACACATAAAATCTTACCAAATTTTCTGATCTCGGAGGGGTTTCCCAGAGGACCTGCAATATTCCATATACGGTCTCCCTCTTTTAAGAGACCGAGCTGTTTTGTCGTCTTACCAACCTCATTAAAGACAAAAGAAACTGTTCCTTTCTCTCTATCGTATCCGGCCATCGTTAGAGGAATTCTCTCCCCCCTCTCATTAATGATTAATATTATAAATTGCCCTGGCTTAGCTTTCTTAGCTATATGCGGAGCATAAACTTCAAACCATTTAATCTTCGGAGCCAGCTCTTTAACAGCTAAGATTTCATACATTCCTTTTCCCTCCTACATTCTCTTTAGCATGGAAACCTGAAACCTTTTCTACAAAATCGTTTAGTCTTTTTTCAAAGTTCCCTAAAAATCTTGGGGACGATTCAAAAAGCTCAAAGCGCTCTCTGAGACCCATTTTTAAAAGAACATCTTTTAAGACCCTTATGTTTCTTTCAGCAACGTCTCTTCCTTCCTTAAGTTTACAATCCTCGTCTGAGCATACAACAGCTATCACACCATCAAAACCATTTTGTAGAGCATAGATTACATGAACTGGATCGAGGGCTTTGAAACATGGGATCTCTATTACCACAGAATTCCTTTTGGCAATCTCAATTTCAGGCCTGTCGAGGAAGGAGAACTCTGACCATAGGCAGCAGAAAACTAAAACAATGGGGGATTTTCCCTCAGCCTTTAGCTTTGCCGCCGCACTTGTATAGCGCTTTAAAATATTTTCAAATTCAAATCCCTTAACTTGTATTGCATGATGTGGACAAGCTAACGCGCATAAGCCGCAGCCCATGCATTTTTCATCAAGTATTTTTGGTGTTGCGAAACTCTCGGCCTCAATGGCTTTATAAGGACAAACAAAAACACATTTATCACATCCAACGCATTTCTCTGTGAAATAAACAGCTTTTCGTGAATATTCAATGGCGGCAATTGCGTCGCCCGGATATCCCAAGATCTCAAGAATCTTTTTGCCTATGCTCAGACGTATAGCGTTGATCCTTGATCCCTTCTTAAAGCGGCAAAATTCATCATTACACCGTATAGATATTATCTTCTTAGCTCCAGCTTTTAGAGCACTAAAAATAAACTCCATCGGTACTCTTCCTGAGCATGGAAGACGTAAAGACACAATATTCTCTGCTATAAGCCTCTCACTTGCGAGTAACTCCTTAATCTCTTCAAAAGTGGGTGAGTTACCACGACATGTGTATACCAACGTGTCAGCTTTTGTTCTTTGCATAATCTCCTCAGTATACTTGATTAAGTCAGAGTAATCATAATAGGCGATTTCTATCGCTCGGGATGGGCAGGCACCATAGCATATTCCGCATACCTGACATTTTTGATTATCTATTTCTAATGCTCCAGTCTCCGCGTCAAGTTTAATAGCTTCGTAGGGGCAAACACTATAACAGATTAGACAACGACTACAGTAATCTTGTTTTATGTTCACTACAGCCATGTAGCACTCCTTATTCATAATGAATCACCTAATTACCAGTCACAATTAAAGTGGGCATCTGGGGAAAACAAGTTTTCGCTATTAGAAGCAAAGCTAATCAGCGGGGTCTCTCTATATTCTCGGAATAGAAGATCTTGAGAGATCAGACCTTCAAAGACCCTTCTCCTTATAATGGTTATTCGCATGCTTACACCTTCTGCGAACTTGACCATTTTATTCAGCTAGGATTTTAATTACTTATTTTTCTGCAGGATTTAACCTTTATGCCTTTAGAGTAAATCAATTTATAGATAAAGCTTCAATGAAGGTTTATTAGAAAGCCTCATCACAAAATATTGTGATTTTTAAAACGGGGAGTTATTATTATGGAATTAATAGATACACATGCTCATTTAGAAAGTGTTAAGAGTTTAAAGAGCGCCATTAGAAGAGCCGCAAGGGTTGGTGTTATAGCAGTAATAGCCGTTGGCTCTGATTATGAGTCCAATATGTGGGTTTTATGTGAGAGCCGAAAATATGGAACTAGGAAGTTAAAGATTTACCCGGCGCTTGGCATTCACCCATGGGGCTTAGACGTATTAAAGATCAAAGAGACAATTGACTTAATTGAGAAAAACGTAAACAATGTAGCCGCCTTAGGTGAAGTCGGATTAGATTACTGGTATAAGGAGGCGAGAAAGAACAATAATGTTAGGGGGATTCAGAGAGATGTTTTCTGGAGAATACTTAGTTTGGCAAAGAGAAGCAATAAGCCTGTGTCCGTTCATAGTAGGGGGGCTTGGATGGACTGTGTCAACATGACCATAGAAGCAGGGGTTAAAAAGACGGTCTTCCACTGGTTTAGCGGACCCCTTGACACCCTCAAGAAGCTGCTTGATCATGGATATAGTATTTCCGCTACGCCCGCAGCCGCCTATAGTAGAGAGCATAGAAGGGTTATTGAGAACACGCCCCTAGAGAACATAATCTTGGAGACGGATACACCTGTAGTCTATGCTGGTGAGCCCTCTGAGCCAGCCCATATAATTAAAGCCTTAAATGCTGTAGCTGAGTTAAAAGGCGAGAGTGTAAGGGTTGTGGCTGAGAAAACAACGGAGAACGCGAAGAGAATATTCGAGATCAATTAGGCTTTTTCTGAATTAAAAAGGTGATTTTCATTTCATAAAACCTTATTTGGGGATTAACCTTAAGCCCTTTATCCGTAATATTCCAGAATACTCCCTATAGGAAACCTCGTAATCTGTGACCTCTATCCTCCTCTTGAAGATAGGCCCATCTAGCACCGTTGTTTCTATTTCGCCACCCTCACCAGCCGCATCAAAGCCATATTTCTTACTTAAGTCTAAGAGTTCCTCAGCTAAATCTACAGTTATAATTTTTCCAAGGAGTCTTTCGTTTAGGGGGTATGCGAAAACTCCGGTTATCATAGCGACAAATCCTTCCTCTAAAACCTCGTTCAATATATCCTCCGCTCTCTTAAGCCAGAGAGGGTTAAGGCAGTGTAACCCAATTTCCTCACATATCCTCCGTATTCTACTTACTTGGTATACTGACCTTACAACCCCGGTGACAACTCCCTCAATACCGAAATCCCTAGCAGCTAATCTTAAGGCCCTGGATAAGTCCACTAATCCCATCTCCTCCTCATCACTCGTCTCTAGTTGAATTATTGGTAGCTCCATAGCCTCGGCCTGAAACTTCGTTATCCAGGCGTTTGGAAAGTGGAAAAGTTGACTTTCAACACTCCTTGGTATCAGATTTATTAGGCATACAACTTCATGGGAGGCTTGAGCCCTATAAATGGCCAAGCATGAATCTTTCCCACCTGAGAAGAGAGCGCCTAACCTCATAATCTCAACAATCCCCCCTCTAAATACTTCCTAGTAATAATATTTGATCCCTGTGGCACGTTAAGGGATTTTACAGCCACAGGGCATTTAGCTCTGAGCACATATGTAATAGGTTTATTTAATGTGCCCTCGACCTCTGTCAGGCTTCTCGTAATATCCCTGCCCCTTCGCAATAGTGATGTCTGCTTTCTTAAGTTCCTTCTTAAAGTACTCGGAGGATTCTTCTAAGTTTAAGCCTATAAAGTCATTATCAGTTGTGATGACCTCAGCAACTTTATGCAACCCAACTTCTAATGCGTCCTCCATGGTAGCGTCGTTTAAAATTGGCCCGGACTTTACCCAGCCACAATTTTTATTGGATAATTCTCGGCAATAGTATTGATGAAGAGTTTATCAAAGACTATCTCTCCCGCGTTGTCCATAAGATATAAGACCCTCTTGGATTTTAATAGAGCATCTATAAGCCTATCGGTTTCATGTATTATGAGACCGCCTTTTAAGCAATTTAAGAGTTTTTCTCAAGCTCTTCTATGGACGCGTAATACCCTTCAACCTCAAAATCTATGGAGTTCCCGCATACCGCTCCTAAAGCGGCTAGCTTGAGGGTCTCAGCAGCTTCTCTATTATTAATCTCGCGCTTTAATATGGGCATTATCTTCATGGCAAGACTATTAGATATCTTTTTAAGTGCATGAAGGGGTCGCTGTTTCCCGAAATCCTCTGAATTATTTTAAAGGCGCGTGTGTGTGCATTATAGCTGGCGTGATATTCAGCAACATATCTCCCTCCTCACTTAACCACTTCAATGTCTCAATAATGGCTCTTCTTTGAATTTCCCAGTTATTCGTCGCTCTTCTAGCTATATCGTAAGCCGCCCTAAAGGTACAAGGCATACAGAGCAAATGAGCCTTCATTAGCTCTCTCCCTCTGAGCCAATGTTAGGAATGGCTCTTTCCAAGTTAAAATAATGGCATCTACAAAAATTTTCTTCTCAGCACTTTGATAAACTTAAATAAGGGGAACTTTAAACATGTTTGGGGTTAAAAACCTTGCTTATAGTCCTAATAAACCTTGTTGGGAAGTTGATGAGAGATGCGCGCTAAGTGGAAGAAAAAAAGGATGAGGCGTGAGAAGAGAAAGAGGAAGAAGAGGCGTGAGAGATATAAGTGATTATTAGGGCGCCTACTAAGGCATGCGAGAATAATACTTGCTAGAGGAAAAGGCTTATGAGCGGATGAGTATGCTGAGGGTTACCAAAATAGATCATATCTTAAATGCCATGAAGGATAAGAGTAAAGTGCGCAATATTGGCGTTTTAGCGCACACAGATCATGGGAAAACAACTCTAACAGACCTACTGCTTGCTGAAGCTGGTTTAATACCATATAGCCTAGCCGGTGAGATCCGCGTCCTCGATTACCTTGAGGAAGAGCAGAGGCGTGGGATAACCATAAAGACGGCCAATATATCGCTACTTTGTGAAGTTCATGGCGAAGAATACGTCATCAACCTTGTTGACACGCCCAGCCATGTCGATTTCACCGATCGGGTTACACGCGCCCTGAGGGCTATTGACGGAGCCATAATCCTAGTGGATGCCGTAGAAGAAATTATGGCGCAGACAGAAGTCGCCGTAAGGCAGGCTCTGAGCGAGCCAGACCAATATTGTTCATCAATAAAATTGATAGACTGATCAATGAACTGAAGATGTCTGCGGAGGGAATTCGAAGTAAGATCTTACGCATAGTGCGGTCGTTTAACGAATTAGTAGACATTTACTCTGAACCAAGATTCAAGGATGCCTGGAAACTAAGCTTGCCCGAGGGGGATGTGATCATTGGATCAGCCCTTCATAAGTGGGGTTTAACAGCCAAGATATCTGAAGAAAAGGGAGTAAAGTTTAGTGATGTTAGTAGGGCTTATAAATCTGGTGAGATGCCAGCTCTTCAGAAAGAAATTCCCCTCTCAGAAGCTATCCTAAAAGCAGCTATAGAGAAACTGCCTGACCCAGTTAGGGCCCAAGAATATAGGATCCCGAAAATGTGGGGAGGCGGTTTGAATTCGGAGATCGGTAGGGCGATGATTGAGTGTGATCCAAATGGCCCGGTAACCATGTGTATAACGAACGTTAAAAGGGATCCAAAAGAGGGGTTAGTGGCGACGGGGAGAATATTCTCGGGGAAAATAGGTGTTGGCGATGAAGTATATCTCGTTAATGCTGGAGCAGAATGCACTATTAAAGAAGTTTCAGCATATATGGGTCCCTTCAGGGAGAATGTACCTTCATTGGGTTCTGGAAATATTGTGGCTATATCCGGGCTTAAACCTATCACTGCCGGAGAGACAATCGTCGACGCTAGGTACAAGGATACGATGGTGCCCTTCGAGAGAATTATAAAAGTATCTGAACCAGTTATAACCGTCTCCATTGAACCTAAGGACCCGAAGAATTTACCGCGCTTAATAGATGCACTTAACCTCCTATTAATAGAGGACCCGAGCTTTGCATCTTCCATTAACGAGGAGACTGGTGAATATCTCTTCAGCGGTATAGGTGAATTGCATATTGATATAGCGTTAAAAACCCTGAGGGAGTATGAACCCGGCCTAGAGGTGATCGTGTCTAAGCCAACGATATCTTACAGGGAAAGCGTTAGTAAAGTAGGTGAGCCTGCGACGGCCCTTAGCCCGAATGGATTAAATCAGATAACAGTAAAGGTTGAGCCGCTAAGATATCTTGGTCTTAATGACAATGAAATTTTAATTCATACGAGTGATAACGGTATTCTTGTAAGCTTGGTTAGCAATATGCCCGCCAAAGAGGATTTGGACGCCATCGTGGAAGGATTTAAGTGGGCATGCAAGTTCGGGCCATTATGTGGCGAGCCGGTGAAAGATATTAAAGTGAAGATCATTGGCATACAATTAAGTGGCGATCCTGAAGAGAGGGGCTATGCCCAATTAGTGCCAGCGGTTAAGAGGGCGATCCATGAATCCTTTCTAAGCGCAGGTCCCATACTGCTCGAACCAATATACAGCATTCAGATAACCGCGCCTACAGAGCATATAGGCGTTATAAGCAATATTATAACAAAGAGGAGGGGCAAAATAACCTCTATATGCCAAAGGGATCCCATTGCCATAATTAATGGCATAATGCCGGTCGCAGAATCGATAGAATTGGCTCATGAACTAAGATCCGCGTCCTCCGGGCGGGTCTTTTGGCAGTGTAGATTCTCAGGTTGGGAGAAAGTGCCAATAGATATTATGCCCAAGATAATTGCCTCAGTAAGAATTAGAAAAGGATTGCCAGCAGAACTCTTTAGTTAAACTTTTATCTCTTGTGCATTTAACGAAGATAGCCTTCTATGGTCCCCTTTCTGCAATACATTGATCCATCACATAAAGTCGTATTTAGTTGCGGGAAACCCTCCCTACACGCAGCGAACTCTAAACCATACCTCTGAACAATCTCCTTGAGTGAGGATAGAATCTTCAGTCTTAAGTCGCTTCTTAAATACTTATAACCGCCAATCCACTCACCGTCCGCATAGAGCCCTGCTATTCTTTTTGATAATTCCGGGTTTGTTTTTCTTATAGCTGGCATGAGACCCTTAACTATCTTCATAGTCGATGCCGTCACCTGTTTTACGCCTATTCTAGAGGCCTCATAAACTATCTGCTCTAAGTCGTTCATGTCAGAGTTTATTAAAGGTATTATTGGATCTATCCTAATTGTAACTGGTACACTTTCCTCAGCAAGTTTCTTGAGGGCTGAGAAGCGTGCGTGGGGCTCTGGGGCGCCCGGCTCAATAACACTTGCAATGTTACTCCGGCTTGTTGTAATAGTCATCGAAACAACGGTTAAAGTCCTTTTAAACACATCGATGTCCCTTGTAACTAGATCAGACTTAGTAACTATGAGTAGTGGGAAGCCGCGTTCAGCCAAGACTTCTATGCATCTTCTGGTCACTTTATACTCTTTTTCAAGTGGCTGATATGGGTCTGTAGAGTCACTCAGCATAACTGGTAAACGAAGCCTTGTCCTCTTAACTATTAAATTGATGTTCTCTTTAAGCCTGAGCCTTGGAACCGTTGGGCCGGTGAAACTTGGAAACTTTATTGCATAGCAGTAGATGCAATTGTGCCCACACCTACCTAAGAATGGATTTATGTTATATTTTGGGAGACATGTGCAGAACGAAGACCTGGCTATGTTAAAGACTGGTAAACCCATCTTCTAAAGAGGAAGCTCCTAGAACTAATATAAGTGCATTTCTCCAGGACTCTACCATGGAGAATCTTTTAGATGCAGCAAATATGCTATAAAATTGGCAAGGAAATGTATTGGAATAGTTAAGGCTATTATTGCGATTATGCCCGTGGGAGACGGTAGATCCTCTGAAAGTGAGGCAAATAGTAAGGCAAATAACACAAAGTCTATTTGGTCAATTATTGGAAGTGATGCACCGGGGTTAATATTCAGTCTCCTCTTTAAGAATGAGCCAAATAGGTCGCCAATTAATGCTCCAAGTGATAGTAGGAAGCCTAGGAGTGTGCTTCCTTTCGGTAAGCCAGTTAGCGGAGCAATATTCTCTTGAACCCAGCCGACAGCCGTGCCAATTAATATTCCGGAGAAAAAGCCGCGATACGTCTTATGTGGGCCGAAAATTGGTTTCTCATCAATGAACCTTCTTCCAAGATCTATAGGTCTCCCTCCCCCAAACACTACCGGCGATGCGTTAGCACAGTAGGCGGGAAGAACATAATATAGCGCATAAAGAATCTCCCTAATTAGACTCATTCCCTATCAGCCCACGGTGGAGCAAGCTTATACTCACTTATACCGCCCTCGCTTATAAGTAAATATAGCGTTATTTTCTTCTTAATCCCAGCGCTCTTCTCGATAATAGCCCTTACAATATTATGCTTGCTCGTCTTAAATAAGCCAATGATCGAAGATGACCAATACTTTAAAACCCTCGAGGCGACGGGCTCTATATATACATCTGTCTCGGTTAGAGTGCTTCTAACTTGACTTGTAACTAGTATTGGTATCTGGAACCTCTTGGCTATATGCTCAAGCATTGCCACCTGCCTGTTAAGCTCTCTGTTTGCTTTGAATGCCTCCTCTCTTCCAACTATTCCAGATCTATATAGCGAGGTTATCGTATCGAAGACTATCAGACCAAGACCTCCGCTGACAAATTTCTCCAGATCGTCTATTAGGGCTGACTGCTCCCCGAATGTCGAGGGAGTAAATATAATGATTGATTGGAGGGCCTCCTCATAGTTCTGGAGTGCTATCTGCATCAGTCTCTCTGGATTAAATGTTCCATCAGCATCTATAAACAGAACTTTATACCTCATCCTCACAGCATTAACAGAGCATTGGATTGCCAAGCTAGTCTTTCCAGTCTCAGCTTCGCCATAAACCAGCGTTAACCCACCGGGCTGGAGACCGCCATCCAGAGCCCTATCAAGCATTAGACAGCCAGTTGAAATCCAGCGGCCCAACTATCCCACAATTTAACTATGGTTAAAATTTAAATTTAGTCTTTATCTTTATGTAATGGGAGAACCCGCATAAGTGCAATGTTATGAGAAGAAAACATGCAGCAATAGCTGTTGTGACAGTTTCTGGAAAAGCGTATTACAAGATCGTTAATGATCTTAAGAGTAGGAACATAAAGTTTCTAAGCATCGTTCCGGGAGATCCGATTCCATCATTTATCAGAGTGGTTATAACGACTGAGGGTGAAAGGCATCTAATAAACCACACAAATGTTCTAGCGTATAATGCTGAGGAGGATCCATCAAGCATAGTAGATAAGGCTATCCAAATAGTCTCAGGGAAAGAATTCTACGAGGAACTTGTCATTGGGGTCGACCCTGGAAAGATTTTTGGCGTCGCAGTTCTAGGTGATGGAAGAACCCTTAAGAGGGAGGAGTTTTCAAGTATGATAGAAGCAGTAGATTTTATCTTGACCGAGCTTAGCAAAGTGCCATCTAAGATTAAGAGGGTGAGGATCGGCATGGGTGTCCCGGAAATCGCGGAAGAGATTGCATGCAAGCTTGACTCAGTTCTGCCGGAGAACGTTATAATTGAGATTGTTAGCGAGGAGGGAACAAGCACTTCCAAAGATTCATTATTAACGAAGAAGAAGCTTAGTGATGCGGATTCTGCCGTTAGAATTGCCTTAAAAGAGGGTAAAGAGCGCTCAAGGAGCGTTAGCAGATGAGGCAGAAGATTGAGCGCGGTAAGACTCTCCTAGTTGATGGACCTGCATGTGTTGCCCTCCATTCGGGTACCGTAATAGCATTTGGGGCAAATATAAACGCTAAGAAACATGTAATTGTTAGATTCGGGAAGCGAATACCGCTTGAAGCCCTCGAGGACTCTGAAGTTGAGATCCTACTTGGGGATAAGGCCTCCTATGAAGTAATCGATGGAAGCCCGATACCGCCCTCATGGGAGGAGACATCCGAGAAGATTCTCTCCTCTAATGATAAGGTTAAAGTAGCAGTCCTTGGGAGCACGGACTCAGGAAAGAGTAGCTTCTCAACATATCTGGCTAACATAGCTCTGAATAAAGGACATAGGGTTGCCCTAATTGACGGCGATTTAGGGCAATCTGACATCGGCCCTCCCGGGACGCTTGGGCTAAGTATATTAAAGGAGCCCATTACAGATCCCTCTAACCTCCAGCCGGACCACTTAATCTTCATTGGGATAACAAGTCCACAGAGCGTTGTGAGCAAGGTTATCGGAGGTTTAATGGGCCTCATAAATAGAGCTCTGAGAATGGGCTCAGATTTCATCATAATTAATACTGATGGATGGGTTGAAGGTGAGGATGCCATAAACTATAAGCGCCAGCTAATTAGGGCTTTGAATCCAACTTTCGCGGTGATACTATGGGGCAAAGGAAACCTTACGTCTCTAATGAATTCCCTAGCTGAGGATAAAGTCAACGTATTGCTAACCGATACTCCAGAGAAGATTAAAAAGAGAGATAGGGAAACTAGAAAAGCCATTAGAGAGGGGTTATATAGGAAGTATCTCAGAGACGCAAAGATACGCTCAGTACCATTGAACTGGGTTAAATTAGATGGAACTTTTACTATTAGAGGTAAACCTGACCCGAACTTAAAGAGGAGATTTGAGGAGATTTTGAATGGGAAGGCTGTTTATTGTGAAAGCGCGCAGGATTGCATAGTTTTGGTGCTAAGGAGTGGGGCCACCCTAGGTGACGAGGAAAAGAGTAGAATTTTTACCGCCTTTAATGTACCGATAAAAATCATATTTGAAGGGAGTGAGAGAGGCTTACTTGTCTCTCTAGAGGATGAGGAGGGAAGGTTTTTGGGGATTGGGACAATATATTGCATTGATTACGAGAGGGGCACAATTAAGATATACACTAACATAAGTGATTTTTTGAGGGTTCATACAGGGCGGATAAGACTTGACGAGAAGGGCAATGAGATCGGGGTCATCGAGGAAGGCGCTCTATATATACTTCTGCAGAAGGGCATAACTCCCTAAGCGGACACCTAGAGCATAGGGGTTTCAGGGCTTTACAGAACGTTCTCCCAAGGGCGATGAAAAGCATGTGAACCGCAAAATAATCTTTTGGTTCATATAATCTCTCGAGCTTAGATCTAATCGCGTCATACCTCTTTTCATTCACCCGGACTAAGCCAAGTCTCTTGGAAACTCTGTTAACGTGCGTGTCGACGGGTAGAACTGGTCTCTTTGCGCAGAAAAGTAAAAGTATATCAGCGGTTTTAGGTCCAACTCCAGGCAATCTTAAGAGTTTCTCTCTAGCTTCACTGAGTGGTAAATGATATATAAAATCGAGATTGCCATCAAATTCCTCAAGAATTATAGATGAGATTCTCTTAATTTTGGCGGCCTTATTCCTGTAGAGACCTGCAACCTTTAATGTCTCTTCAACCTCTTTAACATCAACCTCAGCTAGCTGAGCTGGAGTGAATGGCTGTATTTTCATCAATAGTTTCTCAAAAGCTCTCCTAGTATTAATTTCAGCTGTCGATTGGCTTATAATTGTACGGATGAGAACCTTAAACGGGTCATCGCAGATATCTAAAATACTTGGAACTAAGAAGGTTTTCCTCAGAATTTCCAAGATCTCTTTAACCCTCTTTTGGACTACTTCTTTTTCAATCTCTTCTGAAGCCATAATCCACCCAAAACCTTTCGGTCATGCCTAAAATAAATAAGGGGAAGATTTAATTATTATTGGGTTAATGGGATTGTGTGCCGCAAAAATTTTCCACGAAGAAGTTGTTGAGGAGGGCGCAAAGTTATCTGCAACTGTAGTAGAGCTCGGTAACTCCTATATAATATTGTTGAGTGAAGGCGAGCCTGAGAACCTTGGGACTCTCTCAGTATCGCTGCCAGCTAAGATTGGGACTTCAGTTTCAAGGTTGCCCCTTTCATCAGTCTTGCTTGGTGAAAGAAGCGCGATTCTCGCTAGGTTGATAGCCGAAAGGGTTGCTGCCCTCACGAACAAGATAGCGCTTGTATCAGTCTTTATAAAGACCCTCAGCGAGCAGAAGGCTGGTCAAGTCTTCATAAGGCTCTTGGAGAAGATTTTAAAGGAAAAAATTGGAGGGGCAGGAACTTGAGCTTCAGGGATTTCATTAGGCAGATGGAGGGGATCGGTGAAATAATACATATCACGGATGAGGTATCACCAGAATTTGAGGTATCCGCGATGATACAGTCCTTTTCTCAGGGCGATGCGCCGATAATCTTCTTTGATAACGTTCGTGGATACCCCGGTGTAAGGATCGTTGGGAATGTCTGTGGAGCGAGAAGGAGGTTGTGCATGGCTCTAGGGGTATCGGGGGAAAGACTTTATGAAAAGATTATCGAAGCAATTAATAAGCCTACAGAGCCATCAGTCGTAGAGGACTCGCCCGCTAAGGAGGTTACCGAGGAACCCAAGCTATCCATGATTCCGGTTTTAAGACATTTTGAGGGGGATGCAGGCCCATATATAACGTCTGCCATAGTATCTGCAAGAAGCCCGGATGGAAAAATCGAGAACGTCTCGATTCACAGACTTCTAGTGCTAGACGACAGGCGATTGGCAATAAGGCTTGTTCCAAGACATTTATTTAAGCTATGGAGTATGACTAAAGAGGCTGATAAAGACTTAGGGGTGGCAATAGCAATAGGTGTTCATCCAGCAGTCTTACTAGCGGCAGCGTCATCACCGCCCTTCGGCATCAGCGAGTTCGGTGTAGCTAACCGCTTACTTAACGGAAATCTAAAAGTGTTTAAGTGTGAGGAAGTCGATGCTTACGCTCCTGCTGAAGCTGAGATAATATTGGAGGCCAAGATCTCTAGGAACAATTTTGCACCTGAGGGGCCCTTCGTAGATATAACTGGAACCTACGACATTCAAAGGCTCCAGCCAGTTGTAGAAGTAGTAAAAGTAATGCATAGGGAAAACTACCTTTATCATGCACTTCTTCCAGGCAGCCCTGAGCATAGATTGCTGATGGGGTTACCTAGGGAAGCCGCTATCTACGAGGCTGTCTCAAAAGTTGTGCCAAGGGTTAAGGCTGTTAACTTAACTATGGGTGGCTGTGGCTGGCTGCATGCAGTTATCTCCATTGAGAGGCAGGTTGAGGGGGATTCAAAGAACGCTCTTCTAGCGGCCTTCGCAGCCCACCCAAGCCTAAAGCACGCTATAGTTGTTGACAGCGATATCGACGTGTTTAACCCGGAGGAGGTTGAGTGGGCCATTGCAACAAGGTTTCAGGCTGAAGAGGATCTATTAGTGATCCATAATGCGAGAGGCTCAACTCTTGATCCATCAGCCGACATGGAAACTGGCTTAACAACTAAAGTTGGATTAGACGCAACCCGGCCACTCAGGTATCCAAAAGAGAGATTCGAGAAAGCAAAAATACCAGTAAGTGATAAAGCTCTTAAGATAATTGAGGGCTTGAGGGGAAAACGAACCTCATAAATTAGATTAAATTTCCATTCCTTTACAAGCTATTCCTATGCACTCCTCTAAAGACAATAGTGCTGTCCTAACTTTGTTAGTTAAAGGTGCGTAATGGGCTGTTTTGGCGGAATTTGTAACTAAAGTCTCTACGCCAAGTTCTTTCAGCCAAGTGATAACCGCGCATGTGTCGCAGATGACCCGGCCACCAGACGCCTCAATCGCCTCCACATGTTCCTCAGCGATCTTACGAGCGTATCTTGAAGTGCAAATCCAAAGTTTAATATCATCACGAACCTTTTTTCCCTTTAGATAATCCGCGATTATCCTAAGTTCTTCTGGTGAGCAGTGAGGGCAACCTATGAAGATTAAATCGGGTTTATCAAAGGCTGAAGTTAAGCGCTCATATGAGATTTTTATGGATCTCTCATCTACGGAAATCTTCTCCTCTACGCTTTTCCCTCCTTTATCATTTTCTCTAAGATAGAACATTGGTGTCATACCGCTTGTGGCCATTGCTGCGCCAAGCTGCTTTAAGCAATGCTCCTCACGCTTACGCAGCCCGCATATAACTGGGATCCTATCCCGCAATATCTCGCCTAAGTATACTCCCAAAGCCCCATAGTCCGCCTCGCTTTTAAGCCTCATCTCCACCCTAACTAATACAGACGCATGCCTATTCTCCAGCCTATGTAGCCCATAGTTCGGGGTCTTCCCTATTAATGCTGATGCGAGCGCGCTCGGTCCACCCTCACGGTTCGTCCAGGCATTGAGTAACGAATTAGCGTAAATAACCGCTGAAGACTCTGCCCAAGAGAGATGGGAGCCGCTCTTAGGCCTCTCTAGATAATATGGTGTACAAGTTAACGTCGTTTCCAACCCCATCCTCTCGTAAAGAGTTAGTATCTCCCCTTGATTCTCAATGACTTCTTTTGGTAGATGGGTAAATAGCTGATTCTCAAGGTTTATGCTGGAGGGGTTTGTCGTCGCTTTAACGGTAGCCCTGCCACCCGAGTCCGCCAATGCCCTCAGAAATTCTATTGGTGCGTCGCCGATGGTTTTATAGGCCACGCCTGATATATGCGCTGACTCGATTGGTATTAAACGATCAGCCCCATATAAATCTCCAAGCTTAACTAGGATCTTCATTGAGATCTGATATGCCCAGCCATACTCCCCATTGTAGATGCGCTCTTCTTCCCTAGTTAAATACATGGGCCTTACCCCCTATAGATCCTCACTAAACCATTTTCGCCATCAACCTCAACAATGTCTCCAGCCCTTATCTTACAGATATCTATGCCGTCAACCATAGGTATATTAGCGATTACTGCGCCAACAATGACGACTGGATCCGCCAAAAAGTTTACAATTGCCTTTGGGGCCACGCCATTTTTAGCAAGAGCGTAGAGGACGTAGCTGCCTACAGTTGACCCGCGGCCGTGGGGGAAACATAGAATTTTATCTTTAATCTCCACACCATATAAGTCGTGGCTTCTTTCGACAACTCTCCCGGTCTTCGGGTTAACGCCGCCCAAGAAGCTCAACGGCTTACTTGAAACTACTGCTACCCCTCTCGCCCTACCAGGAACTATTGGTCTCCCCTTAAGCAATATCTCCATTTCTAATCAACCTTCCCATAAAAGGATTCTAATAGGAGATTCTCATGGAGAACGGTAGTTCGCCAAATAATCTCTCCGCGGCTTCCTGAACCTTCTTTAAGTGTTCTTCCTCCGTATAAACCCTAAAGATATTCATAAATCCCTTTAATAACTCAACTATCCCTGAGACCTTACCTAGCCTGCTAAGGGTTTTCCTTCCATCTCTGGTTTTCTGGAATATTGGTATTTCCATAGGTTCTAGGGGGAAGGCGTGGTGATATGGCACCGATGGCAATGTTGGGACGTCTATTATGACACTCTGCGAACTTACGCCAGCCTCTTCGGCTATCTGATCCCTTATCTTATTTCTAATTCCCTCGACATTGAATAGCATTGATATAATCTTGTCTCTAATATAGAATGGCGGTGGATCGAAGGCGCACTTTATCAGTTTACGCCTCTCCAATCTCTCGATTATACCTTTAGATTTATCGCATTCCTTTAGCTTCGTCCACAAAGTATAGTCATTTAGGGCTAAGTATTCCTCTGGGCTTTTAAAATCCGTGAGGCCTAGCTCGTCCTTCGCCCCCTCCATGGCCATAGCAAGCATTATTTGAACCGCCCTCCCAACTCTATGAAAGTAGATACTCTTAAAAGATTCTATGCGCGCAAGTATAAAGGACTCAAGTGCTGAGAGAGCGCCAATGTCGACTGAAAGGTTTCCGTCAATTACATCTAACGTGCGTACGAGACGGTGCACATCCACGAAGCCATATTCGGCGCCAGTATGGTATGTGTCCCTAACAACAAAATCCAGCTTATCAGCGTCCACAGCGCTCCTAATTATTTGATCCATAAAAAGCATATTAGGCTTATTTAAGCGCCCAACAGCTAATACCCCGATAACCTTTGGGTCATAGCCCAGGTCACTTATGATATCGCGTAGCTCAGAGTTAATTATTATCCAGGTAGTCATGTCCTCATGCGTTTTCCCAAGAAACTTTATGAGAATGTGCTCGAAGACGTGTGAGAAGGGACCATGCCCAACATCATGAAGCAGTGCTGCTATCTTAATCATCTGCGCCTCGTCCTCAGAGATTATCTGAGATATCTGTGGGTTGCTGACGATCTGCCCGGCGAGATGCATTACTCCAATAGAATGCTCAAACCTCGTATGATTTGCTCCTGGATACACATATTCAGCGCCAGCAAGTTGCCTTATTCTACGAAGTCTCTGAAAGGGATATGAGTCTATAACGCGCTTCTCAGCCTCAGTTATATAGACATACCCATATATCGGATCCTTAATCTCTCCCCAATATTTACGCTCAGGCATAAATTCCTGCGCCCAAAAAATACATAAGCAAAAGCTGCCTTTATATTATTTAAAGTAAAAGATTAGTGACTGCAAAAATGTTCAGCTGGTAAAGAGGTGCTGATTAATGCATAAAGATCTTCTGAGATGCCCCAAATGCGGTTTCCAATTTGATATCTTATACGCTAGAGCTATTTCCTGCAAAAGCTGCGATAGAATTCTCTCTAGCTTAAGCTGTGAATATATTAAATGCCCAAAATGTGGCTTTGAATTTCAAAGATGATTCTTCCCCAAACTAAGCTTACTAGTCGCCTCACGAAGCTTGAAGAGATCATGCCTTTTTAGGCTTAGATACCATCAGCTTCTCCTTTAGAGTCTTCAGCTTCTCCTCGATTCTCCTAGCTTTTTCCTCAGCCTCCATGAATAACTCATCTATCTTCCCGCCCTTTATTATGTTGACTATTCTCTCGACCTCTTTGGGCAATTCTGCTATGGTGGATTGGAGCACCTTAGCAAAGTACTCATCTTCAGAGATTAGTTTTAGCGCCTCTTCTGGGCAGAATTCTATGCACTTAGGCTCACCGTTGCATAGGTCACAGGATATAACGATGCCTTTTTCCGGGTTAAGCATCATTCCACCGTAGGGGCATGCCTGCACGCACAAGACGCATCCGTCGCATTTGCCCTCATCTATGACTATAATGCCACCTTTCTCAGACTGTTTAAGCGCATCGCGCGGGCAAGCTCTCACGCACGGAGCATCTTCGCAGAAACGACAAGTAACAGTTATGTTAAATATTGGATTCAAGTGTATAACTCTTATTCTAGACTTCAGCGGGTTAGCTTCATTCTCTTTTTCCAGAGCGCATACAAACTCGCATATGCTACAGCCTATGCATTTACCTGGGTCAACCGATACAAATTTTCTTTCTTCAATGATAAATTTTTTCATCATACATTCTCACCGCCAAGAGGTTTTTCTTTATCACTTTACTTCCTACCTTACATTTAAATTTCTCTATTTATGAATCCCATATAACCTTTTTTCAGGGAGCAAAATGAGCGCGCTGAATTGATATTGAGCAGCAATGCTAATGGGGTCATTGAAAGGATCCTCTAATTCGCTCTAGCTTTTTATCAACATCTTCGAGTCCCAGACGTCTAAGTTCGCTTGACGCCGGTATGCCGCCATCATTCCAGCCAATAGATCTATAATATTCTTTTACACTTTCTTGCATCCTATTTCTATCAACAGCCTTTCCGCTGTATGGCCCCTTAGTTAATGGCTCATACCACCTTTGGGGGACATCGTCATGAACTCTTGGATCCCATTTTAAATCCGGTCCTCCAAGAAGTAATGCAGCTCTCTGGATATGTAGTATCCTACGTGCTAACACATTGAACCACTCTTCAGGGGTAATCTTCCAGCCAGTAACGGCTTCTAAAAGATCCCAGATGGCTTCTGGAATACCAAAGAAGTTAAACATGCATACCACTCCTGAATCATATAGAATTGTCATAAGTTCACCGCGCTCAACCGGTATCTGAGCGACTGATGTATGATCCCCTCCTTGAACTGAGCATGGATATGATACATAGCACGTATAGTCTTTTTCGCTCCTTATGCCATGGGCGCCTATAGCTACTCCCTTAACCGTTATGGCATACTTGGTGACATCCATACCCTTAACGCTGCTGATTTTTAAGGCAGCCCTATATGTTCCCTCAGCAAATATATCTCCAATGCCCCTACGATCAGCGATCATTTTTACCAGGGTTGCAAAAGCTTTGGCATCTCCCCAATTAAGCTCAATACCCCCTAGATCATCTTTAGTCAGTATACCTCTTTGATATAATTCAGCGGCGAAGGCCAAAACATTGCCTATTTGAATGCCGCAGAAACCTAATTCATCTATAAGCGACGTTAAATAGATGTTCGCCTCTGGCTGAAATATCCCTAAATTTGTCCCTAGATAGGCTTGGTTCTCATAATCCGGGTTGTCAGTTATAGCCCCTCTAAATGGCCCGGAATTAATGACGGCAAGCTTTAAGCATGTAGTTGCGCAACCGAAATCCCCCCAGTATATCTTAACCCACGACGTCTCAAATTTATCGACCCCGAAACTTTCATTGTTATGCCATTCTTCCTGCCAATTCATGATTGGTTCAGAACTCACTTCAGCGCCAAAAATATATCCACCCGAGGCAGTACCCCAGCGCCTGAACAAGTCATTACTAAGGTTTATTTTAACAATTTTATCGATACAGCCCATGGTCTTATCTATGTCATGCACCTCTGGGAGAGGCCCCGTCCCCTTAACTAAGACAGCTTTTAGCTTTTTTGAGCCCATAACTGCCCCATAGCCGCCGTATCCCGCTGCATGCGTCAATTTAGACATCACGGCAGCTGTTCTACAGAGATTTTCGCCAGCTGGACCAATATACATCATTGAAGGCTCCTTCCAAAGTCCTCGACCGCGATACCGCTCCTCAAAATTTTTTCTTGCCTCCTTAGCTAGGGCTAGCACTGTTTCTTTAGCACCTTTACCCCAAACATGACCAGCGTCCCTAAGCTCAACATCTGAGTCCTTAATTAGCAAATATGTTGGCTTCTCAGCAACACCAGCGAATATTATTCCATCGTACCCGGCGCACTTTAGATCAATTGGAAATTCCCCTGCAAATGTTGAGCCGATTATCCCATTGCTTTGTGGTGATTTGCCTGAAACGCATATTCTGCCGCCTGGTGCGAAACCTGTGAGGGGGCCAGTGAAAACCAAAAGGAGATTTTCAGGTCCTAAAGGATCTATTCCCTCCCATTTTCCTCCTAGCCTATCCCAAAGTATTTTTGCTGCAAGCCCCCTTCCGCCAATATACTCTCTTAGGATATTTTCGCTGATTTTCGTTTCCTTTATGTTTCCAGAAGATAGGTCTACCTCAAGGATCTTGCCAGCATATCCCCTCATCTAAATCTCCTCCGCTATCTCCTCACCATAAAGCCTTTTAGCTAGATCTCTAGTTATTCTCTCAGGAGTTTTTGCATAAAGCTTAAGGTTGTAGCCGCCAGGTCCCCCAATGCCGCTGAATTTTTTAACAACCTGCAGTGCATTCCATCCTCCCTCACTACAGACTTTAACGCACTTCGGATCGCCATTACATAAATCACATATAACTGCATAGTTATCTCTTGGATGAATATATGGAACTTTACCTGGGCAAACATCAATACAGCCTCCACACGCAATGCATTTATTCTTATCGACTATTACAGCCCCCGTCTCTTTACTAGTCGAGAGGGCACCAACTGGACATGCTTCAACGCATGGATAGTCAGAACATTGGACACATAAGTGTGGGATCTCTATTCCAGGAACTAACATAAAAACCCTAATTCTTGAGGCTTCAGGCCATATTTTACCCTCATGGCTCAACGAACAAACGATCTCGCATCTTCTGCAACCACTGCAATTCTGGAAATTTCTGTAAATCCATACTGGGCTGGTTGAACTAGACTCACTCATATAAGCCCCAGCCAATTATGTACTTTCTTCTCACAATCTGATTATTTTAAATTATTTCTATTAATAAGTTATCTCATTTTCAGTTTATAGACCAAAAGTCTATTGATGAGCGCGCCTGCCAGTTTTCTTTAAGACAATTATGGTGGGGAGGGAGACAAAATTATAAGTGGGTTAGTGTAAGGTAGTAGCGTGCAAACTGGATGAACAGCGGCGACGGAATATCAAAATTTATCAAGGCGGTGCTATTTGACTTATTTGATACTCTCCTTTTAGTAGAAAGGGTTGATGACCTTGGCGAAAGGTGCATAAAGAATGTCTATCATTTTCTTGCTAGAAGTGGAATAAATGTCTCCTTCAACGCTTTCATGAAAGCGTACTCTGAGGTACGTAAACAAATATATGAGAGGGTCGATAAATATTTTGAAGAACCACATTTCAGCGTTAGAATTTTACAGACGCTAATGAAGTTAGGCTATGAATATAGTAATTATATAGTTACCATAGCAAAAGGCGCTGCTGAAGCCTATATGGAGGAGCTTGCGCGGCATGTCTACCTCGACGAAGAGGCTATTCCGGTTCTCCAGAGTTTACATGAGAGTGGCTATAAAACTGGCGTTATATCGAACTTCTCAATACCTGAGGGGGCCCGCAAACTAATTGCGGAGTATGGGCTTAAGAACTTCTTAGACGTCATTGTAATATCGGGTGAGATTAATAGGCGTAAGCCCTGCTCGGAAATATTCACTACCGCGCTAAATTCTCTAAAGGTTAAATCCTCGGAAGCGGTCTTTGTGGGCGACACGCCCGACACAGATATCAGGGGGGCAAAGAAAGTCGGCATAAAAACAGTCCTGATTAACCGATGGAACATAGACATTAGCTCCGCAGAAGACAAACCAAACTTCATAATAAGAAGCCTAAAAGAAATATTGGATCTGCTAAGAAAATGAGGGTCAAAGTAATAGTTATAATTGCGAATTGATAAAAAATTACCTGAGGTTAGGTAAGAAAGATAAAAGGGGCCCCGGTAGCTTAGTGGTTATAGCAGCGGCCTCGTAAGCCGCGGGTCGCGGGTTCAAATCCCGCCCGGGGCTCCAAGAAAAATTCTGCTTTCCTAAAACGGAGCTTAAAATTAGTTTTAATGGGAGGGCAGGAATTTGCAGGGCTAAGACCTATAGGCGCCAGCATGTGAGGCGCCCCTTATACGAAGTATAATGGTTTTAAGCCTATAGGCTGGATTGCCCAAAATGCAGTACGGCCATCTTTGAGGAGAGACAAGGCACCTGAGCGTTATTAACGGCATAATAGACCTCTTAATCTGCTTATTCTCTTTAACAGCCTGCTCAATAAAGGTGTCTATTTCGTAGCTGATCTTTACCACTTTTTTGGGTAACTCCCTCTTGAGGAGCGTAAATAGGTATATTTTTATGGTCTTCGTAAGCTCGCTCATTGCATCTAAAATTATATTTGAGGTTAATTCTTTTAAGGTGTTTTAGCAGCTATTCTGGACCTACCTTTTCTCCTCTCTGTTGATGTACCATTTATTCTACAATCCACTTTTCGTGCTGAGCTAGATTGTCATGATGTCTCCTAGTTGGTGACGCCTGTCAGATGGTTCTATTAGCGAAATCAATAGTCTCAGGTCTTGCTCTGAGATGCTTAATAATAATTTTTAGTCATAACATTCCATAAACTATAAGTCTAAAAATAGAATATATTTTGCCTAGTATTAAATGGAGAGTCATGCGAATATGACAGCAAAGAGTTTTCGCATCGGTATGGGCGCGGTTATCTTGGCGCTTGGGTTCTGTATAGTTTTTGTTCATTACTCCATTAGATATAGCTATGGTATCCTGCTTCCCGAGATGTTAGCTACGTTTGGAATATTGAAGTTTGAAGCCGGCATCATCTATACCTCCTACTTCATTGGCTACACTCTCTTCTCATTTATATTGGGCTTAAGTGTAGATAAAACCGACACTAGAAAAATAGTTTCAATATTTCTGTTCATATTGGGTTTAGGGGTTCTTTTTATGAGCCTATCTAATGGATTGATGCAGGCAACATTCTCCTATCTCTTAGCTGGAATTGGATGCGCTGCGTGCTGGGTTCCCATAGTTGTGGTAGTTCAAAGATGGTTTAAGAAAAGGGCTCTCTCAGTAGCTGTTATCGATATGGGTGCCACAGTAGGCTTCGCCTTAAGTGGCATCATTATGCCGATCTTAGTGAAGATAGGAAGCTGGAGACTCGGATGGCTAGTGCTCAGCATTATCAGCTTCGCGTTATCCCCGCTGACCCTACTATTATTGAGAAGTCGCCCAGAAGATCATCTCCAAGGAGGGAAGAAAGGCGATGAGAAGTCTTTTAGATATGTTATAGGGTTATTTAAAGATCTGAGGTTATGGATGCTAAGTGTATCATACATGTTTGTAGGCTTTTACGTGATGATCCCCTTCACTTTCCTCAGTACATATGCTTCTCAAGAGATCCTTCTCCCATATAATATCGCCGCAGCCCTCATAAGCGTGATCGCCATCGGAGCAATACCTGGGAAGATAATCCTGGCGTCATTTTCTGAAAAAGCTGGAAGGTTTAAGGCGATGGTTCTCAGCAGCATAATGGCCATTATAGGGATATCCGGTATGATCTCCTCCAGCAGCTTTTTGGGCTCAGAATTCTTTGCGCTCGCCTTTTCAACAGCGATTTATGGGGTTGGCTATGGCTCAGTCTGGCCGCTTTATATGGCATATGCCTCTGATATTTTCTCAGTTGAGAGGGCTGGGGGAGTGCTGGGTTTTCTAACAGTATTTCTTGGTATAGGGTGCATGATTGCGCCACCGCTCGCAGGGTGGGTTGCCGACCTAACAGGAACATTTAAGATCTCATTTCTGATAGCGGTGTTTGCTTCATTATTCTCATTGCTCTCTCTATTGCCAACAAGAACAAGGAAAAGTAGCCCTTAATTTTTGGGTCAGAAGATTTAGGGCTTCACCAGGGGATCCATGAAGAGCTATTGCTAATACTGTAGCGTAAAGCCCCGGTTATGCAATGTTTAGCGCAAAAGGGCTCGCTTATCTCTTTATCTACACATAGATTGCATTTTTCGATCTTCCCAGTCTCTGGATTAAACCATATAGCATGTATAGGACAAGCGTCTATACAGATTTTGCATCCGGTGCATAAGGATTTCTCCACAACTACGACTCCATCCTCACGCTTCCTCAAAGCCCCTCTAGGGCATATATTTACACATTGGGGTTTTTCACATTGTGTGCACCTTACAATCCTAATTCTCATCATGATTTTTCCGTTCGCATTATACTTTGGCTCAACATCTTCAACCTTAATCCTAAACACGCCAAGAGGTAAATTGTTAATCTGTTTACAGGCAACTTCACATGAGTGGCATCCAATGCAGAGATTCGGAGTTGATATCAACATTTCTCCTCGCCTTCGGCCTTATATATTCTGCATAATCTGCCTCTCATGATTGTTGTTCCAACTATGGCTTCATATCCATTTGGGGGGCTTATTGGATTTTTTACTTTTTTATTAGTTTTAAATGTTTTTTCTTAAAAGTTTTTCTT
>Ga0105163_1000102_pt1 | contig 51207 bp, 49 predicted proteins | sample JNZ110809AmetaG_FD_81531 | JGI IMG/M metagenome (GOLD analysis project Ga0105163, IMG submission 81531) | Hot spring microbial communities from Jinze hot spring, China to study Microbial Dark Matter (Phase II) - JNZ 110809A | ecosystem: Environmental > Aquatic > Thermal springs > Hot (42-90C) >... | reverse complement strand
GTAGAGCCACAACGGTGGAGCCTAAAAGCTTCGAGGCCAGTATGGTCGACCTACCTATCGGGTAGGTGAGAAGCATTTCAAGCGTCTTGGCCTCCTTCTCGAGACCGATGCTCGTGGCTGCGATGGTTCCCGAAGTTGTTACAACTAACGTGAGCGCTATTGGTATCAGTAGCGTAGATGCGAAAAATTGTTGAAAAAGTTGTCCAGCATCTGTTTCAGATATTATTTGATCTCTGTAGACCACTTCACCGGATAAATCTATGGGAGCCTTGTAGAAGGAAACAGCTACACCTTCTTCTGAGGCCAAGGCTTCACCCATCAACGAGACAGCGGCGTAGAAACGGTCACGCATGCTGCCGATTCTCTCAAACTCGACAATAGACGAAGAGGCTAGTTTCAGAAACAGCTTCACTGTGGGTTTGTTTTTCTGCTCCAGCTGTGTAGAGAAGCCCTGTGGAATGATGACCGCGGCTGATGCTCCGCTGTTTTCGATAAGTTGAAGAAGGTTATCGTTCTGCAGCTGTATGGGCTGAGGATTGAAGCCTGTTTTTCTCAGAGCTTCTACAAATAAGGCAGCATATTTGCCACCGTCCTGGTCGACTACGAGAACAGCGGCCCCTGGCCCAGCATCTCCCTCCCTCATATTTACCGGCGCCATGGAAAATCCAATGAGGGGGAAGATGACAAGCGGCATCAAAACCACGCCGATAAGGATGGTTTTCTCACTCAACAGCTCTCTAAGCTCCTTGGACACAAGCGGCATCAGGCTCACGGTGCTTCACCCATTTTTTTGACGAAAAGCTCCTCAAGGTTCTGAACATTATGGGACGCCGTCAGTTCGCGTGGTTTTCCCTCGGCTATGATGCTGCCTCTGTGTATGAGCGCTATGCGGTCGCAGAGATAGTCTACCTCGAGCATGTTGTGGCTCGAGACTATGAAGGTTGTTCCCTGCTCTGCATACTGGCGGATGATTTTTCTCACGTAGACGCTATGTTCAACATCGAGGCCGGCGGTTGGTTCGTCGAGGATGGCGAGACGCGGCTTAACCATCAAGCAGCCTGCGAGCAAAATTCTCCGCCTCATGCCTTTGCTATATTCGCCCATCCTCCGGTCAACATCCTCTCCCAGCCCAGATATAGTGACACCTTGTTCAAGAGCCGAGGAGCCGAGCCCATAAACCCTGCTAACCATTTTGAGAAAACCTCTGCCGGTGAGGTTTTTGTAAACACCTGCCTCCTCGGGAAGATATGCAATCATTCGCCTGACATCGGAGGCCTCTCTTACAACGTCTTTTCCAAACACTTTCGCTGTTCCGCGGCTGGGGCGGAGCAGCGTCGCCAGTATCCTAAACATGGTTGTCTTTCCCGCGCCGTTGGGCCCTATCAACCCGTAGACACCGCCCTCTTCCACTGCCAAGCTAACGCCCCGTAGTACGGGGTTGTCGCCGAAAAACCGCCAAAGCCCCTCGGCCACCACCGCATACATAGCCCATTCTCCGCATACATCAATAAATTGTTGAACATAGATGTTTGGCAAGGTTGTGGGAGCAGCTATCCGCTGTCTATGGTGTGGCGTCGGCGGTTAGCTGGGGTGCTGGAGACTTTTACGGAGGATACGCGTCGAAAAAAGCAAGCGTGCTCATGGTGGTGGCTGTTTCACAGGCCATCGGCCTCGCTCTTCTGCTTATTTTCGGCATCGCTTCAGGTGAGAAGCCGCCCACAACCAGCGACATTTACTGGTCAGCCTCGGCAGGCTTTTTCAGCGGCCTCGGAATCACTCTATACTATGCCGCTCTTTCACGCGGGTCGATGGGCCTCGCCGCCCCCGTCACAGGCGTTTTGACGGCTGCCGTGCCAGCTTTGACGGGCTCTTTTCTAGAAGGAGCGCCTACATCTCTTCAGGCTATCGGGTTTCTGCTGGCTTTCGTCAGCATATTTCTCGTCACTGGCAACAAGTTTGACAGGCTTGACGTGAAGCGGCAGCTCGCTCCAGCGGCGGCCGCGGGCCTCGGCTTCGGCCTCTTTCTCGTAACTATCGGACAAGTCACACCGGGCCACTACTACTATCCACTAGCCCTCTCGAGGTTCATCACCGTCTCCATGGTGCTTGCCGCGTCTCTGGCAAAGGGCGGAGCCTCTCTATCCAACAGCCGTCTCGCAACAGTGGCCGCAGGCGTCTTCGACACAGGAGGAAGTTTCTTCTACCTGCTTGCCCGTCAACAGGGAAGACTCGACGAGGCAGGAGTCCTCTCCTCCCTCTACCCCGTCTCAACAGTTCTCCTCGCAAAAACAGTCCTCGGCGAAAAACTCGGCAAACAAAGAACAACAGGAATACTATGCGCCGCAGCAGCCACCGCGCTAATACAAACAGCAAACATTTAAACGGCAGGCAGAGTGGATGTTGTTTCGTGTGTTAGTTGTTATGGTGGTGGAGGCGGCGGTGGGGGAGGACGTCTAAATCTTCGTATCAATACAAGGGTGACTGCTGCAGCTGCGAGGATGATTACAGTAGCTATCAGAGCGGGTTGAGTTGATGTAGAGGATTGGGTCTCTATATACTGTGTGGTGGTTTTTGTTGTTGGAGGTGTTGTGGTCATGACTGTGGTGGCTTGTGTGGTGGCGGTGGTTGTTGGCGTTATTGTTGTTGTCTTTGTTTGGACAGGCTCCCAAAGCGCCCTGAGAGTTACTGGTTTTTCCGCCGTGAATGTTAGCGGGTTCTGGTCAGAGGTTATGTCGCCTGTCCAGCCTTTGAACACATATCCCTGCGGAGCGGTTGCTTTCAGAGTCACTTTAGCCCCCAGTTTGTAGAAGCCTGAGCCATCTACTTGGCCTATGTTTGTTTCCGCTTTTACCTGCACATATACTGTGTAAAGTTCTTCAAGATTTAGAGTGGCTTTGTCCTTGAGTTTAACTGTGACTATAGGCTGGTTCGTTTCAAGTTTCCATCCCTTATTCTCGAGCGGCGACTGTATTGTGAGTATGTATGTTCCTGCAGGTAGCCTAAGGGTGGTTGTTGTGTTTTCGATTTTAAGCGATATTTGTTTTTTGCTGTCTGGAAGAGATATCTTAAGGGTCATCCCCTTGACGGCGTCAACTAGTTCCTTTTTGCCTGTAACTATTAGGTTGGCGTGAACGGCTAGTGGCATCATCCTATAGGCTGGTGCAAACCCTTCTTTTCCAGCTATGATGTGGACGTAGTTTATACCTGCTTTGGATGGTGTGAGGGTGTAGGAAAATGTCCCATCCTGTTCTGTTGTAATGTTAGCTATCCGCCTTATCTGTCCATCTGGTTCTATGATGGAAATTGAGATGCTTGCTCCGGGTACCCCATTTGAGCCAAACTGGTCAAAGACCTTCCCCTTTATCTTGGTTGGTTTATCTACGGCTGTCTTGTCGACTGTGAAGTTTAGCCGGAGACCCGGTAGAGGCTGTCCTATGCTCAGTTGATATCGGTTGTCTATGATGACAGGGATTTTCACAAGCTCGCCGTAGCCGATATTTAGATGAACCGGGATTGTTCGGATGCTTTTTGTATTGCCCCAGTTATAGGTTATGTGTAGGTATGCATCTACGCCTTTCTCGTCTGTTCCGTATACATTGAGGAAGTATACTCCCGGTGTCATCGCGAATGTTTCGAGGACTTTCGGAAACGAGCCGTAGCCACTATATCTTAGAGCATTTTCAGAGTATGAGGTGCCATGGTCGGGATGATACCCGGCTATGTTACCAAGGGAATCTTCCAAAGCTAGCTCCAAAAATGGTGGGTCGACGAATATTACTCCGGAAGCAATCCACTGCCCTGCAGCTGTCGAAATGACCTCTGAAGGCGCTCCGATTTTTTGGGCGTAATTATTGACTAGGTCGCTGACTACTTTGCCATTGTAATCCTGAGCTAATTTAACCGCCTGCTCAACTGCATTATCTATATCTGTGCCTGGGTTGACGTTAAATTCAATCTTGGTTGTTGGTATTTTGGTCAGCTCAGAGTCATAGTTATCAATCTTGTATTTGCCGATAGGGGCTCCTGAAACGGTCGTCACTTCCACCTTGCTCGGAGTTAGCGGTGGAAGACCTTGCCCTGAGTAAGTCGAGCTTGTTTGGTAGTAGACGCGCATTAAATATTCCTCCCCATCTATTTCTTTGTTAAACTCAACATAGCCCAGTGAATATGCTTGAAGGTATTTTTGCTGGTTATCGAGAATCTTCTCCTTTACGTCCTTAGGCAAATCCATCCCTGCGAGTAGATTCACAACTTGGCTGTATGTCATTAACCCACCGTCAGGGTTATAGTATACAGGCAGCTTTCCTTCCACGAGTGCGAAAATGGTTTGGTATTCTAGGAGATCCTTCTGCAGGTCTTTCAAAGATTGTTCAAGCTTTTTGTTAGCTTCGGCAAATGATTCGGCGAATTTATCAGCGTCTCCTTTTTTGTAGGCTTCTATTGCCTGGCCGAGCAAGGCGCTTACTTCATTAGAGGCTTCGGAATTATAGTTGTTTAGCAATTTTTGCGAAGGGTCTCCAGATGTTTCATCAACATTTGTAGAATAAACGGTGTTTTCCGATAATGAGTCCGCGGAGGCTTCGGCGACTGCTCTGTTTGTCTCCGATATCGTGCCTGTACCACCTCCTGCGACAACGTCGCTTGAGCCCTGTATGATGGTGCCCCAGTCCCATTCCCATGGGCTTTCATTAGGTATCATATATAGGTAAGCATATTGGTCGGATGCGACAACTGGTTGGATGGGCTCTACTGAAGAGCTGTTAGTGGCAAACACACGTAAAACATCAAATGAGGCCGGCGAACTGGGTATATAAGCGTAAAACTCTGAGCCATACGCCGCTAATTCTACGAGGCGATTGTAAACGTTTTGTGGCACAACCCCCTGTAGCGCTGTAACGTTGTCTTTAGTAGCGAAGAGCACTCTGCCTCCTTTGGTCAAGGCGTAATAGAATGAGTGACTTGTGGAGAAGGGTGATGATTGCTGCGACCTATACACAGCAACTCCCTCCATCAACGAATCATACACAAATCTCTTGAACATTATTTCCCGCGTCAGCTTTACCTCACCCATAAACGGGTCAACAATCATAAAAGCTGCTATCATGTCTTGAGCGTGGATTCCGCCGTTAGAGAGGTATACTTTTCTACCATCATAGCCAATTATGTAGGCGCTTGACTGAGTAATGGTAAACGGGTACATGGCAAAGACATATGAATGGTTGGCTAATTCCTCCAGCAAATGCCACGACCCAATCCTGTATAGCCGGCCTTGGACATATGCGAATCTGCCTACTACTTCGTCGATATCCATACCTTTGAGAAGCTCTGGAGAGGCTAGAGTTAGTGCAAAAATAGATGACGCGTATATCCCCATCTCCCCATTGAATCTCGTCTTCACAAAACTGGGAACATAAGACATGTAACCATTTATCCAAAAATTGCGTCCGGTCCATCTATAAGTGGAGTTATTAGGCCGCTGAACCTGATGAGTAATGTATAGGGGAGAATAATATCCCGGATAAGCAGGGTCTCCAAGCGAGAGAACGACACCGTTCAGTAGAAACTGAATTCTAACCCTTGCCCTCTTTATGTCTATCCCAGGCGTCAGAAGACCATTTGGCTGTGAGGCGATGTATGATGCAGCATATCTATCAGCTGGTATGAATCTAGCTGTTATTCTATACCCCGCTGCTATAGGCATGGCAAGCGTAAAACTATGATTACCGTTTACGAAATCGTATCCCCTTGAATCGGTCCAAGCCGGATACTCGAACTTCAGCCTAGACACATACTCGATAGGCGGCGTGGGGCCTATGTACAAAACAACTCTTTCCCCTACGGGTTCTTGCAGCCCACTGGAAGGTATTATATAGACCCCCGGCTGGACATCAGTAGGGTCGAACTTATTTAGAGGTTCCATGTATTCTTTGAAGGACTCCTCAAATTCATCTTGTACAGAAATAACAGGTGGCAAGGTTACCCCCTCGATTGGTGAACTAGTTTTCCGGATCGTTTTCTTGAACGAGGGGTCCATATCGACCCAAGAATTGTTTACAAAAGCCCTTACCCACGAGTGTCTAAGCCAGATAACATCGTTAGACGGGTCATACTGGTCAAGGAGATAGGAATAGGTCAGGATCTTTAACAGTGACTCTTTGTTCCAAACACCCAAAGTGTCCATGACGACTTTTGATTTGACACCCACTAACCCGTAGACATAACGCGCCGGAGTACCTGTGGCTCTCAGCAAAGCCACCAATAAGCTCGACTGGTCAAAGGAGTTTCCATACAAATCATAATACGTTCTGATCGGCCCTCTCATGACTCCCCAATAAGCATCAAATAAAACATTGTTTCTAACGAATTCGTACAAGGCCACACTAGTGTTTCCTAACTCTTTTGCAAGTGCATAAAACATGAAAGGAACTGGTGTATACTCATCGGAGGCTAGATCATGAACAGACTTGGGAGCATCCATTACATCGGCGAGCTGGCTTGTTGATACAACCATTTTGAGTGTCTTTGGCGTCTTTTGCTGATTCTCCCATACTCTCACCACTATCGTGATTTCTCCGTCAAAAGTAGGTATGAAGACCATTCGCGGGTTTATTCTGCCTACTACATCGCTTCTAGAGACAACTTGTTCAAATGTTAATGACACATTTCCCTGAAGCGTCTGATTACCCTTAATCAATATCACTTGGGCATAGTATTGAAGACCTGTTTCAACATCAGTAGAGTTCACGGATATTAGGTACTTTGTCCTTTTTACATGTGCATCCGGAATGGAGAGAGTTACAGCTGAAGCGAGAACTCCATCAATCCTCAAACCTCCAACAAACTGTAGAACATATTCTTGGGTTGAGGAGATTATGCTGCCGCCGGAACCCCAGACAGAACCAGGAAATGTGGAAATAAATAAGAGAACCGCTAGACCAGCCACAAGTACCTTTAACATAATATAATCGCTATCAAAGAGATGCATAAAAAAATTTCGTAGCTACCTTGAGGACACGGCTCCAGAAGATGCCCTCAAAGTCGTTCGTGTTCCAGGAACATAATACCCAAAGGCTCAACCGGCGTGTTATCACGACACCTGCCCTGCCCCAACACCCTATTAGCAACCCTATTCACACAATGAAAGTAAGGAATACTTTGCCCTATGCTGATACAAACAGCAAACATATAAAAAACAACCATATCACGAAAAACCGTGGCCGGGGTAGCTCAGCCTGGTAGAGCGGCGGGCTGTTAACCCGTCGGTCAGCGGTTCAAATCCGCTCCCCGGCGCAACTAAGCCAAAAACACAACATCAGGCTTTACACCGCAAATCTCAAGCAATCTACGTGTGTGACGTAAAATGTCCCTAGCACTAAAATGCGTCTCGACATAGACGGAACCTACCTTTTTTGAAAACCTAAATTTTTTACCATCCTCATGCTCTGGGTGCGTGTTGACGAGGTAACTGTCACCCCTGCTGGTTTTGATTGGTAGATTGGTTAGTTTGTTTGTTGCATTAAGCCATTCAACGGTGGAGGTTAAGATGTCTTTCCAAGACCTCAGTGGATGGGATTTTCCATCGGGAAAAATGATTTTTTTGTATCGCAGTGTGTCTCCCGGTTTTTGTGATATTCGTGTGAGAGGTGTACCATGTGGTGGCTGTGTGGTCTTAGGGGGTTCGATTTGTGGGGGTGCAGCCTCTGTGATGCCCGCGTATCGCATTATGGTGAATGCTCTTCTTATGACTTCGCCTGCATTCATCGACTGAATATCCCATTCAACTATCTTTTTGTCCTGTAGAGGTTTCTGAATGCTTGTGTCATAGACCTCCCATCGGGAGCCGTCTGTTGCTATGAAGTATCTCACCCCCTCGGAGACACAGTAGGAAATTTGTTGCAGCAAATCCTCCTGCTTACCCAGAGCCTTCGCACCTACGAAAGCCAGCCTCTGACCGCCGTGGAGTAGAGCGTAGTCAGGCCGCCCCGCCTGTGTCGAGACCTCAGGCCTAACAAGCTCGGGGTTTTCAGTGTCCCATCCAAGGGCCCTCAGCAAGGGGTCTATCAACACATACCGTGTCAAAGCCTCGCTTGACTGAAGCTCCTTCTGATAATCTTGAATACGTTTCTTAAGCCGGTCAACAAGGGAAACAAGCTCCTGAAGCATCGTAAAAGGAGCTGTGTATCCACCCATATATGCGTATTGTCTGTATCGATTTTACGCCGGGTAGTTGTTGAAAGATTAAATTATTGTGGATAGTGATGTCTTCTGGTTTGGGTGAAGCTCAGTTCGAGATAATTCTCGACCATTACCGTAACCCGCGTAACTATGGAGAGCTGAGTGACGCGTCTGTGAAGGTGAAAGACTCGAACCCTCTATGCGGCGATGTGGTGGAGGTTTTTCTCAAGATAAACAGCGACGGCGTGGTTGAGAAGGCGACGTTTCGGGGCCATGGCTGCGCGATTAGCCAAGCCTCGGCATCGATGCTGATAGAGTCTATTCAGGGCAAGAAACTCGATGAACTCAGGAACCTTGACAAACAACATATCTTTGAGATGCTGGGGATTGAGGTGGGGCCTGTGAGGGTGAAATGCGCCCTACTTCCGCTAAAGGCTCTCAAAGCCGCTGTCTACAGCTACCTCGGGCTGAAGCTCGAGGAAGAAGAGTAGCTTTTATCTCCCCATGACATCATCCATTTGTTGAAGCTGGTTAAAGACCCTGTCCACGGCTACATCACCATCTCCGATGAAGAAAGAAAGCTCGTCGACTCCGCGGCGGTCCAGAGGCTGCGAAGAATAAGCCAGTTGCCTCTTGTCTATCTTGTTTATCCCGGGGCCCGTCACAGCCGCTTCGACCACTCCCTCGGCTGCATGCATCTTGCTGGAGAGTTCGCCGACCACCTGAACCTCGACACCCATGAGAGAAACCTTCTCAGAGCATCGGCTCTTCTACACGACATCGGCCATACACCGTTTTCACACCTCTTCGAGCAGCTTCTCATGGAGAAGGGGCTGAGCCACGAGGACATGAGCATCAAAATAGTGCAAGAAGATGATGAGATAGCCTCTGCGCTGGAGGCCATGGGACTCGATGTGAAAGAGGTTGTGGATGTTCTGCGAGGCAGGTCCCGGCTAAGCGGCCTCGTCTCAGGCCCCCTTGACGTGGACCGCTTGGATTTTCTGCTCAGAGACGCCTACTTCACCGGCGCAACCTATGGCGTAGTAGATGTCCGACGAATCATAAGACTCACCCGTCTTCTAGAGGATGGGCCAGCCGTAGACAGCAGAGGAATCGGAGTGGTCGAGGAGCTCGCCATAGCCCGCTATCACTCCTTCATCAACATCTACTTCCACCACGCGGCGAGAGCGGCTCAACATCTTCTCCTCAGAGCGGCCAAAATGCTCGAAGACGAGCTTGACTACAGCACAATGACAGTTCAAGAATATCTCCAACACGACGACTACACAACATGGTGCCTGATAAGGAGCAGGGAGAAAAGCAGACCATACATCAAAATGCTTGAAAAAAGAATTTTGCCGAAGAGAGTTTTTGAGCAGAAATTTCTCGGCGAGAATGGTCCGCGGATAAATTACTCAGATATTTCTCTGCTTGAGAGGCTGATTGCCGAGGAGGCTGGAACCGAGCCTATGAAAATCTATGTGGACTACAGCTACGCTCCTCCGCTAACCAAATACGGGCCCGGAGAAGTTAGAATCCATCCACCCCCCGATACAGATTCATGGATTATTCAGCAACTCTCTAAGCCCTTGAAGCTGGTGAGGGTTTACGTTGAGCGTGAAGCTGCAGAACTTGACAGAGTTCGAAAGGCCGCGGAAAAAATTATCGACTCAGAGACGGTATAAATCGTGAAAGCTTTTCCACCATGGCCTCTGCGACAGCATCCACTGGCTGCTCACCGTCGACCACTAGAACCCTCCGAAAATCGTGCAGAACCCTGCTGTAGGCGTTTTTCACCTTTCTCAGGAAAACCATGTTTTCGTATCTCTGGGATTTTTTCCTAAGCCTCTTAAGCGCAGTCTCGGGGCTGATGTCTATGTATACGATGATGTCGGGTTTGACGGCGAAGCGGTTGATCTCGTATACCCAGTTCCTCAGACCCAACGCAGCCGATTGATAGGCGAGAGAAGATACGACGGAGCGGTCGGAGACTATATAGACACCTGATTGCTTGGCTGAGATAATTTTTTCCCTCAGTGTTAGCCTGTCGGCTGCGAATAGAAGAGCCAAAACCTCTTCAGAAATGTTAACCCGTTTCGCCAAAGCCTCCCTGATGAGCCCTCCGATTTTCCCATCGGTGGGCTCGTGTACATTCATCACTCTTAAACCATGTTTCATCAACTTCCGTGCGAGGAGCTTCGCCTGTGTCGTTTTTCCCGCACCGTCTATTCCCTCGACCGCTATGTAGAATGATTTCAACGACCCAATACCTTTTTACGCAAAATTTAAATGCGGATTGACATGTTCTGCGCCATGGTTCGCCGTCTGTATAGTCATGAGGTGACTGAGGGCCCTGAGCGGGCTCCTCACCGTGCTATGCTTCGTGCTGTTGGTTTGAGAGATGAAGATTTTGGCAAACCTTTCATCGGGGTCGTCAGCACGGGTAACGAGGTGACGCCATGCAATCTACATCTCACAGACCTTGCGAAAGAGGCGAGGAGAGGTGTTTGGGAAAACAACGGTGTGGGTATAGAGTTCACCACTATCGCGGTTAGCGATGGAATCTCTATGAACACCGAGGGGATGAAGGGCTCGCTTGTGAGTCGTGAGGTAATCGCTGACTCGATTGAGGTTGAGTGTTTTGCGGAGCGGTTTGATGGTTTGGTGGGAATTGCGGGATGCGATAAAAGCCTTCCCGGCACGGTGATGGCCATGGCGCGTCTCAACATACCCTCAGTCTTCCTCTATGGTGGAACAATTCTTCCCGGAAAATACATGGGTCGGGATGTAACTATTCAGGATGTTTACGAAGCGGTCGGCAGCTACAGCACGGGCCAGATGACGCTCCAGCAGCTGATTGAGCTGGAGAAAGTCGCCTGCCCGACGGAGGGCTCCTGCGCAGGGCTCTACACAGCCAACACCATGGCCTCGGCTATAGAGGCTCTCGGCATGTCTCTCCCCGGCACTGCCTCAATCCCGGCCGTGGACCAGAGAATCTATGATGCGGCGTATAGGTCGGGTGCTCAGGTTCTAAAACTTTTGGAAAACGGAATAAAACCACGCGACATAATGACATACGAGGCGTTTGAAAACGCTATAACAGTCGTCTGCGCCATGGGCGGCTCAACGAATGCTGTTCTTCATCTACCAGCCATGGCTTATGAAGCCGGTGTAAAGCTCGACATAGATGTCTTCGACAAAATCAGCAGAAGGACGCCTCACATAGCCGACATGAGGCCCGGCGGCCGGTTTGTGATGGTTGACTTGGACAGGGTAGGGGGTGTGCCGGTTGTTTTGAAAAAGCTTCTGGATGCTGGCCTCCTCCATGGAGACTGCCTAACTGTCACAGGCAAAACTTTGGCAGAAAACCTTAGGGAGATGAAGATAGGTGATGGCGGAGAAGTTGTGAGGCCTCTGTCCAACCCGATACATCCAACAGGCGGCATCGCAATATTGAAGGGAAACCTAGCCCCGGAAGGAGCTGTGGTAAAGTCTACAGCCTCGGCTGTGCAGCATTTCAAAGGCCCAGCCAGAGTGTTCAACTCCGAGGAGGAGGCTTACAGAGCCCTGCTGAAGAGAGAAATTCACCCGGGCGACGTCATAGTAATCCGGTATGAGGGGCCGAAGGGCGGGCCCGGGATGAGGGAGATGCTCGCTGTCACAGCAATAGTTGTGGGGCAGGGGTTGAAGGAAAAAGTAGCCCTCTTGACCGACGGCCGCTTCTCCGGAGCAACACATGGGCTAATGGTTGGACATATCTCGCCGGAGGCCGCCGTGGGCGGGCCAATCGCCGCATTGAGAGACGGCGACATAGTGGAAATAGATGTGCCAAACCGTAAACTATCCGTCGAGCTCTCCGACGAAGAAATACGGAAAAGGATGGAGAACTGGACACCGCCCCCGCCAAAGTATACACGAGGCGTGTTAGCCAAGTACGCCAAGCTGGTGGGCTCGGCGAGCAGGGGAGCCGTCTGCGGATAACGGCTTAAAACTCTTTATAAAAGTATCAGCAGTGTTACCGCGGGTTGATGAGGTGGATGACGAATGGCTCAGGCCGGCGCCGATTGGGAGTCAAAGAGGCAGCAAGTTGTTCAGATACTCGAGACAATCATAAACGACGCGGACACCCCGCGCAACATCCGCAGAATCGCTAAACAGGCCTCGACAGAGCTTTTCAACGAAAAACTCAGGCCAGCCGTCAGAGCAGCCAACTCCATCGAGCTCATCGAAGAAATCATAAACGACCCCAACATGCCATCCTTCACACGCACACAGCTCTGGATGGCAATAAGCATACTAGAAACCATTAGATCATCCCAGACTTAGAATATGTAAAAAGGTAAAAATTACACGTAAACAGAAGTAGAACAAACACATCGACGGAGAGTGGATTTTTTGGTCAGCAAACCCATCAAATATGGGGCCGTAGTCGCCTCAGTGGCTATCCTAGGATACCTTATGGGGCTTGATGTTAAGCAGATGACTTCACTCATCGTTCTCGCGGGAATGATTGGGGCCACTTTGATGTTTTGGCGCTTCAGGCTGGTGTTCGCGTTTTTCGCCCTCGCCTTGATGCTTGGAACAGACCTTCTCGAAATAGACCTGCTCATCAAATTCGCTCATCTCGACACCATATTGTTTCTCGCGTCGATGATGGTTGTTGTAGGGTATCTCGAGGAGGCGCGTTTCTTTGAATACGTGATAGACAGGTTACAGGCTATAATAGGAAACAGGCCAAGAGCGATGGTTGTGTTCTTCATGGCCATGTCAGCTCTTTTGGCGGCGTTGGTTGACGAGGTAACATCGATACTTATCATGACAGCTGTTTTGCTTGACTTCACCTCCCGCTACAACCTTAACCCCGTCAGGTTCATCATACTCTCGATATTCGCAACCAACATCGGAAGCTCCGCGACGGTAGTGGGAAACCCCGTCGGAGTCATGATAGCGTTTCAAGCACAGCTCGGTTTCGCCGACTTTCTGAGATGGGCCACGCCAATATCCATCGCCTCCCTGACGCTATGCATACTTCTAAGCCTCTTCGTTTTCCGCAAAGACATAGAGCAGTTAAGCCAAGCCATGAAAAGCGAGTCCAGTGTGAAAATCACCGCCATCGAAAAGGCAGATGGTGGACATAGGGTTGACATCAGAAAGCCTGCTGTGATTTTCTTGGCCACCATTATCGGTCTCATTCTTCATACACCCATTGAGCAGGCGCTGGGTTTGGGGAAGAACGCCATGCTTCTAGGTGTGCCGTTTCTCTTCGCGGGAATAGTTCTTTTTATGGAGCGGGAGAGAGCGAGAGAGTTGGTGGAGAGGAGGATAGACTGGTGGACGCTGCTGTTTTTCATGATATTTTTCGCGAGCGTAGGCACTCTTAGCCACACAGGAGCCACTCAGGTTTTCGCAAATCTGATACTTGCAAACGCTGGCGACTCTTTAACCACACTATCCCTTGTCGTAATGATTGTGGGGGGGTTAATGTCAGCTTTTATGGACAATGTTCTCGCGGTAGCCACATGGATTCCCATAATCAAGACGCTAGGAGAATTTGGCGTCAACGTTTTCCCACTATGGTGGACCATGCTGTTTGCGGGCACCTTCTGGGGCAACCTGACAGTTATCGGAAGCACAGCCAACATAGTTGCCGTAGGTATGCTGGAGCGCCGTGAACGGATTCACATTACACTTAGGCAGTGGATAGGTGTGGGTGTGGCAATAACCCTGCCCACCGCGGCGATGGCGCTCACATTAATTTTGATTCAGCTACCCTTGATGATTTAGTCGGCGCTGGGCTTGGCTACAATAACGATGTCTTCTTTTTTCTTCGTAACCCATACCTCGTAGCCATACTTCAGCAGCGTCATGAAGCAGTCATGCCACGGAAAAAACGCCGGCTCCCGGACAACAATCTCAAACCCGCCGTACTCTGTGTTGACCTCGCCTGTCTTACCGACCTGAAGCTCGAGACATTTCCTCAAGTCGGCGCCAAAAAAAGCAGCAGACTTTTTCCCCGATTCTGTATTCAAAGCCATGGTTTGATGCCTCTCTTCGGTATTTAACCGCTATCCCGCTAACCTTTTATAAACCATGGCATCCACTGGGGCAGATTGCATACAACTGTTGCCTTCCAAGGTGAGAAAGGGGCCTACAGCGAGGAGGCGATATTCCATTTCTTCGGCGAAAATGTCCAGACCATGCCCTGCAAAAGTATTCGGGATGTTTTCAAGAATTGTGAGGCCCGTGTTGTCGACTATGGTGTGGTTCCTGTGGAGAACAGCATAGAGGGAAGTGTCTTCGAGACCTATGATATGTTTCTCAGCTCAAGCGTAAAAGCTGTTGGCGAAATCATTCTCAGAATACGTCACTGCCTAATTGCTTTACCTGATGTTTCTCTCAGCGAAGTCGAGACAGTCTACTCCCATCCGCAGGCTCTTGCACAGTGCCGTGGATATCTCCAGTCACTCGGTGTGTCGGTTGAGGTTACCTATGACACCGCTGGCAGTGTGAAGATGATTAAGGAGCGCGGGTTAAGGAATGCTGCAGCGGTTGCGAGCGAGAGAGCCGCTGAAATCTATGGCATGAAGATTCTTGCAAAAGGAATAGAAGACTATGGACACAACTATACAAGGTTTCTTGTCATATCGGTGAAGGAGGCGCAGTATACCCCAAACAGTAAAACATCCATCATCTTCTCGACAGCCCACAAGCCCGGGGCGCTCTACAACGCACTTGGAGCATTCGCGAGAAACGGTATAAACCTCACCAAGATAGAGTCGCGGCCAACCCGGCAAAGGCCATGGGAATACTACTTCTTCGTCGATTTTGAGGGGCATCAAGAAGATGAACACGTGAAGAAAGCTTTGGCTGAGCTGGCCTCCTACACATCTTTCATAAAAGTCCTCGGCTCTTATCCACGTGCCTCAACCGACTTATCCTAACCAATCCTGATGTTGCAGAGCTTTTCAAGAACCTCAACCAGGGCCTGTGTACCGTTTTCGCCGTGACCCATTTCATCAAGTGTTTTCACCAGCTCAGATACAAGCGCTACACCGGGTAGGCAGAGGCCAAGGCTCTCGGTTGTCTCCCTCAGGATTCGCAGGTCTTTCCTAAGGTGCTTCACCTTGAAACCTGGTCTAAAGTCTCTCATCACCATTCTCGGGCCGAGGGTGCTCAGTTGCCAAGAGCCGCCAGCACCTGTCGAGATCACCTCTATGACTTTTCTCAAGTCAAGCCCTGCCTTGGCCGCGACCATTAGTGTTTCGCATACCCCGAGAAGGTTTAGCGAAACCGCTACTTGGTTACATAGCTTGGTGAAGCTTCCCATGCCCGCTCCACCCATGTAGTAGATGTTTTTCCCCATCGCCTCGAAAACAGGCCGTATTTTCTCGAAGATTTCGGGCTTGCCTCCAACCATTATCGTGAGTGCTCCCTGCTCAGCGGCCATAGTGCTTCCAGAAACAGGCGCATCAAGCATCTCTCCACCCTTCTCCTCTACACGACGCGCCATCTCCCTCGAGAAACCTGGAGAAACAGTCGACATATCCACCACAACACATCCCGGAGCCAATCCCTCCAAGACACCGCCCCGACCGAGCAAAACCTGTTCAACAGCCTTCTCATCGGGCAGCATGGTTATGACACATTCAGAAGATTCTGCCACTTCCTTCGACGAGCCACATGGAGTGGCTCCGAGAGAAGCGAGCTCCTCCATAGGTGCCTTGCTACGGTTAAACACAGCCATCTTAAACCCATGTCGCAGAAGATTCTTCGCCATCGGCTTTCCCATGAGACCAAGCCCTATGAACCCAACCCGCTCCATGACAATGAATCTTTAAAGGCTGTATGTAGGTTTTTTACTTGGTGTTCCCCCGTTTTCCATGCGCTGAACAAAGTAATGAAGCAGCGTTCACAGCATCTGTACCCCGTGCCCGTTAGGGTTGAGGATTTGGCGAGCCTCGTAAGGCTGGCGTCTTCGCGATGGGACTACATACCTCATCTCATAGCCTTTCGACACGGCCAACAAACCATAATCGCATATCTTCAGACTATGCCTCTGGGAAAAGTAAACATCCCCATGCTTTTCCACACCACAGCACCGGAGCCTGTGAAAAAATATGTCGTTTACACAGCTCTGGAAAAAGAGGAGACAAGACTATCCGACCAGCCCGAGACAGGCCGCTACATCTCCTATCCAATAATCCACGCAGACCCACCGCCCCACATCTTGGAGAAAGCAATAACCGGCAAACATGTAAGAAAAATCCGCGGCATCGAGAAGATAAAAGTCAAGGCTCTCGACTCGATTATGCGCCTGGTTTCAGCGATGACTGACGAGTCGTTCAGCCCACCGGTGTGGTGCTACAGGTCCCGAAACGGTTACAACCTCGCCGTCCTATACCCTGTATACGAATACTACGACTCAATAGCTCTCCCCTTCCTCTACTACGTCGAAGTGGAGGAGAAGCCGCCCGCGCCCTTCATCGCATACTCGCCCACCCTCGGCAGGGAGAGCATACGTTACACAAACTCCGTCTCCGATACACGCTACTCCTACGGTCGGCTGATATTTCTCGAAAAATTCATCGTTTAGCCTCCCACAGCTCCTTTCTGAGAAGGTCCCGCACCGCAGTCCTCATGAGAGCGCTACGGCTCGGATAAACACCTTTCTTAATCAACTCATCCATACCGTCAATCAAGGCTTCAGGCATCTTTACCGATATCAGCTTCATATCGGAAAGCGTATTACCAGAGGGAGTATATAGCTATGACGCGGCTCTAAGCAGGGAAAACTCTATAAAAAACCACAGGCCGCGCATAGGTAGGGTGAATGTAGTATGGCTGCAACAGTAGGAACAGCTACTCAACCTGTTATAATTTTGAAGGAAGGCGCCAAGCGGATGCGTGGAAGAGAGGTGCAGAGCGCCAACATAATGGTGGCCAAGATAATCGCCGAGACCATGAAGTCCTCGCTGGGGCCCCGTGGCATGGACAAAATGCTCGTAGACAGCTTCGGCGACATCGTGATTACAAACGACGGCGCAACCATCCTCAAGGAAATGGATGTCGAGCATCCCGTGGCCAAGATGTTGGTGGAGGTTTCCAAGGCTCAGGATGAGGAGGTAGGCGACGGGACGACATCCACGGTTGTGCTTGCAGGTGAATTGTTGACGAAGGCAGAAGAGCTCATCGAGAAAGAGGTTCATCCAACCCTCATCATCGAGGGCTACCGGAAAGCCGCTGTAAAAGCTCTGGAGATCCTCGACGAAATTGGTGTCAAAGTCGACCCAACAGACAAAGCTCTTCTCAAAAAGGTTGCCAAAACATCGATGATCAGCAAGCTGGTGGCGGAGGAGGCGGATTACTTGGCCGACTTGGTGGTTGAAGCGGTGACGAGGATAGCGGAGAAAGTAGGCGACAAATGGGTCGTGGACCTCGACGACATCAAGCTGGAGAAGAAGGAAGGCCAGTCGCTCCATGACACGAAGCTGATCGAGGGCGTTGTGCTGGACAAGGAGGTCGTCCACCCCGACATGCCGAAGCTAGTCCGCAACGCGAAAATCGCCCTACTTGATGCAGCTCTCGAAATAGAGAAGACAGAGTTTGACGCAAAGCTCAACATAGAGTCGCCCGAGCAGATGCGCGCATTCATGAAGCAGGAAGAGGACATGCTGCGGCAGATGGTTGAAAAAATCGTCTCAACCGGCGCCAACGTAGTGCTGTGCCAGAAAGGCATCGACGACTTGGCGCAGTATTTCTTGGCTAAGAAAGGAGTGCTTGCTGTTAGGCGGATAAAGAAGAGCGACATGGATAAGCTGGCCAAGGCGACAAAAGGCCGCGTCATCTCCCGCATCGACGACCTAACACCCGAGGACCTTGGCAAGGCAGCTCTCGTTGAAGAGAGGAGGGTCGGTGAGGATAAGATGGTCTTCATAGAGGGCTGCGAGAACCCGCGTTCACTAACCATCCTGATACGCGGCGGCACACAGAGAATAGTCGACGAGGCGGAGAGGTCTCTGAAAGACGCCATCAACGTTGTGAAGGATGTGATTGTAGAGGGTAAAGTGATTGCGGGAGGGGGAGCATCTGAGCTGGAGACCGCGCTACGGCTTAGGGATTATGCCAAAAGCCTGCCAGGCAAGGAGCAGCTGGCTGTGAACAAGTTTGCCGAGGCTCTTGAGGCTATACCGTCCCAGCTGGCGGAGAGCTGTGGCATGGACCCGATAGAGGCTATTGTGAACCTCACCTCCAAACACAAGGAGGGAAACATCAACTACGGAATCAACGTCTTCAAATCGGAGCTCGCCGACATGAAGCAGCTCGACGTGTTAGACCCTCTGCTCGTCAAGAAGCAGACCATCAAGTCCGCCGTCGAAGCAGCCGCGATGATTCTGAAGATTGACGACATCATAGCGGCCTCGAGGCTGGAGACACCGGGAGCAGGTAAGAAAGGAGAGAAGGAAGAAGGCGGAGTTGGCGAGTCAGAAGACTGAAGCAAAAACGGCCCAGCTCCGCCTAACAAAATATGAAAAAGCCCGCATCATAGGCGGCCGGGCCCTGCAACTTTCTCTTGGCGCATTTCCCCTAGTTGAGGTGCGGCCGGGCGACAGCAACATCGACATAGCTAAACGCGAGTTTGAACGCGGGGTTCTCCCCATCATTATTCGTCGGAAAAGGTTTGACGGAAGCTATGTCGACATTCCGCTAAAAGAGCTGCTCGGAAATGAGTGATGCGGAGGAGCGGGGATGGAGAGACGCGTTCACACTCTTGGTAGCCGTTGCTCTCATTCTGTTTGCTCTTGATTTCTTGTTAGGGTTCCAGCTTACTTTTCAGTTCTTATTTTTTGCAGTGTATTTCCCGATTTTCTTTTCAGGAGCCGTTTACCTGTTTAAGCGTTTGAGGAGATTGCGCAGGTATTAGCTACAGGATTCTGTGGTAATAAGAATGTGAAGATAGACATACAGCGATAAAAGAAAGCGATTTTTCTTGTTGAGCGGATGTTTCGCAGCGGGGTAAAAGACCTTAGGGGGTGGAGTGGAAGAGCAGCGCGTTTCCACTACAACAGGTCACGCGAGATAATCAACGAAGTTGTCCACTCCTTCCTCAACATCTACGGCCCCGACGAGCTTGTCCAAGGCTTTGCGGAGCCCTTCTTCACAGACTTCGTCATAACAGCGGCGGGATTGGATGAGACATCAGCGGACTCAACCCTTTACATGGGCTCCATGCTGAAGGAGGTTATCAGCCCACGTGACGGCGCCGCGGTTCTGGGCGGCAGGTTTGCGACGAGGTTCCGCATCCCGAATGAATTGCCAGAGGTGGCGAAGCTCTTCGGATTCTCCGAGACGATGGTTGAGCGGCTGCTTTACTGCAGCAGAATGGTTGCTAAAACAGATAGTGTGGCGCTGCAGGACGGCTTCGACCTATATTTTCACATGATGATTTTGTCAAGCAGCGGTGTCTGGACTGTTATACAGCAAAGCCTTAACCCCTACACCATGGCTGTCCGCCGCTACCACTGGTTTTCGGGCCGGGTGAAAAGCTTTGTTGACGAACCTCACACAGGCATAGTCTCTGACGAAATTAGGCAACGTGTTCTGGACATGACGGCAAAAGCCAGCAGCGAGTCGAGGCGCGCTTCTCTCGAGGTTCTTGAGAGGGATGTGTCGAAGCTGCAGAGGCTTCACATGTTCGGCCGCCTCACAAACCAGACAACTCTTGATGACGAGGGGAAGAGCGTGGCCGATTTTCTCAGGCCGATGGAGAGAATAAACTGGACACTCGTCTACAGGCTGGGGGAGCAGCAGCCCAAATCCTACGAGGAGCTGCTGGCCGTCAAGCAGGTTGGACGCGGAATCATTCGGCTGCTCGCCTTCGGAGTCTACATGATGTACGGCGTCAAACCCAGCCTACGCGACCCCGCATACCCACCCTCACAATACACAGCCAGATATGACGAATCCTATTTCCTGTGGCGTCTGCAGCAGCTGGTTGATGCGATAAAGTCGTCGACGCTGGCGCCTGAGTTGAAGCGCTACTCTCTCCACAGGCTTGGCGAGGTTTTCGGCGAAGGTGAACCTGTCTCTGCCTAGGCTTTGCCTGCTATGAAGTCTTCGACCATCTGACGGGCGACGTCGTCAGGATACTGTTTCGGCGGCGATTTCATGAAGTAGGCTGAAGGCCCCTCGAGAACTCCGCCTATGCCCCTGTCTTTCGCGATTTTGATGCATCTGATAGCGTCTATGACGACTCCCGCTGAGTTTGGGCTGTCCCATACCTCGAGCTTGACCTCCACGTTTAGGGGCGCGTTTCCGAAAGCAGAGCCTTCAAGCCTTATGTATGCCCATTTACGGTCCTCGAGCCATGGAACATAGTCGCTTGGGCCGATGTGAATGTTTTCAGCCGGTATCTCATAGGGTATCAGTGATGTGACTGCCTGTGTCTTCGAAATTTTCTTCGACTGCAGTCTCTCGCGCTCCAGCATGTTGAGGAAATCTGTGTTGCCTCCGAAGTTTAGCTGATAGCTTCTCTCTATCTTTACGCCTCTGTCGACGAAGAGTTTTGTCAAGACCCTGTGCAAAATGGTGGCGCCTACCTGTGACTTGACGTCGTCGCCGATTATTGGGACGTTGTGTTTGGCGAAGATTTCCTGCCACCGTTTCTCCCTCGCGATGAAGACGGGGATGCCGTTGACGAACCCTGTCCCCGCCATCAAGGCTTGCTCCACGTACCACTTGGTCGCCGACTCGCTGCCGACTGGGAGAAAGTTAACCACCACATCTGCACCAGTGCTCTTCAATACATCTGCGACATCTACCGTCGGTGAATCATGTTTGACAACCACGTCTCTAAGGTATTTGCCGATGCTGTCATGCGTCATCCCCCTCATCACCTCCACTCCGAGATGCGGGACGTCGGCGAACCTGAGGGTGCAGTTGGGCTTCTGGAAAATGGCTTGGGAGAGGTCCAGCCCAACCTTGTTCTTGTCGATGTCAAAGGCTGCGACAAACTCGATGTCGCCCACATGGTATCCGCCGAGCCGTGGATGCATGAGGCCCGGAACAAAGGTGTTGTCGTCCACGTCCTTGTAAAAATACACCCCCTGCACAAGCGCCGAAGCACAGTTACCGACACCAATTATGGCCGCCTTAATCTTGGGCATATTTGCTAAGTGTTTGGGAGCTCTAAATACTTTACGCTCATAAAATAGTTCAGGCCAGCCGCGAAACCAGTTCTTCTAAAAACGTCTTTGCTTTCTTCAAGGTATCCTTGCCCTTGGGTGTCAGAGTATAGTATCGGCGAGAGGGGCCTCTGCTGCTTCTCGACTCCTCCACTACCTTGATTAAGCCCGCTCTCTCTAGTCTATAGAGCACAACGTAGGATGTTACTTCTCCAGGTTTGAAGCCGAATTCTTTCTCTATCAAGGCTCTGATTTCGTATCCATAAAGTGGCCTTTTGCTGAGCAGGGTGAGGATGTAGAGCCAAAGGTTTTCATGTGTAAGCTTTCGCACAAGCCTCTCGTAAGCCATCGTCTTTTCCAATCGATGCGTGGATTAAAGGCTTGGCTACAGATAGGTTGATATGCAGCTTCTACGGTTGCGTTGCATGGTTAAGACACTTCCTGTGAAGAAGAGGTTGGCTAAGGAGATGCGACGCGCTTGGCCGACGCCCGCGTGGGTGGTTGCCAAGACACGCCGCCGAGTCCGCTCATCCAACAGAAGAAGAAGCTGGCGCCGCAGCAGGATAAAGCCTTGATTATTCTCCCTTAAACTCTGGCTTACGTTTGGCGAAGAAAGCCGATATCCCCTCCATGAAGTCTTTGGTGAATAATAGGTCGGCGAAAAACATTCTCTCCATGGCTAGCCCCTTGCTCAAGGGTGCTTCACGGGTCATGTAGATGAGCTGTTTGACGGCTCTCACCGCGAGCGGCGGCTGTGAAGCAAGCTTCTCAGCAAGGGTCTGAACCTCCTGCTCAAGGTTCTCCGGCTTGACAACCTTGTTCACCAAACCAATCCTGTACGCTTCTTCCGCTGATATGCGGTTTCCGAGCAACGTTAGCTCAAGGGCCCTGGCGACGCCTATCAGCCTCGGCAGCCTCTGTGTCCCACCAGCGCCAGGTATGAGTCCAAGGTTTATCTCGGGTTGGCCAAACTCAGACCTATCAGTCGCTATTCTGATGTCGCATCCCATGATAAGCTCGCATCCTCCGCCGAGGGCGTAGCCGTCTATGGCCGCTATCACCGGCTTGGGCATAGACTCCAAGATGTTCATCAACTCTTGGAAAGCTCTTAGAAACTTTTCCGCATCCTGCCTCGTCTTGATTTCGGTGAAGGCTGTTACGTCGGCGCCGGCTGAAAAAGCTCTCTCACCAGCTCCCCGTAGAACCACGACCCGTGTCTCTCTATCGCTCCAAGCCTTCAGCAAAGCATCCGTCAACTCCTCTATCATTTTAGGAGTAATTGTGTTGAGTCGATGAGGCCGGTTTAGGATGATTTTTGTCACAGGGGGTTTTCTCTCCACCAATATCTCGGAGTAGCCTGTTTCAGCAGCTGCGTATGCATAGAACCCGGCGCCAGTCTTGACGCCGAGTTTGCCTTGATTAACCAGCTCCATGATTAGGGGATCTGGCTTGTAGAAATCTCCATAGCGCTCCGCCGCTTTTGTCAACGCCGCGGCCACTTTGTCGAGGCCCAGCTCATCAGCATATTGGAAAACACCCTTAGGCCAGCCTAGGCCAAGCTTCACACCTGTTTCAACATCCTCAAGCGAAGCTACACCGTTGCGGACAATCCAAGCGGCCGAGTTTATCGCCGGAGCCATCAACTCCACCAAGTCAACCTTTTCACCAGCTTCACGCGGAATGCTCGGCCTCTCATACGCCCCTCCCCGGTACTCGTAAAAGCCTTTACCGCTCTTCAGCCCATAGTTTCCTTTCTCATATAGTCTCTGGAACTGCGAACATACGGGCGGCGTGTTGGGGTCTCTCTCCTTGATGGATTTGCTGGCTAAGACGATGACGTCTATTCCTGTGTAGTCGGCGAGCTCAAACGCTCCCATCGGTAGGCCGAGGCGATAGCGGAGGGCCGAGTCAATTTCCACAACGGAGTAGACACCTTCTTCAACGAGTTGGCAGCTGTGGTTGAGAAGAGGCGTCAGTATCCGGTTCACGATGAAACCCGGCACATCCTTCCTACATATGACGACTGTTTTCCCCATCTTTTTCCCTATCTCGACAGCCTTGTCCAAAGTCTCCTGAGAAGTTTTTTCACCTGCTATGACTTCGAGCAACGGCATGAGTGGCGGTGGGTTGAAGAAATGCATGCCCACTACTTTCTCAGGTCTGTTTGTGGCGGAGGCTATCTCAGTTATCGGTAATGTGCTGGTGTTTGTAGCGAGAATCGCGTGGGCGGGAGCGTTTTGGCTCAACAGTTGGAAGATGTTTTTCTTTATCTTGATGTCTTCAGGAGCTGCCTCGATAACCAAGTCGCTGTCGACAACCGCTTCAGCCAGATTGGTTGATGTCCTTATTCTGGCAATCGCCGCATCAGCAGCCTCCTTCGTAATTCTTTTCTTCTCCACAAACTTCTCCAAGCTCCACCTTATCTTCTCCAGCCCCTTCGCCAAAAACTCCTCCGCAACATCCACCATCACAACATCAAAACCAGCTAAAGCAGCCACCTCTGCGATACCGTGACCCATAACACCCGCTCCAACAACAACTACCTTCAAACTATGTCGAGATAAACTTGTAACCTGGGATATTTAATCTCTATTGGATGCGGAAAGTCTTCAAAGCCTGCAGCAAAGCGTCTCTGAAGACTTCCAGCTCCTCCTCTGTGTTGTAGATGTAGAAGCTTGCGCGTGTTGTTGCGGATATTCCGAGGTGTGTGTGGATTGGCATGGCGCAGTGGTGTCCGGCCCTTACGCAGATACCGTGTTTGTCGAGGTAGGTTGCGAGGTCGTGTGGATGTATGTCGGCGAGGTTGAAGGAGACCAGTCCACATCGGTGAAGCGGGTTTTCCGGGCCATAGATCTTCGCATGCCTAATCTCGGACAATATTTCCAAAGCCTTTGCGGTCAACCGATGTTCATGCTCCCGCACATTCTCCATACCTATTCCCCTTAGATAATCAATGGCCGCACCTAGCCCAACAGCACCAGCTATGTTCGGTGTACCCGCCTCAAACTTCCACGGCACATCATTCCACAGACTATGGTCGAGATGGACCTCTTTAATCATCTCGCCCCCACCCTGAAAAGGCTCCATCTCCTCCAGCAGCTCACGGCGCCCATACAAAACACCGATGCCCGTTGGGCCAAGCATCTTGTGGCCGCTGAAAGCCAACAAGTCGCAGCCCATCTCCTGCACATTGACAGGCATGTGGGGAACCGACTGAGCCGCGTCAACTATCGCCAAAGCACCATGTTCATGGGCCATGCGGCAGAGCATTTTAGCGTCGTTTATCGTCCCCAGAACGTTTGAGGCATGGGTGAAGCTGAAGATGTCGGCGTCCTTCAGCTTCTTGTCAGCATCGGATAGGTCGAGATAGCCCTGGTCATCAAAAGGGATGTACTCTGTTTTGAGGCGGTTGATTTTGGCGATAAGCTGCCAAGGCACGATGTTGCTGTGATGCTCCATCATGGTCAGGACAATTTTTCCCCCGGGCTTAACCCTGTGCAGCCCGAGGCTGTAGGCTGCTAGGTTAAGCGCCTCGGTTGTGTTTCGGACGAAAACAATTTCCCTGCTACTGCGTGCGCCGATAAACTCGGCCACCTTTTTTCTAGCGTTTTCATATGCTTCCGTGGCCTCGACGCTAATCTCATAAACTCCTCGGTGTACGTTGGCGTTCATCTTCCTGTAAAACTCTGCCACGGCCTCGATTACTTGGACGGGTTTTTGGCTTGTCGCGGTGCTGTCGAGATAGATGAGGTTTTTGTTGTTTTGGAAGATGGGGAAATCTTGTCTGATGCGGTGGGGGTCGAGACCGGTCGAGGGCATGATATATCTATTCCTTGGATGGATTTAGCTTCTCGGTTGCATCACGGGCTGTATTTGGGCCGCTTTGAAAGCTCTAGCGGCAGCGTAAGAGGCCTGAAAGGATAGTCCTTGGTCTCTTTCTGAATCAGTTTGACAAGCGGCTGAAGACGCATCTGCTTGACTTCTTTCCTTCCTCTGATGCGTAGAGCCAGTGTTCCCTTCTTGGCCTCTTTCGGCCCAAGTGTTGCGACATATGGTATCCAGCTTGTCTCCGCCTCGTAAACTTTCTTGGCGAGTGTCTCGGGTCTGTCGTCTACGTCCACACGAATGCCGTATTGTGTGATTTTTTCGGCAAGCTGGACGGCGCGTTTGTTGTATTTCTCGTTGAGCGGCAATATGCGAAGCTGGGTTGGGCAAAGCCAGGTTGGCAGGGTTGGGGGAGTCTTGCCCAGAGCTGTGTCAACGACCGCGTATAGGTATCTTTCCACGGTGCCTATCAAAGCCGAATGCAGAATAACTGGATACTTCTTTTCTCCGTCCTTGTCTACGTAGGTGATGCCGAATCTCTCAGCGTTTCCCACATCTATCTGCACCGTGCCTATTTCACGTGGTCGTCCAAACTTGTCTATGATGTGGTACTCAATGTTCAGCACCCAGTAGTAGGAGCTGTTTTCTGGGTAGAAGGACAGTAGGACAGGTTTCCTCTCTCTTTTGAGCAGTTTTTGGAAGAAGCCTCGGTTTTCTTCAAAGAACTTTCTCGAGGTAAGGTTATACAGAGAGTAGTAGTCGCGGCCGAGTTTTTCGATTTCCCTGTAAATCTTGTCATGTATTTTCTCGACCATCTGGAGGGCTTCTGGGATGTCGCGGCAGAAGACGTGTAGGTCGGGCATAGACATTTTCCGAAGCCTGAACCCGAGGACAAGCTCTCCCCTTTGCTCCAGCCTGTAGCTGTCAGCGACCTCAAACATTCCAAACGGTAGACTCCTGTAGCTGATTACCCAGTTTCGCGCCAAAGCAAACTGCTGAAAACATGCCGCGTAACGCATCACATAGGGCCTGCCGTCCACCTCAACCCTGTACATCCTTTGGCCGAAGAGGCTGGCGTGTTCACGAATGGGTCTGCTCTCGAGGCTGAAGAGGTTCGTGCCTTTGACAAAATAGACTGGGAACCCGAGCTCTCTCACGATTTTCGACGCATAGTCTGATATCAGGTCGTAAACGATTGTTCCCTCGGGGCCGTAGTGCATGTGGCCGCTGTCTGATAGCTCCTCCCAGTCGATACCCAGCCTCTTCAAAACCTTGCCGTGCTCAGGCTCCGACACCTCGTTTAAGCCTTTGCCGAGAGCCTCCTTCTCGACAAGCACAGCTAAGCCATTGGGTAAATCGGCCAATGCTTCTTCGGGTTTGAGAAGCTCGCCATCGGGTGTCAAAACCATGTAGCTCTTCTCCACCGAGGTGGTCTGCTTCTGCTGTAGGGTGGCTTGGCTGAAGACCCTTGAACGCTCCGCGAGTGGATGGCCCTTAATGGATAAGGCGAGGGCTTTGTTCCAGCCGAAAGGAGACCGGTGGACCTCGACACCACGTTCCTTTGCTATTTTCTCCATCAGAGCAAGAATCTCCACAGCGTGCTCAGGCCTCGCCAACTCGCGGGAGAGATGAGCAAAGGGATAGATAACAAGCCTCGGAATCTTAAGACGCGTCATAAACTCCACCGCATCAGCCACAGCGGCCTCGGCAACACGTTCATCATCCTCGGGCTCGACAGAGGTCAGCAACACATAAGCATCCTCAATCCTCACAGGCTCAGGCGAAGCCTCCTCCACAACCGTCGACTCCTTCTTCACGGGACGATACTCGACAAAATCCACATGCAGACCCAGAATCCTCAAGCCCAGCTAGACTCGCGAACTCACCGTATTTAAACCAGCCTGCCAACGGAACATGTATTTCCGCGAGACATAACAACACTTAAGAGCCTCCGCCCAGCCTATGGTGTTATGGGTAAGCAGGGTAAAGCGGTAGTGAAGGCCCCTATCGATGAGGTCGTATCCGACCTTCTCAAAGCCTATGCCGATGAGTGGCTTGCACATTACCAGTACTGGGTAGCCGCGGTGAGTTTGAAGGGCGTCGACGCCGACACGTTCAGGCCGGTTTTGATGAAGATGTCCCAGCACGAGCTCAAACACGCCGAGAAACTGGCTAAGAGAATAATCCAGCTGGGGGGAAAACCTGTCCTCCATTTTGAAAAACTATTGGCCACAAGCGGATGCGGCTACATTCCTCCACCCGAAGACCCAACCAACTACGAGCAGTTGATAAAGGACATTTTGAAGGCGGAAGCATGCGCCATCAAATTCTACAGCGAAATGGTTGAGAAATATCGTGTGACCGATGTTGTAACCCATGAGCTTTTCGAGGAGCTTCTCGAGGACGAGGTTGAGGATGAGCAGATTTGGGAAGATTTTCTCGCCAAGCTCTAACCTAAATAAGCTGCCTATTCATAGAGAAGGTTGAAGGCAATGGTTTGAAGGTTGCGCTTGTGCAGAGGCTTGACGACTGGGCAGAATACAACTTGGATGAGCTGGAGGAGTTGTGCAGGTCCGCGGGCTACACGCCCGTCTATAAGCTGGTTCAAAGGAGACCTCCGCACAGCAAATACATGATTGGCCCCGGTAAGGTTGAGGAGCTGCGGCGCGCTGTCAAGTCTCTCAAAATTGAGAAAATTGTTACGGAAAATGAGCTGAAGCCTGTCCAGGAGTACAACCTCGCCAAAGCCCTCTCGATACCTGTGATTACGAGGACGCAGCTCATCCTCGAAACCTTCGCACGCCGAGCCGCCTCAACCGAGGCGAAGCTCCAGATCAAGCTGGCTGAGCTTCAGTACGAGTTGTCGAGGGCTAAGGAGAAGGTGCGACTCGCGAAGAAGGGTGAGCAGCCGGGTTTCCACGGACTGGGAGCATATGAGGCCGATGTCTACTACAACGAGGTTTTCAGACGAATATCAACCATCAAGCAGAAGCTTAAGCAGATTAGGATGAGGAAGAACCTTGTGAGGCAGAGGAGGTTGGAGGGAGGGCTTCCAACCGTGGCGTTAACGGGTTACACAAACGCTGGCAAAACAACGCTGTTCAACAGGTTTTCCGGGGAAGAGCATCCAGCGGGCCCCCAGCTCTTCACCACATTATCGACAACCGCGCGGATAGTGAAGTTCAGAGGAAGAAAAGCCTACTTAAGCGACACAGTAGGTTTCATCAAAAACCTGCCACACCTACTGGTTGAATCCTTCCACTCCACGCTAAGCGAGTTCATCTACGCCGACCTCCTGCTACTCGTCGTGGACATCAGCGAGGAAAAGTCCGTGGTCGAGTCAAAGCTAAACACCTGTTTAAACGTGCTCGACGAAGTGGGTGTGAAGAACGTGCCTATACTGGTTGTGTTCAACAAGATAGACGCCGCGAGCGATTACCAAGAAAAAATTGAGAGCATAAACCCCGAGTTTCGCTACGTCGCCGTGTCCGCTTGGACTGGGCAGGGGCTTGACACACTGGAGGAATCTGTGGCGGACATGATGGGAGGCTACATACGTGTAAGAGCCCAGCTGGAGAATGGGCAAACAACACCATCACTGCTCAACGAGATTAAACAGTTCTGCAACATTTTGAAGATTGAGTACAACAGCTCCGGCTATGAAATCGAGTGCGAAACACCTCTTCAGCTTGCCGAGAAGATTAAGAGGCTGGCGGCTGAGTTTCATGTCGTTTGAAGAGTTTCTGTTGCGTCAGGTTAGGCAGCTGGCGTTTTTCCAGTTTGGTGTAGCTGGTGAGCTGTTTTTCCCCGATGGATGCGTAGTGGAGGTTTCGCCTTCAACAGGTAGGCCTCGGCGAATCTGGCTAGACGGCAAATGCATAGCAACCATAAGGGCCATGGATGGGTGGCTGACGCTAACAGTTTCCGGCGCTCAGCGGTTGAATGCACTTCTCGAGAAGGGCGGGAACAGGGTTGTGGTCGGCCGCGAAGGCGCTGAAAAAGTGGCCGCGGGCTACGACGTCTCAGCTGAACACGTGGTCGAAGCCGATGCATCAATTGTGCCGGGCATGGAGGTGCTTGTGGTTGACGAGGATAATCGGCTTATCGGGGTTGGCAAAGCTGTGGTCGCGGGAGTTGAGATGGCTGAGCTTCGCCGTGGAGCGGTTGTGAAGGTTAGGCATAAGGTTTAAACCTGGTTCAGCGGGGGATATGCTGCTTTGAAAAGGCTCAGTCCCCGTGAGATGAGACGTGCACAGGAGAGAATGTTGAAAAGCCTCGGCCTCAACGTGGAGGAAATGGGACAGGCCGAGGAGGTTGTAATCAAGCTGGGTGAGCGTGTGATTACGCTGAAGGGGCCGCTGGTCTACGCCGTGAAAACAGGCGGCGAGAAAATTTTTCAGATAATAGGCGGGGAGGAGGTGGCGGCGCAGGCTGAGGAGACGAAGCCCGTTTACGAGCCGACGGAGGAAGATGTTTCGCTGGTGATGGCTCAGACAGGCGTGTCAGAGGAGGAGGCGAAGAAAGCGCTTCTCGACTCGGGAGGAGACCTAGCCAAAGCCATTCTACTACTCCGCTCAAGAAGATAAGACGACAAGCGGACGCAGGTCCAGCAAATCCTCAGCCATTTTAAAATCCATTTTTGCGACCAGCCCACCTGTGAAAAACCGAGCCAGCTCACGGACTTCACGTGACGAAGACGAGGCAACGTCAAAGGAATATGGCGCATCGCCGGTTATCCGCTCAACCTCACGCACACCAAGAGACAATTCGTCAAGCCTCTTCATCCTTTCAGCCGCTCTCCTACTTGCCCTGCTTCCCAGAAGAACCACAACATCCTCGTCCACGCCGCTACATTCCTGAGCAACCTTCTTCACCAGCTCAACCCTGCCAAAGCCCTGCTTGGCAACAAGCTGCTCAACACCCACAGGAGACAAAACGCATGAACCCTCTTCCCCGGGCCAGAAACGTTGAAGAAACCGTTTTTTAGCGGAGAATGCGGCGGCAACAATTTCTACAGTCTCCCGCAAAATGTCCCAGAATTTTCTCTCAGAACCCCCGCACTTGAGGAAGAGATTCACCATGTTGATGGAGGCCTTTGCGGAGATAATCCCCGCCTCGCCAAATGGATGCCCCTCCGAGGAAACTACTCCGTGAGCCAAAACAAGCAAAACATCACCGGCCAACCTTGCGACGCTTTTGTCAAAAGGCAGAGTAGCGCTAATTCGCGCCTCAGCCAACCGGTTATACATGTTCCCCCGCGGCTCAGAGTAGAAAACAGATAGCCTTCTCCCAAACACCTGAACAGAGTCAAACAAAAGCATCAACATGTTTTCATCTATGTCAGGGTCCCGCAAAACAACCTCAGCCTCAACACCACCAACCTCGCAGAGAACAGTTCTCAACATATCCGGCGTGTATAGACGCGAATAGACACTAAACCCCCACGTTTCCAAGCCCTCGAAATCAACCGCGCCAACCAAGTAAAGTCGAGCGGCCTCACTCGGCAGAATTTTGTGAAAAACATATTCCCTGAAAACCGCTCCAGAGGCCGTGGTCATCAAAGACATAAAATTTCTCTGACGATGGTTCTCGCTAAGCAGCTTATCCACATCAGCAATAGGCATCCCCAGCCTAGCCAGCTTATTCCTATGCTCCATCAACCCATGCTCGACAAGTAACGCGTTGACCATCTCACGTATCAGGGGAGCGGAGAGCTCACCAAGCTTAAGCTCCTCAAGTTTTTCTTCAAACAATTTAACAATCTTATCCGCGGTTTTCGGAGGCATAGAAGCCTCCTCAACAAGGACTCTCGTAATCTTGTTTCTGTCAAAATCTTCGAGAACCATGTCCGACCTCCTAACCTTTATCCTCTGCGAGATGCTTGACCTTATCTCGCTCAGGATTTTCAGAACCTGCACACCCTTCGTAGTCAACTCATAATTTTTGGTCTGACGGTTGAGTGTTATCAAGCCCGCTGCATAGAGCATCTTTAGATGATGTGCAAACTTTCCAGCGTCGCTTTTCTTATTCATTCCAAGGACATGCATCAACTCCGTGTAATTCAGCGGGCTTTTCTCCAGCTTTCTGAGGATGCTAAGCCTGTTAGGTGAAGCCAGTGATTTGAAGATTTTAGCGTCATCGATTGCTTCGCTCATCTCGGAGACAGAAGAATCTGTCTGCACCTGCTTATTGCCTTATCGTTTCAAGTTAAAATCAGACTCTGCAGCGATGAGGGTGTGGTGAAGATGCGGCATTTTCTTGAGGTCGGCGACCTGAAGCCTAAAGAAATAGACGTGATAGTTTCTGCTGCGCTGCGTTGGCGGAAGCGTGGATACCCTAGGACAAGACCTCTACGGGACAAAACGGTTGTTCTCGTGTTCCAGAAGCCTTCTACTAGGACGCGTGTATCTTTTCAGGCTGCGGTGGCTAAGCTGGGCGGTGAGTCGATGTATCTAGGCTGGGGCGAGCTTCAGCTGGGCCGCGGCGAGTCTGTTGAGGACACTGGCAAGGTTCTGGCGAGATACGTTGACTGCATAGTGGCGCGTGTATTCGGCCACGGCGACTTGGTGGAGCTGGCTAAAAACGGCCGCATACCCGTAATTAACGCGCTCAGCGACAAACATCATCCATGTCAGGCTTTGGCCGACCTCATGACCATCTACATGTATTCGAAGAAACCGTATCAGTCGAAAGTGGCTTTCATCGGCGACGGAAACAACGTATGCGTCTCGCTTATGCAGGTTTGTGCGGCCGCGGGCGTAGACATAGCCGTTGCTACTCCACCATCATACAGGCCGCCCGAGGAGGAGGTGAAGAAAGCCCTCAAAGTTGCTGAAGAGACGGGGGCCAGCGTCATTTTGACAGATGACCCGAGAGAAGCCGTCAGAGACGCCGACTTTGTCTACACAGATGTCTTCGTCTCGATGGGTCAGGAGGCGGAGCGGAACAGGAAACTAGCAGAATTCCTGCCAACCTATCAGGTCAACGCCTCTTTGATGTCGCATGCAAAACCAACCGCCAAGTTCATGCACTGCATGCCCATGCACCTCGGCGAAGAAGTCACACCCGAGGTAGCCTATGGCCCCCAATCCGTGATATATGACCAAGCCGAGAACAGGATGCACACCGAGGCATCGCTTCTCGCCTACCTGCTCCGAGGCAGGGTTAAATAGGCGGGGGAACCGCTGAAGAGACGTGGGGATATCGAGCTTCTTCAAATCGGCGTTGACAACCTTGAAAATGGCGAAGAAACCCACTTGGAAAGAATATTCCATAACGTTGAGAATTACTTTGCTGGGGCTGGGCATCATAGGTGTTCTGGCCTTTATTATACGGTTTCTGGCTATAGCTTTCCAGCCTGCTTGACGCAGGTTTTTATTACCGGCGAAGCCTTAGAGTGGACAGGTTGAGCACGGCTGGGATGAAGTATTTCGCGGTTAAGACAACGGTTGGGCAGGAGAGGACGGTGGCCAACGTTCTCGAGGCAAGGTTCCACGGCATTTTCCTCGACTTTGTCGGAGAATCGGTGGGAACAGTAGCGATAAGCGACAAAACTCATGTGGCTGTGATTTTCGTTTCCCCGAAAACAACCATGTTGGAGAAGGTGGCGGTGTACATATCCAAGGCTGGCGAGCCAACCGAGCCCCTCCGCTCCATGTTAGTCGAGTACAGTGATGAAACAGGGTTCGGTTCAGAGCCCCTTGGCGAGGGAAGCTACGACCCTCTACTTCTCAAAACAGACGGTTGGGCTGAGATAGTTTTCCGCTCACCTGTTAAACTGAGGCGCGGCACATCCTATGCTCTGAAGATTTTCAAAACAGTCGAGGAGGCGGGCGGCTATAACTTGTTTCTAGGAGAAGGTGAGAAAGAGGATGTACGGTTCAAGGTTTTTGAGCAGGGGGAGTGGAGAGATGATGCCCGGCTGCCTCTCTTCAAGCTGATTGAGAAGCCTGCGATTGCGTCAATATTCATTCTTCCAGCCTTAAAGGGCTACGTGTTTGTTGAGGCGACTTCGAAAGAGGTTATCGCCGACGCGCTGCAGAATGTTAGGCATGTGAAGGCGAGGCCGCCGATGCCTGTGAAGCTGGAGACCATCGCATCGCACTTGGTTGAGAAACCTTTGATTGAGGTTTTGGCGGCTGGGCAGATGGTTGAGATTGTCTCCGGCCCATTGAAAGGCATCGTCGGCAAAGTCATCAGGGTTGAGAAGTCGAGGCGCGAGGTCACGCTTGAGCTGAAAGAGGCGGCTTTCCAGCTCCCAATATCCGTCTCAATAGACGCCGTCCGCCCCATAGACAAGACGTAGGTTTAAGAATAGCCAGTAGGGGAAAGGTCTAGACATGGGTGAAAAAACCTTCCGCTTCCTCGTAGAAGGCGGCAAAGTCACGGCAGGCCCTCCGCTGGGACCAGCCCTAGGGCCTCTAGGGCTGAATGTGATGGCCGTAGCCGAGGAGGCTAACAGGCTTACACAGTCGTTTAACGGTATGCGAGTCCCGATTGAGGTGGTGGTCGACACAGATACTAAGAAGTTTGAGATAAGGGTTGGTACGCCTAGCACCTCGGCTCTTCTCTCCAGCGCGGCGGGTGTGCAGAAGGGAAGCGGGACCGCGGGACGTGATTACGTGAGCGACCTCAAGTTCACAGAAATCGTGAAGATTGCCGAGAAGAAGCTTCAAGACATGAGGTCCAAGACGCTCAAAGCCGCTGTCAAAGAAATACTCGGCTCATGCGTCAGCATGGGTATAAAAGTTGACGGCAAAAACCCCAAAGAGGTAATCAAGCTTGTCGAACAGGGAAAATACGACAATCTACTGGGTGAACAGAATTGATGCGTTCCGAGTTAGCCAAGACAGCTGAAGCAGTCAAAAAAGCTAAGCAAAACAAGAAGAACACGAAGTTTAAGCAATCGGTCGAGCTGGTGATCAACGTCACAGGCGTGGACCTTACTAAGCCGCAGAACAGGTTTTCTGAGGTTATTGAGCTTCCCAACGACCTAGGAAGAAAACGGAGAAAAATCCTGGTCATCGCCTCGGGAAATCTCGCTCTCGAGGCATCTAAGACCCCGGGTGTTGCCCGGGTTATCCAGAAAGAGGAGCTGGAGGCTCTTGTGGGCAGGAAGAAAGAGGCGAAGAAGATTGCGTCCGAGTATGATTTCGTCCTAGTGGAGCCTGCTCTGGTGGGGTTGGCTGCGAGAGTTCTCGGAGCAGCTCTCGGCGCAAGGGGAAAGACACCTATACCTATTCCACCCGGCAGCGATATTCAGAAGCTTGTGAAAAGATACGAGAACAGTGTTGTAGCTACTTTGAGGAAATCACCGCAGGTCGCGTGCATAGTTGGGGTGGAGGAAGACCCTGATGAAAAAATAGCCGAAAACTTGGAAACAGTGTTGAACAGGGTGGTTGAGAAGCTTGAGAAAAAGAGGAGAAACATCGCCAGCGTGTATGTCAAGACCACGATGGGCAAGCCGGTGAAGGTGGAGTTTTGATGAATAAATTGATTAATCACCGCAGCTTTGGAGCCGCCAGCGGGGAGAGTTGAAGCCATGTCCACCGTGGTTACACGGCCAAGTTTAGTGAAGAAGGCTAGACTCGTTGAGGAGGTAGCTGAGCTTATCAAGAAATATCCTGTTGTCGCGGTCTTTGACCTGAGAAGCACCAGAGCCAACACCATACATGAGATGAGGAAAAAGCTCCGCGGATTATGTGAAATAAGAGTGCTCAAGAGGACCTTGTTCGTGAAAGCATGCAGGCTCGCGGGGAAACCTGAGTTGGAGAAACTCGTGGAAAACATCAAAGTTCCCGTGGGCTTCATCTTCAGCAGCGTCAACAGTTTCCAGCTCGCGTTAACGCTGGAGAAGAACAAGGTTCCCATGCATGCCAAAGCCGGGGAGAAAGCGGACTTCGACATCTGGGTGCCTGAAACAAACACAGGTCTTCCGCCGGGCCCAATTCTGAGCGACTTCGGCAAACTCAGGATACCGACGAGGATAGAGGGGGGACAGGTTTGGATAGCCAAGGACACGCTCGTGGCTAAGAAGGGTGAGGAGATATCCCAGCTGCTTGCAAGCCTGCTGGTTAAACTCGACATCAAAGCTGTTCTAAGAGGCGTTAACCTGATAAGCGCTTACGAGGAAGGCGTCATCCTAAAGGCGGAGGACCTTGTAATAGACCCTGTCAAGATTGGGCAAGAAATCGCGTCAGCGGCCTCGCTTGCACTCGCATTCGCGGTCAACATATCCTACATAACGAGGGAAACACTGCCACAGCTGCTGATACGAGCCGAAACACACGCCAAGGCACTCGCGACAGAGGCAGGGTTCTACACAAGGGAGACACTGCCGACAATCTTTGCCAAGGCCTTGGCAGAGTCAAATGCTTTAGCGCGGGCCGCGGGTGTTTCTGAGTAGGTTGCTTAGCTCCGGCAAGTTGGAGACCAGCGTCTCAGTTGGTGCAGCGCCTCTGCCGAGTGTTCTGCTTCCCCCTCCCCCACCTCCCGCAAGCTGCAGAAACCTTCTCAAAACCTCTCCCACGTTTACACCAGCCTCAACAGCCTTGTCATTAGCGACCGCCACCACTTTAGCCGAAGGAGTTCCCGCATATGCCAAAGCAACGGCAGGCTTCTCTATCTTCACAATCTCGGCCGCCAGTTTAATCAAGTATTCCTCATCATCATATTCTTCTTCGGAGATGTAGAGAAGAAGTCTGTCGACCGATATGCCGACGCTCCTTATCTCCGCTGCCCTGTAAACAATTAGTTTCTCCGAAAGTGTTTTGACTGTTTTTCTGAGGATGCGTAGGTTTTCGTCGAGTTCGGCTATTTTCTTCGGGATGTCTTCGACCGGTGCCTGAAGTTTTTCCGCAACCTCATGCAGCATGGTCTCCATGTCTTGATAGCGATGTAGGTTGGCTGGCCCCGCCACAAACTCGATTCTCTCCACCCCATCCTGTATTCTCTCGCTCGAAACAATCTTAATCAACCCCACGTCTTCTGTGTTTTCGCAGTGTATTCCTCCACATGCCTCGGCATCCCATCCCGGTATCTCCACAACCCTTATGACGCCGAGGGGTACCTCTCCCCCTTGGTAGAGCCCGAACCCGTATGTTTCCTCGGCCGCGTTCCTATTCATCCACTCTATTCTCACAGGTATGCGACGTGCCACAACCCTGTTTGCCAATTTCTCGATTTCACGTATCTGCTCGAGCGTCAGCCTCTTGTGATGATAAAAATCTAGCCTACCTTTTTCAGGTTCTTTCCTCGCCCCCGCTTGCCAGGCATGTTTGCCCAAGACTCGTCTGACAGCTCCCAGTAGAATGTGTGTGGCGGTGTGATGTCTGACGATGGCCTGTCTTCTCTCTGCGTCGACATAGCCCTCAACCTCTTCACCCACATCGGGAACAGGGCCCTCAACCCGGTGGACAACAACGTCGTCTAAAATCTGAGTGTCAACAACTGTGCATACCTTGTCGCGGCAAACCAGCGTACCCCTGTCGCCTACCGCTCCGCCGCCCTCAGGATAAAACAGTGTCGCATCAAGTATGACGTAGCCGTTTTCCACACCCAAAACCTTCGCTCGGAAACTGTAGCTGTTCGGCTGCTCATAGTAGAGTTTTCGTGTCTTGGGATAAGATGAGACATCTATTTGGTGCTGCGAAGTGGTTTTCACGGGTTTTTCGCGGAGATGCCGTGAAGCCACAAGCTCGTAAAAGTTTTCAGGAATAGTGACGTTAACACCCTGCTTCGCGGCGGCCTCTGCCACTATGTCAGGCGTCAACCCCTTGTCGTCATAGTATTGTATGAGTTTCTCAACCGAGATTTCCTTGGTTTCTCTCAGTTCTCTCAGAACAGTTTCAGTGCCGCGTTTGATTGTCTCCCTAAACTTATTAACCTCATGCCCAACTATGTCGAGAACCTCTTCCCGCATCTCTGATAGATGTGGAAAATCTTTCTCCCAGTAACTTATCTGCAGGTCGACGAGGTCGAGAAGCTTCTCCTCGGCGTCAACCGTTCTCAGCAGCCTGTAAGCTCTGCGTATGAGAAGCCGTGCAAGGTATCCTGTTTTGACGTTGCTGGGCACAACCCCCTCAGCCACTATGAAGGCTATCGCCTTGCTGTAGTCAAGGGCCTGGTAAACTTTTTCATAGGGAACAATCTGCTCGTTGACTGTTTCGACGCTAATCCCGGCCATTGACGCAACTCTTCTCCTCAACTCGCTGACCGTTGCATCAGCTCCCGGTTTAACCAGCCCTGTATACTTTGCGTATTTGATCAGCAGCTCTTCATCAGGTCTATTTACGGGGATAAGCTCCCGCACCTTGGCGAGTAATTCGCCGTATATGGCGTCGAAAGCGCTCGGTGTCTGCTGAGAGAACCAAGCCAACCTCTCTATGCCGTATCCTGTGTCAACGGTTTTTATCGGTGTCTCAGCTCTCTCGCCGTCAAGGGTTTTGAACTGCATGAAGACAAGGGTAGCTAGCTCAAGCCCGCCCGCTATCACCTCGAGACAGGGCCCCTCGTTGCCGCCTCCCGCCCACCACGACTCCTTGTAAACCAGCTCATCGGCCGGGATGCCGAGAACACTTGTCATAAACTCTTGACAATACTCAGCTGTCTCCGACTTCCAGTAGATTTTCTTATCGGGGTAGTTGAAGGCGTGGTGGCCACCCATCTCAAAAACCGTGAGATGACGGCCGAAGGTGAGCCCTATCTTGTCGAGGTCTACAAGCCTTGCGCATGGCTGGCTTATAACCAAGGGGTTGGCGGGCGGAGGCGCAATACCGTTGGTGACCCATGGCTGAAAATCGACGATAGATGCATCGGTCAAGTAAAGGTCTGTACGCCAGCGAGCCACAATCGGGTACGGCTTTATCGGAGCGTGTCCTCTCTGCGCGAAAAACTCTATGAAACCCTCTCTAGCCTCTCTGACCGACAGAGGCTTTGAACAGTATTTTTTCTCGAGAAAACTGTATTCGACGCAGGGAGATTCACCGCATACATCTCTGCCGGGGTCAAGACTCCAGAAAAACTCGCCGCAAACCCTGCACCGATTCCTCACAAACCCGTTTTGTATAAAAAACTCTAGCCTATACTCGTGCTCGTCGTAAGGCAAGGCATCGACACCACAAGACCACTTTTAAGGCGCCGTTTTAACTATTTCTAAGACGCCTGCTCAATGGAGAAATCCCTGGTGGAATAGGTGACCAGAGCCAAAGCGAACAACACATATCCCATTACCAGATAGGGGAGAAACGCGGGCGGATTAGTCGCAATCGGCTCGAAAAGACGCGACACTAGCAGCGGGAGACTAAGCAGCTGCGAACCAAGAAGTGGGAGAACAACTATGAAAATCGAAGTGAAAGAGAAGGGAGAGGAAAAACGCTTTATCGAAGAAGATATCACGAGTGCGAGAAATGAGCCGAAAACCGCTGAACATAGAAACAGCAACACATCCAAGTACGTTAAAGCGAATAACCCCCCGAAGACCTGAACAGCTGCCACCATTAAAGATGAAAAAATTAAAGAAACAATTGTGTAGGCTATCAGTAATGTGTAAAAATAGGATGAGACACGGTAAACAGAGAGCTGAACTAGCCACAGGTTATGTTTCTCCGTAAGAAGCCAGTTAAATGAAAGGAGAGCCGGTATCATCGGAGTGTACAGTGAGACTATAGTGAGGAAAATCGCCTCAGGCTGTGCTGTGAACGCAAGCGCTCTTGGAAGAGCAGTGCCAACGTAGACAAGTAAAAGCAGGACAAAAGCTGTTATCCAAAGACTGCCGTCTCGCAGGAACCTCGTCAAATGAGCTTTAACAAGCAAAGCAGTTGGCCTATCAGCGGCGTTTATTAGCAAAAATCTCGCCACAGGCTGTGGAAGTTTAAAAGATGTGATCAATTTTCGCGGCGGGTCTGTGAAAACGTTGGTTAGTATCGGCGCCAAACCAGCGTATTCAACCTTTCTGGAGAGGAAAAGATTCACTGCAAGCAGCCCGCCTATTAGCAGAAACGCCGCAGAGGTTTTGAGGCCGCCCCCCGTCACACCGAGTAACAGATTTGTGGGATATGGAAAGCTGCTAACCCATGGAAGTGATGCAAAAACATCCAAAAGCGGCAGTAATACTAGCATCAGCATCACCCCGCCCACAGCCATCACACCTCTCTTTCCCAACCAATTACGTAACAGGCCAAGCATGTGAGATATCAAAATGGACGAGACAACAGCCGCTTCAACAATCATTACAAAGTTAAACAAATGGATGAGATGACGCGGGTAAGTGAGCACCGTTACAATAAGCAACATCGACGGCAGGGTGAATACGTTGAGGAAAATAAATTGAAACAAAAAATCGGACCAGAGATAGGTTCTCGGCCGCACATTCGAGGTGAAAATGTAGTCTATCTCATAGCCCAAGGCCGTTACACCCCCCTTCAAACCGAGAAACACACCCACAGCCAAGACACCAGAGGTTGCCAAGGGCTTCAAAGCCCTTACAAAATCGTCCAAGTCCATGCCTGTTACTATGCCATAGAATCTCAGCGTCAAAGAAACCAACATTAGAACAAATAGGTAAAGCATGTAAAACATCATAGGAGCAACTGCTTTTGATAAAGACCTTCCCAAAGAGCCGGCGAATTGCCTCACCTTCACGATAAAAATCTCAATTAGCAGCTTTTTTCACCCGGATAAGTGAGAGGAAGATTTCTTCGAGAGAAGCCCCGCCGTTTTTTGACTTAAGCTCCGAAAGGCTTGAGGAACACAACACTTTCCCGTCGACAATTATCGTTACATGGTTACAGATTTTCTCAGCCGAATCGAGCAGGTGGGTGGATATGAGTACGCCTCCTCCATCCTCTATGATCTCGTTTATGTAGAGCCTAGTAATTTTCTGAGCCTCTGGGTCAAGGCCGTTAAAAGGCTCATCAAGGATTAAAACAGTGGGAGAGCTTACAAGAGAAGCTGCTATTGCCAATCTCTGTCTAACACCCTTCGAGAGCTCGTAGACGAGTCTGTCTGAAACCTGGTGAAGCGCATAAGCTTCCATCAGTTCAGAAACCCTGCTCCGCACGCTGTCACCGACAAGTCCTTTCAGGCGTGCTGAGAAAATCAGAAACTCTTCAACAGTCAAGTAGTCTGGAAGGGACGGGTTTTCGGGGACATATCCCAGCTTTCTCCTATAACCGTTGTTGGCCGATGGTTTTTCGCCGAAAATGGTTACTGTTCCTTTGTCTGGTTTCAGAAGTCCAACTATGCATTTGAGTGATGTTGTTTTTCCCGAGCCATTTGGGCCCAATAGTCCATGAACCTGCCCCGCCTCGAGCCTGAAAGAAACGCCTCTAACAGCCTCTACTTTGCCGAAACTTTTCCAGATTTCAATAGCTTCAATTAGGGAAGACATCCGATAAAAAATACAAATGGGATGGGTAAAAAATTTTTGATGTTATCCGAAGAGGGCGCTCAGCCCTGATAGAGCCTCTTCCTGCTGCTTCTCCTCCTTAGGTTTCTCGGCGGGTGCCTCTGCTGGCTTCGATGCTGCGGCGGCTGGGGCTGGAGCCGCTGCGACGGCTACAGGTGCTGCCGTCGCCTGTTTCAGGACCTCGTCGATGTTTATCTCTGCCAGGGCCGCGGAAAGTGATTTTATCTTGGACATGTCAGGCGTTATTCCCGCTGCTTCAACAACTCTCTTTAGGCCTTCTTCGTCGATTTTCTTGCCAGCCTTGTGAAGCAACAGCGCCGCGTACACGTACTCCATTTTTCTATGCACCTAGGGTTTCTTCAAACTGCCCACTCTTAAATATTAACTGGGCGGGTTAAGGCTGCCGCTGGAAAGCCCTTATAAATAAGGGCCCTTGCGCTTGACAAAATTTTTCTTCACGCCGAAGCTCATTATATTTTGGATGAAGCGCGTCGGCACGGCTACGCTTTGGCTGACTGAGGGGCCTGTGCCGCATTTTAGGGAGATGGTGGAGCTTGGCCGCGAGATTATGAGAGCGCTGTCTATGCATGTGGGTTATGAAGAGGCTGTTAGAAGGTTCGCCGACCCGTTTTGGCTAAGCAGCCTCGCCTGCGCTCTGGGGTTTGAATGGGACACAAGTGGGCAGACGACTGTGACGCTGAAAGCTCTCAGCCATGGTTTGATGGGGACAGATATCCCCGTCAGAGTACTGGGAGGAAAGGGTGCTGAGATGCGGATGGCTCAGCTGGAGGCGGGCAAGCTGCTCGCTGAAATCGGTGTTAGAGAGGTTGGGGAAATCCGCAGAGCCATGAGGCTCACCACATCGGTGGACAACGCAGCGCTACAAGACTCCTACGACATCTACTTCCAAGCCGCCGTTGTATCCGAATCCGGGCAATGGGTCATCATCAACCAAGGCATGAACACGGTCAACAAGACTGCAAGACGATACCACTGGTCAAGCGACCGCGGCCTCGGCGTCGAGGAGCCTCACACAGAGATTTTGAGCGAAACGGTTGAGGACGTGGTGCTCGACCTGACAAGCACAACATCAGCAGAGACACGTCAGACAATACTGGAGATGCTGGAGGACACACCGCCCAGCAGGCTTAACCAAGACCTTGCTCAAGTCAAGGCACTAGCCCGCAAACAGCACACCCTCACCAGCGTATTCGAAGAACTTCCCACAATACCGATGCACCTCTCCCCGCCCAATAGACTGGACGAAGAAACAATTAGAAGGGCGAAAAACGTGTCAAGCTTCGACGAGCTATTGACGACGCAGGGTGTGGGGGCCGCTACCCTCCGTGGGTTGGCCTATATAGCTGCTCTTGTTTATGGCTCAAAGGTGTCGTGGCGAGACCCGGTCAAATTCAGCTACGCGTTCGGAACAAAGAGCGGGAAACCTTATCCAGTCAACAGAGCGGCCATGCTCGAGGCAGCCGAGTTTATCAAACAGGCCGTGATGGCGTCCAAGATGGGTGATGAAACAAAGTTAACCGTTCTACGTAGGCTAAACAGCGTGCTGGACTCCAACCATTAGATGCGTGTCACCGACTGCACATCGTATTCGCCCACAAGCTCCACCGTCGAGAGGTATTGTTCAAGCGCTTCGCCTACTCCGTCTACCTCGGGCATCAGAAAACCCATCAAGAGAGCCTTCAACCCAAACCCTATGTCCTCAACCCTCTTATCACTTACACGCACATCCTTAGGCAGTTTTGACTCCACAGCCCTCGCCAGCTCATCCAAATCAGTGTCAGAATCCTTTGGCAAAATCCTGACAACCATCAACACTTTACCCATGTATAGTGACTCGACTTTCCACAATTTAACGCATTCCCGACAACATGTCTCGACGAATAAAAGCCTCCATCCCTGAGCAGAGTGAAGCGGCCTCGGATAACTGGGCTGCCTCAAACATTTTGGCGGCATCAATTAGAGCGTGGCCAGCTAGGTGAGCCACTCCATAAGAGAGGAGAACAAGGGCCTCACTAATGTATTCCTGCGCAGATTCCTTGAACCTTTTTTCGGCGGCGGCTGCTGCGGCATGGTGGAAGTGAGGCGAGCTCTCGGTGAGAAGAAGGTCGTCTCTCACACGGTTTCCTCCGGATGCACGGGGTTTGGGCTCTACAAGGTCTTCACGGGTGTTGATGTTGGAGAACTCGTATGGGTCTGAGGATAGGTTAAACCCGGCAACGAGCAGCGTCTTGCCCGCACTTCTAAGCATGTCCGAGGGCCTGTGAAGACCTGCTCTCTGAACGTACACGGTCTCGAGATAATTTTTCACAGCTTCGACGGCCAAAACCTGCACGAGCGTCTCCACTGCACCGTTGCCCCAGACAACCGAGGCAACGGCGGGGGAATGATTGAGAAACTTTTCGACAAGTTTTTGGAAAGTTGTGGGCTTTATTCGAGGTGCATCGGCTGGGCTGGTCACCATCACGTCGGCTCCGAGAACCTTTGCTGCTGACAAAAATCCCGAGAGAGGGCCTGCGGAAAACTCGTCGACGATGTAGCCTTTCACAAATGGTTCACAGGCCTTCATCAACTGCTCTCCTCTCTCGTCATCCTTTACGCTTAGCCAGACCTCGTCCACAGCCTCGTGAAGAGATTTTGCCACGTGTCTAATCAGCGGCTCGCCACTGAGAAGAGCAAGCGCCTTATCTCCTCCGAATCTTTTCGAAACACCTCCAGAGAGAATAACCCCGCAAACCCGCATACCTCCTCACTTCACTAAACCCAGAGACCTCCTCACGTGGTTGAAAAAATCCAGAGAAAGCTCAGGCCCATACACAGGAACACCCTTCTCCGGCAACGACGTGTTCTCCAAACGAAAAACGGCTACAACAGGCGGAGAAATTTCTTCAATCAACCCTATGTCCTCGCTTTTCCTAACGGTTAAAATTTTGTAGACATGCGGAGACCTGCCATAAAGCTTGGCGAACCCTTCGTAAACAACCACATCTATCCCATGTTCACGGAAAATTTTTCCAAGGAAGTCATCGATATTTGTGTCATGCATCTGCCTAGGGAAAATGATGGCCATCTCATTCGGCGATATACTGGTAACTATGCTGGCCCCGCTTCGGGCCATGCGCCAAGTATCCTTGCCCTCTGTATCGATTGTGAACTCGTGATGAATATGTTTCACAGCCGCGACACGGTACCCGTTTCCAACTAGGTCTTCGATAATCTTGGTCGCGAGAAAAGTTTTGCCGGTTTTCTTGAACCCCATTATGGCCAGATGTTTCACATCATTTGTTCACAGACCTGAGTAATATGCGTATCACCTCGATGCGCAAAAGTTATAACACCGCCGCCGAAAAGCGGGAGCGGGTTGTACGAGGACCTTGTCATTCTACTGGTTGTCTTCGCCGCCACCACCATAGCTGCATTGGTGTACATTCTTCTGAAGGCTGCGCCGAGGCCTCCTTCCCCTAAGCAAACAATAGTGATAAACAGCTCTGAAATTCCGCCGCAAACAGATACACGTCTTTCTCCAATAATTTTGCAGACGGAGAAGAATGTTGAGATGCTTGAGAAGGAGGTGGAGGGTGTTCTCGGTGGAGGCGAAGAGAAGAGCGGCTAAGGAGGCGGTGGAGTATGTGGACGACGGCTTTGTGGTGGGTGTGGGCAGCGGTACGACTGTTTCGCTGATTTTATCCGAGCTGGCTGTAGCCGGGAAAAAGGTCTCGATAATTCCAGCCTCTTGGCAAAGCTACTACGAGGCGATTGAGCTGGGTCTTACGGTGTCGAGCTTGGACCAGCATCCTAGTCCAGATGTTTATCTCGACAGCTTTGACCAAGTGACGCGGGATGGTGCGATGATTAAGGGCGGCGGCGGCGCTATGCTGAGGGAGAAGGTTCTCGCCTCGGCGTCGAGAAACAGGGTGTTTGTGGGAGACCATGGTAAGCTTGTCGAGAAGCTACGCAGGCCCGTGCCTCTGGAAATCGTCCCCTTCGCATACAAGTTTGTCGAAAACAAGCTCAGGGAAAAAGGGGTCAAACTGGTGATGAGAACCTCACAGGCAAAAAACGGCCCCACAGTATCAGACAACGGCAACCTAATTGGCGACGCAGACTTTGGAGAAATAGATGAACCAGCTAAAGTGGAAAATTTTCTCAAAAGAATTCCAGGCGTCGTCGAATCCGGGGTTTTCGTGGGCCTCGTCGACACGCTGATTATCGCCTATGATAATGGAAAGGTTGAGCGATTGACTTTCCGTTAAAAGCTTATATACAAAACTCGAGCGTGAATGTCATGCCGGATTTAAATCAGGCAAGAATGATAGGGGGGATAGGTTCTATTCTTCTTGTTCTCGCAATCGTTCCAAACGTTGGCACGGTTCTCAGCATCGTTGGCTTCATCTTGGTTTTGCTTGCGCTCAAGTACGTGGCCGACGCTGTTCAGCAGCCGGCGATTTTTCAGAACGCGTTGTACGCCGTCATCATAGGGATAGTGGGCGCTGTCGTTGCGTTGGTTCTTGGTGGAGCCGCGCTTTTTGCATCTATCGGCGGTGGATTTGGCTTCAGCGGAGGATTTGGTGACGGTGTTTCAGGTGATTTATTTTCACTGCTCGCCGGCATTGTTGTGGCTTTGGTTGTGGTGTGGATTTTCGCCGTAGTTTCTGCACTCTTCCTGCGTAAATCACTGTATCTCACGGGCGATGTGCTAGGAGTTAAACTCTTCAGGACAGCTGGCTTGCTTCTCTTCCTCGGCGCCATCCTGACGATAATACTTGTTGGGTTTATTTTGTCGCTCGTCGCATATGTTCTCCTCGCGGTCGCCTTTTTCCAGATACCTCAGACAGGTGGACAGCCTCCGCCGCCTCCTCCTCCACCTCCCTAGCCAGCGACGAGGGCCTCCAGAGACCTCATAAGAGAAGAGGCAAAACCCCTGTCCCGCACCCAGACGACCACTGGCTCGTCGTCCAGAGGCAGACCAATAACAGCCTCACCTCCGTCGGTCACCAAAACATCCAGCAACACCCCTTCGCTGAAAAAGACCCCAGCGCCAATACTCTCAAGAAACTCATAATCCTCTTTACTCATCTGCACTGAGGGATGTAGGATGAAGAGAAATTTTTTCTCGGGAAAAGCTGCGACCACTTTTTTAAACTCCTCCTTCAGTTTCACCGCTTTTTTGACCGCGAAAACAAACCTCGTCCCCGAGTCCACCATTTCCCTCAACTTAACCACAACCGGTTGAAGACCCCTTAGAATAGCAGCCTCGTTCTCAACAGTTCCCCGCTCCCTTAGCCTCGAGACGGTCGGAATAATTTGCTCCATCATTCTCTTCTTCTCCATCATCAGAGACTCCATTCTCGCCCTCTCCCGTTCAAGCCAAAAAGTGAAGGCAGAGGCGGGCTCGGTGACACGGTATCCGTCGCTGGTTCTTGTGAGAAACCCGTTTTCACATAAACTCGACAAAACATCATACACACGTGTAATTGGTATCTTTGATTTGCGCGCCACATCCGCGGGCTTGCTGTATCCCTGTAACACCGCCACGTAGGCCTTCGCCTGATACTTGTTGAAGCCGAAGACCTTCTGCAGCTTCTCCACCAGCTCCGTTTCCTCCACAAAACAGGTTACGCGAACAACCGTTTAAATTTGTCCACAGAGCCTAAGAGAATAGATGCAGAGAAGGGAGTATGGCCTCGGCCCGGATTGGAGGCTTGTGATGAGGTCTCTGGAGAAGCTGGCGCCCGTGTACGACAGGTTGAACAAAACAATCTCCTTCAACACGGACATTAGGCTCAGGGCTGAATGTCTGGACGGCAACGTAGGTCTGTTGGACAGGGTGCTTGACGCGGGGTCTGGACCAGGTGTCTTCACCGAGACACTGCTCAGGACACAGAACTGGAGGGGCGAAGTGGTCATGCTTGACCCCCTGCCCAGCATGCATATGCTGGCACGGAAAAAAGTGCCGCAAAACATCTCGCATCAGGTCGTGGCTGTTTTTGAGCAGATGCCTTTCAGAGAAGAGGTCTTCGACACGGTGTTGATGGGGTTCGCCCTAAGAGACGCGGCCAACATGGCCAAAGCTCTTTCGGAAACACGGAAAATATTGCGGAAAGGCGGCCGCCTCCTCGTCGTCGACCTCGGCAAACCTGCGAACATCCTGAAAGGAATCGCGATAGGCGTTTACTGGGCTCTTCTGGCGCCTCTTTTAGCAGCCCTCAAACTGGGGAAAACAGGGCTTGAGGCAGCCGCAATCTACCTAACATACAGACGGCTGCCGACGAATAAGGAGCTCAAATCCCTGTTGAAGACGTTTTTCGATACTGTTGAGGTTGGGGAGAAGATGCTGGGCGGAGTGGTGGTTATTAGGGCCTGCTGAAAACGTTTTTAAACCCTTCGGCCAAGTATAACCAGTATAATGGAGAACATCGAGTTGGAGAAAACGCTGTTCCCGACCGGTCATCAAGTCTTTGACCGAATAGTCTACTTCAGGCACGGTATGACGGTGCTTGTCACCGACGAGACCTTCAGCGAGGCCCGAACATTCCTACGCACACTTTTGAAGAAACATCAACAATCAATTATAGAGCTTGTTTCAACACGTTATCCACAGACAGAGCCTAAACAGGTCCCCGTCCCGATAGAGGCGCTGCAAGACCTATCAATAAACGTGAACCAGAAAAGAAGAACAGAGAAAAACAGAATATTCATCCACAACTATCTACCCGAGCTGCTCATACGCCACAACGGAGAGGAAGTCCTGAAACTTTTGGAGATGTGGCAAAAAGACGTCGCCAACGCCGGAAACCTCGAGTTCTACCTCCTGCCACGCAACACCTTCGCAGACTTCGAGAAAAAAGCAAAAGCAATAGTAGACGCCGTAATAGAAATACAAGTCGTCAAAGAAAACAACCAGTTCCTCTACTACTTCACACCAATAAGGTCCTGCTCACAAGCCCACCACCTCAAAAACATACGATACGAAATCAAAGAAGGACAACTACTAATAGAATGGGAGAATATATTGATCAGCGATTTCCCCGCGGAACCGATTTCACGCAAACAGCTTAGGGAACAACTTGAATCAAACGAGGACAGAATATTAATCACATTAGGGAAAGTTGATCCAAAAAATTTTACGGTAGAGGATTATGCTTTGCTCACGTCGCTTGACAACATTCGGCTCTTAGAAGCCAAGCTCCTTTACCCAGACAGATGGCCAGAAGTTATTGACAAGATTGTCGAATGGATATTGGCAGGTACATTAAAAATCGAGGAAACAAAACCTGCTAAAAAATATGTGAGGCGGCAACAGCTAAAATTCAAAAATAAATTATTGCTACGTTTGCCGACGCGTTTTTCATTAATGTTGGTTTCGCTGTCCAAAGGGTTCCTGGGTAAAAGAGTGAGGACCGTGCCGCTTGACGCACACCTAGCAGTTTTAGAAGCCATGAAAAACATAGTGGAAATGCTAGCCCAAGATAGGCCTGAAATTAGGCGTGATGTGAGGTTTGCTACAAGATATTTCGGTGAACTTTCTGCTAGAAAAACGGCATTAGAATACATAATGAGGCTAGAGGGAACTCCCTACACCTCGTTTAGCGTCGAGCACGTTCCCAGTCTAATATCGATTACTCTTAAAGCGGGATGGGGGTTGGATGTAAATTTCATCACATCCCCTGGAGAAAGTTGGATTTTTGAGGTGAGAAATTGCCACCTATGCGAAGATGTGGTTAGCGACGAGCCCTTTTGCGACAAATTTGTTTCTAGCGTGGTCGTCGGTGTACTTTCAGTATGTCTGAAAAGACGATTTGAATGCTCTGAGATAGCCTGTAAAGCGGTTGGAAACGAAACATGCACTTTTAAAGCATATAAGGTCTAGAATAGTGGAAAAATTGAATAAGCATTTTATTCAAAAGATACGTGGATTCGCGGCTCTTCCCAAATCATACTTCTCGCTGTTTACCTCAACACTCATGGCGAGTGTTATAGTCATGACCGTCACTGGAACAGGCCCACTGGATTTATGGATATTTTCGTTATTCTTTTTTTTATCTACGGCATTTTTAAACAGTTTTAATAACTTGATGGATATTAAATCAGATTACTTTACTAAAGATAATTTCCCTCTCCCATCGGGACAAATTTCTCCAAAGGAGGCTTCACTATTTTCAGCCGCAACTCTGATTGTGTCAGTGGCAACACTAATCCTAATTGGTGCGATAAACAGCTCGGCCGCTGGTGTTCTTCTAATTGATTTACTGATTGGATATTTCTACTCTGCGCCAAAAGTTAGGCTTAAACGATATCCAGTGATAAAGGCTACAATCCTGATAATGCATACCGCAATTCTGCCACTCATAGTTGGCTTAACCTTAGCGAACAAAAGTATTACCGATTACCTGACTGTTGTTTTTCCCGTTTATGTCATGGGTCTAGCTGTACACACGGTGCAAGACATAGGAGATGTGGTCGGAGACGTGATTGTCGGAGACAAGACATTTCCATCTATGATGGGTATAAAGAACTCCGTTTCTTTAATTGTGCTTCTATTCATGCTCGCCGCCGTCTTTACATGGCTAGTTATCGATGTGAACTATAAAGTTTTAACCATGTTTCTCTTTTTTATCCAGATTGTTATCTCCATGTTGTTGTTCATTCGAATAAATCTGTGGAAAATCGTTTATTGGAGCACTGCTCTCATCGCGTTTGCAATTCTGGTTTTTCTCCTCGTTAAATGATATGTGCGTACCGCATAAGTGTGTCAGGAACTCTAGCGACCAAAAAGTCGACGAAATCCGCGGGATTTTTGGATTGGAAGAACCATTTTCGTACCGTGAAGAATCTGAACACATTCATGCTGGCGATTAGGCTCTTTTCATCAAATTCCACATATTTGGAGGCTTGTCTTAATAGGTCTACGCCTCTCAGGAAATGGAGGTCTCCAAGCCTTATCGTCTGTCTCTTTAGGAAATTGTTATTTAGCGATTCCTCTGGTTTAGTGATTATCCCGAGGTCGCGTCCTAAGTAGACGACACTGTTCCATATTCCGAGTCCAATGTCGACGCTAAGGTCAGCAACATCGTCATAGTAGTTAGATGATTTGAAGACGTAGTCGAATCCTTTTCTCAGGTATTCAAAGCCCTTGATTTCTTCTTGAGTTTTTTCGCATAAACTTTCCAGCATGCATAGGTCGAGCCCCACCCACACTCTTCCAACACCCTTCTCATTCATGTTTCTCAGGTAGTCGTGAATCGTCAGTTTTTCGCGGTCAAGACTGCTCTGCTGTTTAAAAGTCGCGCCTTGTCCAAAGATGTAGAGTGAAAGGTCTCTTAGGAACTCTTTTTTCGCGGTCGAAACTCTGTCGGCAAGGCTTTTCAGCCATTTGTTGACGAGTAGCGCCAATAATATGCATGAGTTCTCGGCTCGTTTGATGATGTCGTTGTTTCCAGCGGATGTGTATGCTCCTTCTTCGATGGCTTTTTTCTGTCTTTGTAGCGATTGTTCGGCTTCTTCGGTTGTGTGGAAGGTGTCGTTGATGTTGTCGAGCACTTTTATGCTGAGTATTAGAGCCATTTTGGCGAGGACGGTTGAGAGTATTTGAGCTCTTGTTGCTTTTTTGCGTAGCAGTGGATAGGCGGAGATGGTTGCCATGTATGATGAATATGGTAGGTACTTCTTTTTCATGACGCCGAGGTCCATCAATTCTTGGAGGCTGGCTGTCTCCTCTCCACCCAGTATGTTTTCCATGGTTTTGCCGAAGTAGTCGGATGCCTCGCGGATGATGCAGAGCATCTCAGACAGGTTTCGCCGGTTCCCAGCCATGTATCGCAGCATCACTAGGCCGGCGGCTTTTGTGAAGTAGTCTAACCCCTCCCCACTATTCTGGGTCATGCAAATATTATTTCAGCAAAGAAAATAAGGTTTAGATAACTTTCTCTGTTGGATACACCTCTAATCCGCCGATTACAAATTTATAGGGATGGGGCTCTACGTCGTGGTCTACTCCCCTCATTTTCTCGATTTGAATCGAGCTTGCTACGGTCCCGTTTTTGAGATATTTTCTCAGTATTATTACGCCGTCAGCTAGGTATTCCTCGAACTGGTATGGCCTGTCGGCTCCGCTGTACCTTAGCTCTGTCAGCAACAGGGTGGTGCATCTTAACGGTGTTATTCCCTCCAACAGCTCAAGAAACGCGGCCCTTCTCTCCGCAACCCGTGGATACTGGATGAAGAAGGATGTTAGAGAGTCTATGACAAGCCTTTTCGCGCCTATATTTTTCACGTGGTTTCCGACGGCCGCTATCAAGGCCGCGAGAGAGAAATCTTTTTTACCGATGGATATGCCGCCGAGCTTTATCTCACCCGGTATCGTCCTAATAGGTGAGGCGTCAACTATCGCTAATCTTCCTTCTTTTACAAACGGCTCCAAGTCGATGCCGAGGTTTGACACGTTTCTAAAAACGCTTGCAGGCCTCTCATCAAGAGTCACGTACACACCATTCTCCCCTTTCAGGCAGCCGTGATACAGGAACTGGAGGCCTAAGGTGGTTTTTCCGGAGCCGGGGGAGCCCATCACCACGATGTTGAACCCCGCGGGGAACCCCTTGTTTC
>Ga0105163_1000092_pt1 | contig 53909 bp, 56 predicted proteins | sample JNZ110809AmetaG_FD_81531 | JGI IMG/M metagenome (GOLD analysis project Ga0105163, IMG submission 81531) | Hot spring microbial communities from Jinze hot spring, China to study Microbial Dark Matter (Phase II) - JNZ 110809A | ecosystem: Environmental > Aquatic > Thermal springs > Hot (42-90C) >... | reverse complement strand
TAGCTTTATCCTCTATAGTCTCTACTTTCTTCATTATTTCTAATGTTATTTTTAGTGTTTTACCTGCTAGTGGATGGTTCATATCTATGTAGGCGAATCTCTCAGTTATCTTACTTATCACCCCTCTCCTTCCCCCAATCTCTATCTCTTCTCCTACTCTCGGTCTTATATTGAGTCTTTGTAGTTGCTTTAATGGGACTCTTACTACTAAGTCTTCTCTTCTCTCTCCATAAGCTTTTTCTGGGGGAGCTATGATTTCTCTTCTCTCTCCAACACTCATCTCTGCTAGAGCCTCCTCTACTGCAGGTAGTAGGGGTGATTTACCGTATACTATAGTGGCCTCTCTATATGTCCTATTAGGATCATAGATTCCAGCTTCTCTAGCTATAGACTCTATTGTCGTATCTACTACTCTCTCCCTCCCCTCTTCTAATGCTACTATGGTATAATTGACTAGTAACATATCTCCCTTATTCAATCTCTAAACACCAGAGATTCTCCACTAATATCAAGCCTTAATAAGCTACAATTCTAAATCTAATCAAGGCTAGAGTCTACTATGAGCTCTGACATATTAGAGGTTATAGCTAGAGGTATTAAGTTTAGAGCTAAGGGTCACCCTAATATAAGAGCTACTCATAGATCTACATTTGAGATAACTAGAGAGGATTACTTAACAACTAGAGGAGACTGTATAATTGGCGTGGGCTCTGAGGTAGCTTCATCAGATCTCCCAGAATGGTTTAAGGAAGCTATTACTAGAGAAGATTCTAGGATAATAGCTATACTATGCACTAATAACATATGTGATGTGGTAATTGGGAGAGGATCACCTAAACTAATACTCTCAGATAATACTAGAATGGTATTTAGAAAATCAACATATATAGGCCCAGAGACTATAATGATAGGAGCTAGTAAAGCTGCAGGAGAGATTAGAAGAGACTTAATAAATAAGCTAGTTACAGGAGGAGTTCTAGAAGTAACAATATTAGTAGTTTAAGCTAAGTATCCTAAAACTCTTATCTTAGCATACCCTATTCGTTTTAGCTTTTAACCTCATCTATGTAAATCATAAATTTGGGGATTATATATTGGAGCCTATAGGCATAATTGTTAAGCGTGAGAGTAGCTTAGCTGAAGAAGTTGCCCTTAAGGTTGTCAAGGTTCTAGACTCTTTTAATGTTAAATTTCTTATAGAAGAGAATGTAGAATATAAAAGCTTATCAGACTACAGTAAGTTTAACCTACAGGACTATGTACCTGGGAAGCTTATAGTTATTGGCGGCGACGGCACACTACTTAGAACCCTCCTAAAGATACAGGATAAGACTCCGATAATAATGGGTGTAAGAGCTGGGAAGAGGGGATTCCTACTAGATGTAGAGAGGTATGAGGTAGAAGAGAGAGTTAAAGATTTCCTACATGGGAGATATAAGGTTATAGAGTACCCTAGACTATCAGTCTACGCTAATAATAGGAAACTATACTGTATACTAAATGACTCAGTAGTAATATCTAAGATGGCTAAAATGGTTAGATTAACAGTCTCTATTGATGGTCAGACAGCTATGAGAATTGACGGTGATGGTGTAGTAGTATCTACAACAGTTGGGAGTACAGCATATGGGCTTAGTGCTGGAGGCCCCATTATAGATCCTAGACTTAATGTTATACTAGTAGCCCCATTAAATCCAGTACAGCTACACCTCAGACCTATAGTTATCCCAGGTGACTCCCTCATAGAAATATCTCTTACAGCTCAAAGTAATGAAGCATATCTAAGCCTAGACGGTCAAATAGTAGAAGAGCTACGCCCAGGTAGTACTATAGCTATAGGACCCTGCCCTATAAGTGTTAGAATAGCTAGGTTTAGGTGGTGGGAGAACTTCTATGAGAAACTATACACAAGAGTACTCACATACTGGTAACACTACAATAATAGTAGATACAGGAGCAGTTTTAGCAGGACTACCACTAATAATAAAATGCTACACAACACCACAAGTAATAGAAGAAGTTAAAGACAAAGAGAGTAAAGAAGTAGTAGAGAAAGCATTAGAATCGGAAAAACTAAAGGTTATAGAACCACCTCAAAGATACATAGACAAAGCAGTAGAGATTGCTGAGAAAGCAAAAACAGTAGGTAACCTAAGTAGTACAGACATAAGCATAATAGCATTAGCACTAAACCTAAAAGATAAGAACATAGATGTAATAGTAGCAACAGACGACTATAAACTACAATTAACATTAATAAAAGCAAATATCAAAGTAACTAGTATAAGGTATAGGAAGATAAGAGAAGCCTCAATTAATACATGAAATAAGCCATACATCTAGAGCTCATAACCAGTTCAACCATCTACTCTATACTACCGTTTGTCCCTAGATGTTACATCTAGGGACTTCCACCTCGCCTACGTGGATTTAGGTATCCACGTGGAGTCATGGATGGCTGTTGAGTCTAACGGCACGGGGGCTCTCATCTAGTTTTAGCTCTGAGAAGCTTGGAGCATTGCTCCTAATTGCTTCCCAGGCTCCTCCTAAGCTTATAAGCATTTCCTCGAAAAATTAGGAAGAAAACAGACCTCCACCTAGACTATTAATAATAGTAGGAGTACTTCTCTCCAACTTGTACTCATAGAATACGATAGAGACATGATGAGAGGCTATACTATCAAAATAAAGCATGAACATTTTAGTCTAGTATGAGATTATAAACCTAGGGGTCTGCTTGAGGATTCTGAGAAGCTCTCTTAATATATCTACTAGGAGTCGCTTCGAGGTTATAGATATTACTAGTATGATCGAGAACTGGCTTAGAGAATCTAATGTAGGCAATGGATTACTACTAGTATATACACCTCATACTACGGCAGCTCTAGCTATTAATGAGTATGAAAGCGGGCTAAGACAGGATATCTTAGAGATGCTTAAGTCTTTAACTAAACCAGATGCTCATTGGAGACATAACCTGATAGATAATAACGCCCACGCTCACTTAGCTAACGTAATAGTAGGCGGAGATAAGATAGTCCCAGTAGAGAATGGTAAATTAACATTAGGAACATGGCAGAGACTACTATTTATAGAGCTTGACGGTCCCAGGAGAAGAGAAGTAAGACTAGTCTATGTAGGAGAATAGAATTCAAAAATCATCAATAACCTAATGTAATTGTTTTGGTTTTATAGTTGTTTATATTAGTTTATGTTATTCTCTGGGTATAGAGAAATCCTATAAACTACCTCTACTATTTTAAATGTAGGACAAGTCGAGATGTGGGGTGCCCGGGATCACCCTAAAAGCCCCTAAGGGTAATGTAAACTAAAGGCCAATGCGGAGGAAAAGAGATGAGGCAATGAACCTATATCAGAGCTGAACCCATCTCCATATACTCTTCCCGTTATATACTTTAGTTTTTCATCTTAATCTCTCTTAATCTAAAACTCCAATATAAGTTTGTAATAGTTAAGTGAGGCTCGCGTGGTCCGTAAACTCTTCATTGCGTGAGCTCTGCTAACCCGGCGTAGCTCATAGCCATGGTTATAACTAGTATTTGAAGCTTTTTAGCTTATTATATGGAGAGTTTAGTATCATAGCTCTGGTAGTATAGGAAAAGCTTAAAAGGTATACTGTAAACTACTTATCTTAGTGTTTAGAGGTGAGTTTGAGGTGGATACAAGGATAGCTAGATTAGTAGCATTTAGCCTCCTAGTGTTATTAGTTTTAGCTAATACACTTTTATGGGTTTTCCCTGTTGAAGCTCAGGTAACAGAAGTTACTATAGGTGCTCTCTACCCTCTAAGCGGTGATCTAGCAACATTTGGTAAAGCTAATGTTGAAGCCTTACTTATAGCCCTAGAAGATGTTAATAAGTGGATGGCTGATAATAAATTCCCATTTAGGTTTAAGCTAGAGGTTAGAGATACTGCCACAGATCCAACTACAGCAGAGAGTTTATTCAGGACACTATATGGAGCCGGGGTTAGATACTTCTTAGGCCCTATGAGTAGTGGAGAGCTTGGTAGAGTAATGGGTGCTATGGAGGCTGCAGGTCTTAAATCGGTCATAATAAGTCCTTCAAGCACTTCTCCAGCATTAGCTAAGAAGGATTCAGTGTATAGGTTCCCGCCGCCAGATGAGTTTCAAGGTAGAGTATTAGCACTACTCTTCAAGGCTGATGGAGTTAAGACTCTCATTATAGTTTATAGGAGTGATGATTGGGGTAAACTACTAGCAGATATTACTAAAAGTGAATCAGAGAAGATTGGTATAAAAGTTGAAGCCTCTCTAGGCTATGACCCTAAGAGCCCAGACTTTAAATCATTAGTTGAAACTGTTAGAGGCATCATTAGTAGACTTGTAGCTGCTGGAGTTAAATACGAGGAGATAGGCTTAAACATTATATCATTCGAGGAAGGCATAGACTTCCTTGTTGAAGCAGCTCCTAAGCCCGAGTTTAGTAAGATTAAATGGTATGGTAGTGATGGCACAGCCCTCTCAGCTAAAGCTACAGGCACTCCTGTAGCTGCTGAGCTAGCTGCAACTACTGTATGGAAGAATACTATAACATTCGGATTAACAGATATAGCTGTTAGGCTATTCTGGACAATTAAGGATAAGATAGGATACTCCCCAGACCCATATAGTATAATTAGCTATGATTGCCTATGGGTTCTAGCACTAGCCATAGTAGCTGCAGGAGGACCAGCTAATATCGATAAAGTCGCTGAGCTAATACCTAAAATAGTAGAGTTATATGTGGGAGCCTCCGGTAAAATAACCTTAAATGAGTTCGGTGATAGAGCTGGAAGCGACTACGCTATTTATACAATAAAAGAAGTTACTCCAGGAAAGTATGATTGGAGAATAATTGCAAAATATGATTTCGCCACTGATAGAATAGTAACTCTTGAGAAAGATCCCCTAGCTGAGAAACCGGTAACAATACCAACAGCTTACCCTACGATTGACATGACTAAGTTTATGGCTCTACTCCCACCAACACCTACTCCGACTCCTACTCCAACGCCGGCTCCAGCTATTTCACCAACACTCGTAGCGGTAGTAATAGTTATTCTAGTATTGGTAGCGTTAGCAGCATACTTCTTATTAAGGAGAAGGTAGGGGATACTAAAATTAAATTTTTATTTACCTTATTTATCTCTTTTTCTTAGTATTATCATTATGGGGTGGTTAAGATAAATCAGGTTACTGATGTAATTCTTGAGGTTAACAAGGTTAGTAAGTATTTTGGTAGTTTGAAGGCTCTAGATGATGTTACATTAGCTTTACCTAGAGGTAAAATTACTCTACTTATTGGGCCTAATGGCAGTGGTAAGACAACTCTTATTAATGTTATTAGTGGAGTTTTAAGTATTGATAGTGGTAGTATAATATTTGAGGGTAGAGATATAACTAGGCTCCCTCCACATGATAGATTTAAACTTGGTATTGTTAGGAGTTACCAGATACCTAGACTATTCCAAGGTCTTAGTGTCCTAGAGAATACCGTAGTAGGAAAGGACGGGAATCCTGGTGAGGGTATGATCTACGGGTTACTTAAGAGAATTTGGTATAATTATGAGAAGTCTTCTATTGAAGACGCGCTCGCTAAGCTATTATTCCTTAACCTCATACACTTACATGATAGGAGACCTGGAGAGCTTAGTGGTGGTCAGATGAAGCTTCTCGAGCTATCAAGGAGTATTATGGCTACTAAGCCTAAACTCATACTCCTAGACGAGCCCGCAGCAGGGGTAAACCCTGTATTAGCTAAAGAGATTATGTCTATGATTAGGAATATTAGGGATGAACTTGGAATAACATTTTTAATTGTTGAGCATAGGCTAGATATAGCTATTGATTATGCCGACTACGCTATAGGAATGCATCTTGGTAGAGTTATAGCTCAAGGCAAACCTAAAGAAGTTGTTGAAGATCCTAAAGTTATCGAGAGCTACCTAGGTGGCTAATAATGTCTCTCTTAACTGTAGAAGGATTAAATGCAGGTTACGGTAAGTTTCACATACTATTCGATATCAGCTTAAATATTGAAGAGAAAGAGATTCTCGCAATAGTAGGCCCTAATGGTAGTGGTAAGAGTACACTGCTTAAGGCTATAACTGGGATAGCTGACGTATATTCTGGGAGAATAACGTTTAAAGGATCCGATATTACAAGACTCCCTCCACATGTTAAAGCAAGGATGGGTTTAGCATATCTCCCCCAAACTGATAATGTATTTACAAACTTATCAGTATGGGAGAATCTTAAGATGGCAGCCTATACTCTAGATGAGAGTATAGCTAGAGATAGGATTGAGGAAGTTCTAAGCTACTACCCCATACTGAGAAGTAGGTTAGGATTTAAAGCTAGGAGTCTTAGTGGTGGTGAGAGGCAGATTCTAGCCCTAGCTATGACGCTAATAAGAAAACCTGAGATTATAATGCTAGACGAGCCTACAGGCAACCTAGCACCTATAATAGCGAAGGATTTACTAAAGAAGATTCAGGCACTTAGGGAAGACTTAGGTAAGACTATAATCCTCGTGGAGCAGAATGCTAAAGCAGCATTAGAGATTAGTGATAAAGCTCTACTACTAGTAAGTGGGAGGATTGAATATAGTGGTTTTGCAAGTAAGCTACTTGCTGATACAGAGCTTAGTAGAAAATATCTTGGGCTAAGGTGATATTATGCCTATTTTAAGTATAGACTTCCTTATTAATGGGTTAGCGTCTGGAGCAGCACTAGCACTCTTATGCTTAGGCTTAACTCTAACATATATGACGACTAAAGTCCCTAACTTTGCACATGCAACTATAGCAGTAGTAGGGGCTATAGTTACACTCCTACTACTAGATTGGGTATATATAGGTTTGAGGGGAGGCGCAGTCTACTATACATTATATATTGTAGCGCCTATACTCTCAGCTTTAATTGCTGGACTCCTTGCTCTAACTATCTACATAGCTATTTTGAGGCCTTTATCTAAGAAGGGGATAGGAATTATTGGGTTAATGATTGCTACGTTCGCTCTAGATATAATAATCAATAATATTTTAACCCTTATACTACACTTAACACCTTCAAAGTATATTGGGAAACTTATAGATGCTAGTGTTAAAGGCTATGGGGTTCAAGTTTATATTCCCATACTCGACGTTAATATCTATCTTAGTAGACTCTTACTACCAATCATTGCAGTTATCTTAACTATATCACTACACCTATATATGACTAGGACTAAGTTTGGTATAGCCATGAGGGCTTCAATAGAGAATCCTCAATTAGCAAAGGCTCTAGGCATAAATGTTGACTTAGTATATGCTATATCATGGTTCTTATCAGGAAGCTTAGCTGGACTAGCTGGAAGCCTTCTAGCTTTCGAGTTTCCAGGTATTAACCCAGCGGTAGCATACCTATATATTGTTAGCATATTTGCTGGTAGTATTCTTGGCGGGTTAAGTAGTATGTATGGAGCTCTAGCTGGGGGATTAGTCGTTGGAGTTAGTGAAGTCTTAATCCCGGTAATGATACAGAATATCTACTACACTATAACAGGTAGTGTTATAGACATTATTAGATATCAGAAATTTATAAGCCTACTAATTATAATCATAGTTCTCTTAGTAGCTCCTCAGGGGCTTGCTGGAGTTAGCTGGAGGAATCTATTAGCTAGGGTGGTTAGAGTTGGTTGAGCTCCCAATTATATTCATGGAACTAGCTAATATGCTTATATTCATTATCGTAGTTTTAGCATTAAACCTAATGGCTGGCTACGCGGGGATACCAAACTTAGGTATGGCCCTCTTCGTCTATATTGGAGCTTTTGCGGTAGCAGGCTTAAGTGTTAGATTTGCTATTATCCTAGTTAACATATTAAACCCTGATTTTATTGAGATGATGAGGGTAACACCTCCATATAAGTATGCTGTAGGAGAGAGTCCTATACTAGATATAATATTATTTAAAGTTACAGACCCAGCTGTTAATAGACACCTGGTCCCAGAGTTAAATAGCATAATTGGGGATAGTATACCGCTATCAATAATGATATTAACTTTTATCCTAGCCTCAGCTATAGCTCTAGGAGCAACATTAGGACTTATAGTTAGCTTTACCGCTGTGAGATTAAGAGAAGATTACCTAGCTATAGTCCTACTAGCATTTAGTGAAATGCTTGTCCAAGTATTCTTTGCACAAGTAGATTGGGTAGCTGGTGGTAGGTATAATACCTGGGCTCTAACACCATGGCCTCAAAAACTATCACAATCTTTAGGGAATCTATTACCAAGTGGTGTTAAGCCAGAGCTCTTTATAGGCTTAATAGTTGCTATTATACTAGCAATAACTACACTCATTTATACTGAGAGGATAGCTAATAGCCCTATGGGTAGGGTTTTGAGGGCTATGAGAGATGATGATTTAGCACTTACAAGTTATGGTAGAGATATTGCTAAGATAAGACTTAAGGTTATGATGGTTGGATCATCTATAGCAGCTCTTGCAGGAGTAGTTTACGTGTTAAGTGTTCAGCCTGTAGTTAAAGCTACTGACTATACTAGAGCTACCTGGACATTCATCCCATGGGCTATGATGATACTCGGTGGGATAGCCAATAACTGGGGTGTGATTATAGGGGCAGTAATAGTATATATTGGTAGGAAGCTTATAGAAATTCTAGCTCCACCAGCATTTACTACAATCTTATCTTTTATCGGAGTTGAGGTTACTGGGACCACAATAGATATCGTGAAAGCTGTTACAGTAAATATTCTAGTCGGAGTCGTAATAATATTGGTATTATATCTAAAACCTGAAGGTATAGTGCCTGAGAAGCCTAGTAAAACTTTACCTAGAAAAACTTTAAATAGTCTTATTGAGAAGTTTAGAGGGTCTAGCTCTTAATCATTTTTCTCAGAACATACTTAAGTATACCGCCATGCTTATAATACTCGACTTCTACTGGAGTATCTAGTCTAGCTTTAACCTTAAACTCTACTATATCACCATTACTCTTCCTAGCCCTAACAGTAAGTATCTTACCGGGAACTAAGCCTTCCTCAATCCCTACTATATCATATTCTTCACTACCATCTAAGCCTAGCTTCTCAGCATTCTCTCCAGGCATAAACTCTAAAGGTAGGATACCTATACATACTAGGTTACTCCTATGTATTCTCTCAAAACTCTCAGCTATAACAGCTTTAACTCCTAAGAGGAAGGGCCCCCTAGCAGCCCAGTCTCTACTACTACCCACGCCATACTGTTTACCAGCTATAATTATTAATGGTATATTAGCCTCTCTATACTTTTGTGATGCATCATATACGTGTAGCTCCTCACCTGTAGGCCAGTACCTTGTCCAAGCACCGGCCTTACTAGGAACTAGCTTATTTCTAAACCCAGGACTATCGAATGTTCCCCGAGCCATGACATCATGGTTACCTCTTAGACCTCCAAATGTTAACCCTTGCCTCTCAGGGTCTATATTAAAGACTTGTCTTATGTAAGTTCCTGCTTTTGAATCACTAGCAATCCTACCAGCTGGACTTATATGATCAGTATTTGTCCTATCTGGAGCCCAAACAATGACTCTAGCCCCTCTAATATCTCTTAGAGGCTCTACTTCTAGGCTGAAATCATCTAGGAACGGGGGTCTCCTAATCATTAAGCTCTTATCACTCCATTCGTATAAGTCACTTGTTGGAGCTTCAAGCTTTTCCCAATTCTCATCTCCAGAGTATATATCCTTATACTTCTCTCTAAACATCTCTACGCTTAAGGTCTTATCTAAGACACTATTAACCTCATCTATACTAGGCCATATATCTCTAAGGTATACTGGGTTACCGTTAGGATCATATCCTAGAGGCTCATTCTCGAAATCTATATCTATTCTACCTGCTAACGCGTAAGCTATAACCAATGGTGGGCTGGCTAGAAAACTAGCCTTAGTTAATGGGTGAATTCTACCAGCAAAATTCCTATTACCACTTAATACAGCCACAGCATATAATCCAGTCTTCTTAACTGCATCTTCTATAGGTTTAGGCAGTGGACCACTATTACCTATACATGTTGTACAACCAAAACCTACAATATGGAATCTTAGAGATTCAAGATAAGGCATAAGCCCAGATCTCTCCCATAACTCTTCTATAACCCTACTACCTGGAGCATTACTAGTCTTGACCCAAGGCTTAACAGTTAAACCTCTTTCGACAGCATTCTTTGCTAGTAGACCTGCAGCTATCATGAGTGCCGGGTTACTCGTGTTAGTACAACTCGTTAGAGAAGCTATAGCTATAAAACCATCTCTAATCCTACCTTCAACACCATCAAATGATATTGTTAACTCTACTCTATCTCTCTTCTTCTCCCTCAAATAATTAGCTATCATGTCTGAGACTATTTTTGAAGCTTCTCTTAATGGTATCCTATCCTCGGGGTTAGCTGGTCCAGCTATACTTGGCTCAATATCACTAATATCTATCTTTAAAACCTCACTATACTTCGGTATACTAACGCTCTCATCATACCATAAGCCTACTCTCTTAGCATATAACTCTACGATTTTAACATGATCCTCTCCTCTACCAGTTAAGAGTAGGTATTTTAATGTATTACTATCTATGGGGAAGAATCCTATTGTAGCTCCATATTCTGGAGCCATATTAGCTACTGTAGCCCTATCTGGTACTCCTAGCTTCCTAACACCAGGCCCTATAAACTCTACAAACTTCCCTACAACATTCTTCTTTCTCAAAAACTCTGTAACATATAATGCAATATCTGTTGATGTGACACCCTCTCTAGGCTCACCTTCAAGCCATACCCCCACAACTTCAGGTAGTAATATATAGTTTGGCTCTCCTAATATAACAGCTTCAGCCTCGACACCTCCAACACCCCAGCCTAATACACCTAGAGCATTAACCATTGGGGTATGGCTATCAGTGCCTAGTAGGCTATCAGGGTATGCCCATAGATTACCTCTATAATCTTTAACCCATACTACTCTAGCTAAATACTCTAAGTTAACCTGGTGAATAATACCCTTACCTGGTGGAACAACATTAAAGTTCTTGAACGCCTTCTGAGCCCATTTAAATAGCCTATACCTCTCAATATTCCTCTCATACTCTCTCTTAATATTCATTAAGTAAGCATACCTAGTACCATAGTAGTCTACTTGAATACTATGATCTATTACTAAATCAACTGGAATAGCTGGGTTAATCCTAGAGGGATCAACTCCAAGCTTAGATACAATATCCCTCATAATAGCCAAGTCGAGAATAGCAGATACCCCAGTTAAATCCTGCATTATAACCCTCTCGGGATAGAATGGAACCTCCTTCTTACCAGCAAAGCTATGCCACCTAGCTATAGTGTTAATATCTACATCTCTAACAGTAAACCCGTCATAGTGCCTAATAGCATTCTCGAGGAGAACACGTATAGAGAAAGGTAAGCTATCATAATCGCCAAGACCTAGACTAGAAATCTTCCTTAACTCAATAATCTTAGCTTTACCAGAATAAGTTTCAATATAACCCTCAAGCTCTCTAATCAAATCATACACTCTAACCACCAAATATTCACTAAATACTTAAACCTTAAGAATACGGATTATAGCATTAAAACATAAAGCCTATAGAGTAACTAAACAAGTATATGGAGCCGGGGTGGCCGAGCGGTTAAGGCGGCGGGCTGCAGAGGATAAGAAATAGCCCATCGCAGAAACCCGTTAAAACCCGGGTTCGAATCCCGGCCCCGGCTCCAGTAAACCTTAATAAGCCTCCCAACATAACTATATTAGGAAGCCGCGGTAGTATAGCCAGGCCCAGTATGCGGGCCTTTCGAGCCCGTGACCCGGGTTCAAATCCCGGCCGCGGCACCATAAGCACACTTCTACAACCAAGGATTACTATTTAGATGAGAGAATAATACAGGCTTCTCTATAATGGCATAAAGATTCTCCATAAAGCTTCAAAGGTTTGATTATGAGACTATATAAGCTTTCATGCTAGTATGTTAAAGATGTAACCTAGAGGTGAGGTTATAGTGAAGAGCTCAAGACTCACATATATAGCTTTAGTTCTAGTAGCCGTAGTAATCATAGGAATGGTAGGCTATTTTTATTTCTTAAGAGCTCCTGAAGCACCTCCTAAAGTAGAGACTCCTCTCAAAGAAACTCCCGTAACCTTTAAGGAGATAGATGTACTTAAGATCTCTCAGAGAGCTGATCTCTCTACAATAGATGTCCAAGTAGCTACTGATGCGCCAACGCTATCTGTTTTCGGGCACGTCTACGAGACTCTATTTAGAGTCAAGTTTGACGAGACTGGAACTCCTACTTTTGTTCCACATCTAGTAGAGTCGTATACGAAAATCAATGACACCCTTTGGGAGTTTAGGCTTAAGTCAGGAGTGAAGTTCCACGACGGGAAACCTCTCACGGCACATGATGTAAAGGCTAGCTTTGAGAGAGGCCCTCAAGTAGGAAGTCTTCCGAGGATCCTACTAGGATTCATAAAGGAAGTTCAGGTAGTCGATAACCTAACTTTCAGATTAGTTTTAAAGTACCCCTTCGGCCCTATGATAGCTCACCTTTCTCACCCATCTACTGCTATTATTCCAGCTTGGGTTGCTGAGCGTTTCCCCAATGCCCCTATAGATAGCACAGCTTACATCATAGGTACCGGGCCTTACAGATTCGTTGAGTATAAGAAAGGAGAGAGGACAGTTCTCGAAGTTTTCGCAGATTACTGGGGCCGTAAGCCTACAGTGAAGAGAATCGAGTGGGTGCCTATTCCAGACGATTCAACGAGAGTATCCTTCTTAGAAGCAGGTACAGTGGATATAGTAACTCATGTTCCACCTCAATTCGTTAATCTACTTAAAGATAAAGGCTTTCAGGTTGTTCAAATCCCAAGTGTTAGAGTGATATACATAGGGATCAACGTCGAGAGGATCCCCGATGCTAGAGTAAGGCAAGCTCTCAACCTAGCTGTAGACAAGGAAGCCATTGTGAAGCACATCTTAGAAGGTGCTGGAAGCGTAGCATCTGCCCCTATTCATCCTTCAGTCTTTGGCTACTCAAAACAAACCCCATACCAGTATGACGCCGCTAAGGCTCGTGAAGCTATAAGAGCGGCTGGATGGGAAGGTAGAGAGCTAGTTTTCATTACTCCTCAGGGTAGATATCTGAAGGATAGAGAGATAGCTGAAGCTGTGAAAGCCTACCTTGAAGCTGTTGGTCTAAGAGTTAAAGTTGAGGTTATGGAGTGGGCTGCCTACATATCTAGAGTTACTACTCAGAAAGACTTTGACCTCTTCCTCTTAGGCTGGTCTACTGTGACTCTAGACGCTGACTACGGCTTATACTCTCTCTTCAGATCAGGGGCCCCGTTCAATAGAATGCAGTACAGCAACGCGGAAGTTGATAGACTCCTTGATGCTGCTAGGGCTGAAAGCGACCTAGCTAAGAGGGCTCAACTATATGCGGAAGCTCAAAAACTTATATGGCAAGACGCTCCTTGGATATTCCTACACTATGAAGACATAATTGTAGCTTTTAAGCCTAAGCTTGTAGACATCGAGATTCAGCCAATTGAGAGATGGATCCTTACCTATGCTATGGTAAGAGAAGAGAGCAGATAACTCTAGCATGGTAATTAGAAATGTTTAGATATTTTCTTTATAGGCTTTTTCTCTATGTCCCAACTCTCTTGATCATGCTATTTGTAGTTTTCATTCTAGTAAAAGCTCTTCCAGGCGATCCCATAACGGTTATGTATGGAGAATTTGACCCTCCACCCGAAGTTAGAAAAGCGTTAGAAGAGAGGCTAGGGCTCGACAGACCTCTGCTGGTACAGTACATGCTCTACGTTATGAGGATACTCCAAGGAGATTGGGGTAAATCCGTGGGTACCGGCGAGGAGGTTCTACGGTTAGTGTTGAGGAGATTTCAAGCAACACTAGAGCTAGCTGTAGCTAGCGTAGCAATCGCTACTTTTATAGGACTCTCACTGGCTTTAATAAGCGCATGGAGACCTAACTCTTTAGCTGATAAGATAATCAGGATAGCTAGTGTGGCTAGCTACTCGATTCCGGTTTTCTGGTGGGGTCTCATGTTGATCCTCATCTTTGCAGTCTACCTACAATTACTGCCTCCAGGAGAAAGAGGAGGACTTAAACATCTAATATTGCCTGCAGTCACGTTAGGTGTAGTCAGTTTCGGAATGATAGCTAGAGTGTCGAGAGCTTCAATGCTTGAAGTTATGACGCAAGATTACGTGGTCGCAGCTAGAGCTAGAGGGCTAAACGAGGTCAAAGTCCTTTTAAGCTATGTAATGAGAAATGCTATTGTTCCTATTGTAACTATAATTGGACTTAGGTTTGGGGTCTTGATGAGTGGAGCGGTGATCACAGAAACTGTTTTTAAGTATCCAGGCATAGGTTCTATGATCTATGACTCGATACTAGCTAGAGATTACCCTGTTGTTTTCGGGGGTATTTTATTCGTAGCTATAGTAGTGATGACGGTCAACTTGCTCGTAGACATCTTGTACTATTTCGTGGATCCGAGGGTGAAGTTAGAGAAAACCAGAGTGTGAGGAACTGTGAAGTCTTGGACTTACCTTAAAGGGCTCGCTCGTATTGCTTACACTAATATGCGCTTTCTGAAAGCTCTCAGCGGAGATGTAACTACGCTGATAGCTCTTAGTATTGTGCTTGGAACTTTTTCCGCAGCCTTTATTACTACAGTCCTCCTTTATACTGAAGTAGTTTCAGAAAGCTTATATGCGGGCATAAACTTAGCTAACAGACTTCAGCTTCCAAGCCTCAAGCACCCGTTAGGCACAGATCATCTAGGTAGAGACTTGCTAGTGAGGATAATATTTGGAGCTAGGATAGCAATCTTAGTGATCTTAACGTCTGTGACAATAGCAGTAGTTTTAGGGACAACTATAGGTCTGCTAGCTGGATACATAGGAGGCTATGTAGACCTGATAGTTTCGAGAATAGTTGATGCTCTCATGAGCTTTCCAGCAGTATTGCTAGCGTTAGCTATAGTCACAGTTCTAGGACCGGGTCTTGAGAGCGTGATCATAGCGATAGGAATAGCCGAAGCTCCAATTTTCGCCAGACTTTCAAGAGGTCTAGTAGCAGTAGAGAAAGAGAACTTATATGTAGAAGCTGCGAAAGCAATAGGAGCAAGTCATATCAGGATATTAGTAAAGCATATATTACCTAATATAGCGGGTCCTCTTCTAGTTCAAGCCACGTTCACATCGTCATCAGCCATTCTCTGGGAAGCCGCTTTAAGCTTCTTAGGTCTTGGCGTTCAACCTCCAACTCCAAGCTGGGGTTTGATGATGGCGGAAGCTAGGGCTTATATGAGAGTTGCTCCCCACGCTATAGTGTTCCCAGGTCTCGCTATATTCTTACTCGTCTTTAGCATTAATACATTAGGAGAAAAGTTAAGAGATCTTCTCGACCCGAGATATAGAGCGTTAATGAGCAAAAGCTAAGCTGTAAGGTTCAGTAGCGAAACTTGAAGTTGTGAGAGGTTCACTACGGCTAACGGATGTAAGGTTCAAGGTAGAAGTTTATCTAGGTTATGACGGGTTTCCTTCCTCAAACTCAAATCTAGAATATAGTGTTTTCGTCCTCTCTAGTCAGTTTTGGATTTGAAATGTGATACTAAGCTCTCAAAGCTAATACTAGCTCTGTGTGGTAGAAATGTTATAATTAAATTTCATATACTCTCTGTTTATGGCATGAGTATTTTTATTGTTAAAGATTTGATTATAGTTACTATTATTATGGCTCCTAATCCTAGTGCTGCTACTCTTAATGCTGATTTTAATATGTTTTCTCCACTTATCTTAGCCATGTAAGCTCCTAGTATTAACAGTATTAATATTGACATAATGTTAGTTAAAGTATATGCCATACCTACACTTATTATATTAGAGTATGCTAATAGGTATATTGCTGCTAGTATTGTAGGGAATATTATTACTCCTATTGAGCTCATTAATGCAACATAAACTGGAACTATTACCGTGACCTTCCCATATATTGATGATTTTAAGCTTTTACCTATAGCTCTCTCAATCTCCTTAAATTCTCTTATTCTCTCAGCTCTTTCACTTAAAAACGTCCCAACAAAACCAGACATAAGGCCGAAAGCTAAGCCTCCCCCAATTATAGCTAAGCTCATAACAAGCGGGTCTAAGTCTTCCCTATATGTTCCAATATTAACTCCTATAGCTGATATAATGCTATCTATAGAGTTCATGAGGAAGAGCCTCCTAGCAATAAAAATAGCATCTGGACTAGCTTTTAAAACATCACGTATAAAGTTAAGAGGGCGTCTAGAAAAACTAAAACCAGATCACCTCTAGTTATAAATTCTCTATAACTAGAAGCCTCTTACTATTTATGCTAAACACTATTATTAAACTCTCACCATTAACATTAACAGAGAGCTTCTCATCAAGCAACCTATAACTACAAGCAGGACACCTATAATATCTAAAGAGCTGCTTAATACCACTATTACTCTTAACAGTTTCACTTATATAATCCATATCAACTTTACATCTAGGGCATAACACTCTAACTCTACTACTCATACTACAATCACCAAACTAGCAACTATGCCTACAGTCTTCAAACTCTAAGTCCGATGTAAATATATTACACTAGAGCTAAAAACCCATAATGAAATAAGAGGATACTCTCTTTCTATTCCCTTTAGGGAGTATAATTATTCTCTAAATATTACTATTTTAGAGTTTAAATATTTAACTCTATCATGGGCTTGCTCGAGGGTCGCTATGAACGCTCCCAGAAGATGATGCAATCCTAAGACCAATCCAGAAGATAAGAGATGAGGCAAATATATCGGAGCTGAACCCCTGTTTTATAATAGCTTTATGTGGAGTTAAAAAAAAGATAGGCTAGACTGTTATGAGTACCTATAAGTTTATGCTTCTACTTCTTCTCCTCCAGGTAGTTTGAATGGTGCTTCTGCCTCTATTTTTGCTGGTAGTATTTCATATTTAAATGCTGATCCCCATAACTCTCTTTTTAGTAGCTCTCTTATCGCTATTCTTATTACTTCACTTCTACTAGAGTATCTTCCGGCTTTTACTAGCTCATCTATTCCTTTAACATACATTTCTGGCATCTTCACCGTTATGAGTCTCAAATCTCTCCCCGCTTATTTTATCTAATATGATGATCTATTTAGGCGATAATCTCCGTATCTCTACCTCTAACTATCATTGAACCCGTGATTACTTTGTTATTATTCTTAATATTGAATCCTCCACTTGATTTAAACCCTTAGAGTTAAAGAGTTAATAGTGTTAGTATACTCGTAGTACTTTATGGTGGTGGTTTGAGGGTTAAAGTCATTACTGGTAGTAGGCTTCACGGAGGCTTCTACTATATTGGTAGGAGCTGGGGAGTTTACTATGGTGGCCTAGGCTTCTACTCTGAGCTCCCTAAGCTTGTCTTAGAGGCTTGGGAGTGTAGTGATACTAGGATTTATAACCTAGATGATTTCTCTAGCGTTATTACGGGTGTGTTAGATAAGTTAGGCTTAAGTAATGTATGCTTAATGGCTAAAGAATCTATACCAATACATGTAGGTTTAGGTAGTACTACTCAAACCCTCCTAGCAGTAGGCGTTGCTATAGGGAAACTTAAGGGGATAAACTATAATATTATAGAGTTAGCTAAACTACTAGGCCGAGGTAGAGTGAGTGGTGTAGGAACACTCCTATTCAAGTATGGAGGATTTATATTAGACTCAGGAAACCCTGACATTGGGGGACCTAGGACCCTACTAAGGCTAAGAGTACCTGGTGAGTGGAGATTCGTAATACTAATCCCAGAGGCTAGGAGAGGTTTGAGTGAAGATGAAGAGTCAAATATACTAAGAGAGCCTATAGAGCCGAGCTCTCATATTAAACAACTTATGAGTAGAGGGGCTCTAAGACTAGCCTCAGCTATAGCTAGAAGAGATTTACAAGAAGCTTTAGAAGGACTAAGAGAAGTTCAAACTGGAACAGGCCTCTACTTCTCAACTATCCAAGGGGGAGTATATAGGAGTGACCTAGAGGATCTCGTATCTGAGGCTAGTAAGGCTGGATTAGTCTTAGCTCAGTCAAGCTGGGGGCCAACACTATATACTATAACGAGTAAAGAGTCAGCTAGGGCTGACGCTAATATGCTATTATTGCTAATGAGGGAGCTAGGTATTAGAGGTAATGTATTATTAGCTAAGCCTAGGAATATGGGTGCACGCGTAGCTTTGGGTGGTTAATATTTAAGCTCTAATTCCTTGTATTTGCTTTTCAACTTCATCTATCATCTTAGCCACAATATAGACTATCTCTGGGCTTGCCTTAATCTCTATAAGCCTATCATAGATCTTCCTAAGTTTATCAATATCTCTAGCTCTATATGCTTTTCTAGCCTCATCATATAGCATTATATCTTCTCCACTAACCTTCATGCACATCTTTTATCTCCTTTGATTCTAGGGTTCCTGAAGGTTATAAGTATTAGTTTTAACCTCTATCACCAATCAGATATACCCTTATTAGGGTTAAGGATCTCTCTAATGTCTAGGTGTAGTGCTTGAGTTTTAGTATTGAAGCCAAGATTAAAGAGTTGATTAGGTTAGGGTTAGATCCTTACCATGTAGCCTATAAATATATAGTTACTAGTAGAGCCGAAGATATAAAGGCTAAGTATTCAGATCTACCCCCAGGCTCAGAGACAGAGGACTATGTGAGTATTGCCGGCAGAGTTTGGCATATAAGGAGGCATGGTGGTATAATCTTCATAGACTTATACGATGAGACTGGCAGGATCCAGCTTGTAGCTAGGAGAGATATAGTGAGTGGTAATAGTAAGCTAGAGTCTATAGTCAGACTATTAGATAAGGGTGATATAATTGGTGTTAAGGGTAAGATAATAAAGACTAAGACTGGAGAAGTCTCAGTACTAGTCAACGATATAGATATACTATCTATAGCCTGGAGACCTATACCATTCCACGAGTTTGGAGTTAAGGATCCAGAGCAGAGGTATAGGGAGAGGTATATAGACATAATGCTTAACTCTAAGATTAGGAGAGCAATAGTAAGTCTCTATAGAGTAGAGATGGAGATGAGAAGGATACTTGACGAGAAGGGATTCATAGAAGTACATACGCCAAAACTACAGCCTATCTATGGAGGAGCTCTAGCCAAACCATTTGTAACAAGGATTAATACCCTAGATATGATGGTATACCTTAGTATAGCCCCCGAAACATACCTAAAGAGACTCGTAGTAGCAGGACTATTCAAGGTATACGAGATAGCAGTATGCTTTAGAAATGAAGATATAGATACTACACATTACCCAGAGTTCATACAACTAGAAGCTTACCAGGCATTTGCAGACTGGAATGATATGATGAATCTAACTGAAGAGCTTATAGCTGAATCTGTTAAGAGAGTCTATGGGGACTATAAGCTAGAAGTAGAGCGTGGAGGAGAAAATATAGTTATAGACTTTAGCAGGCCATGGAAGAGGATAAGTCTTGAGGAATCAATAGAAGGAGTTCTAAACACGAGTATTAGGGGGAAGAGTAGAGAAGAGCTTAGAGAGATAGCATCAAGCTTAGGAGTTGAAGTTAGAGATGTGAGGAGAGGCAAGATACTAGAGAAGCTATTTGAGAAACTAGTTGTTCCAAAAACTACAAACCCAACATTCGTCGTACTCTTCCCAAGAGATATAAGCCCACTAGCTAGACCATATAGAGAAAACCCAGACTATGCTGAGAGATTCGAGCTATACATTAACGGCCTAGAAATAGCCAATGGCTACACAGAGCTTAACAACCCAATACTACAATACTACTTCTTCAAAGAAGAAGAAGAGCTCAGGAAACTAGCTGGAGGTGAAGCTGAAATACACCCAATGGATAAAGACTATATAAGAGCCCTAGAATATGGTTTACCACCAACAGGAGGCGTTGGTATAGGGCTCTACAGACTCCTCATGGTCCTGAACAGTCTACCATCAATAAAAGATATAATACCATTCACGATAACAGCACCAGAAGACGTGAAGCTCGTATCAGAAGAGCTACAGCACCTATTAGAATACTATCTAAAACTCGGAAGTAATAAGAGCTAGAAATTCTAATACTAAGTCATCTTATTTAAGCTAAGGGAAAAGATTCTCAATTATTCTAACTTAGGAGACTCGTTTATATAAATAAGTTTTGTCTATTATGGTTATTAGTGGTGCTATTGGTGCCGGTTTTAAGTAAAGCTGAGAAGCTTAAGTATAGGATTCTTGCTATTGAGGCTTTGAGAGCTATTAGGAGGCTTCTACCATATTCTTATAGGAGGTTATCTAGAGAGATTGATTTCGACGAGACTCTCCTAGCTAGGTATTCTAGTGGTTTAACAGTTCCTAGCTATGATGTAGCTGTTAAACTTATAAGTTCTATTAGGAAGGCTCTAGATCCTGCTAGGATTACTATGTTAAAGATTGGAGAGTATAAGGGTTTACTAGACTTAACACCGCTACTCTCAGATCCCCACATGTTGAAAATCTTAGCCCTAGAGTTTTACGAGAGGTTTAAGGATAAAGATGTAACTAAGATATTGGTCCCTGAGACTTCAGGGATCACGCTAGCCACATCACTAGCCCTAACATTTGACGCTAACCTGGTAATAGCTAGGAGAGTTAAAGAGAATCCAATGATAGAGTACCTAGAGGAGCATATAGTTGAGCCTCCATCAATTAAAAACATATTCTATATACCTAAGGGTAGTATTAAGAGAGAAGATAGGGTTCTACTAGTTGATGATATTGTCCAAAGCGGGCTCACATTATCTGTAATGAAGAAGCTTGTCGATAGAGTAGGCGCTAAGCTACTAGGGGTAGCAGCTATAGTAGTAGTAGGAGATGAGTGGAGGAAGAGAGTAGATATTGAGAAGATTGAAGCCCTAGTTACAATATCTAAAACATAGAGATCATTGAATCAACTAAATCAAAGTAATATATTCAGGCTCATTACAGGATTACTTATAACCTTGAATCATATAAGTTAAAATATGGTGTTTTATAGTGGCCATTACTAGGAGAGACTTTATTAGATTAGCTGGAGCTGGTGCTATAGGCCTTGGTCTAGGATTAATAGGGGGCTACTGGCTTAAATCCCGTGAAGTTACAGCTCCCGTACATGAGGTTACACCAACAACACCTCCTACTACAACACCAGCTCCTAGGAAGATTAAAGCCCTATGGATTTATGTTGGACCTATAACAGATATTGGGTGGACTGCAGCTCACCACGAGGCTAAAGAGAATGTTTCAAGAAATTTCACAGCATGGCTTGAAGCTAAGCATATAGAGAAAGTTAGTGAAGCCGAAGCTAAGAGTATAATAGAGGTTGAGCTTAGAAGAGAAAAGTATGATGCGGTATTTGCAACGAGCTACGGGTTCAAGTATGCTGTTGCAGAATTAGCGCCGAAATATCCTGATGTAAAATTCTATCATTGTAGTGGTGAGTGGGAGTGGGATGGTTTCAGAAACTTACCTAATGTTACAACATATTTTGCAGAGTTCTACCAGCTCTACTATCTTAATGGTATAGCTGCCGGTGCGGTTACAGAGTCTTGTAGAGTTGGCTATGTCCCAGCATTCCTCATACCAGAAGTTGTGAGGCATATTAACGCCTACGCTCTAGGAGCAGTATATGGAGCTAAGCTTATGGGTAAGTGTGGTAATGGAGAGAAGCTTGAAGTATATGTTACTAGACCTCTCCTAAGCTGGTTTAACCCAGATAAGGCTAGGGAATATGCCGCATACCTTGTAGAAAGGTATGATGTAGATGTAATAGCATTCACAGAGGATAGTACAGCTATACTAGATAAAGCTGAAGAATATATGGCTCAAGGTAAGAAAGTCTATAGTTTTAGCCACTATAGTAACATGTACGAATACTATAGGAGGAAGGGTATAATCTTAAAGTCACACCTAACAGGTCAAATAGCAGACTGGACACCAATATATGCAGACCTTCTAATTAAGCTATATGTTGGAGCATACAGAAAAGAAGATATATGGACTAGGATTGGCGACTATACAGATATAAAGTGGAGGAGGGGAGTAGAAGAGTCAACAGCAGGCTTACCAGAAGGTACAGTTTACCTTGCACCACTAAATACAGCTGTTATACCGCCTAAGGCTGTATATGAGATTAAGAGACTATATGAGGATATGAAGGAGTTACTCTTCGAGCCATTCACCGGACCTATAAGGGGTTATATTATAGATGATGAGGGTAGACCTCAGGAAGGAGTAAACCTTAAGGTTGAGCCTGGAGTTAGACTTAGTAGAGATGACTTATGGTATATGAAGTGGTTCTACGAAAAGATAGTGTCTCCTGCTTAGCTAGCTGAGGTATATAGATGTGAGAACTAAGATATTAGAAGCAGTTAATATAACAGTTATTTACCCTAATGGTGTTAGAGCTAATGATAATATAAGTATATCTGTTAATGAAGGTGAAATATTAGGCCTTCTAGGAGAGAATGGTGCTGGTAAAACTACACTTGTAAAAGTTATATCTGGGATAATTAAGCCAACTAAAGGTGAAATACTATTATATGGTAAAGAAGTAGAGTTTAATAGCTATAGAGATGCTTTAAAAAGTGGAATATACTATTTAAGCCAGAATCCTCAACTCATTGAAGGCTTAACAGTACTAGAAGATATAGGTTTAACATTAACACTAGCAGGCAAAAGTATGAGTAGGGGGAGTATAGAGCAGTATGTAGCTAGTATAGCTTCAAAGTATAATCTAAAAGTTGACCTTAAAGCTTTAAGCGATAATCTATCCGTGGGGGAAAGGCAGAGAATTGAACTAATAAAACCAATACTACTAGATTCTAAGATTATAATACTAGATGAGCCTACAACACACATGTCCCCGCTAGAAATAGAATCATTATATAGCATGCTTAGAGACTTAGCGGGTAAGGGTAAGAGTATTATATTTATTACTCATAAGATTAGAGAAGCTACTAGTGTATCTGATAGGATTATAGTTATGAGGAAAGGGAAGATATCAGGTATCATTGAGAGAGATAAATTTGACCGAGAGGTACTATTAAATCTAATGTTTGAATCAAATAATACTATTAATAAACTAGGCTTAAGGTATGCTAAGCCTAGAGAGTATAAGTCTAATATATTAGAAGTTAGGGAGCTATGGGTTAAGGGAGACTATGGAGATCTAGCTCTTAGAGGCATTAATCTAAGTGTAGGCACTAGTGAAATAGTAGGAGTAGCTGGAATAGCTGGGAATGGTCAGAGAGAATTATTTGAGACACTAGTAGGTTTAAGGAAGCCTATTAGGGGCTCTATAATTTTTAATAATGTCGATGTAACCTCCAGTAGCCCACGTGATAGGATTAAGCTTGGCCTAGCTATAGTCCCAGAGGATAGACTAGGTTGGGCTCTAGTTCCCGGGCTTAACATCGTATCTAATATAATCTTCGCCTTAACCAACGTAGACTCTACTCTTAAGAGTTACATTATTGACTGGGGTATGGCGTGGAGGATAGCTAAGGAAGCTTTAGAAATAGTACCTATACAAGCTGATAGTCTAAATACTAGTGTAGAGTCTCTAAGTGGTGGTAATATGCAGAGGCTTATCTTAGCTAGAGAGCTTAGTAGAAAACCCAGGTTGATAATAGCTATGAATCCAACAAGTGGCTTAGACTATGTAACTAGTATCAATGTAAAGCAAGTCTTAATAGATTACGCTAGTAGAGGTGTAGGGATACTACTAATATCTGAGGATCTAGATGAGCTAATTGAAGTATCTGATAGGGTACTCGTTATGAATAGGGGGGCTATTGTTGGAGAGTTTATGAGACCATATAGCTTAGAGAATATAGCCAAACTTATGATAAGCTAATCTAGGGAGGAATCTATTGGAGGTTTTAGAGAAGAGAGCTACACGGGGAGAGATTATATTAAAGGCTTTAATTGGAGCTCTCACAGGCTACATTATAGCTATTATACTAGCATCTATAATACTAAACCCCTCCGACGTATTACGTAGCGTACTATGGGTATATATGAATACTACGCCTATAACCACTGCTATACTATTCTCTATCCCTATAGCTGCGTCAGCTCTAGGCTTAACATTAGCTTATAGAGCTAAATTTATTACTATAGGAGCTGAGGGTCAGGTTATTCTAGGCTCAGCTGTAACCTTATGGTTTATAGCTTACTCAGGCATAAACCTACAACTCCCATATTCTATACTATTGGCTATTATACTAGCATCTATACTCGGAGCCCTATGCTCTCTCATAGTAGCACTCCTCAGGATATATGCTGGAGCTAACGAGATACTATCTAGTCTAATGCTTAACTTTATAGCTATGTATACAGTAAATTACCTAATAGCAACTAGTTGGAGGATAGGCCCATTTACTATAACAAAGTCTATACCTGAGGAGTATAGGCTGAGCGTTAGCTTCATAATAGCTACTCTCATAGTCTTAACACTACTAACATGGTTTATACTAGCTAGGACTAGGTTTGGATTATCTATAGAGGTTTATGGTAGAGCTCCGAGAGCAGCAGAGACATACGGTTATAGCCCTAAGACTATAATTATTGGCGTATCTATCATATCAGGTTTAATGGCTGGACTTGGAGGGGCATTAGCTATGTTAAGCTTCCAGCACCACCTAACACCAATGAGCTCCCCGCCGGGATATGGGTATATGGGTGTATTGGTTGCATGGTTATCAGCAAATAACCCAATCATAGCTATGGTGGCTTCTATATTCTTCTCAACTATAGTTGTCTTAGGTAGAACACTCCAAGCTATTGGAGTTCCTTTAAGCTATGTTTTAGCAATACAATCTATGATAGTCCTCTCAACTCTAGTAGCTGTAGCGACAGCTAAGTATACTATAAGATTTAGGTGGTTTAAATGGTAGACTTAAGTTTACTACTCAGAATATTATCTAATGCTATTCCAATAATGCTATCAGCTTATGGAGAGCTCCTTGTAGAGAGGAGTGGTAGAGTTAATCTAGGAGTAGACGGTATTATGGCTCTAGGTGCTAGCATATCAGTACTAGTATCAGCTATAACAGGTAATACTATGTTAGGACTCATATCAGGTCTAGCTACTGGTCTAGCTGCTAGCATATTATACATTATCCCAGTTATAGTATTCAGAGTAGACCAAGTAGCTACAGGCCTACTACTAGTATTCCTAGCGTGGGGTCTAGCAGACTTAATTGCTAGCATTGGTTATAGAGTATCTCCAAGCATACCTATTGGCTCACTACAATATAATATCCTAGCTCTAATAACAGTCATAATACCCCTAATATTATGGCTCTTAATGTATAAGACTTGGATTGGAGTAGAGATTAGAGCAATAGGCTATAATGAGATCTTAGCCAGAGAAAGAGGGTTAAGAGTTGATACTATTAGAGCTATAATGTTATTAATTGGAGGAGCTTTAGCAGGACTATCTGGATCATATATGGCCTTAACATTATATAATGGAAAATACTTTACAGGAATAACTGGGGGGTGGGGGTGGCTAGCTATAGGTTCAGTAATCCTAGGCTACTGGCACCCAGTAGGAGTAGCAGTTGCAGCATACTCAATAGGATTAATATTAACCCTAAGACCATACCTTGAAGCCATGGGGCTAGGACCCTTATCAATATCAACACCATACATAATGGTAATATTATCATTAATAATAGCAGCATATATATCTAGAAGTCCTCGATTCAAACCACCTAGAATCCTATGAGGATGCTATGGGTGCCTCCACATATGGGGGTATAGTCTCTTAAGATCGCCTAGTAGTAGTTGATATGCTTTACTCCTATGGGAGTATCTATTCTTCTCCTCTATACTCATCTCAGCATATGTCCTTGTTGATCCTTCAGGTATAAATATTGGGTCAAAACCAAACCCCATATCTCCTCTTGGCTTATCAGCTATTACTCCACATGTTTCCCCCACATATACTTTCTCTAGTGGTGGTATGATTGCTGCTAATGCTGTTTTAAAGCACGCTCTCCTATCCTCTATTCTCTCCATTAGTTTTAGTATCCCCTGTACTCCAATCTTCTTATAGACATAACTAGAGTATGGACCCGGGAACCCATTTAGTGAATCAATGAATAAACCCGAGTCATCCACTACTAAAGGCTTCTTTATATTAAGGTATGCTATTCTAGCTGAGTATAATGCTATCTCTTCTAAGCTATCTGACTGTATCTCTTGTTTCTTCATTGTTAATATTTCAGCTTCTACCCCGCTACTCTCTAGTATTTTTAATGCTTCTAACCCCTTACCTCTATTCTCTGTCACTATACTCAACTTTATCTTAGAGCTCCCCATACTGTTCTCCTCTCTTCTACATATCTACCCCTTAATCTTATTTCTTTAGCTCTCTCTATTATCTTCTCAGCTCTCTCTCCTAGTATACTCTTGTAGCCTCCTATAAACGCCTCATACATATCATAGGCTATCCCAGCATGTGTGCTCTCAACAGCTCTCCTATAGAGGTGTATGTCTACAGCTAGATCTTCTACATCTTCAGTGAAATCTGCTAACCCATAATCTACTAGTTTGAGCTCTCCACTCTTTGATACTATAAAGTTTGATGTTGTTGGGTCACCGTGTGAAACTCCAGCTTTATGCAGCATTCCTATAATCCTCCCAGCTACTCTAGAATACTCTACTGCTTTAACCTGATCTATATTAGTATAATCTTTCAATGTAACCCCCTCAATGTACTCCATTACGATTAAGCCTATTGATGGGAATACTGCTAGCAGTCTCGGAGCCTGTATACCTCTACTTAGAGCATAAGCTATAACTTTAGCCTCTCTCCTAGTCCTCATATAGACTAGAGCTTGAGCTAGCTTAGGGTGCATGTAGGGCTTACGAACTCTATACTTGAATATTGCAGGTATACCCATAAAGTATCCTAGTCTAATCTCTGACTCGGCCCCCCTCTTAACTAGAGCTAATTTACTAGTCCACTCTGAGAATATTCTAAGCCAATCTTCTGCTATTATAGAGCTCAATACTTAAACCTCTACTGGTGGGAAATCATAGTACCAGGGTATATCTACCTGATCTATCCTCCACCTCTGCCTTATAAATGCTTTTGAGGGCTCAATAGTAATACCCCACTTATAAGCTACTAAGCCTGTTAAGGCTATCATAACGCCATTATCTCCAGTATAAGCTTTAGGTATGGGCTTAAACTCTGCACCATGAAGACTGGCCATTACAGCTATCTTCTCATTTAAGAGATCACTAGCAGCAACACCTCCAGTTAAGAGTATCTGCTTCTTACCAGTATGTGCTAACCCCCTCTCTAAGACCTCAACTACTGAAGAGTATGCTATCTCACGTAGAGTAAAGCATATATCCTTAAGCTTATACCCACTCTTATATAATCTTAGTGCAGCTGTTAGGAGTCCAGAGAATGAGGAGTCCTGACCTTTTACAATATAAGGTAGACCTTCAATGAAGTCTCCTCCCTCAGCACAATTATCGATAGCATGCCTCCCCCCAACAATATATGGTGGAGCGATCTTAACCTCTCTAGCAAATGTATCTAACAAGTTACCGAGAGGCATATCTAGTGTCTCACCGAAAACCCTATACTTACCCTCAGAGTATGATACAACAGTAGTATTACCTCCAGCTACATAAAGTACAATTGGATCCCTGAGACTAGTTAAGAATCTAGCAATCTCAATATGGGCAACAGCGTGATTAACTGGTACTAGTGGTTTACTATAGTAGCTTGATAAAGCCCTAGCTACTGATGCTCCAACTCTAAGCTGTGGACCCATACCTGGACCTAGGGCTATAGCTATAGCATCAATATCCCTAACTGTTAAACCAGCCTTAGCTAAGGCCTCTCTTATACACTCACTAGCGACTTTAGAGAAGAATGGTGCAACTTCTCTAGGTAGAATACCTCCTTCTCTAGGCGTATATACTCTTCTAACATCTGATAATATATAGGGCTTATAATCACCTACTATTGCTACTCCGAAGGTGTGTGCTGTAGACTCTATGCCTAGGATTATTGTCAAGTCTTCTTCCTCTTATCTTTCTCTTCGGCTTTCTCTTCTCTCTTAGCTATCTTCTTAGGCAGAGTTGGGGCTACAGGTTTAGTTATAAACTCTGTGTAACTACACTTCCCGCAGTGCCATCTTTCTACAGGTTGCATATGGTGAGCCATAATACTACCACATCTAGGACACTTCTTATTCTTAAGTCTTATACTTCCTTTCTCTACATCTATAATATACACTTTATGGATGTATGTTTTGAGTTCTTTCTTAGCCATACTAGACACCCTCAGGTCTTAAACCACCATTCTTCCTAATAATGTGCTCTGGCTCGAATACCTTAGCTCTCTCGGTAGTATCATAGATGTGGACAATAACTTTAGAAATCCCAACTCCATACTCTGTCTTAATCGATCTAACATATATCCTCTCAATATCAACATTTAGTATCCTAGAGAGCTTAACTCTAATATCTAGCCTACTAGGCGTCGGCTTTAGGATATGATCTACTCTAATAGTTAACTCTCTCCTACCAATAAGACCATTATACTTATCTTCTAAGACTTCACCCTTAATCCCATCAAAGTCTATTACTCTACTAGTACTTAACACCACTACTTTTACCCAGTCAGAATTTGCATCTTGTGATCCTTATAAAGTTGATGATTGAATTCTAGATTTGAGACTATATAAGGCTCTAATGCAAAGAGGAGGTCTAGGGAGCTTAAGTGCCAGTAAAAGATCCAGAGCTCATAGCAATATTTAAGAATAGGGTATTACTCAAGAAAGTCTGTAGGAAGTGTGGAGCACTAAATTCAGCAAAAGCTATCAAGTGTAGGAGATGTAGGAGTACAAATCTTAGATTTAAGAAGGCGAAGTAGCTATACTCTAGTATTAGTTAATGTCTCTAAAGCAATGCTAGCCGCTACCTTAATCTTCTCATTTAATATGCTCTCATCTAGCCTCCTATAATTTAATGGGGAGTCTACGACTACAAGTATAGCTCCACTCTTAACGCCCCTCATTCTACTAATAGTGAATAATGTAGAGCACTCCATCTCAACAGCTAGAATGCCCCTCTCACTCCAAACCCTAGCAAACCCGGGACTCTCACTATAGAAGGCATCACTAGAAACTATAGGGCCAACATGGTAACTAGTATTACTCCTAGAAGACTCTTCAACTAATAACCTTAATATATCGAAGTCTGGGGCTGAAGGACCGCATATGAGCTCACCATAATACTGATAGTAGATGCCACCTGGGTAATAGGCTGCAGCAATAGGGATAACTATGTCTCCCAGCTTAATACTAGGAGTTAAAGAGCCACATGTGCCAAGCCTAATAATGGCTCTCGCTCCTAGCATTATGAGCTCCTCGAAAACAATAGCTGCTGAAGGCCCCCCAATGCCATGTGTGGCTATAGTGACTGGGATGCCCTTATAGTAGCCAGAGTATACTAGGAGTCCTCTATTATCATTGACTAGCCTAGCATTTTCCAGAAAATTCTCAGCAATAAACTTAACCCTGCCAGGATCGCCCGAAGCTAAAACCCTACCAGCTATGTCCCCAACTGATGCTTTAATATGAGTAGGCTTCCTCAACTAGTAGTCACCACTAGTATCACTAAACGTATACTCCTAATAGTTTTTAGCCTAGAATGCTCTGCGAGTAATCTAAGATTAGATGTGATGTCTCAGAGGTAATGTTAATAATATAGTATGGTTTCTGAGAGTACTCACGATCTATAATACTTTTATAGGATTTACTAGCTTATCTCCTCTAAGCTGTAGCCTAGCTTCCTAGTAGCGTGGAGTGCTGTAGCGAATAAAGCATCAGACAATCTATTTAATACTTTTATTAAGAGACTATCTACTTCAAATCCAGATTCTCTCAGATTTACTAGTTTCCTCTCAGCCCTCCTTACTAGGGTTCTAGCTACATGTAATGCTGCTACTCCAGGCGGCCCCCCAGGTAATATGAATTTTCTTAGAGGCTCACTATAGTATTTATCACATATGTCCTCTAGAATCTTAACATCATCCTCAGACACCTTTAGCTCTCTCCCCGTTATACTAAATCCTACTCTGAATAGTAGACTCTGAGCATATCTTAACTCATTATCATACTCTTTAGTCAATTGATCTAGTAAACTCCTCGCTAAGCCTATCATCGAGTTCGCTTCATCTAATGCCCCATAGAACTCTATTAGTGGATGACTCTTAGGAACCCTCTCACCCAGCCTAGCATATGTATACCCATTATCTCCACTTCTAGTATACAGCTTACCCACGATTAACATCCCTAAGCGGATGAGAAAGGTGGCAATTAAAAATAAATCTATATAATTAGTTATGGTTAGGGAGAGTTTATGGAGTAACTGGTGGTACTGGGCTTAACCCCCTAGCTATGTATAACTCGTATAGTGCACCAGAGTATGCTATTATAACTATTACTACTGCTACTATTACTAATATAGATATTCTATCCAGTATTGTCGCCTTTCCAGGGCTATGAGGATTCATCATTACGACTGCGGGCTGTGCTAGTGTTATCCTAGACCCTGATGCTAGTGATCCGAAGAATTGTACGAGGAATATGAGTCCGCCCGTAGCAAATATGAACGCACCTATAGCTGCTATCTGCATTGGAACTACCCATTCATTAGGCATTAGGCCTGCATAGGTTACATCACTAGTCCTCCTAGGGCTTCCATATAGTCCTGCAATGTAGTATCCTATACTGAATAATGTCATACCTATAAACCATAGTGTTGGTACTGTTAGTGATAAACTCTCTAGTATTAACTTTCTACCATATAAATCTCTTAGTAGCACGTAAGTGTAGGCCATGAATGATAAAGCTACAGCTGTCCCTACAGTGGTGTGGAAGTGTCCTACAATCCATACTGTATTATGGACAACATTGTTGAGCTGGTAACTTCCATTAATAATCCCCGATATGCCACCACTACCAAATGCTATGAGGGCTAATATTAGACCTGTAAATGCTGGATCACGCCAAGGTAACTTAAGTAGCCATCCTAGAAGCCCTCCGCCACCCCTAGCTCTAACACCTCTCTCAAGTGTAGCTATTATATTAAATGCTGTTAGCATACTTGGAGTAGCTACTACTAGAGTTAGAACAGTCTGCAGATACTTAACGTATGGATTAATACCTGGATCAGTTAACTGGTGGTGCGTGCCTACAGGCGTTGAGGCTAATATAAAGATCGAGAATGATACCTTAGCCATAGTATCACTGAAGAGAGGTACACCTAGAGCCTTAGGTACATAGTAGTACCATAGTGTTATAGCTGGTAGTAGCCAGAAGTAGACTAATGCATGACCAAACCACCAGAAGTAAAGTCTAGACTCTAAGACATCAGTATTAGAGCCTAAGATACTAGCTGGTATATGATTCTTTAGAACTATGAAAACTAGTGGTGTTGTAGCCATAATCCATACAATATAGGTTGCTAGCATACCGAAGAATGGTAACGGTATAGCTGAGTCCGGGTTAGCCCTCCTCCACTCTAAGTATGCTATGAATACCCCAGCAGCTAGAACCCAGCTCCCAAGTATTAGTAGGGCTGCGCCTAGGTAGAAGAGTGGATGCGCTATAAGCGGTAGGTAGAATGTGTATAGTACATTAGCCCACCCAGCTAATATAGCTATAGCCGCTAAGATAGTACCAGTAACCATCACTATTAGGCTAATACTTAATAGTCTTGGTTTAATATTAACACCTATAACCCTAGGCGTTAGGTATGCCGATAATCCTACAATATAGAATGTTGTTAGTACTATAGCAAGTAGTACTCCATGTGCTGTTAGTCCCCTATAGTATAGCTCATGTGGAGAGTTAGATAAGCCAATCCTAGCTAGAGGCTCATATAGGTTGGGAAAGTATGGCGTCCTGCTAGCGACCTGTAAAACTCCGAATATCCCGCCTAATAGTAGGGCTACGAATGCTATAGCTATAGTAACCTTGGCATAGAAGTCTTCCCTAAAAGTATATACTCTACCTGACTCCACTAAAATCACCCCCATCTAGTAGTAAGCTACTCCTCTCAATTAAGAGAGTCCCCCTCATTAAATGATGTCCCACACCACAGTACTCATGGCATATGAATAGGTAGCTACCCTTAGCATTCTTAGGAGGCTCCCACACAAACTCTGCAACATATCCCGGGAAAACCATTACATTAATACTAGTTCCTACTACGTGAATACCATGTATAACGTCTCGGGAGTATACTCTGAACGTAACTCTAACAGGGTCTTTAAGCTTAATCTCCATAGGTATAAATACAAACTGTGCAGCTTCTACTGTAACCTCATATATACCCGGCCCGACCTCTCTAACCCCAGGTGTTAGATCTATTCCTCTAGCCTTAGCCTCCTCTATAGTGTAAGCTTCACATGAAGGATTCAAATTTCTAATAAAGCCGTAATAAGCCATTGCTGCCGAGAATCCAGCAACAACTGCTACTATTATAAGCACCCATATATACTCATATACCATCTCTCCCCTATGGTACTCCATAGAACCACCCTCCCCTAATGAGGTGTAATAACACATAGATCCAAGCCAGCACTAAAAGCGCAGCCCACAATACTAGCAATAATAGAGTAGCTCTAGGAGGCTTAGACTCCGAAGACAAGCCTAGCGCCTCCTCGTTAATAAGTAAGCTAATACAACTACTAATGCAACAATAATGGCAGCTATAATGGCAGCCAAACTGAAGGGAATCCCCCTAGCTTCAGCAGTCGGTGTCGGTGTAGGTGTTGGTGTAGGTGTTTTTTCAAATCCTAGAAGTGATGCTAGATATGATTTAACTATATTAACTCTAGGATCTCCAGGCTTACCTGATAGAGTTGACATCAGCGTAAATAGCTCATCCCATGTTTTAGGATCGCCAAATCCCCTCTCTTTAACCTCAGGTCCGATTTCTTTAGCTACAAGCTCGTCAAGGCTAGCATACTTACCGGCATATACTTCCTTAAATTCTTTGACTATATCGCTCCAATCTTTAGCTATACCACCACTTCTATGGCATACTATGCAGCCTAAATCCTCAAAAGCTCTCCTAGCCTCATCCTCAGTAGGTTGACTTAAGACTATTGATGAGAGTCCAGACACTAACAGTATTAGGAATAGAGATACTAATAATATAATATACTTATCTCGAATGATATATCACCTCCATCTCCGCTCTAATAGATAACATCTATGCCTTAAAAACATTTGCTTTCTAGAATATATATATAAGAAATATGTATTTCATTCTTTGATTATTATGTAGTTATAAGTTAATCCTCACGTAATCTCTCGTATAGTGTTATTATACTTTCATATGTTCTACTTCTTAGTACCTTTCTCACCACTTTTCCCATTGATGGATTTGTTTTTAGTACTTCTCTAATTACTATCTTTAACAGTTTTAATCCTTCAGAGTTGAGTTTTTCATGTTTATCAAAGTATTTAGCTCTCTCTACTGTAAGCTTTTCTAGGATTTTTAATATTCTATCTTTACTCTCTGATTTCATTATAGGCCCTCTTTCTGATATACTCCCTCGTAGAGTTTGTGTGGCTTTCCTTTTAGTTTAATAAATATTATTTGTGCTATCCTAGCCTTATGCTCTATTGTTACCCCTGATTCATTATACACTATTAGTAGTCCTTCTCCTCTACCGTGGTAGCCTGGATCCCATACTGCGCACTTCACGTCAACCCCCATTCTTAGTAGGCTACTCCTCGGGAAGCATAGTCCTATAGTATCCTCTGGTACTTTTACCGCCTCGCAATACCTAATCCTATATGCTCCCCTTGGGAGATGCCATAGCCCTTCTCTGAACTCTACTAGTTTAGGCTTTGGTATAATCCTATCTTTTAAGCCTAAATGCCCTGGCTCTTCTATTATGTTGACTTCACATATGCTTAAATCTATTCCCGCAGGTTGTATAGAGTCTAGATCTACTCTATCAATATACTCTCTAGCTTCATGTCCTGGGAGCACCATTAGGGGAGACACCATTACCAAGTTTTAGATTCTTAGGTTTAAATTGAGTCTAGGTCTATGGTGATTAGAAATGGGGAGGCCTGTTATAGCTGTTCATGGCGGTGCAGGGGCTTGGAGGGGGCTGGATTTTGACTACAAGCTTGTATATGATGCTATTGAGGAGTCTATAGTTAGGGGTCTTGAAGCATCGCGTACTGGTAACTGTATTGATATGATTGTAGAGTCTATAGCATACCTCGAAGACTCCGGATTATTTAATGCTGGTGTTGGTAGTACGCTAGACTATATAGGTAATGTTTTAATGGATGCGGGGTTAATGACTAGCTATGGTAAAGCTGCTGGTGTAGCCTCAGTCTCGTATCCAAGAAATCCTATAAGATTAGCTAGGCTAATTTTAGAGAAAACTCCGCATGTCATAATCTCTGGTCCTTGGGCTGATGATATTGCTCGTAGGTTTAGTTTAGAGAAGCATCCTGGGCCTAGTATTAGAGCTCAGGCTATGTGGAGAGATTTAAAGAGTGGTAAGATAGAATCACCTTGGGTTAAGGCTAGAATTGAATCTGCTAAAACTCTAGGCTATGATACTGTAGGTGCTGTAGCTCTTGATAGTAGTGGGTGTTTAGCTGCTGGTGCTAGTACTGGAGGTGTTGCTTTAAAGCTTCCTGGTAGAGTTGGTGATAGTCCTATACCAGGTGCTGGTTTTTATGCTGATAGTAATATCGCGGTATCTGCTACTGGAATAGGGGAGACTATAATATTATCAATGACATCATTAAGAGTAGCTAATCTATACGCAACACTTGGGATATTAGATAATACTCTAAGAATTATTGTTGAAGAGCATACTAGGAGATGGGGTCCCGGAACACTAGGGCTTATAGCCTTAAGCTTTAAGGGTGAGATATCAGGGTATTATAATACTGAGGCTATGCCATGGGGATATGCAAGGCTAGGTGAGGAGATTAGAATTTTAGGTTTAAATGTTTAAACTCCTATAAGCCTAGGTTTAAGAATAGAGTTTAGGCTGGGTGATTTAAAGCTAGTGGCTAATGTAGATGAAAACATATACTCTATGCTTAGACCATATATTGCTAGGTGGTTTAAGGAGAAATATGGGAGTTTCACCGAGCCTCAGAGGCTAGCTATACCTCTAGTTAAACAAGGTAAGAATGTATTAATATCGTCACCTACAGGTACTGGTAAAACTCTAGCCGCATTCTTAGGTGTTATTGATGAAATCTTCAGGATATATGAGGAAGAAGGGGGGCTCGAAGACTATGTGTATGTAGTCTATGTTAGTCCTCTTAGAGCTCTAAATAATGATATGAAGAAGAACCTGTTAGAGCCTTTAAGTGAGATTAGTAATGTAGCTAAAGAAATGGGATTCAATATTCCCGATATTAGAGTTGCTGTTAGGACAAGTGATACTAGTAGCTATGAGAAGCAGAAAATGCTAAGGAAGCCTCCACATATACTAATAACTACTCCTGAAAGCTTAGCTATAAGTCTCGTAGCTCCAAAGTTCAGAGAGAAGCTATCGAGAGCTAGATGGATTATAGTAGATGAAATACACGACTTAGCTTCAAGTAAGAGAGGAGCTCATCTAATGCTTAGTATAGAGAGGCTAGATAATACTATTTACTCTACTGCAGGGAGGTGGTTACAGAGAATTGGCTTATCTGCTACAATAGCTCCTCTAGAAGTGGTTGCAGGATTTTTAGGTGGCTATGTTAATGGTAAGCCTAGACATGTAGAGATTGTTGATGCTAGATTCGTTAAGCCTATAGATATAAGAGTTATAGTACCCGATGTAGACATTATAAGAGACCCACCTGATAAGGTTAATGAAGCTATATATGTTAAGTTAGCTGAGCTCATAGAGAATCATAGGACAACACTAGTATTCACTAATACTAGGAGTGCTACTGAAAGAGTTGTTTTCAAACTTAAGAAGATAATAACAAATAATAACCTAGTAGATATGGATAAAATAGAAGCCCACCACTCAAGTATATCTAGAGATCTAAGATTAGAAGTAGAAGATAAACTTAAGAAAGGAGAGCTTAAGGTTGTAGTATCTAGTACAAGCTTAGAATTAGGCATAGATATAGGCTATATAGACATTGTAGCACTACTAGGCAGCCCTAAGAGTACTACAAGACTACTACAAAGGGTAGGAAGAGCAGGACACCACATAGCACAAGTTAGCAAAGGCAGAGTTATAGTTGTTGATAGAGATGATCTAGTAGAGTGTACTGTTCTAGCTAAAAGCGCTATGGATAGATTAATTGATAATGTAAGGATACCGGAGAAACCACTAGATGTCTTAATACAACATATTGTTGGATTATCAGTTGAGAAAAAGTGGAGAATAGATGAGGCTTACGAGTTAATTAGAAGAGCATTTAACTTCAAGAATTTGAAAAAAGAAGAATTTATAGATGTGCTGAGGTATCTAGCGGGGAAGTACAGTTTAGAAGATGAGGGAGTATACCCTAAAATATGGCTAGATGAAGATGAGGGGGTTTTTGGTAGAAAAAGAGGTGCTAGGATGATATATCAGCTAAACTCTGGAGTTATACCCGATGAGGCAAAAATGGTTGTTGTAACTACTAGTGGGAGATTTGTTGGTAATCTTGAAGAAGAATTTGTAGAGATTCTAGAGCCTGGAGATATATTTGTCTTAGCCGGTAGAACATACAAGTTTCTTAAAACTGATGGATTAAAAGTTATAGTAGATCCTGCTGATGGAGCCAAACCTACAGTTCCAAGCTGGTTTAGCGAAATGCTACCCTTAAGCTTTGATAGTGCTCTCAAGGTTGGCAAATTTAGGAGGCTAATAGGTGAGTTAATATCTAAGGGTGAAGAAGGTGAAGCTCTTAGATTGCTAATAGAAAATTATAAGCTTCAAGTAGAGGCGGCTAAATTTATAATAGACTATATTAAAGAACAATTACTCTATATTGGGGTAATTCCAGGAGATGATTTAATATTAATAGAATACTTCTGGGATGAAGGGTGGAACATAGTATTCCATACACTATACGGTAGGAGGGTTAACGATACACTCTCTAGAGCTTATGCAAGTAAACTATCAGATATGCTATTAGTACCTGTTAAAGTATCTGTAACAGATAACGGGTTTATGCTAACATATATCAAAGATGTAGAGCCAAGTAGGGACTTGATATTAAAACTATTAGAGTCTATAACTCCAGATAATATTAGAAGTATATTAGAGAAAGTCATATTAAATACTGAACTATTTAAGAGAAGATTTAGGCATGTAGCTGAGAGGAGCTTCATGATACTTAGAAGATATAAGGGTTACGAGAGAAGCCCTGAGAGAATACAGTTAAGCTCTCAACACCTACTAAAAATAATCCTAGAAGATTACCCAAACATACCGCCAATTAAGGAGACATTAAGAGAAATCTTAGAAGACTATATGGATATAAAGAATGCAATTAACATCCTAGAGCGGATTGTGAGAGGAGATATTAAAATTGAAATTAAAGGACCCCTAGAGTATCCATCGCCTATGGCTCATAATATTGTAGTAAAGAGCTTCAGTGATGTTGTCTTAATGGAGGATAGAAGGAAAATACTTAGAATGCTATATGAGAATATTCAGGCTATAATTAGTAAGAGAGCTACTGGAATTCAAAGCAAGTAGAGTATCTAAGATAATTATCACTATGTTAAACTTAGGTGAGCCTTGTTTAGATTATCGATTAGTATTATATTAGAACGCTACTATGTGTCTTAGTATATCTGTTCTCGTTATTATACCTGTAGGCTTCTTAGTCACTGGGTTAATTATTAGTAGTCTACCTACGCCATAGAAGTCCATTATCCTCATTGCCTCAGCTATACTCTCTTTACTACTTATAGTGAATACTGTACGTCTCATATACTTAGATACTGGGGCATTAACATCTTCATTATTTGCTACAACCATAGCTATATCAGTTGTCGTTATAAAACCTACAATATTCCCCTCATCATCTATGACAGGAGCTCCCCTAATACCATTAACATATAGTGTTCTAGCTACCTCTCTCAAACTATCTTTTGCCTTAACTGTTATTAGCCTCTTAGATCCAACATTCTCTACTAGCTCCTCGGGTATAACAGCCATTTTTGTCATTTCAACTAATAGCTCACTAGCATTTAAGTCTCTTCTCTTTATAATCCCTTCTATAACTAGCTTCCTCCTAGGTAAGCTCTCAATCCTAACCCTAAGACCTTCCTCAACAAGCGTTAAGTCACCCATAACCTTTACTAGAGCTCTAGCAGGCTCTGCAGAGAATAATCCTATTATCTCCATAGATATAGCAGCTAATCTAATATCCTCTCCATCTCTAAATACTATAACAATACCATAACCTGGTTCTATGAGCTGGGGAGCAATACTCTTAATAGCCTCGTAAGCTTTAAGTGTTGGGACGTAGCCTCCAGCAGGGCCTGTACGACTCTCTACATACCCCATACTCTTAAGCCACATAATTATATTCCTAACAGTACCCTCATCCTTACCTAGAATCTTTGCAACCTCTCTACTTTTAACCATTCTCCTACTCTGATCATATAGCTTAACAAGAACCTCTAATACCTCTCTATGAACACTCCTAAGCTGGTGCCTATACATTTTCCCCCACCCATATTTTACACTAATCTCTACTATTCTATACTAACAAACAGAGTATATATATCATACGTTATATAAAAGAATCTTAGGATCGGTATAGAAATAGTTAAATTTTAATAATTAAATTTAAAATAATTTAATAGTGTAGAAATTTAATCTAGAATTTCTTATGCTTTAAACTTCTAGCGGTTAATATATTATTTAGTATCTTCTCTGGTATATTAAATACTTCTCTAGCTATCATTCTAATATAGGAGTCATCTGGGAGCCCCCTCTTCTCTAGTTTAAACTCTAAGGCAAGCGCGTGTTTTAAAGCCTCTTTACTTATTCTATCCCTCACTTCGCCATTACTAATAGCTTCTGCAATTTTAAATGCTATATAGAATTTAATATAGTTTTTTATTGTTTTAGACTTCTCAGGATATATTTTTAAAGCTGTTTTTATAAGATTTATAAGCTCATCTTTACTAGAAAAATTAAAGAATACCTCTGTTAACTTTAATCTAAGTATTCTAGATAGAGTATTATCGTCTACATCTCCTAATATAACCTTAATCTTCTCTCTAGCTATTTCTAGAGGCTCTTTACTCATTATATTAATTACATTCTCATATTTAATCTCTTCTCTAAAAATTTTATCAAAAATATCTGGATACTGCTCTTCTAAACCCATACCGTACCTACCAACAACATATAGGCTAGCAAGCTCCTTATCATATAAGTCAGCTGGATTAGCGGCCCCCTTTAATGGCTTAATAGATTCTCTATTATAAGCATCCATAAGAATCCTAGTAACGTCAGATCTAGATAATGATCCCCCAGACTCCTCCCAATACTCTATAATATTATTCCATACATCCATAAGCACGTTAATTCTCTTCTTAACATCAACCTTACCTTTAACCATGCCCAAAAAGCCACCCCAGCATGATCACAGCTATTTATCTCTACTTACTCTAGCTTTCTATTCCCTCTAAGGATTATCAGATCTACTGCTTTAAAGTTTACCCTTCTATTCCTCCCTTTCCTCCATGATTTTTAATAGAGGCTTTATAGATATTCAATTTGTCTCTAGATATTTCATATCTAGGAACTTCCATCTAGCTCACATAGATATGTTTATCCATATGAATTCATGAATAGTTTTTAAATCCAACTGCACAGGGCTCCCATTTAGGCTTATCCCCTGGGAAGCTTGGATTACTGCTTCCCAGGCTTCTTCTAGAATATAGACACTTATAATGCCTATAAGCATTTCCTCAAAACATCAAGAGAAAACAACCTCTCGCTATTCTCTAGATCTCCAACATCCGGTGAGCTATATTATCATTTTTACTTTCATTTAATTTTCATACTAAAATTCTCCCTAAGTTTATACCTATGCTATTCATAATAGCTCTTTATATTTCCATTTGAGGTGGTTTTATTCTATGAAATGCTATAGCTAGTAGAATAAATCCCCATAGTATTACTATGCCTCCTACCAAAATATAGGGACTTATAAGATATCCGCTTAATATTATGGATGCTAGCAAGCCTATAATAAATATTACATACCCGCCTAGTAATGTTAACCCTGAGGTCTTGAATAATCCTTCACTTGAAACCTCAGATAATCTACTTAGAGACTTATATAGGAAGTATAATCCTATAGTGACAGCTATACCAGATATAATCTCTATGATAATTAAAGCGATCATTATAATAACAGCAAAAACAGCGCCGAGGAGTGCACCAGCCGGATTCAAAGAGTCGGAACTATTAGAGAAAATTATGTGTATAGAACCAATACCAATGAATAATATAGCAATACCTATAAGAGCAAATATAACGAATAGTTTAGCATTCCTAGATATGGACTTGTCTCCATAAATTTTAGATAGATTATAGAGAGAATAGACTATTAATATTAAACCTATAATTGCGAGGAGAGGCAAAACAATACTTGCAACCATAAAAACAGAGCCTATTAACCCCAATAACCTGGCAGTCCCAAACTTGACCACTAAAACCACTTCACACTCTCTCAAATTCTATCTAATTCAGCAGTAATAACATTACATGGAATATTTGGGGTTCTGATAGTCTATAGTCAAATGGCTCATATATTGTTAATAAATCCTACTAATACCAGTATTTGAATAGTTTCCCTATAGGCTTTACTAATTACATGTACTTATAGGTTTTTGACACACCTTAATCTATAACTTTTAGGTTTAATTTTTAATTCAAAGGGGTAGATATTGTTTAGTGTTGAGGAGGTTTTGAGAGAAGAAATTGAGGTTATTGATGCTGAGGATTGTGGAGATATTAATGATTGTATAAGGTTATGCTATGAGCGTAAAGTGCTGAGAGTTAGGCCTGAGATTTTAGAGAAGATTAAGGGGGTTAGTAGGGATTGTGTCATTATCGTTAGTATAGACTGATTTCTCTGTAAAAGTTTTAAACTGTTTTAGTTACTATATGTATGACAAGTTCAAGTGTAAGATGTACGGGTTTGAGCGAAACCCACACTATGCAGCCTGCCTAAACCTATTCTCCGCCTCAATGATAGCTGGGTAGCTATTAGAAACTAAAGTATATTCCTATTCCTCAAGGCGGGCTCGGCGGTGTCCGCTAATGTACCCCCTCAATGACTCCGCGGTAGGTGAGCGGGTGCTGAGGAGAAGGCCCGTGTTGAATATATTCAAAACGGGCAACCACTGATTTATTAAGGTTAACTCTATGGTTATTACTGTGGGTCTGGTGGTTTGAGTAGGTTATTAGTGTTTATGTTAGATTCTAGGCTTATATATGCTTGGGTATTGCTTACTCTCATATTTGGGCTTTTCGCTGTTATTGCTTCAGCTGTGTACCCTCTCTTTAAAGGTTCTATTGAGGATTTTATCTCTAGTTTTATTGAGAGTAGGCTTCCTGGACCTAGTATTAATCCATTCCTAATACTATCTCTTATCTTAGTTAATAATTCTATTGTAGTAATTGTTGTAGGATTATTATCTATAACAGTTTTGGTTCCATTAGCTGTATTAGCTTTTAATGGTGCTATAGTAGGTTTTATTATATCTCTTACTAATGATAATATGGGTTTAAGTTATCCAGCAATATTCATATTACTAGCACCTCACGGTATAATTGAGGTCCCAGCTATAGCCTTAGTCTCATCAGTATTTATAGCATTCTTTATTGGTGGGCTTAAACTATTCATATCTATACTGCCTAGGGTTATAGTCACATCTCTCATAATGATATTTGTAGCTGCTATAATAGAATCTACAGTAACATTAATGTTAGGGTTAATATTCATGTCCATATTTAGGTGAGTAATGTGCTAATACCAATACTATTACTACTAACTATAACATTAAGCCTTGCTAGTACATCATATGAGCTCAGAGATAGGCAATCCTTAGACCTCTTAGATAGCGGGTTATATACTCTGAGAGTTAATGGTTTAGACCTAGTTAAAGTACGGTTAGAAGCTAATATGTACAATGTGAGTATACATGTAGTGAGTTATAGTAATAACCTAGACATAATTCTAATCCTACTAAGTAGAGGTAATGTCTCAATAAGTAGCTGGGATCGAGAACTAGATGGAGGCTTAAGTATTATTGTAGAGTTAAGAGTACCTCACTGTAATATTACTTCTATCCCTACAATTTATAGGGGTATGAGTGAGATACCTATACCAATAATAGGTGTATACTGTAGAGATGGGGGACCTGGATATACTGTTACTATCAAGCCAGTTATACTCCACGATTCTATCAAGGCCAGTCCTAACAGCTGGGTTTCAGTAAGGGCATATTCTAAGAGTTTAGACTATGAAGCCATAGTCATATATGGAGTCTATATGGGGTTAGGCCAAGAGAATACTACTACTAGAAGTGTAATATTAACTCAACCTAGTATTCTAACCTCAATAACCCCTCTAATAATAGAATCTACGAGTAGAAATTATTTTATAATCTCAGAATTTATATCTAGTATTAATTACCTTAAATTAATAGGTTTACTTACTATACTTCTATTCGTGATGGTGCTAGAATTTGGAGTTTTTAGAGAAGGTAGTTAGAGCTATTAGACTAGGATACCCAGTAATGATCTATGATGATGACAATAGAGAGGCAGAAGTTGACCTAGTATACCCTGCATGGGCTGCAGACCCAGATGTAATTTATACATTAAGAGTTGAAGCTGGAGGTCTAATATGCTATGTTACAGAGTCTAGAGTTACTAGTATTCTAGGACTCCCCTGGGGTGACGAGATCCTAATGAACTACGGTAAGCTGGCTCTCTTAGCGAGTAAGAGGTTAAGGTATGGGGATAGGCCTGCCTTCACCATATGGGTTAACCATATTAATGTCAGGACTGGAATTAGTGATGAGGATCGAAGCCTAACTATTCGTAGACTTGATGATATAGTTAAGCTAATACATGAAGGTAGGATTGAGGAGGCTAAGAGTATATTCTACTCAGAGTTTCAGGCTCCAGGGCACGTTCCAATACTTGCAGCTAGAGACTTAAGAGTTAGGAGAGGTCATACTGAGATTAGTATAGCATTATTTAAGATTGCAGGACTAAGACCGAGTCTAGTATTAGCTGAAATGCTCTCTAGGGGTAAATCTATGAGTTTAGAGGAGGCTAAGACTATAGCCTCAAGTAGAAGTATCCCCCTAGTTCTTGGGAGTGATATTATTAAGTGGTGTATGAGTAGTGAAGTGTGTTGGAGTAGTTGATACAACTTTCGCTAGAGTAGATATGGCTAAAGTTGCTATTGAAGTATTAGAGAGAGAATTACCAGGCTATAGGATTGTGAGGCACACAGTGCCAGGTATAAAGGATATACCGGCAGCCGCTAAGAGATTAATAGACTATGGTTGCGACGCTATAATAACATTTGGCTGGGTCGGATCACACATCATAGATAAGTATAGCTACTTAGCATCAAGCATAGGCTTAATAATGCTCGGCATAATGACTGGCAAAGTACTAATAGATGTAACAGTACATGAAGATGAAGCTGAGAAACCTGAAGACCTGAAGAGAATAGCCATAGATAGAGCTAGAGCACATGCAGGCAACCTAGTAGCACTTATTAGAGGCGGAATGCAAGCATTAACTCCAAAAGCTGGTACGGGGGTTAGGCAAGGCTACCCAGATGTAGGACCTATATCTTGAACTCTTAAAACCCACACACCATTATCCTCGTCATATAATAGTAAACCTATCTTAGCTAGCTTCCTAAATAGCTTACCAGCACTCTCTCCTAGAGATGACTCTATTAGTGTTGAGGCTTCATCAACATCCCTAATACTAATACTTTGAACTTCTTCTCTAAAACTCTCCCATAAATCAGAGTCTATAGCTATTCTCTCACCGCCATACTCTAATACTATAGCCCCTTCTTTCTTAAGCTTCTCAAAGAACTTCTCAGGAGACTTCATCCACTGAACATCTTCACTAAAAACTACACCTTGACTTTTAAGTCTCTCAATAGCCGTTATAGGCTTCTTAGCTTCTCTTACAATTGTCTTAGCAGTCTTCTCCTTCTCTTGACTAATAGATTCTAAGATTGTTATAATATCTGATATCTTCCTAGAAATATCATCTATTTTACCTGTATATGGGTTCATGAGATCAGATACTATTCTCTCAATTCTCTTACCTATAGCTTCTGAGAGCTCTTTAACACTTAAACCCTCGACTTTCTCTCCACGTTCTTCTAAAGCTTTCTTAACCACACTTTTCACATATTCTGAGACTAGATTATACCCCTCTCTCCTACTTATAGCTTTTAAAGCCTCATATTCACCTCTACTAAGCTCAATCTTAATTATAACCTTATCTTCGGTCCTAGACAACTATATCCCTACTTAAAGTTTACTAATCCTAGGCTATTAACATATAATGATTCAACTAGGGTAAAAGTAGTAGTAATATTCTCTAAAGTCTTGTATTACTTTAACAATTAGGGCTATAGGCATTCTAGTGGAAAGTTTCTTATAACATAGTAGTGTATTGAATTCACCTATGCATAATGTCTAGTGGTACTTTCTGTATATACTTATATTAGCTTTTAAGGGTTAGATATTATCGTTATGTGAGGGATCTTAATGCCTAGTGCTAGGCTTGCCATAGTCGTGTCTGAATTTAACTATGATATTACTAGGATTATGCTTGAGAAAGCTTTAGATCATGCTAAGTTTCTCGGAGCTGAGGTTACTGTAATCTATAGAGTACCTGGTACTTTTGATTCGCCCTACGGCGTTCTTGAGGTTATTAAGCTTGACTATGTTGATGCTGTAGTAGTTTTGGGTGCAGTGATTCAGGGTGAGACTAGGCATGACGAGGTTGTAGCTCATCAGGCTGCAAGGAAGCTATTAGATCTTGGAGTCCAGTATGGTAAGCCTGTAACTCTAGGTGTTATAGGTCCTGGAGCCTCTAGGATACAAGCCTTAGAGAGAGCTGAAGAATATGCTAGGAGAGCTGTTGAAGCTGCAGTTAAACTAGTTAAGAGGAAGAGTTTAATAGAGAAGATTAAGTATGAGGGTAAAACTATTATTATAGAGTAGGGGGAATAAGATTATGTAGAGTAAAAGGTGTAAATTAGAGTTGAGACTAAAATACGCTACAAGGATAACCGTCATAGAGCTCGTAGGCTATAGAGAGTGGACTGAGAGTCTAGGGAGTGATAGAGAGTGGTTTATACAAGAAACACAGGCAACCCTATATAAGAGCTTACAGGAGGTAGCCTCAAGGCTTGGGGGCTTTGTGTTACCAGTTAGATATGACTATATGCTAATACTAGCTTCTAATATTAACGTAGATGATCACCGAGAAATACTAGAGATAGCATCTCAAAACTCAAAAGTAGAGGTTAGGATAGCTAGCTCATGTGATAAAACCCCTCTAGGAGCAGAGAGGAGAGCATTAGAAATACTTAGAAAAATAAGAGGGGATGGCCTAGCATATGAGGTATGTAGTGATGACGAAATAGTAGTAATAGCTCACCTAGATGTTAATAATATAACATTAAATACGCTAAGCGAGGGAGTAGTAAAGACTTATCATACAATGCTAAATCTTATAAGTAGACTAGCAGATTTAATAGAGCCTAGGGGGGGCGTAATACAGTATTTAGGAGGAGATAATATACTAGTAGTACTACCAGTAGAAGAGTATTTAAGCTCAGCTACTTTACTTATTAGAGAATCAAATTTAAAAGCTGGGCTTGGCATAGCTAGAACAGCTCGAGAAGCCTTAAAACTAGCAGCACAAGCACTTCACGAAATTAGATCTAGAGTAGATAAGCGTAACATGGTAATATCATATATTGACTTATAATGAACATTAAATATCCTAGCATCTATAGGATTATAAACTGTGATTTAAAGTTATAAATTATAGGATTAGAGTATGAGTGTATTAGAGCTTAAAGTAGCAGAGGCACACCCTACAGATGCTGGGAGGAAGATTGCTAGAGTTAGCTTTACAGCTATGTCAAAGTTAGGTGTTAGAAGTGGTGATTTCATCCAAGTTGAAGCCAATGGTAGGGTCGCTGTTGTTCGTGTCTGGCCCTTAAAAGGAGAAGATATAGATAAGAATATTATTAGGATTGATGGTTATCTAAGAGAAGCTTTAGGTATTAAGATTGGAGATGTTGTTAAGGTTAGTAAGGTTGATAGGATAGAGCCTGCAACTAGGGTGACTCTAGCTCCCGTAGAACATCCTATTAAGGTATCTAAAGATCTAATAGGTTATATTAAAGAAGAGTTAATTAATAAGCCCGTTAGCCGTGGCGAGCTTATAGTTATTCCAACACTCTATGGCTATATTAACCTAGTTGTAGTCTCAACTCAGCCCTCACAAGTTGTATATGTATCTCAGGATACAGAGATTACTATTAAGGAGTCTCCAGTTACTTTAGAGAGAGTTACTCCTAGAGGAGTTCCTCGAGTAACATGGGAGGATATTGGTGACTTAGAAGATGCTAAAGAGAGGATTAGAGAAATAGTCGAGTTGCCTATGAGGCATCCCGAGCTCTTTAAACACTTAGGGATAGAGCCTCCTAAAGGAATACTATTATATGGGCCTCCAGGGACGGGGAAGACGCTATTAGCTAAGGCTTTAGCTAACGAGATTGGAGCATACTTCATTACTATAAATGGCCCAGAGATTATGAGTAAATTCTATGGTGAAAGTGAGGAGAGGTTAAGACAGGTATTTAAGGAGGCGGAAGAGAACGCTCCGGCTATCATATTCATTGATGAGATTGACGCTATAGCGCCTAAAAGAGAAGAAGTTGTAGGTGAAGTTGAGAAGAGAGTAGTAGCTCAACTCTTAACATTAATGGATGGGCTTAAGGAAAGAGGAAAGGTCATAGTCATAGGAGCAACTAATAGACCTGAAGCCTTAGACCCAGCACTTAGGAGGCCCGGGAGGTTTGATAGGGAAATAGAGATTAGACCTCCAGATAAGAATGCTAGAGCTGAGATACTAAGAGTACACACTAGATATATGCCCTTAGCAGAGGATGTTGATATAGATAAGATAGCTGAGATAACTCATGGATATACTGGTGCAGATATAGCTGCATTAGCTAAAGAAGCCGCTATGGCTGCTCTAAGAAGATTCATTAAATCTGGAGTCGTGGACTTATCTAAAGCTGAAGAGATCCCAGTAGATATACTTAGGAACCTGAAAGTTACATTAGCGGACTTTATGGAGGCTATGAAGTTCATTAGACCGTCACTTATGAGAGAAATTTATGTTGAAGTCCCAGAGGTTAGATGGAGTGATATTGGTGGTCTTGAAGATGTAAAGCATGAGTTGAGAGAGGCTGTAGAGTGGCCATTAAAATATCCAGGTCTCTTTGAGAAAATGGGTATAAGGCCTCCTAGGGGTATTCTACTCTATGGTCCTCCAGGGACAGGTAAGACTCTACTAGCTAAAGCTGTAGCTACTGAGAGTGGAGCAAACTTTATAGCAGTTAGAGGACCAGAGATTCTAAGTAAGTGGGTTGGAGAAAGTGAAAAAGCTATTAGGAAAATCTTCGAGAGAGCTAGGCAAGTTGCTCCAGCAATAGTATTCTTTGATGAGATAGACTCTATAGTCCCAGCTAGAGGCTACAGGTTTGACTCCTCAGGTGTAACTGATAGGATAGTGAATCAAATGCTTACAGAAATGGATGGAATACAGCCTCTAAAGAATGTTGTAGTAATCGGAGCATCTAATAGAGCTGAGCTCTTAGACCCAGCACTTCTAAGACCTGGGAGATTCGATAGAATAATCTACGTACCACCACCAGATAGAAATGCTAGAAAAGAGATATTCAGGGTTCACCTTAGAAGAGTACCAGTAGCGAGTGATGTAGATATAGATAAACTAGCTGAGCTAACAGAAGGATATACAGGTGCAGATATAGAAGCTATTGTTAGAGAAGCTGTTATGTTAAAGTTGAGAGATAAGCTTGAGCCAGGTCCAGTAGAAATGAAGTATTTCCTTAAAGCATTAGAGAAGGTTAGACCAAGTTTAACAAGTGAAGATGTAGAGAGATTTGAAAGGACATATAGAGAACTTAAGAGAATGGTAGGATAACAGGAACAATCAGTATTATATACTAAATATTAAAGGTTACATATCCATCTTCTAGGTAGGCGTAGTATAATTGAGCTTAATAATTGAAGCTAAAAATCTATCTAAAAACTTCGGGTCTTTAAGGGCATTAGACAATGTGAATCTTAGGGTAAGGAGAGGGGAGATAGTTGGCTTAGCTGGACCTAATGGGGCGGGAAAGAGTACATTGTTAAAAATTATTTTAGGCATTATGCGTAGAGATTCTGGAGAAGTCTTACTTAACGGTTATGATCCCTACTATGATTCTAGAGCTAGACTTGGTGTAGGTGTTATCTTTGAGAGGCCTATGCTACCAGATTCTCTAACCATAAGAGACTTACTATACCATGCATCAAGGATATACGGGTCTACTATTGAGGATATTAGGAGTGCTATAAGATATACTGGGTTAGAGGAGCACATACATAAACCCTTTAGCGAACTCAGTGCTGGGTTAAAGCAGAGAGCAGCTATAGCTCACGCTCTACTATCAAGACCAACCCTTATCATAGCTGATGAGATTACTAGTAACCTAGATCCAATAGAGAGAGTTAAAATCCTAGATCTCATAGATATATTAAATAAAGATGAAGGTATAACATTCATCATATCTAGTCATGTTATACCAGAGATATCTAGGATAGCTAAGAGAGTTGTAGTCTTAAATAGAGGCAGAGTCGTAATGGATGGTGATGTCAGTGATGTTATACTGAAGACTCTAGTAGCTAGGATTAGGTCTAATGATCCTACTAGATTAGCTAAGAGGCTTGAGAATGAGGGTTATAATGTTGAACTTAAAGGTTTAAATATTATAGTTAGGTTTAAGAGTCCTGAGGATCAGGAGCGTCTCTTATCAGTATTATCTATGCTATCTAATGAAGGCATTAGGCTTTTTAGCTTAGACTTTACAGGTGCTGGTTTAGAGGAGATTATTAGAGGTGACTAGCAATATCTTTAAGAACATACTATCATATCTTATACATAGATGTAAGTGATGTCCTAAAACCCCCAGCCTTAGATACTATGATTCTACTAGTAGCTATGCTAGGCGCTATTATTGTAACAATTCAGCCTATTACAAACCCTGTTATAGCAACTAGTACAGCCTTAGAACCTACACTATTCGCTACAGTCCTCTTCCTAGCCATTCGTGGAGCCTCAGGAGTTACATGGCTAATTCAAAGTGGTATTATTAATGTTTACATATCTTACCCTATACCTAAAATATCCCTGATCCTGATATTAATATTAAGTAGAGTCTTAATACCATCACTCCTAATACTAGCTTCCCCGCTACTAATAGTTTCAATACTATTAAGTAATGTTATGGTTAAGGGTATAGATGAAGTTCTAGGATTGTACCTAGCTTACACATATCAGGCTATGCTATATGGCCTCCTATTCCTACTCATAGCACTACGATCTAAGAGCCAGACCACTAGTGGGCTTATAAGTGTAGCTTTATACTTCACATATACAGCATTATACGTAATCTTAGTAAGTATTGGTAGATCCATTGGAAGCGATACTATTAGGAGAATTGGTGAATCCATGTACCTACCTGGTATTGTGTATTATAGCTATCTAGGGCAAGATATGGATATAGATCAGATGCTATTAGTACCTATAATTTCTTTAATACTAATACTTACTACTACCATATACTTTTCTAGGAGGTTTGAGGTTCTATGAGTAGGGTGTTTAGGAGGTTAACGTTAGCCTCTAGGCTATTAATAATTATGTCAATAGCGTTATTAATCTCTAGTATTGTAGCTGAGCTTTACGGAGCTAAGCTTAACAGTTCCTATGAGAATATTGTAGCAATGAGTCCTAGAATAGCTACCCTAATAACTATAGCTCCTATAACAAGTGAGGGTAGAGCTAAAATAAGTGTAGAGGGGGCAGATAATATATACTATGTTAGGGTAACTGGAGATCCATTCATAATATCTCGACAACTTAGATCGCTAAACTTTAATGTAACAGCTGCAAGGCCTATAATAGATCTTAGGGCTGGGGTAGCCTATGCAACTATCATAGTAGGTTCAAGTCCTATGCTTATCCAAGCATTATCAATACTAGGAAATGTTATCCCAATAGAGCAGATTAAAGGAGAGAGTGCAATAGTAGAAGAAATCATTAAGAGTGGAGAGACGCATATACTGCTAGTATCAGTTAATAGTGAGAGGGAAATTAAGTATAGAGTAGACTATACTATAGAGGGGTATAGTAGACTATCCTTAAATAATGTACTAGTAGTTTCTCTAGGGATGTTTCTACTAACCGTAATCTTAGAATTTGGGAGAAGATATATTCGGCTAGGCGTGAACTATGTTTAGGATGATGGCATGATTTTTAGCAGCTAATACTTATTATGCATGATTCGCTAAATGGCCATGTATTAAAACAGTATACACATTAATCTCACTTCTCAAGGGTTAAGATGAGAAGAGAGCCTGGGACGTTACTATGAGTAATATGTTACCATAGCTTATAAAGAATGAATAGCAGTTTCTAGGTGTAATTGCCTGTGAGAGCCTAGAGCATCTTAGTGGATAAGCTCCCAATCATAAATTTATGCCCCATACTGTTAGGCTTGAAAAAGTCAGTGAATTTAATATGGAGTAGTCTGCAGACGCGGTAAATTATGAGTTGGAGCATCTCCTACCATAGGAAAACCTACAAAACCCTAGGACGGGAAACGGTATCGTATTTAAGGCTGATAACCTCTTACTAAATCTTAAAATATAGATGCTGAGTTAGAGTGTGTTTGTGGTAATGTTTAGTATCTTTCTAGCTATATATGCTATTATTGGTGCTGAAATTACTATAACCGTGAATATCTTCTCCATCCTACTCTCTATAGCCTTAATCTTTACTATTGGAATACTTATTGTACTAAAGCTTATAGATTCCTCTATTAATTTGACTTGATCTACGCTTGATTTAACTACCTCGATTTCTGGGGGAATTTTAAATTTATTAATTCTAGGGTTTGGTTTAACTTCTTCAGTTAGGAAGAATGCTTTTAAACTACTCTCCCCTATGATAGCTTTCCTAGTAGATTTAATAGATAATACTATGGTACCCTCATCTACAAGTTTACCAGAGAACCATATACTGTTAGAGGCTCCAGCGCTGTAGTATATAAAAGGCTTTAAACCTATAAACTTAGCGTCTGAAATATAACTCCATAATTTAAACTCTATTATGAATGGCCAGTCACCCTCAGGTCTTATGAGAGCTCTACACCAGTAGTCTTCACATAGTACTATGTCAGCGTGTGATATTCTACCTGGGACTTCTATTACTATTACCTCTCTCTCATCAAACCTATATATGAAACTACCTGAATCTCTCGATCCATAGGCTATAAGTGAGTCTCTATCTAAAGTTAAGCCTTTAATATCCATATTCTCAACTAGCTTGTAGACTTTGATATTTAGATCTGTAATCTCGACTATCAGGCTACTTACTGCGACATATATCACATTATTATGGACTAGGGTATATGTTTCTCCTACCATGCTAGTATTAATACTCCAAATAGTGGCTTTAAGGTTACTAGTGTCTACTCTTAAAACTCTTAGAATGCCTTTAGAGAATCCAGAGACTACTAGAGTGTTATCTGAGCACCATAAGCCATAATTATTAAGCTTGAATGGTAAGATTAGGCTTCGTAAATCAACGCCATCTACATGAGATACTAGTATTAGCTTATCCTCTGTAGCAATATATAGCTCCGATCCCCCGCTGTAGCAGGGTTTACCTACTTCATCTAGCAGTATACTAGCATCTTTAAGTATCACAATAGTGCTATTATCTTTGATTATAGAGACTACACTATCAGAGAATAGTATGACTCTATAGTCGTCCCTCAATAACAGCCCATTATAGGAGGGTTCAGGATAAGTTAGTATAGCTAGTAGTATAGCGGTTATAATGTATACTATCAGTATGAGAGGTATTACTCCCCTAGATTTATACAATAGAAGCACCATAATACTTACTCCTTTTATAAGCCTTTAAACACTATGCATATAGCTTATCTAAGCCTAAACTGTAGCTACTGCTACTAGACTTAAAGTTATTATGCCTACAACATCCATAGCAGTAGTTACTGCGGGCACAGCAACATTATCTGGGTCTAGCCCTAATTTAAATGATAACATAGCGATCGAGAAGGCTACTATAGAGCCGGCTACTACTGCTATAACCATACTAATAGCTATAACCGTAATGGTCTTAGCGAAGCCCATACTTAGAATGCTATGAAAGAAGACTGTTGTCATGAAGCCTACACTAGATATAAGTATTATAGCAGGGATAGAGGAGATTAGTACGTCAGCAAGAGATTTTAGAAACTCTATCATAATGCCTCTATAACCGTAAATGTGGAGGTGAACACTCAACCTTAATGCTATAATTGATGATAAGGCACCGACTACCCCAATAAAGCTTATAGAAACTTGAAATAACCCTAGCTCGCTCAAAATACCCTCATATTGAGCTAATAGTATACCGGCTAGAGGCTCTAAGACTAGTATTAGCGCTATAACTATGATTCTCTCGCTTATAACTCTTCTAGCTTTTGCGCTAAGCGACACGATGGCTACACTAACAGCTACACTAATAGAGATAGTGGCTAGAAATAGTAGTGGCGATAATCTACTTGGAATAGCAGATATTATAATGAAAGATAATACTATGATAGGGAATGATATGAAATCTCCACCAACAGTTGTTAGAGTAGGTAGTATATTACCCGGGTTCCAGCCTCTACTATATGTTATTGCAGCTATAGCTGCAGTATAGGGTAAGAGTATTAATGTAGCTATTATTGATGCAGTGAATCCAATTAATTGTAAAAGCTTAATATCAAAGCTATCTCCAGTGATGATAGAGTAAGCATATATTACGAAGACCATTGTGAGTGTAGTTAGTAAAGTTGTAACTATAACTATTTTAGATTCTAGCACTGTTAAGTCTAGGGTTTTAGCTCTAACTTCACCTAAATGTAGGGCTGTATTCATTCTAGAACCAGAGGATCCCATTATGTCACCTCTAAGATCATTCATGACAGGTATTACGGCAATGACCTCTTTTCTACCAGCAATTATAGGATGTAGGAGTGCTATAACTATTATGTTTACAGCATACATCACATACGCTATACTTAACCCTACTGTTATCTCAGCAATACTCTTAGCTCTACTCTTAAACGCTTCTATTAGCATTGTTCTTCCACTAACATTACACCTAAAGACTGTTTTCTATATAAAAGTTTTTAAACTGTTTTAGCTACTATTAGAATCAAGATAGGTATTGAACGGTTGTCTGAGAAGTTTTATAGGGCTAGTTGGTTTACTAAGACTCTAAAGATTAAGCTCCTACCAGTATCTAGGAGGGATAAAG
>Ga0105163_1000090_pt1 | contig 54926 bp, 54 predicted proteins | sample JNZ110809AmetaG_FD_81531 | JGI IMG/M metagenome (GOLD analysis project Ga0105163, IMG submission 81531) | Hot spring microbial communities from Jinze hot spring, China to study Microbial Dark Matter (Phase II) - JNZ 110809A | ecosystem: Environmental > Aquatic > Thermal springs > Hot (42-90C) >... | reverse complement strand
TATCTATTCTGTACTGCACGGCGTTCTGCATTTCTAACCAGGTCCCCAACCTTTTCATACGCATACGGCCTTCGTAACCTACCTAGGATAGCCATATATTCACTAAATTCATAAGCAAAAGGCCTTAAAGTTTCATAAGCAGTGTCATGATCAAAACGATCCCATGCATCAAAAGCACGACATAAATTATACAAGCGAAGCAACTCATTTTGATATCTACCAGAAACTCTAGAAATAATGGTCTTTATTAAATTCTGTGCTTCCCCATACTGAAACCGAGTAATAGCATCTTTGATGTCTCTAAGCTCCCAATAAACAAGCACATCCCATTTGTTCACGGGAACAGGCAGATCTCCACCTGTGACTTTTACTAGATCCACCCTCGGGCCCTTGTTGAACTGTAGCTCCCAATCAAAATGCAACATACTAGCCACAGCCAAAGCCGCTGTCATGGTCTTTGTCCCACCAGTATAATTTGCAATCACTTTCGCTTCAGGAAACTCGTTTTCAATCTGTTGACCTACATCAACTATTGTTTTAAAACAGCTTACAAAATCGTCTGGATCTTCAAGAGAAACTACACGGTAAGGTATTTGTTCAACTTTGGGAATTATCTCTTTCTCAAGGAGGGTTTTACTGCTCCTTTCACCTTCACCAGCTGAACAGATGTAAAAAACTAAGTCTGGACGTAAATAATTAACAGCGTTTATGATCGGTTCAGAACTCCCACCGATCGTGATAACCAGAACAACCAATACTTTACTCCCTTGCCTGTTTTCAAATACCATATCTTAAGTAGTTTTTCAAGCTATCACTTTTCCCCGCATAAGTTCGAAAAGATCAACTGGACTCTGTGGTGCCCGTCCGAGGAGAAAGACCAAACAATTCTCAGGTAGAGGATAAATGCGAACGTCATCTTCTTCTTCGTCTATGAGTTCTCCGATTGCCTCTTTTAGGGCTCCAAGTTCGCGCCACGTAAGACGGCATATAAAAACCGAATACTGAAGGTGTATGCCTATTTCCTTCATAAACTTAAGTATCCGGTTGAGCCGCGCTTGATCGGCGACGTCGTAACAAACTAGGTACCACGTCTCCATCGATTTGCCTCAACAAGTCGTTGAGTTCATCTAATAACACGTTTACCTCTGAAAGCAAAAACTTCCTCCTCTCTTCAAAGCGTACAACGATTTCCTTCAACAAATCACCTGAAGGGAACCAGGGAAGGCCACCTCTTCTCGCAGGGTCTTTGAAAAAGCGCATAGTCTGGTAATGAATTTCAGGCTCAAAAACCCAACAGAGGTCCAGTGCAAATCCAAAATCAACACCTCTGTTCTTTACCCCACAATGGGGATCTAATTTGGCTTTTTCAATAAGAGGTAACAAAAACTCGAGCAACATAGCCCTAAGTATCCCATTGAGTATTTGCCACCTTGGGTTGTTTTTCTTCAAATGCTCAATAATCTCCATGTATCGGGTCTCACTTAAACCTTCTTTTGCAAGTTTTTTTTGCAGTTTTGGCGAAATCTTCTTAAAAACCTTAAGAATAACTGATTTACGTTTTGAAATTAACCAATTGTTTATCTCTTCAGTATAAGGGGGCCTTCGAAAATAAAAGTGTTGCCGTGTGTTCTTTTGTACACCTCTACTCTCAATTTTAGATACCATCACTGGCTTTGAGCCTTTGCCGTTTATCAAAAGTATGGGAATCCCCTCTTCTGCCAAAGAACATAGTATCGATGTTTCTAAGGTCATATTGCCAAAAAGCACCACCCTTTCTAACTGTCTCAAAGGTATCCACCTTGAGGCCTTACCCGCTTCCTGGATCAACAAGGAAGGGCCATCAAGTTTAATAGTCAATGTCTCTTTCTGTACCAAGTAAAGGGCCTTCTTTTGAATTGATGTCCCTTGCAAGTTGCCAAACCTCCTCTCTCCACGTGCTCCTTCGTTCTTTTGCCCATCCTTCATAAGCCAACCAAAACTTCCTCCTAGCTTCTTTTTTCAAATAGACCCCTTCACCTACAGTCGCAAAGTCTGACTTGCCGAGCGCCTCTTCTTTGAAAAGCCCCAATACAAAACGGTCTATTTCGGGACGCCATGGCTCAACAAGGTCACAGGCCAAGGATTCGCGACCATAGGATAACTCATGGTAAAACCCAAGGAAGGGGTCAAGACCTATAAGCTCAATCTCTCTTACCATTTCCCAGTGTAAAAGGGTATAAGATAAAGAAAGGACCGCATTCACTGGATCCTTAGGAGGACGGCGGTTTCTACCTTGGAAGTTGAAGTGCTTGGGTAGGACATGGACCAAAGCCGAAAAGTAAGTTGAAGAAGCAGCACCTTCACAGCCCCTTAGGGAATCTAAAGAAGAAAGCACTTTTACCTTCTCGACAAGCTCCTTTATAGTCAAAGAAGCACTTTGCAAGTAGATAGCTACGTCTCCCCTATGGGTTGCTAAGTCTTCAAGATGCCTCGAAAGCCCCTCTAGTTTTCGCAAGATCAATTTTTTGGCAAAGGACAGGCGAAAACCAGCGTCAAGAACCGCTTTGTACTGGCTGAGCCTTAAATAAGCGTTTTTATGAAGGTGACCCTCAAAACGAAGGGAAAAAGAAGGTAATTTACCCCACAGCAACAGAAAACTGACGCCGTTTTTCTTTAACCTATGGAGGACTTCAGTGGTCAGGGTGACGTTTCCCCTTACTATAAGCCTTTTCATAGGTTTAAGAGGAAGAGTTCCTTCGCGCTTCCCATTTACATAAAGGACAAGGGCATCTCCTTCCGCTTTTATGCTCAGGTCTTTTCTATCTAAATAGACCGTCTCCATCTCAGTATCAGCCAAAATAGAAAAACTCTGGATCTCTAGGTGGAACGGCTATTCCAAGGGTGTGAACTTTACTCCTTAAATCCAACTTGAAACAGTAAATTCGATCCTCTTCCAAGTCCATAAGGTTTGTCAAACCCTCCTCCACTTCCCTAAGCTCAGCCTCAGTTAGGAAACATTCACAAACAGATTTTTGCCCTCCTGTACTATATGCCCTAAGAAAAAGACGCACTTGATTTAACCTGCTAGGGTCTGAGATGTCGTACACGATTAAATAAAACTTCCGCATCAGAATAAAAAGTTTAGAAAAGGAGCACAAAAAGAAAAGCAAAGAAACGATTCCGAAACGTTTCTAAGTTAGAATTTTGATCTTAGACCTATCAACCCTAACCCCGTAACGCTTAAGCCCCCTTTTGCCCACAGAGGATATGACGTAAAGACCTGCTTCATCACCCAAAAGAAGACGTAAGGTTTTGTTCAATTTTGAAATATTCTGCCTTATCACCTCAGGATGAAAACCACCTTTGGGCGACCAATACCTCACAAAGGCTTCGTATCGGCCAGATAAAGGCCCGTATATTCCCCTCAACTCCTTTTCCACAAACTGAAGCGCCTCTTTTGAACAAAAATACGAGATCCCTATAAAACAGTCATAACACCTGTCACAAAAGTTAAAATCCGGACGGGTACAGGCCTCAAGTTTTCTTTGCAGAAAAAACACATAAAATACCCACATAACCGGAGAAAGCCCTATTTTGAGCTTCCCAATGCGTAAACTTAAGTCCTTGCGGCAAGCTTCTATTTCTTTCTGAAAAATAGCTAGATCGATGTCTTTTTGGCTATCGTTTATGAGCCCTTCGAAATCTTCACCTTTATGGCTTATCTTCTCCCTAAGCGTTATAAAAGGCAGTTCAGCAAGATATATCTCTGCATCAGCAGTGGAAAGCAAGCGCCCATTTACTTCTAGAAAGCGCCTTTCCCTTGGTTTATAGTAAAACTCCTCCAACGATTCGAACTCCGGACTGACTAAGACATGATAAAGCTTATCCCATCGCCTACCGAAAAGCTGAAGGGCTGAACCAAGATAAAAGCCCATGGTTTTTCTCCCACCCGCCAAAGAACAATGAAGCCTTACATCAGGGTCTTTTGTAATCTCTCTAAAGAATTCGATTATCTGTCTTGCCACAGCCTGATTGTCTTCGGACGTTTTGATGTCATCTAACGGGATACCATTGCTATCCCTAAATAAATGAAGATGTAAGTTTTCCAAGGGAAAAGCCGTGAAACCATAGTCTTCAAAAACTTCGTTAAGGCGCCTTTTCTCAATAAGGTTTTCCTTTAAACAACGCTCTCCCTCAGTAGTGGTAAAAACATGAATCACATCCGGTAAAATTGGCGGCTCTTTTTTAAGTAAACAATAGATGGTCTCAGTGATCACTTGGGGAGTTTTACCAAGGACAAATACAAATACCTCTTTATAACGCCTCGCCAATTACAAGAGCCCTCTCTGTAACTTTTTCAGCGTTTTTCAGGAGGCGTTCCATCTGTTCAGCTGTTATCTGATCTATATGAAGGCCACATACTACACACACAGGTCTCCTCTTGGCCTTGGCGAGTCTATAGGCTACCTCATATGCGACCTTGTCGTCCTTATGCCCTTTACGTGTGAGAAGTGAAACAGAAGTCCTTCCTGTATCTGAATCGAACTCACCTAAAGCAACGGCCCCTATGTGGGCACCACCTTCGTTGAAAACAAAGACAATAATTCCATCACCCATTTCAAATGCTTTCAAAATCACCCGTTCTTGCCCCTCTCCTTCAGAAACTTCCATGTGATACATTGCCTTGTCCCCCTATTATCTGGTACTTTCCAAACCCAAAACTTGTCCCTTTACCCACATGGACCCATTCGCCAAGGGAAAGCAATGGCCAAAAAGGCCCCAAATCGCCTTCGAAAGCGACTTCCCCAATAAGCCCACCCATCAAGAGCTTTTGCCTCTGACGGTTACTGTACCTACGCCAATCCACCCACCTAAGGCCATTTTGCACCGTTTTCACTTTAACAGAAAGGTTGATGAGCTCTCTGAAATCCAACTGAAGCTCACAACCACAATGGAAATACGACAAAAGCGAAATCCTCCTCAAAAGCGCCCTAATTAGGATATGAAATTCGAGAGACGAACAAAACTTTTCTTCAAATTTCACCCTTAGTGGCGTCAAAAACTTGAGCCTTACCAAATCACCAGAACCACTTTTCAGGTCATACCAAAATAGGTTTTTGGGGAACCTATGAAACTTTCCCTTTTCGTAGAGGAGTTCATCGTCTACGTCCCTGACTTGTTCTACTGTAAATTTGCCTCGTCTTTTACCTGCACCGATCTTCCCCATCTGTTCAAAGGCGTATACAAAGTATGGAAATAAATCCGCCCCCTTCCCTATAAGCACTAAGGTGACCTCTAATAAATCCTCGACCCCATAATGCTTCCTTTGGTCCAAAGGTGGGAGAATGACAAAAGGATGAGGAGCATAAGGGTATTTCTTCATCTTCTTTGCATCGAGAGGCACAGGCGTAAAGAACACGTAACGAAAAGGACACTCTATATCCAGGGCACAGCCATCACATACCTTGGCCTTCCTTACACAACTTATAGAACGAAAAGCATGACCGAATAATCCCCTGAAGGTAGAACCTTTATAGGGAGGCAAGTGAAGTTCAAGGATAGGTCGTATGAAAAACCTCACTGTGGAAAAGTAAAACCGCCTTTTAACCTCCTCAAGGTTTCCTTGCAAGCTAACTAAAGCCTCCTCATTAGGTATCTTAACCCTCTCTGTCGATGCCTAAACGTACAATTACAGCCATGGCCTTATCCGTATCAGGTCCCTTGCCTATCCCGCTTATTAGGAGAAGTTCCCCCTCCTTTAAAGGGATTTCAGATCTAACCCTTTCTGGACCCCAAGACTTCACATCGTCTCCCGGTCCCCTTAAATAAAAAGACCTCTTGCACTCCACTATAACCCTCAAGGCACCATCTTGTAACACAAAGGGCACAAAACCCATCTGAAGCGTCATTTCCACCTTTTCTCCCTTCACCTTTATCGGTCCAAGTCTTTGCTCGAGACAAGCCTCCTTGCCTTCGGCAGTTTGAAGCCTCCATGTATAAAGGACCTGACCCATCTGACTTTCCTTTAGCTCTCTTTCAGGTATCTTTTGAAGGGAAAGGGCCTCTCGACTTAAGGAGTCTAGCCAAGGCTCCTCCAAAGTAATAAGCCTTATCTCTAAAGAAATAAGGGCAGAGTTGGAGAGATCCGCGTAACCCCTGTCTTTACTTAAAGGGAAGACATAAACAAGGTTATCCTTCACCTCCATACCTAAACCCGTAGCCCTCAGGACAGCTTCAAAGGCTTGGTCCCATGGGATATCCTTGAACTTCATGGTGACCTTCGAATGGACTTCCTTGTCCACAGCCAAGTTTATGCCCAAAAGGTCCGAGAAGAGCCTCAGGACATCCCTTACAGGAACGTTGCTAAAGTTAAGCGATATGGGAAAACCCCCATACTTCCCCGGATTCCGTCCAAGTGCCCTAAGGAGTTCGTAAGGATCTGGCCTCTTCTGCTGTGGCTGATGGACTTCAGAAGACGCTGAGGGCTGTTCTTTAAATTCCAAAAAGGCCTTAAGAAGCTCCCCTTCCCAGCTGTACCGCACTTCCTTGATATCCCTTTCCAGATGTAGCACGACCCTTACAACGTCCTTATCGAACTGGCCAACACGTACCTTTTTTACCCCGTTTACACCACCGGTCGGGTTAGCGCGGACTTTTGCATCTAAAACTGAAGGGAAAAGGTCAATGTATAACTTCCCACCTTTATCTTGGGGATCGGGAAGGAAACCATACCTTAATTGGCACTTTCCAGATAGTTCTAAAAGGACTTCGGGACCTTCAGCCCTTTCAGCTAATTTTATGTCTTTTAGAATGACACTTTGAGCCCCAAATAGGAGTTTAACGTTGAAAAACAAAAAATACAGGAGGATTATAAGGACCTTGGTGCCGAAGGCGGGATTCGAACCCGCACGGGCTATTACCCCCTGGATCCTGAGTCCAGTGCGTCTGCCAAGTTCCGCCACTTCGGCGTGTTGCACATCCCTTTTTTTGTAACCTATACTTAATTAACATCCTTGTCAAGGACGGCGTACCCGATGAAGGTTTTCTACGATGATTTTTCTCGAGGGGACTTCTATTGCCCCATCTTGACCATAGGGGCCTTTGACGGGATCCATCTGGGACATAGGAAGCTCCTTGAACGTACTTTATACACTGCCCGAAAGATCAAAGGACAAGCGCTCGTCATGACCTTTGAACCTCATCCCTTAAAGGTGTTATATCCTGAACGGACCTTGAAACTCATCACACCTATAGAGGAAAAACTCAGGCTCTTAAAAGAAGCAGGGATAGATGCAGTGATAGTCTACCCCTTTTCGTTGAAATTCGCCCAAACTCCACCTGAAGGATTTGTCGAAGAGGTCCTTTACAAAAAGATCGGACCCAAAAGGGTTATAGTAGGCTATAACTTCACTTTTGGCAGAAACCGAAGCGGAACCGCAGAAGTCCTAGGGGAATTGGGTACAAACTTCGGTTTTGAAGTTGAGGTCATACCGCCTTATGAAAAAAACGGAAAACCAGTAAGTAGCTCTTGGATACGCCAACTTATAGCAGAAGGCCGCATCGAAGAGGCAAACGAGCTCCTCGGAAGGAATTTTTCAGTCAGAGGAACCGTCATCCAAGGCAGGGGAAGGGGAAAGACCTTAGGGGCCCCAACGGCAAACCTTAAAGTACATCAGGACCAGATCCTCCCGCTAGGGGTTTACGCCGTAAGGGTATACGGGGTAGCAGAAGGACCAATGCCCGGGGTAGCCAACATAGGGCGAAAACCGACCTTTGGAGAAGAAGACGTAACCTTTGAGATACACGTGATCGGCTTTTCGGGTGACTTATACGGAAAGGAACTCCTAGTCGAGTTTTCGACAAAAATCAGAGAGGAAAGGGCCTTCCCAACCATCAAGGACCTTTCCTTACAGATACAAAAGGACATAGAAAAAGCCTTAGAACTTTTGGGGCAAATGAAAGATGCGTAAGTATTTACAACTGCTTGTGGGTACCTCCATATCTTCAGTTTTCCTTTACTTGGTCCTGCGAAAAGTAGAGTTGTCAAAATTCCTCCTAGCTTTCAAGAGCGCTGACTACCATTGGGTCGCATATGCTGCAATTATTTTGTTCCTACACTTCTTCCTTAGGATCTTGAGATGGAAAGTACTCCTCTGGCCTATAGGTCAGGTTTCCTTAAGTTCAATAACCGGGACCATGTTCATTAGCTTTTTCGTAAACAACTTCCTACCTGCACGCTTGGGCGATGTCATGCGCGGATTTTTATTAAGCAAACGCGAAAACGTCCCTTTAAGTTCTTCTATAGCTACATTAATAGCTGAAAAGTTCCTAGACGGCTTGGCTATACTCAGTTCTTTTGGACTCTTGACAGTTTTTTTTAAGAAAAACCACCTCGACATCGCTTCGTACAAATTGCTACTTGTCGGAACATACTTCACCTTAGCCCTTTTCATTCTGACAGCCCTCGCCTTTTACCTCATAAAGTATAGCCCGGATACCTTCTTGCGATTCCTTAAATCGAGTTGGAAGGAAAAAACAAGACTATACTTTTCGTCCTTCAGTAAAGGGTTGGACTGGATGGGCAATCCCTTTCAATTTGGAATTTCCCTTCTCCTTTCATATGGCGTGTGGGTGCTTTATGCCCTTGGGATCCAAACCTTGTGCAAGTCTTTTTACATAAAGGTGCCCTTTTACGTCTCTTTCCTTACAATGGTGGCCATCTGTATCCTCACCACCTTGCCCTTTACACCTGGTTATGTAGGCACATACCATGCAGCTACAACTTACTGCTTAGCCTTCTATGGAGTCCCCATGGCCGAAGCCGCAGCCGTCGCCTTTCTATACCATGGGATGTTTTTCGTGATTTCCTCTTTGCCTGGGGTTTTCTTCCTTTGGTACTACCATATAAGCTTCAGATCCCTCAGAGAAGTCGTAAAGGACTGAACCTTCAATTTTGTAAGGCTTTCCCTTCACAAACACCCATTCGACCTTCCCTTTGACCTTCCAGCCCTTGAAAGGGGTATAACGTCCTTTTGTAGAGAACCTCTGTGGATCCACCTCCCAGTCCACATAAGGGTTGAAGATCACCAAATCAGCCATAGCTCCGACCCTAAGGTAACCTTTTTTTAAACCTAAAACGCGAGCTGGGTTAAAACACATCAACCTCACCAAGGTATCGAATCCTATCACCTTTTCGAGCACCAATCGGCTGTAAAGGACAGGCAACGCCACCTCAAGGCCCACCACCCCTGAGGGCATCTCTTCCCAGGCCTTCTGTTTCTCAAAATCAGCATGGGGGGCATGGTCGGTGGAGATGACGTCTACCAATCCTTGCGCTAAGGCTTCCTGTAGCGCATGTACATCCTCTGGAGACCTCAAAGGCGGATTCACTTTGGCCTCAGGGACCTTACCTAAATCGCGCTCGCTCACCAAGAGATGATGGGGCGTAACCTCAAAGCTTACCTTAAGCCCCTCCTTTTTAGCCTTGTGGATCAATCGCAGGCTTTCCTTCATGGAGATATGCTGAAAATGAACCCTTCCGCCCACTTTCCTCATAAGCTTTAGATCCCTTTCTACATAATAGGGCTCGTTAGAAAAAGACCTTAACTGACCCATCCAACGGTTTGATCCATCCTCACAATGGGGGGCCAAAAGCAACCCAATCCCCTCACTTACCCTTAAGGCCTCCTCCATTACCGAATCCCTCAATACAGGATCACCATCGTCAGTGGCCCCGACAACAAAGGGCTGCTTAGCCAAAACCTCCAAAGGCGCCAGCCTCTCCCCTTGCCTGCCCTCTGTCAAACATACCATGGTCTTGACACCAACAAGGGCATCCTTTTTGGCCTTTTCGACCCAGTCCCCCAAGACCTCCAAATTGTCCAAGGGCGGAACCGTATTAGGCATATTGACAATAAGGGTATACCCACCCTTCAACCCCGAAAGGGTCCCGGTGAAAATGGTTTCCTTATAGGACTCACCCAGGTCACGTAGATGTACGTGTAGGTCCAAAAGCCCTGGTAAGACACACTTACCCTCTGCATCGATACAAAGGGGTACACTACAACTTATACCCTCGTCGATACCCCCTATCCTTGAACCTTCCACCAATAGGTCAGAAAAAAATTCCCCCCTCGGGTCGATCAGGCGGGCATTCTTTATAAGGATCTTTAACTTACCTTTTTGCTTTTTTCTCAAAGAACAACACCACAGGACTCGCGATATATATGGAGGAATACGTCCCTACGATGATCCCAAATATGATAATGAAGGAAAAATCTTTCAATATCCCAAGCCCCAAAGACCAAATAACTATCATAGGAATTATGGTGGTAAAAGAAGTCAAAACGCTGCGTTTCATCACTTCGTTTATGCTCCTATTTATGATAACTTCAAGAGCCGTTGACATTTTCTTCATGTTTTCTCTTATGCGGTCATAAACAACAATAGTGTCATTAAGCGAATAACCTAATATGGTGAGCAAAGCAGCCACTGTCGGCAAGTTTACTTCTTTTCCAGCAAGGGTGTAAATGCCTAAACTTATCAAGACATCGTGGATTAAGGCAATTACAGCTCCTAGGGCGAACCTGAATTCAAAGCGCCATGTGATGTAAAGGAGTATACCTATTATACAGAAGATCAAAGCCTTTATACCTTTGCTCCTCAGGTCCTTCCCAACCTTTGGTCCTACGAGTTCTACCCGTCTTATTTCGAATTCCGATGAAACCTTCTGTGTAAGGGACTCCCTTACCGTAGTTTTAATTGCTTCGATGGCCTCAGGCGTTGCCTTTGTTTTGATCAATATTTCGTTTTGTTCTCCGAAGGGCTGTAGTATCGCATCAGACATGCCTCCTTCTTCTAGTGCTTCCCTTACCTTATCCAAAGGTACCGTTTTGTCGAACTTCACCTCTATGAGAGTACCACCTGCAAAGTCGATCCCGTATTTTATGCCCTTGAAGAAGAAAACTGCGAAGGACAATAATATCATCAGTGCAGAAATAGAAAGGGCTATGCTCTTCTTTCCGACAAAGTCTATTTGCCCTTTAGATTTAAACCATTTCAAATCTTCAACTCCTTTACCCTGTAACCTTGGCGTAACAGGTCAAATACCGTCTTGGTCATCACGATGGCTGTAAAGAGGTTGGTCAAAATCCCTAAAGTAAGGGTTACGGCAAAACCCCTAATTGGCCCTGTACCGAATTGGAACAGAACAGCTGCTGCAATCAACGTGGTGATCTGGGCATCCAGGATCGTTACCAAGGCACGGGAGTATCCCAAATCTACTGCGGTCCAGAAAGGCCTTCCGCCTTTTAACTCTTCCTTTATCCTCTCAAAGATCAAGATATTTGCGTCAACACTCATCCCTACCGTAAGGGCTAAACCTGCTACCCCTGGAAGGGTAAGGGTTGCCTTTATGAGGACCATAATGGCCAACACCAAAAGGACGTTCAACACAAGGGCAAGGTCCGCAATAAGCCCAGCCCATCGGTAATAAAGGACCATGAAGGCTAATACCAACAAAACTCCAAGCACTATGGCCCTGAACCCCTTGTCCACCAAGTCCTTACCTAAAGAAGGTCCCACCGTCCTTTCTTCCAACACTGAGACAGGTGCTGGTAAGGCCCCTGCCCTTAGGACCACTGCCAAATCACGTGCCTCTTCCAAGGTGAAATCGCCTTCTATGACGGCCCTGCCCCCGGATATGCGTTCCCTTATAACAGGTGCGGAGTAGACCGTACCGTCAAGGATTATAGCCAGTCTCTTCCCCACGTTTTCACCTGTGATCCTTTCAAACTCCTTAGCCCCCCAAGAGGTGAACTTCAAGGAGATGTAGGGCCTATTGAACTGATCAAAGGCCACACGTGCATCGCTTAAGGCATCGCCAGTAAGTAAAGTTGGCTCCTTTAACAAGTAAGGGACCTTTTTTACCCTCCCGGTTTCCCTGTCTCGAACTGTCCCATACAGCAATACACTCCCTTCCGGAACCTTCCCGGAAAGGGCCTCCTCCAGAGAGTGCTCTTCGTCTACCAACTTGAACTCAAGCATGGCTGTCTTTCCAATTATCGCCTTTGCCCTCTCAGGGTCCTTAATGCCAGGAAGTTGGACCAATATCCTATCCTGCCCTTGGCGAGCTATTTCTGGTTCCAAAACCCCGAGCTGGTCCACACGGTTCCTTATGGTTTCAAGTGCTTGCTCAACAGCCATTTCCTTTACTTCCCTCTCCTCTTCGGGAAGTAAGGAAAGCTCAAGGACTAAGCTATCATCAGCCTTTTTCTGCTGACCCATAACCCTAAGGGAGGGGAAATCCTCCTTCAGTAAGTCGTCAAAGGGCTTTGACATTTCTTCATTTAACAACTGCACATAGACCCTGTCCTTTGATCTCTCTACAGAAAGGGCATAAACCTCCTTTTTCTTCATCGCGTCCTTTAACTCGTTCTTCAACCTCTCAAGGACACTGTAAACCGCCTCCTCAGATTTGACCTCAAGTAAAAGGTGGGTACCACCTTGAAGGTCAAGGCCTAAACGCACCCTTTCCTTATGCAATAACGGAAGCCTATCCTCAGGTCCTAACTTCAAAACAGTAGGCAAAATGACGTAAATCGCACAAACAAGGACCACAACGTTGAGTATAACCTTCCCTTTAAGCCATCCTTTCATCAGAGTGCTTTAATACCTCGAAAAGTCCCCCTTTGACAAGAGGAAAATCAAAAATAAATTCTGCCTTGATGCCCCGATTAAATCCAAGCAAAATTTATGAAAGGCCATGAAAGTGCACATCGAAAAGATCGTATATGGAGGATGGGGACTTTCCCGACACGAGGGGAAGGTAATGCTCATTCCAGGGGTCATGCCTGGAGAGAAAGTAGAAGTAGAGTTGGAAAGGGACTTCGGGGACTACGCCTTTTGTAGCTTAAAAGAGGTCATAGATCCTTCCCCCTATAGGACTTCACCTGAGTGCCCCTATTTCCTCACATGTGGAGGATGCGATTATCAACACATACCTTACCATGAGCAAGTCCGAATAAAACACGAGACCTTCCTCGAGGAACTTGTCAGGATAGGCAAGATACCAAAAGAAGTGTGCGCCGAGATGGTCCCCGCCCCTTCACCTTTTGGGTGGAGGCTGAGGCTTGACCTAGCCGTGGAGGTCAAAGAAAAGCTTAAACTGGGATTTTACAAGAGAAGGACAAAGGAGATAGTGGACGTCGAGACTTGCCCAGTTGCCCATCCCCTTTTGCTCAACATCTTCCATACCCTTCGAAGGCTAATGGAGCGCCACCTTACTATTGCCCCCTTTATAAAAAGGATCGAGATCACCGTAAGTCCAGACGAACAAAAGGGACACGTGTTGATCTACTGTTTGATACACCACGACAAAAGGCATATGAAGAAACTGGCCGAGGAATTAGTCGAAGAATGCCCTTCGGTTAAAGATGTGCTAATAAAGAACCGTGCCCTCACCTTTCCCCATTCGCTCTTGGGGAAGGGAAGGACTGAATCAGCCCTTAAGTTTCATATAGAAGGCCTTACCCTTCTGCTTTATCCGGGTGTCTTTTTGCAAAGCAATTTCGAACAAAACAAGTCGCTGATTCAACTGCTAAGGGAAAAGGTAATAAGGGAACATTGGCAAGATTGTCTCGAACTTTTTTGCGGCATGGGCAATTTCTCGCTACCCCTTGCCCCATGCTGCTCTCACTGGACCGGCGTTGAACGCGACCGCTTTGCAGTAAAAAACGCCAATTATAACGCCTCCCTCAACAAACTAAAGGTGACCTTTATTTGCCAAGAGGCCGTAAGGGCCCTAGAGGAATGGCAAAGACAGAACAAAAAAGTAGAACTTCTCCTCCTTGACCCTCCTCGCCAAGGTGCCTTGGAGGAGCTGAAAATGGCCCTCGATTTATCACCGCGACAGATCGTCTACATCTCCTGTAACCCAGCTACTTTGGCCAGAGACCTCCGCTTTCTAATAGACAACGGGTTTCAGCTAGAGAAGGTCATACCTATTGATTTCTTCCCACAATCCTACCACGTGGAGTCAGTATCTTTCCTCAGGCGAGAATAGGGATTCAAGTACATGTAAAGCCAAAAACACGGAACCGGCAAAGATAACTGTTATAGCCCCTGAAGGCACATTCATCACAAAAGAAAAGGCCATTCCAGCAGTTATAAAACAAAAACCGAATATCCCACTTAACAACATGAGTTTTTTTAAGTCTTTGGTGAAATGGTTAGCTACAAGAACAGGTATTGTCAAAAGGGCTATGACCAAAATAATCCCAATTGCTCTCATCATAACAATACAACTTACTGCAGTCAAAACGAGGAAGAGGGTATTGTAAATCCTTGGGTTTATACCTACGATCGGACAAAACTCAGGGTCAAAAGATACAGCTATTATCTCTTTCCAAAAGCCTAAACTTATAAACGAGAGAGCGATCACAAGCGCTCCTATAAGCCACAATTCCCCTTCAGTGACCATTAAGATGTTACCGAAAAGGTAGCCCATTAGGTCCCCTCTGTAGCCAGGTTTTAAGGCTATGAGCATGGCCCCAAGAGCCATTCCCAGGGCCCATAGGATCCCTATGGCTGAATCCTCAGACACCCTCAGTTTGTTCAAACTGAGCCCCGTGGCGAAGGCCGAAAGGGTTGTGAAGATCAAGGCGGCCTTAAAGGGATCCACACCCAAAAAGACCCCTAGGCCAATCCCACCAAAGGCAGCGTGGGCTATGCCCCCTGTCAAGAAAACCATCCTCCGCGTGACCACAAGGGGCCCGATAAGGGCAGAGGCCCATGAAACGAAAAGGGCAACCAATAAAGCGTTCTTTACGAATTGGTATTCGAAAATGCTCATCACGTGTGGTCCTTTAGCACCCTATGGGGTACGCCATGGGCTATCAGGTCCACAGGGCATCCATAAACTGCCTCAAGTTCTTCTGGTCTGATTTCCTTGGTTCCGTGATAATAAAGGCGGCGGTTAAGGCATGCAATTTTTTCCACATGCTGGGAAAGTACGCCTACGTCATGCGTTACAAGGAGGATGGTCAATCCTTTCTCTTTCCTAAGACTTTGTAGGAGTTCGAAGAACTCCGTCTCGAAGGGGATGTCTACATTCGAGGTAGGCTCGTCAAGCAGTAGTACCTTCGCTTCCGAAGCCAAGGCCCTGGCAATCAGCACCCGTTGTAATTCCCCTCCCGAAAGGGTTGATATGAGCCTGTCCTTGAGGTGATGGATTTCCAAGGACCTTAAGATTTCCTCCACTTGTTCTCGGTCTTGCCTTGAGAAACCCCGAAAGGGCCCCTTTCCCCTCAACCTACCCATTAGAACTACATCGAAGACCTTAAGGGGAAAGTCTTTGTTGAAGGTTCCCTGTTGGGGTACGTAACCTAAAAAACGCCTACCCTTCTCTGGAGGAAACCCATACACCCAAACTGACCCCCTTGCCGGCTCTATTAATCCGAGGATTACCCTGAGCAAGGTGGTCTTACCCGCACCGTTTGGACCTATGATGCCCACGAAATCCCCTTCTTCGACCCAAAAATTGACCCCTTCAAGTACAACCTTACGATCTATTATCACCCATACGTCTGTTAACTTTACTGCTTCCATCTTAGCTTTTATGGTATACTTTTTGGCCCAACTTATCCAACTGGGAGGAAGAAGATGCATTCACGCACTTATAAAATAGCGGTTATCCCAGGAGATGGTACAGGTCCTGAAGTGATACGCGAAGGGGTAAAGGTCCTTGAAGCCGCTGCAAGAAGGGGAGGTTTTAAGGTCAACTGGATTTACTATGACCTCGGAGGAGAACGCTATCTTAAGACCGGTGAAACCCTCCCCGAAGGGGTGATGGAAGAACTCAAGCAGATGGACGCCATATACCTAGGGGCGATAGGTCACCCTCAGGTAAAACCGGGGATATTGGAAAGGGGGATACTTTTGAGGTTGAGGTTTGAGCTTGACCTCTATATAAACTTAAGGCCTGTCAAACTATACCCGGGTGTTGAGACCCCTTTAAAGGATAAGGGGCCTGAAGATATAGACTTCGTGGTCGTCAGGGAAAATACAGAGGGACTTTATGCAGGGGCAGGTGGGTTTTTGAGACGCGGAACGCCTTACGAAGTGGCCATTCAGACCTCTATAAATACCAGAATGGGAGTGGAAAGGTGCATAAGGTACGCTTACGAATATTGTCGCAGGCGCAATAAGAAGAAAAAGTTGACCCTCTGCGGCAAGACCAACGTCCTCACTTATGCCTTTGACCTATGGGAACGGGTGTTTTACGAAGTCGGGGAGGAGTATCCTGACATCGAAAAGGATTACGTCCACGTAGATGCCCTGTGCATGTGGATGGTCAAAAACCCCGAGAGGTTTGATGTAATCGTCACCGATAACATGTTTGGGGATATCATCACGGACCTCGGGGCCATCATTCAAGGGGGGATGGGGGTAGCCGCCGGTGGTAACATCAACCCGAAAGGGGTCTCCATGTTTGAACCGATTGGTGGTTCTGCCCCTAAGTATACGGGCAAAAACGTGGTGAACCCTCTTGCTGCCATCCTAGCTGGAAAGATGATGCTTGAGCACCTTGGAGAGGAAGAAGCTGCCCAGTGGGTGGAAAAGGCAGTAATAGAAGTAGCTTCCCACCATATGAAAAGCATGGAAGCGGGGAAAATGGGTCTATCGACATCTGAGGTAGGAGACCTAGTGGCTGAATACGTCCAAAAGGTTTAAGGGGTTATTTCGTAGTCCTCCAGTTTTTTGCGAAGCGTATTTCGGTTTATCCCAAGGACCTGTGCAGCTCTGCTTTGAACGTTGCCCACCTTCTTCATGACACAAGCTATCAAACGCCTTTCCACTATTTCGGTGATTTCCCTCAAGAGGTTCCCTCGGTTCAGGGAAAAGTTAGCCAAAACCTTCTCCACTTTCCTTTCCAGTATTTCATCGACACTCAGCTCGTCCCAAAGGCTACTGGCGAAGAACACAGGCGCCAAAACCCCAGACACCCAACGCATGGAACGCTCCAGGGCCTTTTCCTTTGCCTCACGACCGTGTAGGGTCATCATAACCCCTTTTAGGTCCCCTGCCGCGATAAGAGGAGACAAAACCAAGATGCCTTTACTCCTGGTCTTACCCAAAAGGGGATCGTCTTGGGGAGAATCCAACACCAAGACCTCGTGCCTGAAAAGCCTCGCTTTTATCCCTTCTTCTGGATCCCATGGATTCCCTTTTAGGTCCTGACAAGGTAAACCATAGGCATACCTAACGTAAAATCCCCCTGCGCTGTCTATACCGAGCCATATCCCTGCCTTCAGGTCCAACCATCCCTTAAGGAAGTCTAAAGAAAGCTCGAAAATCCGGATGGGATCGTTTTGTACCTGTATTATGGGCAGGAGTTCGTTCAGAAGTGAAACTGCAAGTCCTAATTCCGCTGGGTCCTTTGACGGATCCATCTCTTCGGTTTTGAACGCTGTCTGACAGCACCGTATAATATCCACATAAGGGCTTTCTTGACAAGGCCCTCTGAGAGCGAGATGGAACTCACCGTCATCGGTTCAGGGACTGGAGTACCTTCCCCAAGGCGTGGTGCGCCATCTCTACTCCTTAAGGTCAATGGCAAAAACCTCTTGGTGGACATAGGTTCTGGAACCCTCCAGAAGCTTCTTCTCCTTGGACTAAACTACCATGACCCTGATGTGATCTTCTTGACCCATTTACATCCGGATCACATCTCCGACCTTCTGCCCTTTTTATTTGCGTGTAAATACAGCCTTTCTCCTAGGACGAAAGACCTTTATATAATAGGCGGACGAGGTTTCCGGGAGTTCTACGAAGGGATGAAGTCCCTTTATGGACATTGGGTAAAAGGCGAAACCTATAGGCTCCATGTTCAGGAAGCCCCCTCTGGGAGGAGAAGTCTATTAGGATTCGAGTTCGTGACCCTTCCCCTTGACCATACACGTTCAAGCATAGGCATAAGGATAGAGGCCGAAGGTAAGTCCATCGTGTTCTCAGGGGATACCGATTACTGCCCTGAGATAGTGGAGCTTTCAAAGGGGGCTGATCTGCTGGTCTTGGAATGTTCTTTCCCCAATTATCGAAAGGTAAAGGGGCATCTGACACCTGCCTTGGCGACAGAGATAGCCAAAGAGGCCAACGTGAAAAAGCTCCTCCTAACCCATTTTTACCCCCCCTGTGACGAGGTGGATATCCTTGAGGAGTGTGGAAAAGGATTCGAAGGAGAAGTGATATTGGCTGAGGACATGATGAAGCTGTTTCTCTGAAACAGAAAGGAGGTTAAGGCATGTTTGGCATAGGAACAGGTGAACTTCTCCTTATATTTTTTTTGGCCTTGATCCTCCTAGGTCCTAAGAGGATCCCACAGATTGCCAAGTCTTTAGGCAAAGCCGCAGCGGACTTAAGGCGCATGACAGAAGAGTTAAAACGGGATATAGAAACTTCAGACCTCGAGGATAAAGACGCGCACCTTACTTCCAAAGAAGAAAAAGAACAACAGGAGGCTATAAAACACAGTGAACCTTGAGGAGAAGTCCTTTATAGAACACCTGGAAGAGCTCCGTCAGAGGCTTATCAAGTGCTTGATAGTAGTAGGGATAGCTTTCGGGATATGTTACTTTTTTTCCAAGGAGATCCTGGATTTCTTAATGGTGCCCCTTAAACGTTCAGTACCCGAGGGGGCAACTGCTATTTTCCTAAACCCAGCTGAGGCCTTTGTCACTTACATAAAGCTGTCCTTTTACAGCGCCCTCTTCTTCTCCTCACCTTACATCCTTTATCAGGTGTGGCTCTTTATAGCCCCAGGGCTTTATGCACACGAAAAACGCATGGTGCTACCCTTTATGATCGTGGCAACCTTTCTTTTTGTCCTTGGAGTAGCCTTTGCCTACTTTGTGGTGTTCCCCTTTGGCCTCAAATTCTTGTTCAGTTTTTCAACGGAGTTCATAAGACCAGCACCTAGGCTCAAGGACTACCTAAGCTTTACCGCCACTTTGCTCATTGCCTTCGGCGTGGTCTTCGAATTGCCCGTGTTTGTCTACTTCTTGACCAAAATGGGGGTAATCGACGAAAAGACCCTCTCGAAAAACAGACGTTACGCTATTTTGATCATCTTCATAGTAGCGGCGATTTTAACCCCTCCCGATGTCTTCACGCAGCTATTGATGGCAGCCCCTTTGCTTGCCCTTTACGAAATCAGCATATGGGTAGCAAAAGCAGCCAAAGCTAAACCTCGAAAATCAGCATAAAAGGTGAACGTTCCCTAACCTTACTTCTTTAAGTCCAAAAGACTTCGCAACTTTAAGACACCTCAAAGCATAGTCCTTAGGGGTAGGGGGTAGATCCAAAAGGTGGAAATCCGGATGAAAGGCCAAAAGCACCCATGGAATCTCAGGGTCAATAGAAGATATGAACTGCGAAAGCCTCTCGATCTCCTTTTCATCTACATATCCCGGAACCAAAAGGGTACTTGCCACAAGCAAGGGGGGATCAGGCCTTTTTTTGGAGTATTCGGAAAGGAACTTGAAGTTTTCCTTTACCTCAGTGTTGCTAACGCCACAAAGGGCATAGCTTAACTCTTCGCTAAAGCACTTAAGGTCCACCTTTATACAACCACCTGTTTTTAGGCTAAGTTCTGCCATCTTCAGGAGGAAAGGCTTCGAAACCGCCCCGTTTGTCTCCCAACAAATCCTCAAAATCTTCTTGCCTGAGTCCCTCACCATCTTCCTAGCACATATTAGGGCATGTACGACCTGAGGAGTAGGATCTCCGCCGAAAAAACAAACACAACTCACGCGTGGGCTAAGGGCTGCTTCAAAAAGCTCCTCGGTTTCATGGACATATGGAGGTTTTTGGCATCTCCTGTAGCTCCAATTCTGACAAAAAAGACAATCAAAATTACAAGCACAATAAAAAACGGCTAGATTGTAGTAACCGTACTCTGGACCTTTTGAATAGGAAAAGCAAGGATAACCCTTATCACTCCCTCCTGGACACACCCAACTGGCACAACAATTGGTAGGAAGGGGATCATAATACCATTGGACATAGGCCTTTTTAGGACTTCCTGTAACTGGACGGATCCTATGACCTTTGTTTTCATGCACGCCACAAAAACCCCTTCCACCCTCTGGAATGCTACAACGGTTAGAACATATCCTACATCGCTTCCCCCCTTCTGCAGAGGGAACTCTTGGGGGCAAGCCGTCCCTTTCCCTCAACCTACTATGTAAGGCCAAAAGCCCATCCCTTGCCTCTTCAAAACGTTCCCTTATACAGTCGACACAAAATCCAAGCCTTTGAGATATCAAGATCGACTCCTTCTTACAAAGCCTACACTTACCCATCAGCGAAACAAGACCCTGTTGAAATTGTGGAAAAAGACTATTACTTGGGAAAAACCTCTGGCCTTTGATCCTCTAATCCAAACGAGGACCTCCTTCCAAAAGTGGACTATGTTCCCCAATTTTTCCACACATTTTCCACAGCTCAAAACTCAACGCCGCCTTCCTTAAGGGAGGCCAAATGACAAGTGTCATTGATTAGCTTTGCCCTCCAAAGACCATCCCTGTATTCAAAGAGGTTCAAAGCAGAAGTGCTCTGCTCCACTTTCCAAAAGGCTGAAAGCCCCATACCTAACAAGTGGCATATGATGACCTTAAGCACTACCTTGTGGGTAACAAAAGCCACTGTCCTGTTACAAAAACCCTCTAAGACCGTCTCCACAAAAGGTGCTACCCTTCCGAGTACGTCTTTTAACCCCTCCCCGGATGGAAACACGACTTCATGAGGCTTTTTTATCCAAAGTTCGTAAAGTCCTGGGAAGTTAACCTTCACTTCCTGCAGGGTGCGTCCTTGCCATTGCCCGTAATCTAAGTCTATGAGTTCCTCAGCCTCAACGACAGAAACACCAGTTTGTTCCGATATCCGGAGGGCAGTTTGTTTAGCCCTCATAAGGGGGCTTGAAAATATCACCTCTATTCCTTCTCCTCTTAAGCGTTCGGCCAAAAGGCCCGCTTCGGTCTCCCCAACATGGTCAAGAGGGATGTCCTCCCTTCCCCTAAATACTTCACCTGCGTTCCAAGCGGTCCTGCCATGTCTAACTAAAAAAAGCCTCATATGTGAAACCTGAAAAAGATCACGTCGCCGTCTTGTACTTCATAATCCCTTCCTTCAAACCGCACAAGCCCTTTTTCCCTAACCAGATGCTCAGACCCTAGGGCCAAAAGGTCCTCAACCCTCATGACCTCAGCCCTTATGAAGCCTTTTTGCATATCGCTATGGATCATACCAGCAGCTTCCTGGGCCTTCGTCCCCTGCCTTACGGTCCACGCCCTCAGGTCTTGATTGGCAGTGGTATAAAAAGTAACCAGCCCCAAAAGCCCATAACCCACCTTCACCACCTTCAAAAGGGCCCCTTCAGAAAGCCCCAACTCCTTTCTAAACTGCTCCCTTTCCTCTGGTTCTAATTCGAAAAGTTCAAGTTCTACTTTAGCATTCACCTCAACCAGGGGGACGCCTTCTCGGTCCGCCATTTCCTTTAGCTTATTCAGGTACTTTTCCCCTCCTTCGGAGAAGTTGGCTATATAAAAATACGGCTTAATTGTTATCAGAGGAAGGTCTTTAGGGAGGTCTTTTATATCTCTTAAGAAGTTACGGGCTAGTTTCCCCTCTGAGAGCCATTTTAAAAGTTCCTCTAGCAACTCTACTTCCTTCTTAAGTTCTTGAGGGCCAACCCTTGCTGCTTTTCTCAGTTTTTCGAGCCTACGTTCCACAAGTTCCAAGTCCGAGAGGATCAACTCTAAGGTAACCGTTTCTACGTCCCTTTGTGGATCTGGTTCTCCGTAAGGATGGGAGACCTCGGGGTCCACAAAGCACCTCACCACGTGGGCTATGGCGTCTACATCCCTTATGTAAGAAAGGAACTGGTTACCTAAACCCTCGCCTTTGCTTGCCCCCTTGATGAGGCCAGCGATGTCCACGAAAGAAAGGGTAGCGGGTGTCACCTTCTTGGGCTTAAGGAGCTCCTCAAGGGCTCGGAGCCGTTCATCAGGTACAGCCACCTTCCCGATATTGGGATCAACGGTTGTAAAAGGATAAGGGGCTACAGTGGCATTGGCCTGTGTCAAGGCGTTAAAGATGGTGGACTTCCCTGCATTGGGAAGTCCCACTATACCACATTTAAACCCCATTGCCTTTAAGCCTCTTTACGAGCTCCAGGTCAGCAGGAGGCATGAGGAGTTGATCGAGTTCTTCCCATTTAAACCATCGCACTTCTTCACATCCCAAAGGCCTAGGAACTCCATTTAACAGCCTACAGCGGTAAAGGAGCAAAAGAAGGTTGAACCCCTCATAGCGATAAAACACCGCTTCTCTTATCCCCTTCACCTCCACTTCTATCCCGAGTTCTTCCTTCATCTCCCTCTTCAAAGCCTCCTCAGGGGGTTCATCTTCCTCGAGTTTTCCCCCGGGGAATTCCCAATGTCCTCTATAAAGGCCACTACCCCTTTTGGCCAAAAGCACCCCTTTTGAGGGATCTTCGATAAGGGCAGCTACTACGATAAGGCTTTTCACTTTGCCTTCACCTCATATATGGATCGCTTGATTATCTTACCCTTGTGTCTAGGAAAGTCTGTCCTAATGTAAACCTTTTTCGGTGTAACTTTCACTACGACCCCTTCCTTCTCCCCTTTTGCAAACGGAAAACTCACTTTATCCCCTGGCTTTATCATCCTTTCCCTCCTGCTAGATGGATCTTACTTTAAAGAAGATTTAACAGGCCTTTATACAAAAAGCAAGGACACCCCCTTGACGTTGAGTTTGTCTCTGTGAGAATGAAAAAGAAAAAACCAAGAGGAACAGGATGCCAGACCTTAAGGCCGGATGGGTGACAGAAGAGAACATGGCGCTTCTTGTGGACCTCTATGAGCTCACCATGGCTGATAGCTATTTGCGTCGGAGGCGAAACGAGATAACTACTTTTGAGCTTTTCGTTCGCAACCTCCCACCCAACAGGTCTTTCCTCGTAGCAGCAGGCCTCGAGCAGGTCCTTTATTACCTTTTGAATTTGCGCTTCACCAAAGAGGCCTTGGATTACCTAAAAAGTTTAAAGTTGTTTTCGGAAGAGTTCCTGGAATACCTAAAGGGGTTCAGGTTTACAGGGACCGTTTGGGCTATGCCAGAGGGCGAGGTCTTCTTCCCAAAAGAACCTATCTTAAGGGTAACCGCTCCAAGGATAGAGGCCCAGATAATAGAGACCTTCCTCCTGAACACCCTGAACTTCCAATCCATGATCGCCAGTAAGGCCATAAGGGTGGTACTTGCCGCTCAAGGAAGACCTGTAGTGGACTTTTCGGCAAGAAGGGTTCATGGAACGGATGCTGCTATAAAGGTAGCAAGGGCTTCTTTTATAGGGGGCTTCCTAGGGACCTCATGCGCCTTGGCTGGGAAAATCTACGATATACCTGTCTTCGGTACCATGGCCCATTCCTATGTTATGTCCTTTGGTTCGGAAATAGAGGCCTTTATGGCTTTTGCCGAGGACTTCCCGGAGAACGTCCTACTCCTTATAGACACATACGACACCATCCGGGGGGCTGAACACGCTGTTAAGGTGGCAAAAGAACTCCAGAAACGTGGGCTAAAACTCAAAGGGGTTAGAATCGACAGTGGCGACCTCGTGCAATTGAGCAAACGCGTAAGGGAAATCTTGGACAGAGAGGGCTTTTCTGAAGTGAAGATCCTGCTGTCTGGTGACCTTAACGAGTACAAGATAGAGGAAATCCTCCAAAAGGGGGCACAAGCGGATCTTTTCGGAGTAGGAACAGAACTCGGGACAAGTTACGATGCCCCTGCCTTGGGTGGCATATATAAACTGGTGGAAGACGAGATGGGACCGCGTATAAAGCTCTCATCCGGAAAGGTTACCTACCCTGGGAAAAAACAGGTGTGGAGGGTCTATGATAAGGACGGGACATACCTCGAAGACGTCCTTGCTTTGGAGGGCGAAGGCATAAGGTGCGAAGGCAAGGCACGCCCCTTACTCATAAGGGTGATAGAAAGAGGTGAACTCACCTACTCACCACCATCCCTTAAACAAATAAGGGAACGTTGTTTAGAAGCTGTAGCAGGACTGCCTCCTGAGTATAAACGACTCCACTCTACCCTTCTTTACCCTGTAAAGCTCTCGCCTGCCCTTCAGGCCCTCACCGAAGAACTCATAGAGGCTCATTCTTCCTCACCAATACTCGATGGTACCTCTTTTTCCCAGCCCTCAACATAAGGGCCCCATTCTCTAAATCCTCAAAGGTTACCTTTTTCTCTACGTCTTGGACCCTTTTGCTGTTAAGGTAAAGCCCTCCTTGTAAAATAAGCCGCCTTGCCTCACTTCGCGAAGCAGTAAGCCCCGTTCTCACACAGAGCTCACATATGGGTAGACCTACCTCAAGCTCCTCCTCTTTTACGAAGGTAGTTGGTATCCCCTCAACTTCCCTACCTTCACCTCCAAACAGCGCCTTTGAGGCATCTCGAGCCTTGCGCGCCTCTTGTTCACCATGGACCAGTTTTGTCACCTCAAAGGCCAAAACCTCTTTGGCCTCCCTTATTTGCTCCCCTTCTAATCGGCCTAGCTCCTCTACTTCCTTCATGGGCAAAAAGGTGAACAGTGCCAAGAACCTCTTCACATCCCTGTCGTCCACGTTTATCCAATATTGATAAAACTCATAAGGTGACGTAAGCTCAGGGTCAAGCCAGATCGCCCCTTTTTCGGTCTTACCCATCTTTTCACCTGTAGCAGTGGTAAGAAGGGGAAAAACAAGGCCATATGCTTGCCCACCTTCGACCCTTCTGATAAGATCTATGCCTGCACATATATTAGCCCATTGATCCCTACCTCCCATTTGCAAGACGCAGTTATAGTGCTTGAATAGGTACAAAAAGTCGTAGGCTTGAAGCAACATATAGTTGAATTCTATAAAGCTCAACCCTGTTGTTTCATAGCGCATCCTATAGCTTTCAGCTTGTAGCATTCGATTAACAGAAAAATGCTTACCTATATCCCTCAAAAACTCTATGTAGTTCAACTTCGTAAGCCACTCAGCATTGTTCACCAAAAGGGCATTACCCTTTTCGAAATCAAGGAAATGCTCAAGTTGCCTTTTGAGGTAAAGGGCATTCCTTTCTATCTCTTCCTTAAGCATCAAAGGGCGCATCTCCTTTTTACCACTGGGATCACCTATAAGCCCTGTTCCTCCGCCAAGTACTGCTATAGGACGATGCCCGTGTCTTTGCATATGCATAAGGGCGATGATGGCTAAAAGATGCCCCACATGGAAGCTTTTTGCAGTTGGGTCAAAGCCGATGTAACAAGTGATCTTTTCCCTAGAAAGGAGTTCCTTCAGCCCTCCTTCATCTGTTACTTGGTCTATAAAGCCTCGCTCTTCGAAGACTTCGTATACATTACCCATTTTCCCCCTCTGGTCTCCTTTTGATCCTTTTAATACTTATGGCCTTGCCAGATCCTTCGTCAAGTTCTAGGTACACACCCTGAAGTTCTACCTCACCGCTTGCTACTTCGAACCTGTTGGGCAATTGGCTCAGGAAGCCCTGGATGGCTATTTCCTTCTTCATCCCGATGACAGAATTGATGGGACCGGTCATCCCTACGTCGGTGATGTATGCTGTCCCCTGCGGGAGGATCCGTTCGTCGGATGTCTGTACATGTGTATGGGTCCCGAGGACTGCCGAAACCAAACCGTCAAGGTACCACCCCAAGGCCATCTTTTCCGATGTGGCTTCTGCGTGGAAATCCACGATTATGAGGGGCGTTTGCTGCCTCAAGATCTCTATATACTGTTCCGCTACTTTAAAAGGAGACTCCAAAGGCCTCATGAAGACGCGTCCCTCTAAGTTCAAGACCGCTACCTTAAGACCATTGCTGAGCTTGTAGACCGCACCTCCCTTGCCAGGGGCACCTGAAGGGTAATTAGCAGGCCTCAGGAGTCGAGGGTGCCTTTCAAGATAAGGGAGGATTTCCCTTTTCTTCCAGATGTGGTTTCCTGTGGTTATCACGTCTATCCCCATGGAAAAAAGTTCTTCGGCCTTCTCAGGGTTTATGCCTATTCCCCCTGCTGCGTTCTCTCCGTTGGCAATGACAAAGTCAAGGGAGAGCTCCTTCTTTAACGAAGGGAGGACTTCCCGCACTGCCCTTCGCCCACCCCTTCCCACTATGTCACCTATGAAAAGGACCCTCAGCATAAAAAGACCTCATTTAGCGTAATCAACGGCCCTCAATTCTCGGATCACTGTCACCTTTATCTGTCCAGGATACCTAAGTTCTTTTTCTATCTTTCTAGCAATCTCGTTGCTCAGCAAGATGGTCTGTTCGTCTGAGACCTTGTCGCTTTGTACTATCACCCTGACCTCACGTCCAGCCTGTATGGCATACACCTTTTCAACTCCTGGGAAGGATTTGGCTATCTCCTCAAGTTGCTGTAGCCTCTTGATGTAACTTTCATACATCTCCCTTCTAGCACCTGGCCTTGCACTGGAGAGCGCATCGGCTGCTTGCACAAGCACTGCAAGGAGATTGTCAGGACTCGGTTCTTCATGATGGGCAGCAATAGCCCTTACCACTTCCTCAGGTTCCCCATACTTTTTTGCCAACTCCGCCCCTATGGCAGCATGGGTGCCCTCCATCTCGTGGTCTACAGCCTTACCGATGTCGTGTAGCAATCCCGCCCTTTTGGCAAGCCTTACGTTTAAATTCAGCTCAGAGGCCATTATCCCACAAAGAAAGGCCACCTCAAGGGAATGTTGATATACGTTCTGCCCGTAGCTAGTCCTGTATTTCAAGCGCCCAATGAGCTTCAAAAGTTCGGGATGGATGTCGTGAAGGCCTAAATCGAAGGCAGCACGGTCTCCTTCTTCCTTTATATGTTGTTCGAATTCTTGTCTTACTTGGTTTACCACTTCCTCTATCCTGGCGGGATGGATCCTCCCATCGGCTACAAGCCTCTCCAAGGCCAGCCTGGCGATTTCCCGTCGGATGGGATCAAAGCTCGATACAATCACCGCCTCTGGCGTATCGTCGATGATGAGGTCCACACCGGTTGCGGCTTCAAAAGCCCTTATGTTCCTTCCTTCCCTCCCTATTATGCGTCCCTTCATCTCCTCGTTGGGGAGGGTTACCAATGCAACGGTATTTTCGGCTACGTAATCACCAGCATAACGCTGGATGGCCAAGGCCAATATCTCTTGTGCCTTTTTTTGCATTTGCTCCTTTAACTCGTCCTCAAATTGCTTAAGCCTCTTTGCGAACTCCACCTTTGCCTCTTCTTCCATCTTCTGGAGCAATAAGGCCTTTGCTTCCTCTGATGTCATCATAGCAAGTCTCTCCAGCGTCCTCTTCTCCTCTTCCACTAGACGTTCATATTCTTGGCTTTTCCTTTGTACTTCTTCTTCACGTTCCCTTAACTCTTTTTCTTTTTTCTCGAGCTCGGCCTCCTTGGCATCTAAAAAATCCGACCTTTTGTCCAGGTTCAGCTCCCGCTGTTGGAGCCTCTTCTCTAGGCCTAAGAGTTCGGCCTTTTTCCTCTCTATCTCCTTAGTGACCTCTTCCTTTAGCTGGTATACCTCCTCCCGTGCCTTAAGGATGGCTTCTTTTTTCTTGATCTCAGCCTGTTGCTCGGCTTCTTTAAGGATGTTGGAGGCCTTTTGCTTTGCGGCCTCAAGGTGCCCTTTGGCTGCCTTGTGGCCCAACCATAAGCCTATAAGTGCCCCCACCACACAAGTCCCTACAAAAAGGAGTAAAGTCCATAGGACCATCCTCATCCTCCTTTTGGTAATTGAAGAAGCATAAGGAAAAGGCCGAAAGGGATAAAAGACAACTTACCCCTTTTATATGGGGATCATAAGCTCTATCTGTCAAAAGGCCCTTCGGGGCCTTCAGTCCTTCCTTTACAGTTCTTCCCTCACAAATCGTTCAAGCCTTTCGACCTGTTCCTTAAGCTTCTTTTTGAGCTCCTCCTTCTCTCTCTCACCTTTAATATATTCATCGGCGATGTATAAGGCGGCCAAGACGGCGATCTGAAGCGAGGATACCAAACCCGTCCGTTCGGCTACCTCCCTCATGATCCCATCGACAAACTTCGCCACCCTCCTGACATGTTCTTCTGGCTCTGTGCTCCTTAAGGGATACTTCTGACCGAATATCTCGACTTCTATCTTGTTTTTCATTCTTTATATAAAAAAAGCTCAATCAAAGGGCACAGACTCCAGACGACCCAAGATTTGTTCAACCTTCAATCGTACCTCTTCTTTTTCCTTCTTCAACCCCTCGTTTTCTTCTTTCAATCTCGTAAGTTCCTCCGTTTGTTGCCTCAATAGTTCGCTTATTTCCTCATTTTTGGCTTTTAGCCTCCTATAGGCTTCAAGTACCTTTTCCACCCTCTCTTCTAATATCCGCAGTTCCTCCCAATCCATCCTCTTCCTCCCCTTTACTTTGATCTAAACCCCCAGGAGATTCTTATTAAACCACCCTTAAAGCGCTTCGATCAAGCACCTCTTTCCCTGTTGGTGAATCCTCAGATGCCGGCAACCAGCAAAGTGGCTTATGACCCAGATATTGGTCATGATGTGGCCGGTGTTTTCGGAAACTGTAATGGAAGAAGGGCCTTTAGCAATGGCCAAAAAGGGCAAAAGCTGATCTCCCAAGTGCGGGTCAAAGGCAGCTTCTGTAGAAAGGGCCCGTAGGAGCTTCTCTGCAGCCTCCCTTCCTACCTCCTCGGCCCTTTTTCCCTTTTCACCAATGGCGTTGCTACCAAGAATGCTTTTCTGACAAAGGGCCACAAGGTCTATCCCTGAACCCAGGGAAGGAGTATCGTAGTACTTAACGTAGATATCGGCCTGTATACCTTCCTCTTGTAGCAACTTAAGGGCTGCTTCTCTCTGCCTTTCTGCTACCCTCCTTTTCTCCAAAGGCTTAGATGCATGCGAGACCCCGATGACCTTTAAGACCTCACCCCTTTCGTGCACATGGATACCCCTTAATTCACTCCCTTCTGCCCAAAACAAAACTTCCCCTCCCCCTTGGGGGTAATAGCCTCTTTTTTTCACCTCAAGGTCGCCTTTGTAACCCATATTTTTTAAGGTCGGTATCAGTACCTCCTTTATGTAAAAGGCAGGTGGAGCCCATTTGACATCTGTCCCACCTTTTATCCGTAGTAAAAGCCTTGAGGTAAGCTTAACGCAAGGAAGCATAATAGTCTGAAGCACAAGTCCGATCGCTCCTGCTGTACCTACATCTATGTCGAAATTACCACCCCTTATGGCACCAGGGAAAAAGACCAAACGGTCCGATCCCTCTCTAAGCCCCTCAGCACGTCCACCACACATCTTCAACACCGCTTTTACACCTGCCACGTGTTGCGCCCTTAGGCCCGGGTTGGGCCTGCCCTTACGTATGTTGATGACCTCACAAGGTTGTCCAAAATAGGCAGAAAGCCCCACCGCTGTCCTGACGATTTGTCCGCCCCCCTCACCGAAAGAACCATCTATTACGACCATTTCTTGGCCCTCAAGGTCTCGAGGAAAGCCTCAAGCCTTATCAAGGTCCTCGCGTCTAAAGCCCCTGGACGATCCCCTTCGATGGTCAGAACCGGTAGCTTGACTTCCTTACGAAGGATGAGGTCTTGGATCTGTCTGAAACAGAAAGCCTGCACATAATGGATGATCCCATCCACCTGCCGTTTTGCGATTTCCTTCTTGATATCGGCCAAGCGGTAAGAGAAAGAATATGGATAGGTGTAAAGAAGGTACTGCTCGACAAGGTCATCGGTGGAAAAGGGCATGCTGAATTGCCTCTGGATCTCGTTAAAAACCACCCTTCCGCCCAGTTCCTCGACCTTTTGGTAGAGGTCAGAGAAGATGGGGGGAACCCCTATATAGGCAAGCCTTACTTCCTCCTTAAAGGGCTTACGCCTCCTGGCCATAGAGATGAAGGCCTCCATTTGACGTCCATAGGCTTCGGGGTCCCCTTTCATATCGCTTGTGTTGACTAGAAACAGATGATCTTCATAACCACTCACGAGGCCATCCTCATAACACATCCTGTCGATTTCATGGGCCAAGGCCCTTATCCGATCCAGTCTTTCTTTTTGCTTCTTCACTTCCTCCCAACCTACCCCGAAATGTTGCATCATCCTTTCTATCTGGGCCTTGAGAAGCTCACGCGAACGGTCAAAAGGGTAGGCAAAGGGGAATACCTTTATTCCTTGAAACTCGAAGACCTCGATCAAAGCATGGGTGTTGCTACAATCACCTTGGGTTACAGCTACGACTTCCTTTATTTCCTTTTCGTGTACGACAGCCCATATGCCCTTTATCCATCCACATGTGTTCCTAGGGAAACCCACCCTTTCTGCCTTTGAAACCAACTTTTCTGGATCTTCAGAGGTTATGAAGAGGTTATTAAGGTCAACGGGAGTTTTACCAGAGGCGTATATGACCTCGATGGGAACCGTAGTGGTGAGGCCTACTTGCATCTTGTGCCATCTCTGGCCAGGAGCGCTGCCCCTAGCGCACCTACCACCTGCGGGTCTTCAGGTACAAGGAGCTTTACACCTAGTATTTGTTCCAGTGCCTTCCTCATAGCGCGGTTTTTGGCCACCCCACCTGTAAAGGCCACGTTTTTTCCTTGTGGCAATCTCCGAACCATTGCCGCAACCCTCTTCGCTATGGCTAAGTGCAACCCCCAGCATATTTTATCCCTCGGAACGCCCTCCGCTATAAGGGAGATAACCTCACTTTCTGCAAAGACCGTACACATGCTCGAAATAGAAGCCGCTTCTTTTGCCCTTAAGGCTTCTTCGGCCATTTCCTCAAGGCTGAGCTCAAGCACTTGGGCCATTACCTCGAGGAACCTCCCTGTCCCAGCGGCGCACTTGTCGTTCATGACGAAGTCTACCACCACACCGGCTCCGTCAACCGATATCACCTTCGCGTCCTGCCCTCCCATATCTATTACCGTTTGTATATCCCTGAAGAAGAAAGCGGCCCCCTTTGCATGACACGTGATCTCGGTGTACTGCCGGTGGGCAAAAGGAACCCTTCGTCTCCCGTAGCCAGTTGCAACCACTTCCAACACCACGTTTTGGTCAAGGCCTGCCTTATCCAGGACAACCTTGAAACACTTCTCAGCGGCCCCCTGGGGGTCAGCCCCTGTAAGGACCACATGGGAAAACCAACTTCCGTCCTCAAGCAAAAGGACTGCTTTAGTCGTACGCGAACCTACATCTATACCTGCCCACCCTTCCATTTTGATTCCATAACCTCCACAAAGGCCTCAAGGCGCGTTAAAGTCTGCCCAGGGGAATAATTGTCAGGATCAACACCATCACCTGGCAATAAAAGATAGGGTATCCCTTTTTTCTTCACAAACTCCCCTATGATCCCTGCACCTCCAGTCGACTGTCTACAGCCCCAATGGCAAAAGTGTATGACACCATGGACTTTATAGCCCTCGATGAGCTCTTCCACTAGTTTGGCCCTTCTCTGGATGGGACCGTGCCATGGGTTCGAAATCATCTTCTCTATAACGTATTCCATCCAATTTTCAAAACGTCCCCTAGGCCACCATGGGTAGTTCACTTCTTCATAGGCTATGGCAACACCTCTACTATGTAAATACTCGAATATGGGATTAGGATAATAAGGTCTTATGTGGTGAAGCCAAAGGACCCTAAAGCGTTCTTTTGGCAGATACCCCTGCGAGCGGTCCACTTTTGCCTTGATCTTTTCCTTCAAGGCTTTGAGGAACTTAAGGTGCTTTTTAGTCCCATTTGCCCAAAAGGCCATCCCCGCTACATAACTCATCCCTTCGGTACCCGGAAACGGAGTAGGCACGGCCTTCCTGAGCTCGGCTATCTCCCACATTAAGTTCCCAGCCCTTTGAGCGTTGAACAAAGGCAAAGGATTAAAAGAACCGCCGAACCTCTCCTGGTATGTTTCAAGGAACTCAAGGAGCTGCTTCCTAAGGTAAACCTTGGCCTTTTCGCCATCCGCGTGAGGGACATCGATGAAGACATGTGGTACCCCTAAGACATAGGACAAAGCGTCGTAGAAGGCCTTTGTTCCATCACAAATCTGAGAGGAGGTCACAATAAGATCTGGTTTAGGAATAACCCCGTACTCCAAAAGTCCAAGGGCACAACGGTAAAAAGAACACAGATCTGTGGAGGTCTTCTCTGAGCCTCTGAGCAAAGGACCACGGGTCCAGTCGAAATAAGCCACAACTGCAGGGAAAAGCTCAGGCAAAAAGGGTTGCCCTCCCAAGGAGTATATCATCTCCACAGGGAAGAAGCTGTTGATCCATATAATGGGCTTACTTCTCCTCCATAAGGATTCCATGGTCTCGGCCAAGAAGTCCACCCATATCGTAAAAGGCTTGTTCCTCTCCTTTGATACGTAAAGGCGCAAAAGGGGTCTTATGAGTTTCCAAAAAATAGGTCTACGCAAAAGAGTTAGAAAGATCCCCTTTATAGCCATCTCTCCAGAAAAGCCATCACACGCGTCCTTATTGCTTCTGAAACCGCATGGGAGTAGTCAGTCTCAAGGTGTAAAAGCGGTAAACCCCTTTCGGCACACAGTTTTCTGAGCGCTAAAAGGTCGTGCAAGTACTGGTCGCAGAACTTGGGTGTGTACACTATGACGCCTTTCACAAGCTCCAAGGTCGCTTTAAAGAACTCCTTCCTGTTAGGCAATTTCATCCTCGCACACGGAGGTTTAGAAAGGTACGCAGACGCGAGGGCACGGAACGGGTCAACATCCTCAGGGACAAAGCTTGGACTCCTAATACCAGAACAGACGTCCAAAAAAACAACTTCAAAGCCCGCCTCTTCGATGATATCGATAACCCCATCGGCCTCAAGCAAGGATCCCGTAACCAAAATCCCCTCTTTTAGGTCTCCTGAGGGCCTCAACCTTTTTACTTCTTCCACCTCAAAGGTCCCTTTTTTGAGAAGACGTAAAAGTTCCCCTTTTTTTACCCCTTTTCCTAAAGCCTCCCTCAGAGCCTCCCTTCTTCTGTTCCACTTAGCAATAACAGATCGTAAAGCCTCAAGACCGCCTTCCCCTCCCAAAGTCTCATTGAGCCAAACATAAAGGTTTTTTAGGCCTTCTGAAAAGTATAAGATGGCTCCTTCATCTTCCCTTTTGGGTACATCAAGCAAATAAGGGGAGAATTGAGGAAGAAAAACACGAACTGCGTCATAAAGCCTCCTCATGCCATCGCAAGAATTCACCAATATCAAGCTCCTTATATCCATCTTCTCCAAACTTCCAAGGATCGATTTGACATAAGGGCAAAAATTAGGATCAAGTATCGCTTCATCCTTAGATTGACCGGAAGGGATGACCCTAACGGGTTCAAATCCCACTGCTTCTATAAGCTCCAGGGGAACATACGTACAACACCATCCCACCTTCACCATGGGGAGAAAGGATAAAGCCTTTTTTAGGAAAGTTGAAGTACCCCTCTTGACCGTGTTATCTAAGACATCTAGGGATGGAAACCGGAGCTGTAATACTTGCTGGCGGTAATTCTAAGAGGATGGGAAAAGATAAACTCTTCTTACCCATCGGTGGGAAGCCCATGTTCGAACGTGTACTTGAAGTTTGTCTTGAGGCCTTCAAGGAGGTGATCGTCGTCTGTAAGACCCCGGAGATTTTTAGTGGTTATCCTATACCTGTATTCAGGGACTTGGTTGACGCAGGTGTCCTTGGGGGGCTTTATACGGGTTTGAAGTCGATAAGATCGCCCAAGGCCTTTTGCGCTGCTGCTGACATGCCTTTCCTTAAGGTCGAGCTTGTCACTTACCTTGTCTCGCTAAGCGATGGTTATGATGTAGTGGTGCCAAAGGGACCTGATGGCCTTCACCCTCTATGCGCTGTCTACGGCAAGAGTTGTTTAAAGGTAATGGAAGGGAACATTGTTAGAGGTGAATTCAAGATCAGCTCCCTTTTCCCTTTTTTAAAGGTAAGGTTTTGCGAACCAGAAGAAGTGGCAAAGCTTGACCCCTGTTTTTTAAGCTTCTTCAACGTAAATACACCCGAGGATTTAAGCAAAGCTGAAACCCTCCTTAAGGCCCAAAGATGCCGATAAGACCTATGACTGAGACAGACCTGCCAAAGGTCTTGGAGATAGAAAGGGTATCCTTCCCATGCCCTTGGGGAGAATGGGCGTTCAGGGTCGAACTCAAACCACCGGGTTACGCTTTTGTGTACGAGCTATCAGGAGAAGTGGTCGGTTATGCAGTCGTAAGGATAATAAGGGAGGAAGGCCATTTATTGAACATAGCTGTTGCACCTGAAAGAAGACGCCAAGGGATAGGTACAGAATTGTTAAGGTTCTGTATCGACCTGTGTGTCAAAAGGGGTGTAAAGGACATATGGCTTGAAGTCAGGGAGTCAAACCTTGAGGCTATATCCATTTACAAAAAGATGGGCTTTATAAAGGTTGGCACAAGGCGTCGTTACTACCAAGATACAGGCGAAGACGCTCTTATAATGCGCCTACGGTTGAAGGACGACAATGCTGTTGAGAAGCGCTGAGGTAAGTTCACTTAAGTCTTTGGGGGTCTATTTTTTACTTGAGCTTAAGGTGGAAAGACCCTTTGAGTCCACTCCGGGACAGTTTGCCATGGTGGAGGTCCCTGGGAGGACCTTGATGAGGCCCTTCAGCATATTTGAAGTGGAGGGCCCATACGTGCGCTTTTTGGTGAAGGAAAAAGGGAAAGGCACTCAAGAACTCAAGCGGATCCGGCCGGGTGTTAAGCTAAAGGCCCTTTGCCCTTTGGGAAAGGGATTCCCTTTACCCGAAGAAGGAACCAAACCAATACTTTTGGCCGGAGGGGTTGGTATCGCCGGCCTTTTTCAGCTGGCCAAGGAATTGCGGCGCCGTTTCTTCCAAGTTCAGCTCCTATGGGGGGAAAGAGGAGCCTCATGGTTTCCCTTTACAATAGTCTCATATCTCCTGAGACTAGGAGTAGACCTTACCCTGTGTTCGGAGGACGGAAGCATTGGCTTAAAGGGACTTTTGACCGACCTTTTGCCGCCTTTTGGCGAAAAAAATGTCCTTTACGCCTGTGGCCCCAAGGAAATGCTTGAAGCCCTTATGGTGCGTGTTCCTTCAGGGGTGAAGTTATATTTGGGCCTTGAAGAAAGGATGGCATGCGGTGTTGGGGCATGTTTGAGCTGTGTTTTGCAGACGCCTTCGGGGACAAAAAGGGTATGCGTGGACGGCCCGGTCTTTGAAAGGGGTGAACTGCTATGAAGGAAGCCCTTGAGGTCAGCTTGGGCTCTTTGAGGTTAAAGACGCCTCTTATGCCTGCTTCAGGAACCTTTGGCTACGGTGACGAATACGTACGCGTCATCCCCTATGACGGCATAGGTGCCATCGTCACAAAGAGCCTCTCGCTTTTGCCCCGCGAGGGTAATCCACCGCCTAGGGTTCACGAACTGGACACTGGTCTGCTTAACTCCATAGGTTTGGAGAACATGGGCGTCATGAGGTTCCTTTCAGAAAAGCTACCTTCCTTGTCTGTGCTTGGCCTGCCAATTGTCGTAAGCGTCTTTGGAGAAACTGAAGAGGAATTCCTCCAGGTCGTAGAAAGGCTTCAAGGGCATGAGGTCATAAAGGCCATCGAATTGAACTTGTCTTGCCCAAACGTCAAAAAGGGGGGAACGGCCTTTGGAACGGACCCCAAAAGTGTTTATAAACTTGTAAACTCCACAAGGAAGGCCACCTCTTTGGACATATGGGCCAAACTACCTCCTGATCCCTTTCACATTGTCGAAATCGCAAAAGCTGCCGAGGAGGGAGGTGCTGACGCCTTGACGCTTTCGAACACACTACCTGCTATGGCCGTAGATGTGGAAGCCATGAAGCCCCTCTTAGGAGGGGTCACCGGCGGTATTTCGGGCAAAGCTGTACGCGAAATAGGGTTAAGGATCGTCTATGAAGTCAAAAAGGCGGTAAGTGTACCATTGATAGCCTCAGGTGGGATAAGTTCCACGGAAGACGCCTTGGCTTTTATAATGGTAGGGGCTTCGGCTTTACAGCTAGGAACTGCCCTTTTTTCAAACCCCCTGGTTTTCAGGGAGATAAGCGAAGGGCTCTTGGACTTCCTCAAACGAAAAGGTATATCCCACATAGGAGAACTAAAAGGATCGATCCATGCGGTGGTTTTTCCTTCCCTATCGTGAAGAAGCCAAAGAGCTCGTCAAACACCTGGATCTCCATCCCTTAATTGGCCAATTGCTTTTCAACAGGGGCATAACTACGCCGTCGGAGGCCGAAAAGTTCCTTTACCCCACCCTAGGTGACCTTGCCAACCCTTTCCTCCTTAAGGGAATGGAAGAAGCCGTCCAAAGGGTGGCAAAGGCTATAATCAACCGCGAACCCATTATGATCTATGGTGATTATGATGTCGACGGCCTCACTGCTACTGCCTTACTTAAAGCCTTTCTTTCCAAGATAGGGGTAGAGGCCGCTCATTACATTCCCAAAAGGTTAGAGGAAGGTTATGGCCTAAATGCAGAGGCTGTAAAGGCGATAGCTTCTTTGGGGATTAAACTCCTTATCACAGTAGATTGCGGCATATCCAACAGAGAAGAGATCGCTCTGGCAAAGAGACTCGGTATGGACGTTGTGGTCATCGACCATCATGAACCCCCTGCCGATCTCCCTCAAGCCGTGATAATAGACCCCCTTCAACGGGGCTGTCCTTTCCCCTTTAAGGGACTAACAGCCGTGGGCCTCTCTTTCATGTTCCTTTTGGCCTTGAGGCGTTATTTAAGGGAGAGGGGTTTTTTCAAGGATAAGAAAGAACCGAACCTCAAGAAGTTCCTTGACCTTGTTGCCTTAGGAACCATAGCAGACGTGGCCCCGCTCCTTGGGGAAAACAGGATATTAGTGAAGTTTGGTTTAAAAGAACTCGAAGAAACAAACCGCCCTGGAATAAAGGCCTTGAAGGAACTGGCTGGACTTAAGGAAGGCCAGTTAACCTATGAACTTATAGCCTTTAGGCTTGCCCCTAGGCTTAACGCAGGAGGGCGAATGCAAAAGGAAGAAGTACCCCTTAAAGTGCTCCTCACTGAGGACGAAGGAGAGGCCGTTAAGCTGGCTCAGGAATTGGAAGAAGCCAATAGGTTGAGACAATTGGTACAAGAGGAGATCTACCACGAGGCAAGGCTTCTGGCCTTGGAACAAAGGGATCATCTTGCCATAGTCATCGCCAAGGAAAACTGGCACCCAGGGGTAATAGGCATTGTGGCTTCGAAACTCGCTGAAGAGTTTTACCGTCCTACAGTGCTCATAGCCTTAGAAGGGGAAAAGGGGAAGGGTTCAGCCAGAGGGATACCCGAAATTCATCTAAGGGAGCTTCTAGAAGGATGCAGGGACTTCCTCCTTGACTTCGGGGGACATAAGCAGGCCGCTGGGCTAACCATAAAAAGGGAATTCATAGATGCCTTTGCAGATGCATTGAGAGAATCCGTAAAGAGAACACTTGGTGATGACTTGCCCTCCCCCTCCCTCTTGGTAGATGCCTCGGTGTCTTTAAGGGATTTAAACCCACAGCTACTGGGGGATCTAGAACTCCTCTCTCCTTTTGGACCAGCCAACGCTGAACCCACCTTTGCAACCGCAGAACTCGTATCCATCGACGGCATAAGGCGCTACGAGAAAGACGTGGTGCGCTTTTCAGTAGCATCACGGGGAAGACGATTTGAGGCCGTCACCTTTAGCCTGGATCGTGTCTCTCTCCCTTCTCAGGCAAGGATCGCCTTTACACCTAGAAAGGAATTAATGGAAGGATACATACGCCTTACTTTGGAGGTAAAAGGGATAAAGGAGATTTGACAAAACCCTTTTTACTAACTAATTCAGTTTGGTATCATTATCCACACTGGGATATACATGGAAGCCCTGAAAGGCCTTTCCCAACATATTGCCTTCCTTGTAGCAATTACTCGCCTTCACTTCCCTTTGGTATTAAATTGGGCCATCCTTGTAGCTGCGGCTTCCCTTTATTACCTGTTGATCCCCATAAGGGATAAAAGCCCTTTGGGCTTTGAGGCGTTAAGCGGCATTTTATTTGGAGCAATAACGGTCCTTTGTATGCTCTTTCCAGTTTACTTTTCTCCAGAGGTATTCATCGACTTAAGAGCTGTGCCCATTGCCCTTGTAAGCCTATATGGTGGCCTTATCCCTTCGACCATTACTTCTTCTATGGCAATAGCTTATAGGGGTTGGATAGGAGGAACAGGAGCCCTAGGAGGTATAGTAGCCTGCCTTGCCTCGGCCTCATTGAGCCTCTATTTTAGAAGACGCATAAAGTTCCACCTGGCCCACCTTGGGTTCTTTTGGTTTTTGGGCTTTGGTTTCCTACTGGCTGGCATAACCCTTTTAACCCTTTTGCTTATACGTCCATGGCCAGTGGGATTAAACATAGCCAGGACCATGTGGCAACCAATAGTATGGGTAACACCTATTGCAACCGCTGTATTGGGTATCCTCATGCGTATGGAGGAACATCGCTATATTATGCATGAAGAACTTAAACAAAGGGAGCGCAATATAAGGGAACTTACCCAAAATCTCTCAAACGGTATAGTAGCAATAGATGCAAAAGGTAAAGTGATTTTTTTGAACAACTCTGCTGCAAAGTTTCTAGGTAAACACTTTGCAGAAAACATAAAAATATTGTTTAAAAATAGATCAGAACCTCAATTTGAAGTTCAGATAGAAAACAGGCATTTTGAAGTAAGCGTCACTGAAAGTTTATGGAGTGGAAATCTGTTGTATATATTCACACTTATTGACATAACTGAAAGAAAAAAAGCCCAAGAGTTTTTCTTTTCCCTTGTGGAAAACATGCCTATTTCTGTGTATTTGGTCAAGGAGGGAAAATTCTACTATGTCAACAAGATGCTAGAAAGTTTAAGTGGATATTCTAAGGAAGAGCTAATCGGAAAGGACGCTAATTTCATGATATTTCCCGAAGATCGCGATTATGTAAAAGGTGAACTTCGTAAGATGATAAAAGGAGAGAGGAACACGCCAGTGGAATTCAGGGCTTTAACAAAAGATGGACAATTGAGATGGGCACTTGTATCTGCTCGTCCTATGGTATTGGTAGATGAGTTCTTCATCGTCTGTAGCTTTATGGACATAACGGAAAAGAAGACCCTTGAAATAGCTTTGAATAACTCCCATCAAAAACTCGAGAAAATGAACAGACTCATTTATGAATTAGCTCTTTTGGAAGATGAAAGCAAAATCATTGAAGATTGGACCAAAGGACTAAGGGATATTTTGAACCTTAAAGCATGTGAATTTCATTACCATCCTAACCTTTCTGAATTCACGGAACCTTTAGGTTTGCGTCCGTCTGGATCGAAGTTGTTAATGTTGCCATTGAAAGATATGGGTATCCTCAACATAGAATTACACTCTCCCCTAGGCGAAGAAGATATGCGTCTGATACAACTTACAGCAAGTTACACCTATTTGATGTTGGAACGGATAAAATTGACAAAAGAATTAGAGCACATGGCCCTTCATGATCCTTTAACGGGATTAAATAACCGGCATTTCCTTTTTATGGTCCTTGAACAAGAAGAAAAACGCTCTAGGCGTTACGGTCGTCCTTTAGGTATAATGATGATAGATGTGGATAACATGAAGTATATAAACGATACATATGGTCATACTGTGGGAGACGAGGTCTTAAAAGCAGTAGCGAAGGTCTTGAAGAGTTCTGTAAGGGAAAGTGATATCGTAGTTCGATATGGAGGAGACGAGTTTTTGATTGTACTACTTGAACCTAATGGAAATGGGGGGCTTGAAAAGGTGAAGGAGAGAATTGAAGCCAACGTCCGTGCTTATAATTCCCAAGGTTTGACTGTACCTATTAGCCTATCCATCGGCTGTTCCTACTGGGACCCTCAAGGTGAAAAAAACCTCGACCAAGCTTTAGCAGAAGCCGATAGCAACATGTATGCTGCTAAAAGAAGTCGCCTTTGATTATGTTTAAGGTTATGTACTGGCTTGAAGATGACGCGAAGGAGATATGACTATGCCCGCTTCATCTAGTTCCACAGTGTTGGACTATTTTATGGAAAGTGAAGAAGAAGTGTTTCGGTTAGATGTAAAAACTGACCCTGGAGCCGTAAAAAGGCAAGCCCTTTGGGCAGGAGTAAAACCAGGGATGCGAATTTTAGATGCGGGTTGTGGTTCAGGTAAAACTACAGCTATTTTACAATCCCTAGTAGGACCGAACGGAAGCGTTGTAGGAATTGACTTCTCAAAAAATAGAATCGAATATGCAAAGAAGCACTATGAGAAAAAAGGGATAACCTTTATCCTTGGAGATATAAGAGATCCTCTAGACGATCTTGGGATGTTCGATTTAGTATGGGTTCGCTTTGTGCTTGAATATTATCGATCCAATGCTTTCGAAATTGTAAAGAACCTATCAAAAGTAGTCAAACCAGGAGGTATATTATGTCTAATCGATCTTGATCATAACTGCTTAAATTACTTTGGATTACCAGAAAGATTAGAGAAGACAATCCGCCAGATTATTGAAATATTGATGGAAAAGTTTAATTTCGACCCGTATGCAGGAAGGAAACTATATTCTTATTTGTTCGACCTCGGATATGAATCCATCGAGATAAACCTAGAAGCGCATCATTTAATCTATGGTAACATTACTAGTGCCGATGCTTATAATTGGACAATGAAACTCATTACCATCAGTAAAAAGATTCAGTTTAATTTTTCAGAATATGGAAATGGTTACGAATCTTTTATGAAAGAAGCTTTAACTTTTTTAAGTAATCCTAGAAGGTTTATTTATACTCCTGTAATAATGGCAAAGGGTTTCAAACCGTCTTCTGGTAGTACCTTATAAATGCCTTTACCACCTCTGGATCAAATTGTGTACCAGCAGCTGTAGTTATGATTTTCAAGGCCTCTTCAGGAGTGTAAGCTTCTCTATAGGGACGTGGTGAAGTTAAAGCATCGAAAACATCTGCTACAGCTAATATACGCCCACCGAGGGGAATTTGATCACCACGTAATCCGTCAGGATATCCTGAACCGTCAAATCGCTCGTGATGAGAACCAGCTATCTTCGGTATCTCGGCATATGCTCCGTCAAACCCCACCATATCCAATATCTCTCGTGTTTTCTGCGCATGTTTTTTAATGTACTCAAATTCTACGTGACTAAGGCGACCATTTTTCCTCAAGACTGCATCTGGTATCGCTATTTTACCGTAGTCATGTAACAAAGCAGCAATTTTTATCATTTCACAATCTTCGTCCGAAAGTCCCAGTTCCTTCGCAATCCCATATGCGTATTCTGCAACCCTTTGCGAATGCCCATGTGTCAGTGGGTCTCTAGCATCCAAAGAAGAAGCAAGCACTTGTATAAGGTTCATTAATTGCTTATGCCTTCTTTCAATAAGGTTCACATTTTCAATACAAATACCTAATTCACGACCAACAGTTGAAAGTAAATCAACATCCCTTTGAACTAATGGCCGTTTAGTGCTCATATTATCCACAGCGATAATTCCTAACGCTCCTTCCCTACCTAGAATAGGGCAACAGATAAATGATTTTGCTCCTACTTGCCTAGCAAATTCTAAACTTCTAGGTGACAACTCATCCTTTATACTTTCCAAATCATTTATTAAAATAGGCCTCTTCTCCCAAAAAGAACGCACAAATACCCCTCTTGATTCTGGTCGTCGGAGATTGAAGCTGAGTCTTTTTAACAAGCTTTCTTGTTCAGGTGTATATCCGTAAGCTGCGGCAAAATTTAACCTATTTTTCCCTTCGTCTGCAAGAAGAATTAAAGCCCGATCAAAATCGAGGCGTTTTTGTAAAATAAAAAGTACTTCGTTTAACATCTCTGGTATCTGAGCCTTTGTGCTTAGTGCACGTATAACCTCTATCGATAATAACAATTGATTAAAGTTAGCATGAAGTTGGATAAAAAGGGCATCGGCAGAATGCTCTAAATTAAACAAAGAGGTCTGCAAATCCATTTTTTCTATATGCCACACATAGGAAGATAAAGCAAAAAAACCAAGTGTAGATGAAAGAAATATAAACAACCATAATCCAAATGGCAGTAGAAAGTAGCTAGCTATGTTAGTTGATAACATTAAAGCTGCTATATATTTTTGTATTCTCTTCAATCGATCTGAAGTTTTCTCTTGCCATTGAATTATGTACCTGCAACACTTGTCACCTTTAAATAAACATTCTGGATGCTCAATTTGTGGAATACGGTAACCAAAAATTAAAGGTATTGCTTCAAAATATCCTATTCTATTTTGACATTGGAAAAATTTTTCATGAACACCTGGTTTTGGAATTACTGTGATCTCAACTTTATTTCGTCCTAAAATCTTACAAGTATACTCGGATGATTTTACAAAGTTGGATGCAAGACGAGAAATCTTCTCGTAAACCTTAACAGGACCAAGTAGCCCAAGAATGTAGTTACGAAAGTATCCAAAAACAGCAGGAGAAACAGTATACCGCCCTACTTTTCTAGGAAGAGATTCATCATTTATCAACTTTTCCAAAATTTCATGAAATTTATCTATCTGCTCCTGAGTAAACCAATGATTATCATCTTCAATTTGATGCATTTCCATATTTGAATAGGCCAATACACTGCTAATATCAATGTTAGGATAAAACTCCCGCAGGTAGTAAACGTAGGTACGAACTACTCTGCTATTATAAATGGGAATATCAGATGTATCTTTAAAATTGTCTTTCAAATCTGGTCACCCAGGAAAAAAGTTGCTCTATACATTTTAGGAACTGATCTCTATGACTTGTATTAAGACACCACAAATTATATTCTCTTTTATATGATATACCACAATCTTTTGCATAGTTAAGAGGAAAAATCAAAACAGGTATTTTTTCCTCTTCATAATAACAAGAAAGTAATGCCAATGCACTAAAGAGCTCCTCTGGCATTAGTTCTTTCTTGATTACAAAAACTTGCAAACAGTTTGTGAGATTTGACATATTAAGCCCTACATCCGATTTAGTTTGTACAATTATAGCATATAGAACTTTGTCTTTTTTAAGAGCGAAAAGTTTCCTCTCTCTCTTAAAGCCATAAGTTTTGTATTCGCTATTTAGATTGTCGATGCCGAGCATTTCTGGGGCAAGGTCAAGGGCGTCGATTAAAAGACCTTGTGAAACATGTTCATAGAAGCTTTTTAATTCGATTAGGTCTTCTGGAGTAATTTCTACTATAGTGTTTTTATTGCTATTTTTAAAATTATTTAAGCAATCTTTTTTGGCAAGTTCCAAATATGCTAATGTATCAACAGAGCACATCTTAGGATTTTTCAATTCAGCGGCTATTCCTCCAAATATTCGATTTGGAAATTTATTATCAGGTCTATAGTAACAAATTACATAATCCATATGACTCGAATAAAATTGTGAGCAATCGTGGATATAGTGAGCAACTTGTCTAAGCACCATAATTCCAGCAAAATGTTGGCCAGTTGCTGCTAAGTGTTGAACAAGCCACGTGTTTTCATAAAAACGCAACATTGACACATGGCCTAATATTTTTCCTTTCTCCTGATAAATAAAATGCTTTGCAATAGGTAAGGCTTCCAGATAAAGTCTTCTGTACGTCTCTATAAATTTTTCTTTATACGGTGCGAGGCTTAAATATTTATCATGGTAAATGAAACCGGAAGAAAAGAAAAAGTCAAAAAGTGCCTCCAAATCAACCTCCGCGCATACATAAGAACGTCTGTCTTCGGCTCTTCCCAATAACGAGGCGAGTTTAATTTGATCATATGGGGACATGTCTAAAATGATAACTCGCCATTTCAAACTGCCTTCTGATTCTTCAAAGTCCTTTGCCTTATGTGCAACTTGAGCTCTACATGTAATTGTTTGTAGAGGTGTAATTTCAATTTTCAACTCAGGAATAACAAGCCCTGCAAAAAGTACTGCATTTTTCTCGTCCTCAATAACACTAAACCATGTAGTAGCTAATTCTTCAACATCTAATCTAGTTAACTTGTTGGTCAAAGGATGAACAAATACAACAGCCGGTGGAGGCTTAAGTATTTGCCCCTTACTTTTAAACCTACTATCATTCAAACCCTGCACTTTACTCTGATCATAGGAAAGAACAAGAACTCGCTCTCGCTTTCCTTGACTATGTTTTAATATGTGGCACTCTCCCGAAAACACAATTTCGTTATTTCGTTTAAATACCACATAAACAGGCACATTAGCATCGAGTAAGTTAAACGTTGCAGGAGCCACAGGAGTAACAACAGCCTTGAATGCCACTGTGCTAAAATCAATAAGTGTACCTCTAAACAATACGCCATTTTGAAATACTTCTACATTTACACCACTAGAGAGATGCCTCTTCGTGCGTCTTAGCAATACAACCTCACAAGTTTCAGGAAGGAATAGATCAATATGTTCTACTGTTATTTGGCGTACATTGGCTTTTACAACAATTATCGAAACATTCCTATCAATTACTAAATTGACAAATTCATACGCAGTGTCTATATCATGTACAAGCGGTTTATTAACCCATACACAGCGTACAAATTCTTCACTATAAACTAGTGGATAAGCTTCTAAACTTAAAGTATTACCGTAGCGAATATGACGTAGATTTATAATTACTGTATTTTCCTTAAAATTCATATAGTCAAGAATGCTAACTAGCTGTTTTCTCGTTATTGTTTCTAGTGGTTTGGAACTTTTCTCTATTTGTTCTTCTATTGAACTGTAATCGTCAAAAAACACGGTTTGCATTTCTAATTAAAAACTCAAACTTCACTTACATAGTTGTTTGTTTATATAGTACACCCTCTTAAAAGTTGGCCTTTTCATTCATTCTAATACATTGGAGTTTTTAATACGCCCTTCACAGAATGTCAACCTTTCTCTTTAACTTTTAGTAAAATAAGCCCTTTAAACGAAATATAGTTTGTTATGTTATAAACTCCTTTTAAAAAATAATTTGTAAATTTTAAACCATGCGGTGTAAAGTCTGGCTTCCTTTATTTACGAACCAAATAAGCAATGTAGAAAGGAAAATAGAAAGCGTTAAAATCATAAACACATGAGGCCAATAGGTCTTAGTCAAATCATAAATCATCCCCACAAGCCAAACTCCTACGATGGAAAGGGCATACATAAAAGACTCAAAAAAACCATAAATCATCCCAAATCTTTCCCCTTTGAACAGATCAGCCAAAACAGCCATAAAAGAAGGTGCTGTAACTGCCCATCCAGCACTAAATGTCCAAACAAATAGATGGAGTAAGAACTCCCTTTGGGGAGTCACTGTGAATAAAAATAGCGTGCTCACTAATAAGAAAAAGGAACCAAAGGTATAGGCCAACTTCCTTCCAATTTTATCAGAAAGCCACCCCCAGAATACTCGAAACCCTGATGAAAGAAGTCCCACCATTGCAAAAGCAGAAGCGGCTTTGACCATGGGAATTCCCCTATCCATAAGGATCCTCACGTTGTGTACTAGAACAATGTGGATCGCCAAAAGGGCAAAAGACGCAAACAACACACACATTACAAAAGATCTCGTCAATAAAAGGGACAGTACCTTTTTTGATTGTTTTCCGTTTATAACTGATGCCTCTTGACCAGTCACCCTATAAGGACCACTACCTACCTCTATAGGCTTATGCTTTAAGAAAAAACCATTTACAGGCAATAGAACCAAAAGGGTTAAAACCCCTAGCCCCCAAAAAGCCCACCTCCAGCCAAAATTACTTATCAATTGCTCGCTAAGCCTCACTAAAAGATAGGTGCCTACACCCATCCCAGAGGAGGCTATACCCGAAGCAAGCCCCCTTTTCTTATCAAACCAGTGGGCCAAAACCGAAGAATAGGAGACAATGCTAATAAATGAAATACCTAAACCTACCATTACACCATAAAAGGTATACAATGAAAAAAGGCCCCTAATAGAGGCACAAAACATAAGCCCAAGACCGGTCAAAAGCACACCTGGAAGGATCACCTTCCGTGGCCCAAAACGATCTATAAACCCTCCTATAAAAGGAACCGATACCATATACATCACAAAACCTAAAGATTGAGCTAACACCGCTTGCGCCCTACTCCACCCCATCTCATCCACAAGATGGGCATAAAAGACCGAAAAACTAGAACGTATCCCCATCCAAAAGGCCATGGAAAAGAAAGCAACAACGACTATAACCCATCCGTAATATAGCTTACCCCTTCCCATTCATATGCCTTTTTGACGTTGGATGTTTGATATAAGTATTAACATAATCCAATAAACCACTGAGTATCCCATCCGCTATAATGTCAAGATAGAGAAGATCCCTCAATTTTTCCTCTTCTTCTGGATTTGTTATAAACCCTATTTCAATAAGCACAGATGGCATCTTCGCACCCACTAATACAATAAAAGGAGCCCTCTTCACTCCGAGATCCTTAACATGATTTCCATTATTTTTAAGATTATTTACAATGTTAGTCTGTATAAACTGGGCTAACTTTTCAGACTCCTCAACTTTTGCTCTCAACATCAGGTCATAAAGTATAAGCTGTAATGCATCTATCTGCGAAGGAGGTACACCGTTTTCCCTTGCTGCAAGTCTTAAAGCTTCACGATCTGTAGTAAAACTCAAAAAGTACGTTTCTACACCTCTTGTTTCCTTATTATAGGATGCATTACAATGTATAGATACAAATAGATCACCTCCCTTCTGATTGGCAAAAGCAGTACGCTCTTCCAAAGGTAGATAAAGATCGTCTTCCCTTGTGAGATATACTGACCATCCTAGCTGTTTTTCGGCCTTTTCCTTTACCAATTTTGCTACTTTAAGGACCACGTCTTTTTCTTTAAGACCTGTAGGACCAATCGCACCTGGGTCTTTCCCGCCATGGCCGGGATCGAGTACAAGGACAAAAGAGGGTAACGGTGAGGTACTTAAGGTATTTTTAGAAATATCCTTAAGGACCTTAGGATACACGTACACTATTAACTGGTGAATAGATTGCTCTTGGGAGACCTTGACTTCCACTTCTCCTTTTACCTCGAAAACTAGACGCACCGTACCTCTGTCATACTGACCAAGGCGAACCCTATCGCAAAAAGGAGTACCGACCTCAAGCGTCCTAGTAGCACCACGGTGGATTTCAGCAGGGCATATGTCTATGAGGATCCTGGCCGGACGTCCAGTTGTCACATCTGCTTTTAAAAAGGAAACCTTATATTCGAAGGAGGAAGAAGTTTGTAAATCCACAAGGACCTTCAATTTTCCTTCTTCTTGAAGGCACCTAAGCCCTGTTATCAAGGTTTTTGTCCCCGCAAAGCCATAAAAAGAAAGAACTAACAGAAGAAAAAGGGATAGGAGGACCCTTTTTAGATGCCTCCTAAACATATGCCGCCTAACGGCTTGCCAGGGGGGTTACGATCTTGGGGCTTATGAAGATCAAAAGCTCCTTCCTTTCCTCCGACTTGGCTTTGCTTTTGAAAAGCCAACCGAGTAAAGGCATGTCCTTAAGCAACGGGACGCCACTTGTCTGGTTTGCCTTAGCATACTCGTAAATCCCACCAAGGACTATGACCTCGCCATCCTTTACCATCACTTGCGTTTTGGCCCTGCTTTTCTTCACAGTGGGTTGGCCCTGCACCAAACGTGACCAATCGGGGGTCTCTTTTGCACATTCGATATCAAGTTTTACATGACCATCGGCAGTGACATGGGGCGTAACCGTGAGCTTCAAAGTGGCGTCGATAAACTCCGTGGAAACAGTCCCTTCTGTCGTATACTTGAGGTAGGGGATCCTTATTCCCTGCTCTATATACGCCTCAGTATGGTCCAAGGTAACAACCCTTGGACTCGAGATCACCTCACCAAGCCCTTTGCTTTCTAAAGCAGAGATGCGTGCTTCAAGTTCTAAGAAAGACCCAAAGGTTTTGTAAATATCTATCGCTCCTCCTGCCCCTAAACCAACAGCTGCAGGAAGGTTTACAAGATAGTCCTCTTTTTGTGAGATCTTCATAGTTCCCTCAGATCCTCCGGAAATAACGTCTTTTGGAGGGTTGGTGCCTTGACTGTATGAGTACCTTCCACCCCAACTTATACCCAATTCCCTCCTGAAGTCAGTTGTCGCCTCGACTATCTTGGCGTCTATTAAAACCTGAGGGGTCTGGGAGTCAAGCTGCGAAACCAGCCCCCTGATCCTTTCAATACGTTCAGGTATGTCCTTCACTATCAAGGTATTGGTCCTCTCGTCCACTGTGATCCCGCCTTTTGGACTCAAAAGTTCCTTGGCCTTGGGCAGTAAGTCTGAAGCTTTGCCATAGCTTACAGGTATAAGCTCTGTCACAACAGGCTGAACTATCTCAGCAGCTTCTACGGTCTTAGCACGGGCTTCCTTTTCCTTCTGTAGCCTTTCAAGGGTGGATATCCTGATGACGTTCCCGACCCATTCCATTCCCAGGTTATTCGTCTTAAGGATTATATCAAGGGCTTGATCCCAGGGTACGTCCATGAGCCTTAGGGTAATTCGCCCTTTTACGTCATCGGTTACCAAAACGTTAACCCCTGCTATGTCAGAGAAAAGACGAAGCACGTTTGGAAGATCAGCCTCTTTGAGGTCAAGGGAAACGCGTTGCCCTTTATAACGAACTTCGCCCTTTATGAGGTCGTCCAATATCTCCTTTGAACTAGAGGCATGGCCTCTATAAGCTACAAATGCCAAAAGGCATAAAACCCAAACCCATACCCTAAAATGTCCCCACGCCCTCCCCATCATCTTTCTCCTTCCGTACTTTCTAACTTCATGGCTTCAAGAGGCTGTGTGCTCAGGAAAACTTGTCTTTTCTGTATCCTCCCTAAGGCGTCCTTGTAAGTTTCCTCTATAAGAACCCTATCCACCATTATCTTCTTCACCTGCCCATAGCGCCTTCCCACGTAATCACCTTCCTTGACGATGTACCCCCTTCCCTCAGGATCTTCTAACATGGCCCTGTTACCCTCAACACCTACTACAATGGCCACAAGCCTCAACTGGCTTATGTCAAACTTCAAAAGCGGGGTCTCAGGTACACCTTTAGGCCTTACGGGCTCTTCCTTCTGCAAGAAAGGCTTGAAAGGATCCCTCTTGTCCATCTTATAAGTAAACTCAGGCCCTTGGGCCCAAGCCGAGGACAGACCTAAAAAAAGGCCTAACAAAACCTTATGTACCCACATCTTTTTCCCCTTTTGCCTTTGGAGTTTCAGGGACCTGCTGGACAAAATAATAAGTAACCCCTACACAGTTCGCCTTGAGCAGGGATCCCTTCTTATCGGAACCTACTGGCGAAATAGAGAAATCCCTTATGGTTACGATCCTCGGCATCTTACCTATTTGGTAAAAAAACATGCCTAATTGGTGGTAGGACCCCACAAGGGTAAGTTCAAATCCTACCTCTGCATAAAATTCCTTTCTTTGTTCAGGTTGAAGTTTAAAGGACTCGATCTCTAACCCTACACCTTTTGCTACATACGAAATAGTACGAAGCAACATGGGAACTTCTTTTTCATCAGGGAGTTTGGAAATTACCTCAGCAAGCCTTAACTTTATGTCCTCCAACTCCTGTTTATACTTGTTTAGTTCAGCCAATAGCTTCGCCTTCCTCTCCCTTTCAAGGGTAAGCTCCATAAGCCTTTGTTCTTTCTGTTGGATCCTTTCATATTGAGGCTGATACACAAAACGCCAATAGCCTAAAACCACCACAAGGCCTAAAAACACCGCCAATAACGTCTGTCTTCTAGAATCCAAGTTACCTCATCCTTTCTCGGTGATCTTCAATGTTTCAACTTGAAAGTTATGGAAAACCTCTTCAGATCAACACCCCCTGCAGTGTGCTTAGTCACCGATTCGAGTTCTACCACTTCCACATAAGGGGAAGCCTTAAGGGCTGTCATAAAATCCGCTATTGTCTCCTCATCAAGCGCTATACCCACCGAAACCACCTTTTCGCCCTGCTTTTCCAACCTCTCCAACCAAACCTTTTCGGGCACCCTCCCGCTTAAGTCATCCACGAGCGCAGCTGTCAAAAGCCTGTCCTTCTCCAACTTCTGGATCACTTCAAACCTCTTCTGCAAGCCCTCCTTTTCCTTTTTGATATCCCCTATACTGGAAAGGGCCCTGTTCAAATTGGAGATCTCTGCCTCCAAATCCCTTATCCTCACATCCAGTTCCCCCTCTTTTCTCGTAGCGTTCCACTTCAGAAACCCTAAAACCACAAACAAAAGGATAAAGGACAAAAAGGTCACCGACTTTCGAAACCGTTTGATCTCCTTTTCCTTCCTCTCATATTTAGGTAACAAGTTGACCTCTATCATCTCAAACCCTTCTCAAAGCCAAACCAACCGCCACAGCTGAAAAGGGGGCCATTTCCCTGAGGTAGTCCAGGGGGAACCTATCAGCATCTATTAAAAGGTTATTGAAGGGATTGAATGCTTCTACTTCCAAACCCGTACGCTCAGCAATCGTAGTGGATAGACCATAAAGCTTCGAGGCCCCTCCTGTTAAATAAAGCTTCTGTATCCGAGTATTGGGATAAGCCGCTAGGAAAAAATCAAGGGATTTGGCTATCTCCAAGGCCACTGTCCGCGAAACCCTCTCCAAAACCTTCCTTAACTTAGGGGAATCCTCTGCAGCAGCCCTGTACTTCAACAACTCTGCTTCTTCATAACCTACTCCAAGTTCTTTCTGGATTTCCTCTGTAAACATATTCCCACCTACAGCAACGTCACGTGCAAACAAACATTCTCCTCCTTTAGTAACCAATATGCTCATTACTGTAGCCCCAATATCACATAGGGCAACTACATTGTCTAATTCATATGGATAGTTCACCTCAAAGGCGTTCTGAAGGGCAAAAAGGTCAATATCTAATATACTTAATTGGGCATCGCAATTGTCAAAAAGTTTCAAGTAATTGTTAACTACATCCTTTCGAGCTGCTACTAGCAATAGCTCTGTTCCTTCTGGTTTTTCTGACAAAATGTGATAATCAAAGTTCACACCTTCTACGTCTGGAATATAACGTTGGATCTCTACTTTAAGCACATCCATAGCTTCTTCAGCTTTTACTGAAGGCAATAACAGACGTTTAACTATTACTGCATGCCCAGCAATTGCTACCGCTACTTTCCTATTACGTAAACCTTGGTCCTTTAATAGGGAATTTACTACATTACACACCTCATCTACTTTAATAATGCCCCGTTGAGGCATAGCACCTTGGGGTAAAGGGTGGAGGGCCAATTTCACCAACTTATAGTTTCCTTCCTCTAGCTTAAGTTCTACTAACTTGACGTTAGCTGAACCGATATCTAACCCCAAAGCTAAGGGGGACTTTCGCCAGGGAAGGGCATCGAAAGGTTTTTTCATGTTAAAGCTTATGTATGACAAAATTCAAAGGTTGTCAACCGCTTTTTTAGATCGTGTCATACTCACCAAGGGGATTGTCATACAGGAGGTTTTAGTGCAAATTTCGTCTTTGAAAGGGGGATGGGGGAGGCACCATGGAGAAGGAGCAAATAACCGACAAGAGGAAACTTCATTCCGCTGGTAAGTGTTTTGGACCGCTTTCAGACCTTGAGGAAAAAGTGGTACCCGACTGGTGGTGTAAGATCTTTGACCATCTATACTTAAAGACTGACGGAGACGTGGTAGATGACCCCTTTATCACCAAGGCTGAAGTAGATCTCATCCTCAGCATCCTTAAGCCCTCTCCCGAGGACAAGATCTTAGACCTCTGTTGCGGACATGGCAGACACAGTTTGGAACTTGCAAGAAGGGGCTTTAAGTTTGTAGAAGGATTAGACAGATCTCATTACTTGATACAAAAGGCTAAAAACAAGGCCAAAAAAGAAGGATTGACAGTAAGGTTCAGGGAAGGCAATGCCTTAAAGCTCCCTTATCCGCCTGATAGCTTCAACGTGGTATTGCTGTTGGGAAATAGCTTCGGGTACTTCGAGTCACCAAAGGACGACCGTAGGGTCCTAGAAGAGGCCTTCAGGGTCCTAAAACCGTGGGGGCGTATACTCATAGACATCGCCGACGGAGACTACCTCCGAGAACACTTCGAACGCCGCAGCTGGGAATGGATAGACAAAAAACACTTCGTCTGTCGAGAACGCACCCTCTCAGCTGACAAACAGCGGCTAATATGTCGTGAGATAATCACGCATGTGGACAAGGGGGTGATTTCGGATAGGTTTTATGCCGAAAGGCTTTACTCCCGTCAAGCGATTTCTGAACTTTTGGAAAGCGTTGGCTTTAGTTCTATCGTATTTCATGGGGAAGTGGAGACGAATTCTTCTAGAAACCAAGACTTAGGGATGATGAGAAGGCGCATAATTGTAACGGCAGTAGCTAAGAAAAATTGGACACCTGTAAAGAGAAAGCCCAAAGAAAACGACAAATTGGTAGTAGTGCTTCTCGGTGATAAAAACAAGCCAGATCCGTTAAAGCCTTTTGGAGTCTTTGACGACGATGACATTTACACCATAGACAAACTCAAAGAGGCTTTAAGAGAACTTGAAGGTTATGAGTTCGTATACCTTGAAAACCATGATACCCTCATAGCTGACTTGTTGAAGTTGAAACCTAAATTACATCTTGTATTTAACCTATGCGACGAAGGGTACTATAACGACCCACAAAAAGAAGCCCATGTACCTGCATTACTGGAGATCCTCAGAATACCTTACACCGGTTCAGGCCCTCGATGTTTGACATATTGTTATGACAAGTCCTTGGTCAGAGGCATAGCAAGGGAGATGGAGATACCCGTACCAGTTGGAGTGCTTGTGAAGTCCGAGGATACCATTTTCAACCTCTCTTTCAAGTTTCCTGTAATAGTGAAGCCCGTGTTTGGCGATTCTAGCTTTGGGATAACCCAAAGGAGCGTAGCCCACAATTTAGAAGAACTAATAAATGCCATATACGAAACCCGAGAACGTTTTGGTTACGATAAACCGATCCTCATAGAAGAATTCTTAACAGGAAAAGACCTTACTGTAGGCATCATCGGTAACCCTCCTGAGGATTATTTGGTGTTGCCTATAGTGGAGGAGGACTATTCTGAACTGCCACCTCATTTACCTAGGATTTGCGGATATGAGGCCAAATGGCTGATGGACTCTCCGTATCAGAAGATAAGGTCTGTGCCAGCAGAACTACCTGATGAAACCCGCGATTTCATTGTAGAATGCTGCATCAAACTCTTCCATCGGCTTGAATGCAGGGATTATTGTCGCTTTGATTGGAGACTCGATGCCGAAGGGAATCCCAAACTCCTCGAAGTAAACCCAAATCCAGGATGGTGTTGGGATGGGCATTTGGCAAAAATGGCCCTCTGGGCGGGGATCAGTTATCCTGAGATGTTGCGTCTGATCCTCGAGGCTGCTGAAAAGCGTCTGGGGAAGAGGGTGTAGGTTCTGTACCTTCCGCAAAAGGCTCAAAAACCCCAGGTTCATCCGGTGAAGCCGGTGCCCCTGTTTCAGGATTTACCCTAACGAAGACTACCCTCTCCGGCAAGGGGAAATCCTCAGGGGGCAGGTCCCTTACGGCTTCTTTCATAAACCTCAGCCATATAGGAAGGGCCGCACGTGCCCCTGTTTCACCATGGCCTAAGGACCGTGGGGTATCGAAACCAACCCATACCCCAGCGACAAGTTGTGGGGTATAACCTATGAACCACGCGTCCGTGTAATCGTTTGTAGTACCCGTCTTGCCTGCACAAGGCCTTTCGAGGGTCCTGGCGCGGACACCTGTGCCTTCTTCAATGACGGATTCCAACATATCGGTAATAAGGTAGGCTATAGCCTCATCCAAGACCTGAGGGGCAAACTTACCTTGAGGTTCAATTCCCTTTTTGCGCAATTCGGCTTCCAAGGGAAGCGGAGGGTTATACTCCAAAACGTTTCCTTTACGATCTAAAACCTTTACGACGAATACCGGCTCAATGAGATGGCCTCCGCTTGCGAAAACTCCGTAAGCCCGTACAAGCTCAAAGAGCGTCACAGGTGATGACCCTAGTGCTGTAGATAGGTCAGGGTTTAGGGGTGAAGTTATCCCTAATTTTTTGGCAAACTGTGAAAGGTAAGAAATCCCCAGTTCCCTTGCGAGGTTTACCGTGGCGCAGTTCAGACTATGAGCAAGGGCGTACCTAAGGGTCACGGGGCCATAAAACTTGCCATCGTAGTTACGGGGACTCCAACTGCCACTGGCCGATTGGAAGGTCACAGGTACATCCATTACCACGCTTGAAGGATTGAAGCCCTTGCTTAAGGCCGCAGCGTATACAATGGGTTTAAAGGCCGATCCAGGTTGACGCCTCGCTTGAAGGGCCCTGTTAAATTGGCTCCTATTGTAATCCCAACCGCCAACCATTGCCCTTACATACCCAGTGGGAAGTTCCATGGCAAAGATGGCTCCCTCTACCCTGGGTTCCTGGTAAAGTTCAAGGAGCGGTTTTTCATCCTTGATGTCGGCGACCATGACCCTTATTACGTATCCAGGGGAAAGCCCCTTCTTCCCCCTCCATAGCAGGACCTTATTATGCGGCAGGAGGCCCTCTTTGTTCCCCAGGGATACAGCGAACCCCTCTTTCGTCTCCTTTAGTACTACTCCGATATAAACCCCACCTTTCTTTATCTGCTTGTTCTCTTGTGCCAAAGCCCTGACAAACCCTTGCACCTCATTGGGAGCAAGGACTTTTTCCGGACCGCCATATCCACGCCGACTTTCCAAGGCCAATAAGCCTTCCTTTAAGGCC